>Ga0070668_100002578_pt1 | contig 13331 bp, 13 predicted proteins | sample KBSS43metaG_FD_64661 | JGI IMG/M metagenome (GOLD analysis project Ga0070668, IMG submission 64661) | Switchgrass rhizosphere microbial communities from Kellogg Biological Station, Michigan, USA - KBS S4-3 metaG | ecosystem: Host-associated > Plants > Roots > Rhizosphere > Soil ... | reverse complement strand
TGCTCCCCGACCAGGACCGCACGCACTGGCATCACGACGAGATCGCCCGCGGCCTGTCGCTGCTGGGTGTCCTCGAGGCGACCCCGATGCCCGGCGAATACCACCTCCAGGCCCTGATCGCGGCCGAGCACGCCAAGCCGCCGCCCACCGACTGGCCGCGGATCGCCCGGCTCTACGCCGAGCTGGAACACCGCACCGGCTCGCCGGTGGTCCGCCTCAACCGCGCGGTCGCGATCGCCGAGTCCGGCTCCCCCGAGGCGGCCCTCGCGCTGCTCGACGGCCTGGACGGCGACCTGCCGGGCAGCCACCTCCTGCCGACCGCACGGGCGGAACTGTTGATCCGCCTGGGCCGTCCGGCGGCGGCCGCGGCGGCCTTCGACCGGGCACTGTCCCTGGCCCGCACCGATCCCGAGCGGGCACACCTGCGGCAGCGGCTCGCCGCCGTCGCACCGAACGGATAGCCGGATCGCCCGGATCTCGTCGATCATCGCGGCGCCCGCCGGCGCAGGCGGCCCCAGGGCTTGTCGACGGCGAGGACCGTGGCCAGGCTGAGCGCGGTGAGCGAGACGGTCGGCGGGAAGACGAGGTCGGCGACGTCGAGGGCGGTGGGCGCGCCGGCGGACAGGGCCGCGCCGTACGCGCGCACCTCCGCCATCCCGGGCTGCAGCGCCACCACGATGAGCGTGCACAGGACGAGGTTGAGGGCCAGCTTCACCGCCACCCACCAGTAGCGCAGCAGGCCCCACTTGGTGAACCAACCGAGCACCAGGCCGGTGACCAGGCACACCAGGGCCGAGGTGAGCATCGGCCACACCACAAACGTGCCCAGGGCCTGATAGGCGAGGCCGCGCCGGGCCGGGCTGCCGCCGAAGCGGCCCACGGTGACGAGCACCGCGACGATGACGTCGATGCCGATCCACGCGCCGGCCGAGAGCAGGTGCAGCACGAGCCACAGCTTGCGGGTCCGGGGTGTCATGACGGCTCCTCACGCGACGGGATCGATGTCCTCGACCCTGCCGGGCGTGGCGCCGCGGCGAATCCGGCCGGGGACGGCATCGCGGCTGCGCGCCTCGCCGGAGGGTTCGGCAGCGGATACGCTGCCGGGCGCAGTCCGGGATACGCCGCCGCGCGGATGCGCCGGGCGGGCCGCGCGGGCAGGGTGGAGGGCGTGATCGGTCCCGACCTGAACCAGCGTCTGCGGGACGCCGCGGTGCCCGTCCTGCTGGTGACGGCCGGCCTGGTGGCATTGCCGTTCGTGAACGAGCGGTCCACGCTCGACCGGCCCACCGACGTCCTGGCCGGCTCCCTGGTGGTCGCCGCCGGCGCGGTGACCGGGTTGCGCCGCCGGTGGCCGGTGCCCACGATGATCGCGGCGGCGGTCGCCACGGCCGTCTATCTGACGCTCGGTTACCCGTACGGCCCGATTCTGCTCTCCCTGGCGTTCTGCGTGTACGCCGTGGGCCGCCACCGCGACCTGGTGCGGGCCGCGGCCTGGTCGTCGCTCGCCCTCGCCGTGCTGCTGGTCCACCTGCTCACCCACGCCGCGGCCCTGCCGGGGGTGTCCGGCCTGGTCCCGGTCTCGGGCTGGGTGATCATCCCGCTGACCGTGGGCGCGGCCCGGCGCCTCGTCGCCCAGGCCCAGGCCCGGGAGCGTGCGGAGGCTCAGCGGCGGATCGTCGACGCCGAGCGGCTGCGCCTCGCCCAGGAGGTGCATGACGTGGTCGGGCACGGTCTCGCGGCGATCCAGATGCAGGCCGACATCGCGCTGCACCTGCGCGACCGCAAGCCGGAACAGGCCCAGGAGGCGCTCGCCGCGATCAGCGCCGCCAGCGCCGAGGCGCTCGGCGAGCTGCGCGCCACGCTGGCCGCGATCACCCCGGACGACGGCCGTGCGGCCGGCAGCCGGGCGCCGACGCCGGGCCTGGCCCGGGTGGCCGATCTGTGCGCGCGGGTGCGGGCCGCCGGGGTCGCCGTGGACCTCACCGTCGACGGTACGCCGGGCCCGTTGCCCGCGGCCGCCGACGTCGTCGCCTACCGTGTCCTGCAGGAGGCATTCACCAACGTGGTCAAGCATTCGGCCCATCCGCGGGCGCAGGTCACGATCTGCCACCGGCCGCGGTGCGTCGAGCTGCGGGTGACCAACCAGGCCCTGGACGCCGGGCACGTCGACGGGTTCGGCATCACCGGCATGCGCCGCCGCGTCGAACAGATCGGCGGCACGCTGAGCGCCGGGCCCGGCGGCCACGACGCCGGTACGTTCGCCGTGCACGCCGTCATCCCCCGCGACCGGGAGGCGTCATGATCTCCGTGCTGCTCGTGGACGACCAGGATCTCGTACGGCTGGGGCTGCGCGCCCTCTTCGAGAACGAGGACGGTTTCCGGGTCGCGGCCGAGGCCGCCGACGGGCTCGCCGCGGTCGCCGAGGCCCGCCGCACCCGCCCCGACGTGGTGCTGATGGACATCCGGATGCCCGGCATCGACGGGCTGGAGGCGACCCGGCGGATCGTGTCCGACCCGGAGCTGTCCGGCACCCGGGTCATCGTGCTGACCACGTTCGAGCGCGACGAGTACGTCTTCGACGCGCTCCGCATGGGCGCCAGCGGCTTCCTGCTCAAGGACACCCGCCCGGCGGCGCTGCTCGACGCGGTCCGGACCGTGGTCGACGGCGGCGCGCTGCTGGCCCCGTCGGTCACCAAGACGCTGATCCGCGAGTTCACCGGGCTGGCGCCGCGGTCCACGACCCCGCATCCCAACCTGGCCAGCCTCACCGACCGGGAACGCGAGATCGTCGCACTGGTCGCCCGCGGCCTGAGCAACCACGAGATCGCCCAGCATCTGATGGTCAGCCCGGCCACCGCCCGCACCCACGTGAGCCGCTCGATGGTCAAACTGGGTGCCCGGGACCGCGCCCAGCTGGTCGTCTTCGCGTACCAGTCGGGTTTGACCTGACCTGGCCGACCACCCATCCGGCGTACCACTCAATTGGGTTGCTCCGCCGCCCGCCGGACGTAAGCTGGCCGGTCATGGAGCCACCCGAGATGATCAATGCCGGCGAGCTGGTGCTCAAGCGCTGGGAGCCGGCCTGGGCCGGTGAGGCCATCGCCGCGGTCCGCGAGTCGCTGACCGAACTGAAGCCGTTCATGCCGTGGGCCACCGATGCCTACGACCTCGAGGCGTCCCGGGCGTACCTCGAAAAGTCGGTGGCGGACTGGGACGAGGGGACGGCCTTCAACTACGGCATGTTCACCGCCACCGGCGAGCTGGTCGGCAGCATCGGCCTGATGACCCGGATGGGACCGGACGTGCTCGAGATCGGCTACTGGACCCGCTCCCCGTACGCCGGGCGCGGCTACATGACCGCGGCCGTCGAGGCGGTGACCCGGGTGGCGTTCACCCTGCCCGGCATCGAGCGGGTGGCCATCCGGCACGACGCGGCGAACGCGGCCTCGGCCAAGGTGGCGATCAAGGCCGGGTTCGTCGAGGTCCGCCGGGTCGAGCGGGAACCGGAGGCACCCGGCGAGACGGGCACCGACGTGATCCGGGAGCGCCGCCCCGCGGCGGGTTAGCGTCGGGTCCGCCGCCGATCCGGCGGACGGCTTGTCCGTCAGGAGTCGGCATGCGACGGTGTCTGCGGCCCACGGCCTCCCGCCCCCGCGGTGCGGAGTGCTGAGATGGGCATCCTCGATCACCTCCGGACGTGGCAGTTCGAGACCAGCATGCCGCCCGGCGAGTGCGTACGGACCTTTGCCGCCACCCTCGGCGGGCCCAGCGGATCACCGTTGGGCAGCCGGTGGCGCGTCGCGACCGGCGGCGACGACGCCTGCCGGCGGGCCGTCGCCACCTACGCGGGGCGGGCCGGTACGGCCGGCGACCGCACCGTGGCCTTCGGCTCGCAACTGACCTTCGTCGCGACGGCCGGCCACGACGGCACCACGACGTGCACGATGGCGATGACCCGTACCGCGAAGATCCACCTGCTCTTCACCGCCGACGCCCGCTTCTTCCGCAGCGCGATGGACCGGGTGGCCCGCCGGCTGCGCGACGACGACGCCGGCCTCGACCTGATCAAACGGTGACCAGTTCCTCGCTCCGCGCCCACAGGGCCCTCCGCCGGCCGTCGCGCACCCGGCGGGGCACCGGGATCGGCGCGCAGGCCGGGCCGTAGAAGCCGGATGCGCGGCGGACGCCGGTGGCCAGTTCCACCGGCGTCGCGGCCGCCTCGGCGGGGTCGGCGCCCACCCGCCGCTGCAACGCGTCCATGACCCGGCGCAGCGGCCCCGGCACCCCGTACGCGTCGCGGAACACCCGGGTCGACACCAGCCCCGGAAACACGCAGCTCACGGCCAGCTCCGGCCGCCGCTCGGCCAGTTCCACCGCGAACAGGTCGTTGGCGAACTGGGTACGGCCCGAGACGCGCAGCCCCCATCGCGGTTCGCCCGGCGTGTCGCGATACTTGCCGGCGTTCGCCACCAGCACCACCCGGCCGTCCGGGCGGAGCACCGGCAGCAGCCGCCGCACCAGCAGGAAGCGCGACAGATAGTTGAGCACATACGCGCGTTCCAGCCCCTCGGCGGTCCGCGCGGCGCGCAGCGCGAACACGCCCGCGCAGCACACGATCGCGTCGAGCGGCCGCCCGCGGGCCACCACCTCGCCGGCCGCCCGCGCCGTCTCGCCCAGCAAGCTCAGGTCGGCGCGGATCTGCCCGCCCCGGCCGATCGTCACGGCCCGCTCGCCGAGTGCCGCGGCCACCGCGCCACCGATCCCCGTCGATCCCGTCACCACTACGTCTCCCATGCCTCGACGCTAGGAACGGGCGGCGGGACAATCCATGCGTGTCCGTCCCGCAGAGCACACCGGACGTCCTGGGTGCGGTGCTGCGCGAGGTGCGTTTCGCCAGTGCGGCCTACCGCTGGATCGAGATGTCGTCGCCGTTCCGCCTGGTCTTCGACCACCCGGGCCTGCGCGGCGTGCACCTGATCGCGGCCGGCACGTGCGACCTGGTCCTCGCCGACGGCGCGGTGACCCCGCTCGCCGCCGGCGACACGGTGATCCTGCCGCGCGGCGACGACCACGAGTTGCGGGCCGGGCGGGGTGCCGCGCCGACCTCGGGCTTCGAACTCGCGGCCCGGACGCCGGGCTCCCGGCTGCGCGGCGGCGGGCCGGGTGAGGCGGCGGCGACGATCGTGTGCGGGGCCTTCGTCGCCGGCGATCCGGAGCACCCGGCACTGGCCGGCCTGCCGCGGGTGCTGCTCGTGCCGGGCGCGGACGGGCGCCCGCCGGGCTGGCTCACCCCGTACGTGGAGGCGTTGCGGCAGGAGGCGTTCGACGGCGGTGCGGGCAGCGACGTGGTGATGGCCCGCCTGTCCGACGCGCTGATCGCCCGTGCGCTGCGGCACCACGGCGCGGTCACCGATCACCCCGGCTGGCTGGCCGGGCTACGCGACCCGCACCTGGCCGCCGCCCTCGGCGCGATGCACGCCGACCCAGCCCGGCCCTGGACGCTGCCGGCGCTGGCCGCCACGGCCGGCCTGTCCCGCACCGCGTTCGCGGCCCGGTTCACCGCGGCCGTGGGCGAGCCGGCGATGCGCTATCTGCAGTCGCTGCGCCTGCATCGGGCGCGCACCCTGCTGCGCGACGAACGCCTCACGGTCGCCGCGGTGGCCGCCCGGGTGGGCTACACCTCGGACGTCGCCTTCGCCGCGACGTTCCGCCGCACCTTCGGCGTACCACCAGCAAGGTGGAGAGAGACAACCAGCTCAGCTACTTCACTGCGCCGGCCGTGAGGCCCGCCTGGATCTGGCGCTGGAAGATGGCGTACACGATGATCATCGGGAGGATCGAGAGGGTGAGCGCGGCGAACAGCGTCGACCACTCGGCGTGGTAGCCGGCCGACACGCTGATCTGCGCGATGCCCTGGGTGAGCAGCAGCTTGGAGTCGGAGCCCGGCCCGCTCATGATGACCACCGGCAGCAGGTACTGGTTCCACTGCCCGACGATGTTGAAGATAGTGATGCTGACCAGGCCGGACCGGGCCATCGGCATCATGATCTGGAAGAACTTGCGGACGTGTGAGGCGCCGTCGACGGTGGCCGCCTCCTCGATCTCGTACGGCAGCGATTTGAAGAACGCGGCCAGGAAGAAGATCGTGAACGGCAGCGAGTAGGCGATGTAGACCAGCACCAGGCCGGTGAACGTGCCGAGCAGCCCGACGCTCTTGAGGATGTAGAAGAGCGGGGCCAGCGCCATGAAGGTGGGGAACGCCAGGCCGGAGACGAACAGGTAGTAGACGGCCCGGTTGCCGGGGAACTTGTAGCGGGCGAGCACGTAGGCGGCCATCGAGCCGAACAGCATCGTCCCGGCCGTGCTGAACACGACGACGATGAGGCTGTTCACGAAGTACCGGCCGATGTGTGCCTCGCCCCACGCCGAGAAGTAGGTGTCGAACGAGAAGTGCTCGGGCAGCGCGAACGGCCGGCCCAGGAAGATCTCGGTGTTGCTCTTGAACGACGCGAGCAGCACCCAGATGAGCGGGCCGGCGGTGACCACGGCCCAGGCGACCAGGGCGATGTGCGCCATCCCGCTGAAGGCGTTGATCTCGCGCTTCACGTCCGGCTTGCGGCCGGCGCTCTTGGCCGGGCGAGAGGGGTCGGTGCCGGGCACCAGTTCGGTGCCCGGGGTGCTGGTGATGTTGGACATCGTCTTGCCTCTCGCGGATCAGGCTTCGACGGCCTCGCGGCGGGTGACCCTCAGGGTCAGCGCGGCGAAGGTCAAGGTCAGGAAGAAGAGCACCACGCCCAGCGCGGAGGCGTAGCCGGCCTGCGAGAACTCGAAGGCGTTGCGATAGATCATCAGGCTCAGCACCGAGGACGCGCCGTTCGGCCCGCCCCGGTCCACGGTCATGATGTTGACGAGGGCGAACGCGTCGAACGCGGCGATGCCGAGGTAGACCCAGGACACCTGGATGGTGCTCCACAGCAGCGGGACGGTGATCCGGAAGAACAGCGTGACCCGGGAGGCGCCGTCCAGCGCGGCCGCCTCGTAGATGTCCGTCGAGATGCTGCCCATGCCGGCCGAGAAGAGCACCACGTAGAAGCCGACCGCCTGCCAGATCAGCACGATCAGGATGCAGGCCATCGCCCAGCGCTCGTCGGCGAGGAACAGCCACGGCGTCCAGGAGTCCGGGAACAGGCCGTTGATCATGCCGCTCTTGTCCGGCCCGAACACCCGGCCGAAGATCACCGCGATGATCGCCAGGGCGAGCAGCTGCGGGAAGAAGAAGATGATCCGGTACGCCTTGGAGCCCCAGACGCCCCGGGTCACCCCGCCGCGATGCCCGCCGCCGACGTTGAGCAGGAACGCGAAGACCAGCGCGATGACGATCGTGATGAGCGGCAGCAGGATCAGCAGGAACAGGTTGTGCCGCAGCGACTGCCAGAACAGGTTGTCGTCCCAGAGCTTGCGGAAGTTGCCCAGGCCGACGAAGTTTTCCAGCGGCCCGAGGCCCGACCACTCGTACACCGAGAGGTAGAAGGCCTGGATGTACGCCCAGACCACGAAGATCGTGTACAGCGCCACCGGCACGACAAGGAAGCCGATGATGAAGGGATACTTGCCGTGCCGCATGGCGCCCTACCGTTCGTCTCTCAGCTGCGGGTGAACTTGGTGATGGACGAGTCCTTGGCGACGGCCTGGGACGCCGCCTCCATCCGGTCGCAGAACTTCTTCGCGTCGCCGCCCTTGAACATCAGGTCGTTGGCGGCCGCGCGCGACTCGTCGTCGAGCTTCTTGTACCAGGTGTCGAACAGGTAACCCATGAAGACGTCCTTACCGGCCTTGGTGAGGACGTCGTTGGCGCTGGTCAGCCCGGGCGAGATGGTGACGCCGTCGGAGGCCCCGGCAACCACGGTAAGCGACTTGGTGAGCTTGGTGAAGCCCAGCGCCGCCTCCTTGGAGAGCATGGTGCGCAGGTACTCCTTGCCGCCCTGCGGGTTCTTGCCCTTGGCCGCCGCGAAGTAGATCTCGCCGGCCGCCGCGTTGATCGCCGTGGCCGGCAGCTTGTCCGAGGTGGTCACGCTCGGGTACGCGCAAACCGCGTACTCGAAGCCGGGCGGGGTGTCCTTGGCCTGCTCGTTCTCGAGCCAGGAGCCGCACGGGTAGAAGGCGACCTTGTCCTGGTCCTGCTGGAGCTGGACCTCGGTGTGCTTGAGGCCGAGGAAGGTCTTGTTGATGTACTTGTTGCCGATCTCGCCCCAGGCCTGCGCGGCCTGCTTGATCGCGTCGTTCTGCCAGGCGCCCGGCTTGAGGTTGTCGATGTCCTTGAGGACCTGCTCGGTGCCGATCTTGGCGGCGCTGGTCATCACGGCGCGGACCATGTAATACGACGCGTTCGCGCCGGCGTAGCCGAACGGCGTGATGCCGGCCGCCTTGATCTTGTCGCAGAGCGCGGTGAACTCGGCCCAGGTGGTCGGCGGCGTCCAGTTGTTCTTCTCGAACAGCTTTTTGTTGTACCAGAGGCCGAAGACCGTGAAGGAGTAGTTCACCGCGTACGGCTTGCCGTTGTACGTACCCTGCTCGATCGCGCCCGGCACCAGCGTGTCCGCGACGGTCTTGCCGGGGATGTCCAGCGACGGGGCGGCGAACAGGTCGGTCAGGTCGGCGGCCTGGCCGGCCTTCACGATCGCGCCCATGTCCATGAGGTTCGAGCCCGAGTTGTTGATCATGTCGGGCGCGTTGCCGGCGTTGATCCGCGGCTGGACGACCGTCGAGATCTGCTCGGTGGCCGAGTAGGTGATCTTGGCGTCCGGCCACTTCTTGTTGAACAGTGGAGTGTCGACGTCGGTGGCGTAGGCCGTACCCAGACCGCCGTTGAAAATCACGATCTCGACGCCGGCCTTCGGGTCGATGCCGAGCGGGTTGTCCGCCGACTTCGTACCGGTGGCCTGCTCCTGCTTCGTGTCGTCCGAGCTGCCGACGCAGGCGCTGAGCATCCCCACCGCGGGGGTGGCGAGCAGACCGACCGCGGCGGCGCGACGCAGCAGCGTACGACGGTCGAGCTCGGGCTTGGTGAATATGTCGGTCACAGCATCTCCTCAGATGTGTTCGCTGTTTCGGAAGTCCGATCAGCCCTTCACGGCGCCCGCGGTCAGACCGGTGGCGATGTTGCGCTGGATGATCAGGAAGAAGATCACCACCGGGATCGAGGTGATGATCGCACCGGCCATGAGGGGTCCCCAGGCGGTACCGCGGGTGGTCTGGTTCTGCAACAGCCAGGCCATCAGGTTCTGCTTGTCCGGGCTGTTGAGCGTGTTGATGATGATGAATTCATTCCAGGCCTGGATGAATCCGTAGACGCTGGTGGCGACGAGCCCCGGGCCGGTCAGCGGCAGGATGATCCGCCAGAAGACCTGCGGACGGCTGCAGCCATCGATGAGCGCGGCCTCGTCCAGCTCCCGCGGAATCGCGGAGATGAAGCCACGCAGCGTCCACACGGTGTACGGCAAGATCAGGACCAAGTAGGTGATACTCACACCTACCAGACTGTTGGTCAAGGAGACGCTCTGCAGCATGAGGAAGAGCGGGATCAGCAGCGAGACGAACGGCACCAGCTGCACCGCGAGAACGACCAGGATGATCGCCTTGCGGCCGTAGAACCGGAAACGCGCGATCGCCAGCGCGGCCAGGAAGCCGACCACCAGCGAACCGGCCACCGCCAGCAACGTCACGATCAGGCCGTTGACCATGTCGGCGAGAAACAGCGGGGCCTTGAACGCGGACGTGAAGTTGGCGAAGGTCGGGTCCTTCGGCAGGAACGTCGGGGTCAGCGCCAGCACCTCATTGGCCGGCTTGAACGCGGTGTTCAGGATCCAGTAGACCGGAAACAGCATGACGATCGAGAAGAGCACGCCGCCGGTGTTGGCGAAGGCGGTACCGACCCTGCTGCGGCCGACGGTCAGCACCCCGTCGTCCACCCTGGACCGGGCCATCAGTCCACCTCCCCGATCTTGAACATCTGCCGGATGTAGAAGGCCATCACCCCGAGCATCAGCAGCACGGTGATCACCGAGATCGCGGCGCCGAGGCTGTACCGGGACTGACCGAAGGCCTGCGTGTACGAGTAGGTCGCCAACGTCTGGAAGGCCGGCTCCGGGTGGCTGTCGCGCAGCACCCAGTTCTGGACGAACAGGCCGAAGTTCCAGATCACCGACAACGTCGTGACGATGACGATCAGCGGCTTCAGCATCGGCAGGGTGATGCTGCGCAGCACCTGCCAGGCCGAGGCGCCGTCCACCGTGGCCGCCTCGATCAGCTCCTTGGGCACCTGGGTCAGGCCCGCGTTCAGGGTGATCGCCAGGAACGGGATGCCCGCCCAGACCACCAGCGTGGTGATCACCAGCCAGCCCTGGGCCGGGCTGACGAACCAGCTGTGGTTCTGGTAATCGACCCCGGGCAGCTTGTCGATCAGGTAGTTGATCACGCCGAAGTCCGAATCGGTGATCCACCGGAAGATCTGCGCCGCGACCAGCTGCGGCAACGCCCAGACGAACATCATCGCGACCATCATGAGAAGCCGTACACCCCGGGCCACCCGGCGCATCAACAACGCGATGCCGAGTCCGAACAGGACGGAGACGATCACCGAGACGGCGGTGAAGGCCACCGTACGCAGGACGACCGACCAGAAGACCGAGTCGCTCAACACCCGCGTGTAGTTGTCGAGGCCCACCCAGGCCGGGGCACGCCCGCTGATCAGCTCGCGCAGCCGCATGTTCTGGAAGGACAGCTCGACCATCTTGACCATCGGGTAACCGAGCAGGGCGGCGAGCAGCAGGAGGGTCGGGGCGGCGAGCAGCCACGGGGTGCGGTCCCGGCGACGGCGCGGCCGGGCCGCGTGTTCGGGCCGGTGCGGTGCGGACCCGCGCGGCGGGCGGGTCGGGGTGTCCACGACGGACATCAGCTTTCCTCTCCCTCCTGGGTAGTTGCCGGGTGCGCTGCCCGCCCCCGGCACCAGGGCGGGCAGCGCACGGTCGTCAGCTCTCGTTGAGCGTGGTGTTGAGCTGCTCGTCGGCCCACTTCGCGCCGTCCGCCACCGACTTCTTGCCGGTGAGGACGTCGGTGAGCATGGTCTGCAGCACGTTGCCCTTCTCGACGTCCGCCCACTTCTCGGCGTTCGGCGTGAACCAGCTGCTCTTCGCGGCGAGCGCGGCCGGGGCGATGGCCGGGTTCTCAGTGGCGGCCTTGTCCAGCAGCGCGGTGGAGTTCGGCAGGGCACTGGCCTTGATCAGGCCGGCCATCGCCGTACTGTCGGTGAAGTACTTGATCCACTGAGCGGCCAGTTGCTTGTTGGCGCTCTTCTCGGTCACGCCGAGGTTGGAGCCGCCGAGGAAGGACGGCACCTCGGGCATCGGCGCGGCGGCCAGCTTGCCCTTGACCTTCGTGTCCACCAGCGGAGAATTCGGGTCGTTCGGGTCCTTGCGGATCTGCTCGGCCGAACCCTGCTCCCAGCCGTTGCCGTAGAACATGCCCGCCTGGCCCTGCGCGAAGATGCCGGCCTGCTCGTTCTCGTTCTTGGTGACATCGGCGTGGGAGTACTTCTTCACCATGTCCACCCAGCGCTGCAGGCCCTGCACGGAGGCCGGCTGGGAGAGCTGGCCGACCCACTTCTCGCCCTCCTGCTTGGCGATGTCACCGCCGGTCGACTTGACCCAGGACATCGCCGCGTACCAGTACTGGCCCGGCATGTACACCGCGCCGAACTTCGCGTTCTTCTGGGCGGCCTGCAGCTTGTCGGCGTCGGCCAGGAACTCGTCGTACGTCTTCGGCGGCGCCGAGATGCCGGCCTTCTTGAACAGGTCGGTACGGTAGATCAGCACCCGCGCGCCGGCGTAGTAGGGCACGCAGTAGGTCTTGCCCTCGAAGTCGCAGGCGCCCTTGAGACCCTGCAGCCAGGTGCCGGAGTTCTCGTAGTCGGCCGGGTTGATCGCCCCGAACGCCCCGCTGAACACGTACTTCGGGAACTCGGTGTTGCCGAGCTCCACCACGTCCGGCACATCGGAGCCGGCCAAGGTGGCGTCCAGCTTGGTGAGGTGGTTGGCCCACTGCTGATACTCGACGTTCACCTGGGCGCCGGTCGCGGCGGTGAATCGCTTGCTGGCGTCGTCGACGACGCCCTTCCAGGCGGTCTGCGCGTCGACCATGAGCCAGACCTTGACGGTCTTGCCCTTGCCGTCGACCGGACCGGAGGCGGACGTGGTGGGGGTATTTTCGGATTTCGAGCCGCAGGCCGCGGTAACAATCAGCGTCGCGGTGAGGGCCGCGGCGGCGGCGATGGTGCGCTTCACGCTTCCTCCCGAGCTATGTGGTGGGTCCGGCTTTCATCGGTCATTCGAGCTGCCGTCCTTCGCCGCCTTGTGACCGTGTACGGCCTGGGCGGTGCGCTGGAACGCGGCATGCGAACGTTCGTGGGTCCGCTGCGCGACGGCGACGTACAAAAGATCGAGGACGACGAGCTGCGGGTGGCGCGCGCTGAGCGCGTCCGGCCGGAAGGTCGTCGCCTGGGTGGCGGTGAGCAGCACGATGTCGGCGAGCTCGGCCAGCGGCGAACGCGGAAAACTGGTCAGCGCGATGGTCACGGCGCCCCGGCTGCCGGCCTCGGCGAGCAGCTCGATGGTCTCGCCGGTCTCCCCGCTGTGCGAGATGCCGAGCGCGACGTCGCCGGGCCGGGAAAGAGCGGCGCTGGCCAGGCCGTTGTGCACATCGGCCCAGGCCCAGACGGGTACGCCGATGCGGTTGAGGCTGAACTGCATCTCCTCGCCGACCAGCGCGCTCCCACTGGCCCCGAAGATATTGACCCGCTGCGCGGCGGCGATGGCGACGGCGGCCCGCTCCACCTCGGCGAGATCGAGCAGGGCGGCCGTGTCATGCATGGCCTGGGTGTCGGCGGCCATGATCTGCCCGAGGACCCGCTCCAGCGGATCCCCCGGCTGAATCTCCCGCCCGATGTCCACGGTCCAGCCGGCCGACCGGGCCCGCCCGGTCTCGGCGGCGATCCCCAGCCGCAGATCGGCGTAACCGTCGAAGCCGAGCGCGCGGCAGAACCGGGTGACCGTCGCGGGCGAGGTGCCGCTGCGCTCGGCCAGCTCCACAATGGTCGCCCGCGAGGCCGCGGCCGGATCGGTAAGCACCTGCTCAGCGACCCGCCGAAGCGCCCCGGTGAACTCCGGCAGCAGCGACCGCACCCGCGCAAGCACACCATCCGACGCAAGGCTCCCCGGCATCCCGCCAGCCCCGCCCAGCCCGCCCGGCGTCCCGCTAACCCCGCCCGGCATCCCGCT
>Ga0070668_100002577_pt1 | contig 13332 bp, 4 predicted proteins | sample KBSS43metaG_FD_64661 | JGI IMG/M metagenome (GOLD analysis project Ga0070668, IMG submission 64661) | Switchgrass rhizosphere microbial communities from Kellogg Biological Station, Michigan, USA - KBS S4-3 metaG | ecosystem: Host-associated > Plants > Roots > Rhizosphere > Soil ... | reverse complement strand
GGTCGTCTTCACGCCGCACGTGTGGACGCTGCTGACCGGGATCGACTGCGACCCTTCGCTGCTGACCGGGGACCAGTGGACGGCGGTCGAGCGGACCCACTACATGGGCTCGTCCAAGCTGTTCGTGCGCACCGACCGGCCGTTCTGGCGGGACATCGACCCGGCCACCGGCCGCGAGACGATGGGCATGACGCTGACCGACCGGATCGCCCGCGGCATGTACCTGTTCGACAACGGGCCGGACCAGCCGGGCGTCATGTGCCTGTCGTACACCTGGAACGACGACTCGCTGAAGGTCGCCACGCTGTCCCCGGCCGAGCGGCTCGAGGTGCTGCTGAAGCGGCTCGCCGACATCTATCCCGGGGTGGACGTCCGCTCGCACATCGTCGGCGAGCCGGTCGCGGTGACCTGGGAGACCGAGCCCGCGTTCATGGGCGCGTTCCGCTCCAACCTGCCCGGCCAGTACCGCTACCAGCGCCGGTTGTTCACCCAGTTCATGGACGAGCCGGACGGGTTCTTCCTGTGCGGCGACGACGTGTCGTGGACCGCCGGCTTCGCCGAGGGGGCGATCACCACCGCGCTCAACGCGGTGTGGGGTGTCGTCGACCGGCTCGGCGGCTCCGCCCCGGCCGGCAACCCCGGCCCCGGCGACCTGTTCGACCGGCTCGCGCCGGTCGAGCTGCCCTACTGAACCCTTTTCGACCTGGCTTCGGGCCTGCCGCAACGTTCGCACCTGAGCCGACCAGAGAGGCACACGAGATGACCGTGACCGCGCCCGACGTGCTTTCGTCGGCCACCCGGACCGTGATCGGGCAGCTGCGGCTGCGCGCGAAGAAGAATCCCGACCAGCTCGCCTACGGTTTCCTGCGGGACGGCGAGGAACTGGCCGAGTCGCTGACCTTCCAGCAGGTGGAGGAGCAGGGCCGGGCGGTGGGCATGGCGCTGGCCGCCCGGGGGCTGTCCGGCGGCGCCGCCGTGCTGCTGTTCCCGACCGGACCGGACTTCGTCCGCGCGCTGGTCGGCTGCCTGTTCGCCCGGGTCGCCGGCGCGCCCGCCCAGGTACCGAACCGGCTGAGTGGCCTGGCCCGGATCCGGCGGATGGCCGATGACGCCGGCACCGCCGTCGTGCTGACCACCGCCGAGGTGAAGACCCGGCTGGAACACGACTTCGCCGGCACGGCCGAACTGACCGGGCTCACCCTGATCGACATCGCGACGCTGGTCGTGCCGGGATACCTGGAGCTGGACGAGCCGGGCCCGGACGACACCGCGCTGCTGCAGTACACCTCCGGATCGACCGGCAGCCCCAAGGGTGTCGTCGTCTCGCACGAGAACTTCCTGGCCAATGTGGCCGAGACGGACGAGCTCTACCCCTTCGACCCGGACGGGGTGGTGGTCTCCTGGCTGCCGCTCTTCCACGACATGGGCCTGCTGTTCGGCGCGATCCTGCCGCTGTGCACGGGCACCCCGGCATATCTGATGGCGCCGGAGTCGTTCATCCGCCGGCCGGTGCGCTGGCTGGAGGCGATCTCCCGGTTCCGCGGGACCCACGCGGCGGCGCCGAGCTTCGCGTACGACCTGTGCGTCGAGGCCGCGGCGCAGGGGCTGGTCGGCGCCGAGGTGGACCTGTCGTCGTGGCGGTTCGCCGGGAACGGGGCCGAGCCGGTGCGCTGGCGCACGGTGCGGGCGTTCACCGACGCGATGGCGCCGTACGGCCTGTCCCGCACGACGATGTGCCCCGCCTACGGCCTGGCCGAGAACACGCTCAAGGCCACCGGCACCCGGCCGGACGTGGATCCGAAGGCGCTGTGGGTGGACTCGCGGGCGCTGCGCGGCAACCAGGTGGTGCCGGCCGGCGAGGCGGACGGGCAGCCGCTGGTCAGCAATGGCGTCCCGGTCGGCGCCACCCGGATCGCGATCGTCGAGCCGGAGACCGGGCGGCGGCTGCCGGAGGGCCGGATCGGCGAGATCTGGATCAACGGCCCGTGCGTGGCCGGCGGCTACTTCGGGCGGCCCGCGGAGAGCGCCGCCACGTTCGCGGCCCGGCTCACCGACCCCGACGACCCGCGCCCCTACCTGCGCACCGGCGACCTCGGGTTCCTCCAGGACGGCGAGCTGTACGTCACCGGCCGGCTCAAGGACGTGATCATCCGGAACGGACGCAACTTCTACCCGCAGGACCTCGAGCTGTCCGCCGAGATGTCGGTGCCCGGGCTGCGGCCCAACTGCGCGGCCGCGTTCTCGGTGGACGACGGCGAGCGGGAGCGGCTGGTCGTGGTCGTCGAGGCGGACGGCCGGGTGCTGCGGACGACACCGCGGGAGCGGCTGCGCGCGTCCGTCGCCGCGGCCGTCTACGAGGGCCAGCGGCTGCGCACCGACGAGGTCGTGCTGATCCGGCGCGGCGTGCTGCCCCGCACCACCAGCGGCAAGGTGCAGCGCAGCGCGGCCCGCGAACGGTATCTCAACGGCGAGTTCAGCGCCTGAGCTCGCGCCGCCCTCGCCGGCGGCATCCACCAGGCCCCAGCCGGTTCCGGCTGGGGCCTGGTGGCGTCCGCGGCCGGTTCCGGGCCGGCCGATAGGGTGGGAAACCCCAGCGAGAGGTGTCCACGATGCAACGCTCCGGGGCGGAGCAGATCCGCGTCCTGGTCGTCGACGACCAGGAGATCGTCCGCGAGGGACTGGTCGCGCTGGTCGAGCTGATCGACGAGGTGGAGGTCGTCGGCCAGGCCGGGGACGGCGCCGAGGCGGTCCGGCTGGCCCGCGAGACGGCGCCGCACGTGGTGCTGATGGACCTGAAGATGCCCGTGCTCGACGGCGCGGAGGCCACCCGGCGGATCGTGGCGGACGACCCGGAGGCGAACGTCGTGGTGTTGTCGACCTATGCGGACAACGAGTCGATCGCGGCCGCCATGCGGGCCGGCGCCCGGGGCTATCTCACCAAGGACGCCACCCGCGCCCAGATCACCGCGGCGATCCGGTCGGCGGCCGAGGGACAGTCCACCTTCGACGCGACCGTGTCGCGGCGGCTGGTCGCCGCGCTCAGCGAGCCGGCCGCCGCCGCGGCCTCGCCCGCGCCCGCGCGCAAAAAGAACCTCCCGGACGGCTTGACCGCCCGGGAGGGGGAGGTGCTCGGGTTGATCGCCCGCGGCCTGACGAACGCGGAGATCGCGGCCGAGCTGTTCATCGGCGAGACCACGGTGAAAACGCACATCAACAATGCGTTCCTGAAGATCGGGGCGAAGAACCGGGTCGATGCGGTGCGCTACGTCTACCAGCACGACCTGGGCCGGCCCTGACCGCGGGGGTTCGGTCAGGACCGGCCAGTTCAGGAGCGACGCCGGGATGGCTCAGCCGACGGTGACCTCGCCGCGCTCGTCCGCGCGGGCCTTGACCGCCGCGGCCGGCACCCGCTCGAGGCGCCGCCAGCGGATCAGGCAGACCATCGTCCGGTAACCCACCATGGTCATCGCCATCAGCACGAAGAACGCGGCGATGCCGTCCGAGTCGAGCTTCTGCTCGATCATCCAGTGGCCGAACTTGTCGGCGAAGGCGTCCCAGTTCTCCAGGGCGTACAGGAAGGCGGTGCGGGCGAGCAGCACGGCCAGCCAGATGCCCAGGTAGGCCCAGCCCGCCTTGGTGTAGACCCGCTGGTTGTCGGCCTGCCGGTAGACCCGCATCACGCGCATCAGCAGAATGCCGACGACGGTGCCCACGACAACGCCGAGAAGGCCGGCCGTCACATTCGGAGCGGTCATTTCCGTACGGTTGTAGGTGTCCCAGTAGAGATAGCCCACGAAGGCCATTGAGATGCCCCATTTAATCCAGCCGAACCGGTGCTTGCCGACCTGCGTGAGCAGGACAATCGCCAGCAGACCACCGCTGACCAGCAGGGCTTCCTGCATCGCGTCGCTCATTTGTTCCTCCCGTTTCGGAATCGTTCTCACCGATACATGAAATCTATTTGGTGGGGGCGGGACGCGCCTCGTCCGCCGGGTGGAGAAAGGGGTCGAGAAGTTTCTCCACCCGGCGGTCGGCGGTCAGCGGTCCACGGTGGAGCCGAGCCATTCCTCGACGACGGCGGCGGTCCGGTCGGCGTGCTCCTCCATCATCGAGAAGTGGTCGCCCACGGTGTCCCGGACGGCGTCGGCGTCCGCCCAGGTGGACCGCCAGTCGCCGGTCGCCGACCAGCCCGCCAGCGGCTCGGTGGCGCGGACCAGCAGCGTCCGGGTGGCCAGCGGCGCCGGCTGCCGGCCGGTGAACAGCCGGAAGTAGCCGGCCATCGCGGTCAGCCGGGCGTCGTCGGCGGGCAGCAGGCCGTCGGCGTCGCCGGACAGGCTGCCGGACAGCCGCTCCTCGATCCCGGCGAACGCCGTCCGGCTGGGGCCGTACACGTCGATGAGGACCAGCGCCGCGGGCGGCTCGCCGCGTCGCTCGAGCTCCTCGGTGAGCGCGTGCGCCAGCATCCCCCCGGACGAGTGCGCCACGATCGCGACCGGTCGCCCGTCCCGGTGCGCGAGCAGCGCGTCGGCCTGCGCGCGAGCCAGTGCGGGGAGGTCCGCCGGGAACAGTTCGCCGGCCCGGAAGCCGGGGGCCGGCAGCACCGACACGTCCCGGACGTCGCGGAACGCGCCGGCGAGGCGGGCGTACTCGTGCGGGCCGGACATCGCCAGCACCGACGGGATGCAGACCACCGCGGTCGGCGCCGGACCCTTCGCCAGCCGCACCACGGCGAGCTCGTCGGTCAGCTCGGCGGACCCGGTGAAGGTGGGCCGGAACTCGGACGCGGCCTGCAGCAGGCCGATGAACTCGGCGAGACGGCCGGTCGCCACGGCCTGCCGGGCCATCGCACCGAACACGGCGGCCGGCGCGGCGGGGCGTTCGGCGGCCGCTCCCCCGGCCCGCTCGCCGTACGCGGCCGCCACGTGGCCGGCCAGCGCCCTCGGGGTCGGGTTCTCGAACGCGACGGTCGGGGCCAGCCGGAAACCGACCGCGGCACCGATCCGGTTGCGCAGCTCGACCGCGGTCAGCGAGTCGAAGCCCATCTCCAGGAAGGCGCGATCCGGGTCGACCTCCTCCGGGCCGGCCAGCCCGAGCACGGCCGCGACCTGGGCGCGCAGGTGGTCGAGCAGCACCGCCGGGCGGTCCGCCTCGGCGGTGGCCGCGAACGCCCGGCGGAACTCCTCGGCGGCGCCGCCCGCGGGCGCGTCGGCCCGGCGAGCGACCGGCCGGATCAGGCCGCGCAGCAGCGGCGGCACCTCGTCCAGGGCGGCCCGCAGGCCGGCCAGGTCGAGCCGCATCGGCACCACGGCGGCCCGGCCGGCGGCCAGCCCGGCGTCGAGCAGCGCGAGGCCCTCGTCGGTCTCCAGCCCGGCGATGCCCGGCCGCAGCTTGGCTGCCAGTTCCTCGTCGGAACGGTCGCCGGCCATGCCGCTGCGCTCGTTCCACAGGCCCCAGGCCAGCGAGGTCGCCGGCAGGCCGAGGCCGCGGCGGTGCTCGGCGAGCGCGTCCAGGTAGGCGTTGGCGGCGGCGTAGCCGCCCTGGCCCGGGTTCCCGGCCACGCCGGCGGCCGACGAGTAGAGGACGAACGCGGTGAGCGGCCGGTCCCGGGTCAGCTCGTGCAGGTGCCAGGCGGCGTCCACCTTGGGGCGCAGCACGCCGGCGAGGCGCTCGGCGGTGAACGACTCGACCACCCCGTCGTCCAGTACGCCGGCGCTGTGCACCACGGCGGTGAGCGGGTGCTCGGCCGGGATGGCATCCAGCAGGGCGCGCAGGGCGGCCGGGTCGGCGGTGTCGCAGGCGGCCAGGGTCACCTCGGCGGCCAGGGCGGACAGCTCGGCCGCGTTCGGGGCGTCCGCGCCGCGCCGGCTGACCAGCAGCAGGCGGCGGCAGCCGTACGCCTCGACCAGGTGCCGGGCGGTCAGCGCGCCGAGCGTGCCGGAGGCGCCGGTGACGAGCACCGTGCCGTCCGGGTCGAACGCGGGCGGCTGGTTCTCGCCGGTGCGCGGCAGGCGGGTCAGCCGGGCGGCGTAGACGGCGCCGTCGCGGACCGCGACCTGGGTCTCCCCGTCGGCGAGGGCGGCCAGCGCGGCGGCCGGGACGGGCCCGTCGCCGTCCAGGTCGACCAGGCCGAACCGGCCCGGGTGCTCGGCCTGCGCCGAGCGGACCAGGCCGAGCACGGCCGCCTGGGCGAGGTCGCTCGGCGGGCCGCCGGCCGCGGTCGCGCCCCGGCTGACGAGCACCAGCTGCCGGTCGTCGCCGGTGTCGGCGAGCCGGTCCTGGATCAGCCGCAGGGCGACCGCGGTGGCCGCGTGCACGGCCTGCGGGCCGGTGCCGCCGGTGGGCAGCTCCACCGGCTCGGCCGCCGAGGTGGGGCCGCCCGGCGGCGGCTGCAGGCGGGTCCACTCCACGGCGAACAGCGAGTCGTGGCGGCCGCCGGCCGAGGCGCTGAGCCGCTCGGCGGAAACCTCGCGGACGGTCAGCGACGCGGCGGTGAACACCGGACGGCCGGTGTCGTCGGCGGCCTCCAGGCGCACCTGGTCGGCACCCTGGACGAGCCGGATGCGCAGCCGGGTGCCGGCCGCGGCGGAGCGGGTCAGCCCGGTCCACGCGAACGGCAGGCGCAGCGGCACCGAGTCGGTCACGTCCGCACCGACCAGGCCGGCGTGCAGGGCCGCGTCCAGCAGCGCGGGGTGCGGGCCGAAGCCGTCGACCGGCAGGTCCACCTCCACCTCGCCGTAGGTCTCGGCGCCGGCCCGCCAGGCGGCGCGCAGGCCCTGGAAGGCCGGGCCGTAGCCGATCCCGGCGGCGTTGAGCCGCGGATAGAAGCCGGCCAGGTCGAGCCGGTCCGCGCCGGGCGGGGGCCAGGCGGTGAAGTCGAACGGCGCACCCTGCCCGGTGGCCGCTTCCGCCCCGTCCGCGGCGGGCGAGCCGAGGACGCCGGTGGCATGCGGGGTCCACCCGCCGTCTTCGGCCTCGCCGGCCGCGCCGTCGGGGCGGCCGAAGACGGTGAACTGGCGCCGGCCGGCCGCGTCCGGTTCGCCGACCGTGAGGTGGACGGTGACGCCGCCCCGCTCGGGCAGCACCAGCGGCGCCGCCAGGGTGAGCTCCTCGACGCCGGCGCAGCCGGCCGCCTCGGCGGCGGTGAGCGCCATCTCGACGAAGGCGGTGCCGGGCAGCAGCACGGTGTCGACCACCGCGTGGTCGGCGAGCCAGGGCTGCGCGGCAATCGACAGCCGGCCGGTGAGCAGCAGGGTGTCCGCGCCGGCCGGGCGAACCCGGGCGGCGAGCAGCGGGTGTCCCGCCGATTCCAGGCCGGCGGCGGTGACGTCGCCCGCCCCGGCCCGGGTGTCCAGCCAGTAGCGCTTGCGTTGGAAGGCGTAGCCGGGCAGCGGCAGGCGCGGGCCGGGCGGCAGCACGGCGTCCCAGCCGACCGGGGCACCGTGGCAGGCGGCCTGGGCCAGCGCGGCGCGCAGCCGGGCCGGCCCGCCGTCGTCGCGGGCCAGGGTGGACACCACCGGCACCGAACGGTCGGCGGCGTCGAGGATGCCCTGCAACGGGACGGTGAGCACCGGGTGCGGGCTGATCTCCAGGAGCAGCTGGTAGCCGTCGGCGAGCAGGGCGGTGACCGCGTCGTGGAACCGCACGGTCTGCCGGGCGTTGCGATACCAGTACTCGGCGTCCAGCTCGGCCGTGTCCAGCGGTGCACCGTCCACGGTGGAGTAGAACGTCGTCGCGGAGGCGGCCGGGGCGACCCCGGCGAAATCGGCGAGCAGGCCGTCGCGCAGCGCCTCGACCTGGGCGGAGTGGCCGGCCGCGCGGGCGCCGCGGATGGCCCGGGCGCGCAGCCGGTCGACGGTGCATTCGGCGACGAACTCGTCCACCGCGTCCGGGTCGCCGGAGACGACGCAGGCGGCGGGGCCGTTCTGGGCGGCCACGGCCAGCCGGTCGCCGTATCGGGCGAGGCGGCGCGCCACCTCGTCCGGGTCGGCCAGGACGGACGCCATCGCGCCGCGGCCCACCAGCGAGCAGAGGGCGACGTTGCGGCGGGCGGTGATCCGGGCGGCATCGCGCAGGGTGAGGGCGCCGGCGACGTACGCGGCGGAGACCTCGCCCTGCGAGTGGCCGAGCACCGCATCGGGTTCGATGCCGTAGGAGCGCCAGACGGCTGCCAGCGACACCATCATGGTGAACAGCGTGGGCTGCACGACGTCCATCCGGTCCCAGGCGGGCGCCTCCGGGTCGCCGCGCAGCACGGCCGCGACCGACCAGTCCTGGAACTCGGCGAACGCGGCGTCGCAGGCGGCGACCGTGTCGGCGAAGACCGGCTCGCTCTCCAGCAGGCCGGCGGCCATGCCGGCCCACTGCGAACCGTGGCCGGGGAAGACGAACGCGACCTTCGGCCGGGTGGTGGCGGTGCCGGCGACAGCGACGGACCCGTCCGGCTCGCCGGCGGCGAGCGCGGCCAGGCCGGCGAGCGCCGACTCACGGTCGGTGGCCAGCACCGCGCCCCGCCGGTCGAAGGTGCCGCGGCCGGACAGCAGCTCGCGGGCGACCGCGTCGAGCGGCAGGCCGGGCCGGTCGTGCAGGAAGTCGCGCAGCCGGGCCGCCTGGCCGCGCAGCGCGGCCGGGGTCCGGGCGGACAGCAGCAGCGGCAGCGGTCCGGACGGCGGTTGCGGCTCGGCGGCCGGCTCCTGCTCGGGCGCCTGCTCCTCCTCGGGCGCCTGTTCGAGGATCGCGTGTGCGTTCGTGCCGCTCAGCCCGAAGGAGGACACCGCGCAGCGGCGCGGGCGGCCGGTCGGCGGCCACGGGCGGCGCTCGGTGAGCAGCCGGACCGTGCCGGCCGACCAGTCCACGGCCTGGGTCGGCTCGTCGAGGTTGCGGGTCGGTGGCAGCTCGGCGTGCCGTAGCGCCTGCACCATCTTGATCACCGCGGCGACGCCGGCCGCCGCCTGGGTGTGCCCGATGTTCGACTTGAGCGAGCCCAGCCAGAGCGGTTCGCCGGCTCGGTCCTTGCCGTACGTGTCGATCAGTGCGCGGGCCTCGATCGGGTCGCCGAGGGTGGTGCCGGTGCCGTGCGCGTCGACCGCGTCGACCTGGTCGGCGGGGAGGCCGGCGTTGGCCAGCGCGGCCCGGATGACGTCGCGCTGGGCCGGTCCGCTCGGCGCGGTCAGCCCGTTGGAGGCGCCGTCCTGGTTGATCGCGCTGCCCCGGATCACCGCGAGCACCCGGTGGCCGTTGCGGCGGGCGTCGGCGAGCCGTTCCAGCACCAGCATGCCGGCGCCCTCGGCGAAGCCGGTGCCGTCGGCGTTGTGCGCGAACGACTTGCACCGGCCGTCGGGCGCCAGCCCCTGCAGCTGCTCCAGCTCGAAGAAGGTGGTGGGCGTGCACATCACGGTGACGCCGCCGGCGAGCGCGAGCGAGCAGTCGTCCTGCCGCAGCGCCTGGGCCGCGAGGTGCAGCGTGACCAGCGACGAGGAGCAGGCCGTGTCGACCGTGACCGCCGGACCCGCCAGCCCGAGCGTGTACGCCACCCGGCCGGAGACGATCGCGCCGGTGCTCCCGGTGCCCAGGAACGGCGTGACCTCCTCCGGGATGTCGCTCAGCGGCGACACGTAGTCGGAGTTGTTCATCAGCCCGGCGAACACCCCGGTCGGGGTGCCGCGCAGCGACGCCGGATCGATGCCGGCGTGCTCCAGCGCCTCCCACGCCACTTCGAGGGTGAGCCGGTGCTGCGGGTCCATCGCCTGCGCCTCCCCCGGCGAGATGCCGAAGAACAGCGGATCGAAGCCGGCCACGTCGTCCAGGAAGCCCCCGCTGCGGCAGCGCAGCGTGCGGCCGTCCGCGTCGATGTCCCAGCCCCGGTCGGCAGGGAACCCGGTGATGCCGTCGCGCCCGTTGGCGACCAGGTCCCACAGCCCGTCCGGATCGGTCACCCCGCCGGGCAGCCGGCAGGCCATCCCGACGATCGCGATCGGCTCGTTGGTCCGGCCCTCCAGGTCGGCCAGGCGCTGCCGGGTCTGGTGCAGGTCGGTGGTGACCTGCTTGAGAAAGTGCCGGAGTTTTTCCTCGTTGCTCATGTGAATGATCCCCCGTGGGTCAGGAAAGGCCGAACTCACGGCCGATGAACTCGAACATCTCCTCGTCGGTGGCCGCGCCGATCGCGTCGGCCACCGTCTGCTGCTCGCCCTCGTCGTCGCCGGCCAGGCCGGCGAGCAGGGCACGCAGCTGGGCGGTGATCCGGGCGCGCTGCCCCTCGTCCGGCCGGGCGCCGGCCAGCTCGGTGGCGAGCCGGTCCAGGTGGGCGAAGACGGGCGGCTCGGCCGGTTCGCCGGTGAGCTCGCGCACCAGGTGGTCGACCAGTTCGGCCGGTGTCGGGTGGTCGAAGACCAGCGTCGGCGGCAGCTGCAGCCCGGTCGCGGCGGCCAGCTGGTTGCGCAGCTCGACCGCGGTGAGCGAGTCGAACCCGAGGTCGCGGAACGGGCGGCCGGCCTGGATCTCGGCGGCGTCGGTGATGCCCAGCGCCGCGGCGACCTCGGCGTGCACCAGTTCGGTGAGCACCCGTTCCCGCTCGTCGGCGGGCAGCGCGGCGAGCCGTTCCCGGTGGCCGGCCGCGACCGCCGCGGTGGCGGTACGCCGGACCCGGCGCCGCACCAGCGAGCCGAACAGGGCCGGCAGTTCCGGGTGGCTGCGCAGGGTGGCCAGGTGCAGCGCGATCGGCGCCAACATCGCCCGGTCGTCGCCGGCCAGCGCGGCGTCGAACAGGGCCAGGCCCTGCTCGGTGGTGAGCGCGCCCACCCCGGCCCGGTTCATCCGGGCCGTCTCGCCCCCGCCGATCGAGCCGGCCATGCCCTCGCCGTCCTGCCACAGGCCCCAGGCGAGCGACCGGGCCGGCCGGCCGGTGGCGCGCCGGTGCTGGGCGAGCGCGTCGAGGAACGTGTTCGCCGCGGCGTAGTTCGCCTGGCCCGGGTTGCCGAGCAGCCCGGCGGCCGACGAGTAGAGCACGAACGCGGTGAGCGGCCGGTCCCGGGTCAGCTCGTGCAGGTGCCAGGCGGCGTCCACCTTGGCCCGCAGCACCGCGGCGAGCCGGTCCGGGGTGAGCGTGTCGATCATCCCGTCGTCCAGGAGGCCGGCGGTGTGCACGACGGCGGTCACCGGATGCGCGGCGAGCACCGCAGCCAGGGCGTCGCGGTCGGCGGCGTCGCACGCCACCAGGTTCGCCTCGGCGCCCAGGCCGGCCAGCTCGCTGCGCAGTCCGGCGGCGCCGGGCGCGTCCGGCCCGCGCCGGCTGGCCAGGACGAGCCGGGTCACGCCGTGCCGGGTGGCCAGGTGTCTGGCCAGCGCGGCGCCGAGCGCGCCGGTGCCGCCGGTGATCAGCACCGTGGAGTCCGGCCCGAAGGCCGCCGCCGGGCTGCCCGCGGCGTCCGGGGTCGCTGCCTGGCCGTCCGCGGCGTCCGGGGTCGCGGCCGGCCGCACCAGCCGCGGCGCGAGCAGGTCGCCGCCGCGGATGGCCAGCTGCGGTTCGCCCGTGCCGACCGCCTCGGCGACCCGGGCCGGGTCGTCGGCGTCGATCAGCTGGAACCGGTCCGGGTGCTCCGACTGAGCCGAGCGCACCAGGCCCCACAGGGCGGCGTGTTCGAGGTCGGGAACCTGGTCGCCGGGTCCGGCGGCGACCGCGCCGGAGGTGACGAGGACCAGCCGCGTGCCGGTCAGCCGCTCGTCGGCGAGCCACGCCTGCAGGGTTTCCAGGGCGCGGGCGGTCGCGGCGTGCGTCGCGGCCGGGCCGGTGCGGTCCGCTCCGGCGTGGCCGATCAGCACGACGTCCGGGATCTCCGGGGCGGCGAGCAGTTCGGGCAGGCCGGCCGGCTCGGCCGGATCGAGGCCGGCCTGTTTGAGGGCCGATCGCAGCTCCAGCGGGTCGGTGCCGAGGACGGCCCAGGAGCGGTCCGCCGGGGCGGCGCCGGTGACCGGCACCCAGTCCAGCCCGAACAGCAGGTCGCCGGTGCCGGGTGGGGCGGCGGCCGGGGCGGCCGCGCGCAGGGACAGCGAGGCGACCGAGGCGATCGGGGCGCCGGCGCCGTCCGCCACCTCGATGGCAACGGCGCTGCCGCCGGCCGGGGTGATGCGGACCCGCAGGTGGGTGGCGCCGGTGGCGTGCAGGGTGACGCCGTTCCAGGCGAACGGCAGGCGGGCCTGGCCGTCGTCGGGGAACAGCTCGCCCAGGCCGATCGCGTGCAGCGCGGCGTCGAGCAGGGCGGGGTGCAGGCCGTACCCGTCGACCTCGACCCCGTCGGGCAGCGCCACCTCGGCGAAGACGTCGGAGCCGCGCCGCCAGGCGGCGCGCAGGCCGCGGAACGCCGGGCCGTAGGCGAAGCCGCGCTCGGCGGCGTTCGGATAGAGGTGGTCCACCGGGATCGAGCGGGCGCCGGTCGGCGGCCACTGGGTGTCGGCGAGCGCCGCGCCGCCGCCCTGGGCGAGCGCGCCGGTGGCGTGGCACGTCCAGGCGTCGCCGGTCTGCGAATAGACCGAGACCGCGCGACGGCCACCGGATTCCACGCCGACCACGACCCGCAGCACCACGGCCTCGCGTTCGGCGAGCACCAGCGGGGCCTGCAGGGTCAGCTCCTCGAGGTGGCCGTGGCCGACCTCGTCGCCCGCCCGGATCGCCAGCTCGACGAAGCCGGTGCCGGGGAACAGCACGGAGCCGAGCACGGCGTGGTCGCGCAGCCAGGGCACGGTGTCGGTGGAGATCCGGCCGGTGAGCACGATCTCGCCGGACTCGGGCAGGGTGACCACGGCGGCCAGCAGCGGGTGGCGGGCCGCGGTCATGCCGGCCGAGGTGACGTCGCCGGTCGCGGTGGCGGGGCGCAGCCAGTAGTGGTCGTGTTGGAACGGGTACGTCGGCAGGTCGATCACCCGCGCGTCACGCCCCGCGTAGAGGGCGGCCCAGTCGAGGTCGATGCCGTCGGCCCAGAGCCGGCCGACCGCGGTCAGCAGGGTCTCCGGCTCACCCCGATCCCGACGCAACGCCGGCACGAACAGCCCGTCCACACACTGCTGACCCATCCCCGACAGCACCCCGTCCGGGCCCAACTCCAAGAACTTCGACACCCCCTGCCCGGCCATGAAGGAGACCGAGTCAGCGAACCGGACCGCCTCCCGCACGTGCCGCACCCAGTAGGCACCGTCGAAACCGTCCACCACCTCGCCGGTCAGATTCGACACCACCGCAATCTCCGGACGCCCGTAGGTCAGCGCACCGGTCACCTCGGCGAACTCGGCCAGCATCGGCTCCATCAACACCGAATGGAACGCATGACTGACCACCAACCGACG
>Ga0070668_100002572_pt1 | contig 13348 bp, 8 predicted proteins | sample KBSS43metaG_FD_64661 | JGI IMG/M metagenome (GOLD analysis project Ga0070668, IMG submission 64661) | Switchgrass rhizosphere microbial communities from Kellogg Biological Station, Michigan, USA - KBS S4-3 metaG | ecosystem: Host-associated > Plants > Roots > Rhizosphere > Soil ... | reverse complement strand
ACGGCGGGTGCAACGTACACCGCCTTCTTCACGAACTCGCGACGTGTCGTCGCTTGGTTCTGCTCTTCCGTTGCCATGACTTCACCTATTCGTTAACCGAAATTGCGCCCAGCAAACATCTCGCACAGTTGCCGGACGCTGTTAGACGCTATAGTGAACAGGTCTTTTGACAATGGGTAACTACCGATTTGTGAGGTAGGACAAACGCAGGACGTACGTGGTTGCAACGAAGCTCGCCATTGAGCAGTTGTTCAAAGTATCCCCAGTTCGCGTTTCACCAAGCGATTGCTGCGTAGCGTCATGGCTCATGGAAATCATCGCCGGGCGCTACGAGGAATAGGAGATTGCAGCCCGTCAGAAATGTTGGCAACGGGGTCGATGCTATGGCGACTATCGAGCCCTTCCCTCGCTCACGGTAGGTGCCTGGACTGCGAAGATGCATAACTAGACGGATAGGCTTTGAGTTACAAGCGGCCCGCCACCCTGCGAACGGGACCTTCGCATCGCGATGGTCGTTGACAGGTTCGTAACCAGGTCTGATAGGCACGCAGCCGTAAAATTCCTGCCCCTGGATTGAGGCTCGGTAAGTTCGCATGACCACAAGGACCCCACCGCGCATTAGCGTTGTCATGCCGACGCACAACAGGGCCAAGCTGCTGCCGGCGACGCTTCGGGCACTGGCGGCGCAGACGATTCCGCCCAGCGAGTACGAGGTAATTCTTGTGGCAGACGGCTGCACCGACGACACGCCGGTCGCCGTCGCTGGCGTCCGCGCAGAACTGCCTTACCACCTGCATTTCATCGAGCAACCCGGCCAGGGCGCAGGTGCAGCACGCAACCTGGGTGTTGCGAAAGCAACATCGAGGCTCATCCTTTTCCTCGATGACGATATGACCGCAGCGCCGACGCTTATCGAAGCGCATCTACTTCAGCACGCCGCTCATCCGGATTGTCTCGTCTTGGGCTACTTCCCCATTCCACTTGCTCCGATCAGTCACGATCCGTTCGCGCGTGCAGCTCGCGATTGGTGGGAAGGCGGATTTGCAGCGCGGCGCAGGCTCGGATACCGTTTCGGCTTCAAGGATTTCTGTACGGGAAACATTTCGCTCCCCGCGGAGCTGTTCCACGCAGCGGGTGGTTTTGACCCGCGCCTCAAGGGTGCGGGCGAAGATTACGAGCTTGGATATCGGCTCCTGAAGAGGGGAGCGCGCTTCCGTTTTGCGGAGCACGCGCTTAGCGTGCATCAGGACCTCAATTCGCTTGAACGCGCCCTCCACCGCTGCCGCGCGGAGGGTCATGCCCATGCGCTCACCGTAAACAGGCATATCGAGCTTGCGCGGTCTTTCAACCTTCATCGGCTAAGCCGTTTACAAGGCTTCCCGTTCTCCCCGATTTGGCGGCTTGTCTGGGCGCATCCGGCTGTCGCGGACGCGGCCGCGGCCATCTTGAAGACAGGGGTCGTCGGAGCACAGCGACTCGGGTTCGAGTCGCTGATGTGGAGACTTTATCGAGGTCTTGCGGGTCACGCGTATTGGCGAGGGGTTCACGCAGCTTTGCGATCCGTAGGTGCGTGGGAGCGCCTGTTGCAGGACGCACCGCTTGAGCCGGAGGACCCCGCGGAACTTGACATCGATCTCGCTTCCGACCTCGCGGATCTGGAAACGAAACTGAGCAAGCCAGCGGATTCTGCAAGGCTCTGGTGGAACGGTTCTCCGATCGGCAGAATTCGTCCTGCTCCGGGGGCGGAACGGCTTTCGTCGACTCACGTTCGCAACGAAGTCGTCTCGCGGTTTGCCGACGTTGTGAGGGACAGGATAGGCGTGCCGGAGAACTGGCAACCCCTTCTGCCGGAGCCTCGTCCGACGGGCATGTCTTCGAACTTCCCTCGTTCTCCATTCGGACGCACCAGAGTTGCGCAGTTCGATCTGCGCGCGCCGGACCATCTGTGGGGCCTCGACGGATTCGACAGTGTTCAGCTGTTCCTGAGAAATGGAAGCCGGCCGCTCGCGAATGTTCGTCTGCCGCTGCGAAGTGGAACACGCGTCCTTTCGGCGGAGACGCTTCTCGCGGAGATCGAAAGCAGGGGAGTACGGCGTGATGACAGTGTCGGGCTGACCGAGATCCCTGTGCAGCCGCCAATCTCCGTCATCCTGTGCACGAGAGACCGACCGCACGCGCTTCGCCGCTGTTTGCGTGCGCTGACCAAGCTCGATTACCCCGATTACGAAGTCGTCGTCGTGGACAATGCGTCCGTTGGCACTGAAACGGCCGAGATCGTTTCTGAAACGCCCTTTCGATATGTCCGCGAGGAACGACCGGGGCTCGACTGGGCTCGCAACTGCGGGATCGCGGAATCACGATATGGGATCATCGCATACGTCGACGACGATGCGGTCGTGGACTCGAAATGGCTTGCCGCAATCGGCGCTGCCTTCGCGGACCCGTCCGTGAGCGCGGTGACAGGGCTGGTACTCGCGGCGGAACTCAACTATCCCGCTCAGCACATATTTGAACAGTATGGTGGGATGGGAAAAGGGATGTATCGGCGGGAGCTGAACGGATCGCGTATGACGGCCGCCGAAAAAGTCGCCGCGCACTGCGCGGGAGTCGGCGCGAATATGGCGTTCCGCCGGCTGACTTTCGAACGCGTGGGTTTGTTCGACACCGCCTTGGATGTCGGCACGCCTTCAAACGGCGCAGGGGACTTGGATATGTTCCATCGGGTCCTGGTCTCGGGGCTGACGATCCGCTATGAACCCGCCGCTATCATATGGCACTATCACCGGCGAGACCCGGAGCAACTCAGGAAACAGCTCTACAACAACGGTCGCGCCTTCGGTGTCTACTTGTTGAAGATCTTGCGTTCTCGCACTGTGCCGCGCACTTCCGTTATCCGGTATGCGCTTTTCAGCTGGCTCGGTGGGTGGTTCGCTGCGCGCCTATTGAAGGTGGTGACGAAGAAAGAGCGATTTCCTCTACGGTTGGTGTTGGCGGAGCTTTGGGGCGCAACGCATGCACTTTGGGCTTACGGCGCCACCTACAGGGCTGACCGTAAGCGACGAGCGTCATCGACTCTTCGTCGGCCATCGATCACGGGCGTGTAGGATAGTCACGCTCACCCAAGCGCCTTGCCCTGCACAACCGGCGTATTCCTCCGCGGGGTTTCAATGTTTGACCGGCTGAAACGACGTACGCGGGAAACGCTCCGAGAGACGATGCGTCACGCCACGCCGGCGCTGACGCATCCGGTTGATACGTCCGATTGGCCGCAGATCGCCTACGACCCTAAGCTGGTTCCACCTCTGCGCCTGATGCGAACCGAAGGGATCGAAGTTCTCGAGGAGTGGTTTCGATGGGGTGAGGAATGGAGCGTACTGTTACGTGCGTTTGGCGGCCTGCGCATCACAAGCGATGTTTTGGAGATTGGCTGCGGACTCGGCAGGATCGCGTTTCCGCTGCGCTACGTGCTTCGTGACGGAACGTACCGCGGGTTCGACATCTCGAAACAGAAGATCGATTTCCTGCAACGCAATTTCACCGCAGCGTATTCGAGCTTTCAATTCGAATACGCGGACGTGCGGAACACGGAGTACAACCCCGCCGGAAAGCTCGCTGCTACGAGTTTCCGCTTCCCCTACGCAAACGCGCAGTTCGACGTCGTGTTTGCCGCATCCGTTTTTACGCACATGCTTCCGGATGCGTGCGCTCATTATTTCGCCGAAGCAAGCCGCGTGTTGAAACCAGCGGGCCAATGCCTGTTCAGTTTCTTTGCTCTTGACTTCTACAAACCGGGGCATCCGCGGCCGTACGGATTTGGTGATAGCCGATTCGACTTCGCGCACTCATGGGCGAACTATGGAAGTGAGTTCGCGCTCGTAGCGCCCGACAACCCGGAGCTGATGACTGCCTATTCGTCCTCGCTTATCAGGGCGATGGCCCGGCAGGCGGGGCTTGCGTTGGCCTCAGATCCGATCCCGGGCCTCTGGTCAGGAACTCAAGATCAAGCGGTCGGTGCTCAGGACCTCTTCGTTCTGCGGAAGAACTGAGTGCAGCCCACGCTTCTTGATGACGACCAAGATCATGGCCCGACTCATGGGAGCCTATCGTAATGAATCTGAGGCGACTATTCTCACGCACGGCATTATCGAGACCAAAAGAATTGGTCGCCCAGATCGTTCAACATACCGCCGAATCGATTGACGATGCACCTCAAGGCTGGGAGCCCGGTCACTTCTACTCGCCTGTGCCGTCTCTGTCCCAGTTTCGGCGGATGGAGCATCGCCTCTATCAGTCGCCACGATCGATACCGGGCATTGAGCTGAACGAGGCGGGTCAACTCGAGTTGATCAGCAAAGTCGCCACGTATTACGCGGAACAGCCGTTCCCCCCGCACAAGCAGGAAAAGTGGCGATTCTTCTTCGAAAACCCGAACTTTCCGTATGGCGAAGCAATCGTGTATTACGGATTGTTACGGCACTTGCGGCCGCAGCGCGTGATCGAAGTTGGCTCGGGGTATTCGACCGCAGTGCTGCTCGACACTCTCGATATCGGCGAAATTCGGGCCGAGTGCACCTGCATCGAGCCCTTTCCGGAATTGTTGCTTTCTCTCATCCGGCCGGAAGACGAACGTCGCTTGCGCATCGTCTCTTCCGAATTGCAGCAGGTGGATCTAGGGATGTTCGACGCGTTGGGACCCGGTGACATTCTATTCATCGACTCTACGCACGTATCCAAAGTCGGCAGCGACGTCAACATAATCTTCTTTGAAATCCTGCCGCGGCTTGCTTCCGGCGTCTACGTCCACTTTCATGACGTCTTCTACCCGTTCGAGTACCCGAAAAAATGGGTTTTGGAGGGCAGGTGCTGGAATGAGATCTACGTGTTGCGTGCTTTCCTGACCTACAACGCCACCTTCAGAGTTGAATTGTTCATCTCTTATCTGGCGCAGCACCACCGTGATGTGCTGTCGTCATCGCTACCTCTCGTTGCCTGGAGACCAGGTTCTAGCCTCTGGCTACGGAAGAACTGACTGTTGAAGCGACAGTCAGCGACCTATCGTCCGAGAATGATTATCGAGTATGGCGTCGGGCGTCTATCCTTCCTGCCGTCGAACGATGCTCTCGAGAACACGAACGTTGATGAACTGTGGTCGAGCATCAAGAATATGCAGTGCGCTCGACTCGCGGTCGGATCATTGATGCCCTGCCGTGGTATGTGATGATTGACGAATCTCGCGTCGGACGTGCTTCCTATCTCATGGACTTGGCTCGGGAGCTCGTTGTCCGCGATATGAAGCTCAGGTACAAGCGGTCTATCTTGGGGATTGGCTGGTCACTACTCAATCCGCTTTTGCAGTTCCTGGTGTTCTACGGTGTCTTTCGGTGGATCATTCCCGTCAATGTCCCCGACTTCGCAGTCTTCCTTTTGATAGGCATCCTTGCCTGGAGCTGGTTTCAGTCCTCCCTGCATTTCGGTTGCGCCGTAATAACGGACAATGCGAGCTTGATACGGCAACCCGGATTCCCGGCCGCGATATTGCCTGTGATCGCCGTAGGAACGAACCTGGTGAATTTCGTTCTTGCGCTCCCGGTGCTCGCCATTGCGCTACTAGTCACTGGGCACTCCGTCACTGCTGCGATCGTTGTGCTTCCTTTCGTGATCGTCATCCAGTTCCTCCTCACGTTGAGTGCGGTCTATCTCCTTGCCGTTCTTCAGGTGCCCTTCCGCGACACTCAGTACTTGGTCGGCGTGCTCTTGTTGCTTGGGCTATATGTCTCGCCCGTCTTCTACTCTGTGCAGTCCGTACCCGTCGATTGGCAAAGATGGTTCAACTTGAATCCTCTCGCGCACATCCTCGAGGCCTATCGGATGGTGTTGATCCAAGGCCGCTATCCTGACATGTGGCCGCTGTTGTGGATCGCGGCGATATCGATCATGGTCCTTGCGGCGACCCATAGAGTATTTGTCCGGTCGAGCCACTGGTTCATCGAGGAGATAGGAAGTTGACTGCTGTTTCGGTACAGCGGGTCGGCAAGAGGTACCGCAGACATGACGCAGATCGCCCCTGGACTCTGCAGGAGGCGGTCATGTCGGGATTCCGCAAGCTGTCCCGCAGTGCGACTTTCTGGAGCCTTCGCGACGTCACGTTCGTCGTCGAGCGCGGTCGCGCACTTGGCGTTATCGGACGGAACGGCGCGGGGAAATCGACGCTGCTGCGCATACTGGCCGGCATCAGCCGCCCGGACGAAGGCAAGATTACCGTTTGCGGCCGCGTCGGCGGCTTGCTGGAGCTTACAGCAGGCTTCCACTCCGACCTCACGGGGCGGGAGAACGTATTCATCGGCGGTGTGATCCGCGGTCTTACGCGTGCGGAGGTGAGAGATAGATTCGACTCCATCCTGGATTTCGCGGAACTGCACCACGTCGTGGACCAGCCACTTCGGACGTACAGCAGTGGTATGCAAATGAGGTTGGCGTTCGCGGTCGCGATTCACACCGAGCCTGACATCCTGTTGGTCGACGAAGTGCTGGCAGTAGGCGATGCTGCGTTTCAAAAGAAGTGCTTGCGACGCATTGCGGAATTACGTGCTGAAGGATGCACCATCGTAATGGTCTCCCATGACGCCACCCTCGTGCAGGACATATGCAACGATGCCCTGTGGCTGCGTGAAGGCACTGTGGCCGCCTTTGGCGACGTGAAAACCGTAGTGGCGGAGTACATGAAATCGTTGGTGCATTCCACCGTGAGCCGCACGCTGATGCAGCAGGGATCGGTTGTGACTTCTCAGGGGATGGTACTGATACCAGGCACCAATCGATTTGGCTCCTTGGAGATTGCCATCATCGATGTTCGCCTGTCGACGAGCGACGGGTCGGCTTCCGAATTGGCCAACGGTGACGAGCTATCGGTCGAAATGGACTATGTAGTGACGACGCCGGTTGAATCGCCGATTTTCTGCATTACGGTCGTGGACCAGCACGGCACAGCCCGCCTGAGCGCATCAACGGATCAAGCGGGCATCGTCATTCCCGAATGCAATTCGAGCGGCCACCTGAGCGCGCGTTTGCACTCTCTGCATCTAGATCCGGGTACATACTTCATCGATGTCGGAGTGTATGAGAAACACTGGACGTTTGCTTATGACTATCACTCGCGCGCGTACCCCCTTATCATCCGCCATGGGAGAAGCGTCGCGAGAGATTTGGAAGTAGGCGCGACAAGAACGGTGTGGATACATAACGCGCGTGAAGCGAGCCAAGTCGATACTGAAGGTTGGTCTTCCTATTAACTCCAGGCATAGTCGATCCCGTTCTGGCTACGTCAGGCACATGCTTTGCGGCGAAGTAATCGAGGCTGTCGTGTCCCGTGACGTCGATTCTCGACACCAACGCGGCGACGAAGAACACCGCGATTCCGAGCCGGTTTCGCTCCTCGCTGCGCTGGTGAAGCAACGCCGTGGAGATCAGGAGCGCCAACGCCGGTGCAGGCGGGTAGGCCGAGTCGCGGAGCCCGCCAAGCGAGGTAGAGACCCCGGACTCCTAGAGGGGGCACGAACCGCAATCAATTTTCGAGCGCCTTACGGGGCAGTCTGCGGTCCCGGCCTGAATATCCTGTTAATCTAACGACGATGGATTGCTTAGTCACCGGAGGCGCAGGCTTCATTGGATCCCATCTCGTGCGTCGATTGTCGACGCTGAACATAGGACGGATTCGCTTGCTTGACAACCTGACGCGAGCACAGTGCTCGCTCGCCGAGTTGCACGGTGACGGCCTCGACGCAATTCAGGGCGACATCCGAAATGCTCCGGAGTTGCGAAGTGCGATGATGGGCTGTGAAGTCGTGTTCCACCTGGCGGCTAAAGCCACCGTGATGGATTGCGAACGGGACCCGAGCGATGCATTTTCAGTCAACGTAGCCGGGACCTTCAACGTGCTGAAAACAGCACAGGAGCTGGGAGTGCGTCGCGTCATCGTGGCGTCCTCGCGCGAGGTATACGGCGAGCCCTCGGAAATGCCCGTAAGCGAAACCTGCCAGCTTCTTCCAAAAAACGCGTATGGCGCCAGCAAGGCGGCGGCGGAAATGTACTGTTCGTGGTTCGCCGCCGCGGGACTGGAAGTGACCGCGCTACGCCTTTCGAATGTTTATGGACCGGGTGACAGCGATCGCGTGATTCCACGATTTCTTGCGAATGTCAGGGCTGGCGAGTCGCTCACCGTGTATGGCGGCGCGCAGGTCATCGACTTCATCTGGGTAGGCAAAGTCGTCGATGCCTTCATCAAGGCGGCATCTCTTCCGTACATCCCGGGGAGTGTGAACGTTGCAAGCGGCGTCGGCCTAACCATCCTCGAAACCGCCAAGCGCGTTCTTGAGTGTTGCGGCTCGGGTTCCGGCGTTAACGTGTTGCCGGCACGCGAGGCCGAGGTGTCTAGATTCGTGGCTGACATACGCCGAGCGACGCAGGAGCTCGGACTGCAAGCTACGAGTGATCCCCTTGCCGAACTCACAGGACTCTCGCGTCACTGAAACGGCGATCAAACCAGCAACGCCGACGCGGTCGCAAGAGTTGCTGGCGAGCGTGGAAACTTTCGCCGGCCCTACTAGCTCCTGGCGTCATCAATATGGCGATCGGCGAGCACGGGATCGAATGCGGCGGGAGCTTCAAGGAGACTACTGGCGATCAGCATCAGTGATGGAAGGACGGCGAGGACCGCAAGCAAATGAGGCAGTAGACCGCCAGTGCTGCCACGAGACATTCCGAACGCCCAAGCTGCAAAGACGATCGCACATATCAACAGATGGGGCCAATACAAAGCCCAGTCGATCGTCGAAGGCTGATTCCCCTTCGTGGTCAACTCGTAACCGCGATCGTGGCGCCGGATCAGGCTGGACAAAGCCAGCAAGGTATAGGGCCACTTAACTAGCCGCAGCCACGCTGCACGCCAATAGAAGGTGAGGTTGCGGTGACTACCATGATAGAGATGCGGATACACTCCGGTCACCAGCAGAATGCTCGCGCCGATCAAAAACGCCGGCGCGGTGGCCGCCGAAGCGAATGACTCGGGCAAGCCGGTCATCAATACCGCACAAAGCGCGATAGCGCAGCATACGGCCGCTGCAGCATCTTGAAAATACGTGAGGCCTTGCAGGAATCCCACGACGCGAGTGCTCAAAGGCATCGCGCGCGTCATACGCGGATATATGCGGAACTTGACGTCAAACAGGGAACTGGCCCACCTTCGTTGCTGCTTCAGGTATGTTGGCCAATCCACTGGCGCGAGACCCTTGGCAAGGACCTTCGGCACGTACGCTCCCTTCCAGCCTGACATCTGATATTGCAAGGTGAGGAGCAGATCATCGGCAATGTGTGGCGCGAGACCACCGATCGCCTTCAGAACCTCCATCCTGTGTACGCCATGGCATCCGATGACGGAAGGCGAGCGAAAGCGGTGGTAGGCTCTCTGCGTGATCCAATAGTAGTCCCGACTCTCCTCGGAACAGCCACGGGCAATGAACGATGCCGGCAGATTGTAGTATTCCTGCGGCGACTGCACGTAAGCTACGCTCGGGTCCGACAACTGGCCGAGGGTCTCCATCAGGAATGAGGTCTCGGGCACGTGATCGGGGTCGATCGCTGCCAATACGTCGTACTCGGCAAAGCCCCGCTCCGTCAACCACGCATTGTAATTTCCGTGTTTCGTCCCGCGCTGCAGGCGGCCTTGCTCGGTTTGGTACTCGGGCTTGTACTTGCGACTGAAGTGCTTCACACCCAATCTCTGACACAATTCAATTGCAGCTTCGTCGTCGCCTTCATCCAGCAGCCAAGTATCGTGCGTGTACGCAACCCGGGTCATTGCCACCAGTGTTCGCTCTAGCATCGCCAAAGATTCGGCGTTTGGCACAAAGCTGGTTACAACAGCCACGCGCAAGCCGGGTGCGGGAGCGACGAAATCGGGCTCGGCAATCAAGAGCAGAAGGATCCAACGAACGAACGAGCCCGCAATCAGGAGTGCGGCGGCACACGCAACAGCCAGGCTTTCCATGGACGCGGCGAGAAGCAATGGAACGATAAGTGCCAAGGCTGCCAGCACGCGTACGGTGAAGAGCAGCACGGTAACGTTCTGCCAGCCTTTGTCCGGACCAGTCTTCAGTCGTGCTGCACGCTCAAGATGCCACAAGCTCTTCCCATCCCAATGATGTGTCGTTCGACAGTCGTACGAGTGGCGTCACCCAAAGCATAATCCCTTGGCTGCACATTCTGCTCGGACCGCTGATTCTAGCCGCTGAATCGGTTGGAAGTAGTTGCCGGCCGGCTCGCATCCGCCAAGCACGGTGACGAACAACAGTGCACGCTCCCGAAGGCGCCGCGTCACGCTACCCGATCCAGATTCGCTTCGAGTAATTCTGTGGTGTACGCTTCCTCCCCTGTCAATCTGGCGCAACTTGAAACGTGGTGTCGCGTCACGCTTCCCGAAAAGGTGCTCACAGCGTGTCAGTAAACGAAGGAGCTATCCGCAGCATTTCGGTGATAGTGCCGATGTACAACGCCGAACCAACGATCGAGCGTTGCCTCGCGCCGTTGCTCGCCATGCGGGAGCGTGGCGAGATTGACGAGATCATCGTCGTCGACGATGGATCCACGGATGGTTCTTCCAAGATCGTGCGTTCTCGCCCCTCTGTGCTGCTCGTTGCAACAGAGGCGCAATCAGGGCCCGCCGCCGCCCGGAACCTTGGCGCCAGGATCGCGACAGGCACCTACTTATGGTTTGTCGACGTCGATGTCGTCGTCGCACAGGATGCGGCGCGGGTGCTGCGCGCCTCGTGCGAAAGAACCGGCGCCGCCGCCATCATCGGCTCCTATGACGACCGGCCGCGCGCCAAAAACTTTCTTTCCCAGTACAAGAACCTGGTTCACCACTACTACCATCATTGCGGCAAGCAGCACGCCTCCACGTTCTGGGCGGGCTGCGGCGCAGTGGAGCGCGCAGTCTTCCTCGAGCTCGGCGGCTTCGATGCCAAACGGTATCGCTATCCTTCGATTGAGGATATCGACTTTGGCTATCGGCTTCGTGACGCCGGAGGTCGGATCGTACTCGAGCCGGCGTTGCAAGGAAGGCACTTGAAGGAGTGGCGCTTCGTGAATCTCGTGCACACGGAAATATTTCGGCGTGCGCTGCCGTGGTCGCGATTGATGCTGAAGCGCAAGGATTTCACCGACGATCTAAACCTTGGCAAGGGCGAGCGCGCGCGCGCGGTCCTAGCGCTAGCGACAATGGCAGCCACGGTCGTTTGGGCATTCGGCCGGCTCGATGGCTGGGTGGTCGCGATTCTCTTGGCGATTCTACTAGCTGCAAATATCGGGTTTCTTGCGTTCTTCATTCGCACTCGCGGACCGGTTTTTGCCGTGCGAGCGCTTCTTTTCCATCAATTCTATTATGCATACAGCAGCGTCGCGTTCGCCGTCGCAACTGCCGAGCATTACCTTGATAGAGTGAAGGAGACACCGTAGTCCACTCTAAGCGCAGACCCGGCTGCAGAGCTAGCGCAGCCGGTAAACGCCGATGCTCGCCGGCCCGAACTTCTCTTCGTCCATCCGGTATCGCGAATCCACGGTCAGGGGGTAGCTTTGGACTTTGACGAGGCTCGCCCCCTGGGGGGAAGCGAGGAAAAGGCGCGACTGCAGACCGTGCTCGAAGATCACGATGCCGTCATAACCTGTTTCCCCGGGTACAACGGCACGGAACGCTAGCGTGTTACCAAGAAACAAGGACTCGGCGCCGAACGCACGCACTACCGATCCTGGCGGAAATCTTTGTTGCAGGGCGAGCGACGCATTGCGGATTGAATACGAGGGACGCAGGATCGCAGGTGCGGCTTGCGCGAGAAAGGCTGCGGCGAGCGTGACAATGACGCCAGCCCTAATCATCATCAGCCATTGGCCGTCTTGTGGTTCCCGACCGAACGCGAAGCATGCGGCAAAGGTCAGCATGATCGTTGCCGCCCACGTGGCGAGGCCGGCTACGGAGCCGAATCGCCAGAACAAGTCGACGACCCCAAACTCACGGCCTGCAAGCCATAAAATCGTCAGGATCACAGGTGACACCATGAAAGTGGCGACCGCACCTCGATACAACCGCTGATTCCGGATCGCGATCGCCAGCCCGACGGTGATCAACACGATGAGGGCGACGCGCCGCGACAGGCTTGAATAGTCCCAACTGAAGGATTCGGCCACCCCGACTGCCACGGCGGATATGAAGATCGAGCTCGGTAGTACAAGCCAGGCAAGCAATACCGGCCGCACCCAACCTCGTCGCTCACGGAGATTGGCGGCGATGCGCGTGAACGTGTCGCGCGTGACGAGAGAGAGCCCCGCCATGACGTGAATGGTGGCAGGCACGATCCAATGGACAAGATAGCGTCCCGGAAGATACTGGCTGCCTGACCACGCGAACAGCCACCAGGCCGCCCACGCGCCGGAAGCAAGATACAGTTCGCCAACGATCGCGGGCGCGCTCGGATTGCGGTGAAACCAGATCCATGAGCAGAACCAGACACCGACAAGCAGCGGATTGCGGACTTCGAGCTCCGGCGAATCAAAAAATCGCATTACGGCAATGTAAGGCGGGGCCAGTTCCAAAAAGCGCGAGAGTTGGCCGCGGGCAAAGACGATGTTCGCGACTTTGAGGTCGCCCGATGCTAGCGCGACACTTAAGCCGGCTACGACGAGCAGGGCGAATCCAGCTAGCAACGCCAACGCGCGCTCGACACGAGCACGAGCGGCGCCGCTTTGCGGCATGACCAAAATGATCAACGGAAATACGGGCATGACCATGATGGTCGTCGCCTTCATCGCCACCGCGATCGCCGCGATCAGCCCAGCAATGAATGCGTTCCATCGGGTCTTCCGTCCAAGTACGAGCACCAGGAACGCAACCAGACTGAAAAGTACAGATGGCATCTCCGGCAAGGCCATCCGGCTTTCCGCGAACAAATTCGTCTCGAAGCCAAGAATCACTACGCCAAGCGCCAGTGCGAATGGCGTGACTTGGCGGCGCAGCGCGAAAAATGCGACCGCCACCGTCAGGATTCCGCATACCGCGGCGAATAGTCGAGCCGACCAGAAGTCGAGGCCGAACACGCGAAACATCGCGTACTGGACTATCTGATACCCGGGCGCGAGGAAGAGATGAAGCCGTGCGTTCGAAGTCCCATCCAGCGTCCCGAACAGCGCGAAGTTGCGGGCGCTCTCGCTCCAGCGGCCTTCGTCGATCACGTATCCTATCCACGTCGACACAGCCGGATCTGAATTGAGATGGACGATGCGGCCCAGGCACGCAACGACGACA
>Ga0070668_100002569_pt1 | contig 13354 bp, 11 predicted proteins | sample KBSS43metaG_FD_64661 | JGI IMG/M metagenome (GOLD analysis project Ga0070668, IMG submission 64661) | Switchgrass rhizosphere microbial communities from Kellogg Biological Station, Michigan, USA - KBS S4-3 metaG | ecosystem: Host-associated > Plants > Roots > Rhizosphere > Soil ... | reverse complement strand
AAGGTCGCGCGCCGAATCGATCCAGCCTTGAGAGAGCAAGCGCTTGTACGCGTCGCGCGCCTCAGATTGCATCACGGCATCGAAGCGCCACCATCCGGGGTTGTAGATGTCGAAATCGGTCGGTACCACGTTGAGATCGCCGGCGAGAACGACGGGATCACCGGAGGCATGCAACTCGCTTGCCTGACCGATGAAACGCTCGAACCAGCGAAGCTTGTAATCGAAGTTCGGTGACGGCACGGGATTGCCGTTGGGAAGATAGACCGACGCGACGATCAATCCTTTGACCTTCGCCTGCACGTAGCGGGCCTGCTTGTCGTCCGGGTCGCCGGGCAAGCCGCGGCGGATTTCCTCCGGCGTTTCACCTTTGGCGAGAATAGCCGTGCCGTGGTGAGAACGTTGGCCGTGCCAGATCGCACCGTAGCCCGCCTCCTCGATGGCGCGGGCAGGAAACTTGGTGTCATCGGTCTTGATCTCCTGGAGACAGACGACGTCGGGGCTCGTCTCGCGCAGCCATTCCAGTAGGCGCGGCAGTCGACCGTTCACGCCGTTGACGTTGTACGACGCTATCTTGAGCGCGGGCTTCATACGCGAGGTCCCGTTCATTCGCCGATGAGATGCAGCCCGACTTCGCGTCGATGCGCCCTCAGCCGGTGCTCCCAGAGGTAGATGCCCTGCCATTGCCCGAGGGTGAGACGCCGGTTCGCGAGCGGAATTGAAAGGTGAACCGCGGTCAGCGCGGAGCGCACGTGCGCGGGCATGTCGTCGTCGCCTTCGTCGCGATGTCGAAACAGCGGATCGCCGTCTGGCACCAGCCGCTCGAAGAAACGGTCGAGGTCCCGGCGGACCTCAGGGTCGGCGTTCTCCTGCACGAGCAGGCTCGCCGACGTATGGCGCACGAAAAGCGTCAGGAGACCGTCCTGCATTCCGCTTCGCGTGGTCCACTCGACGACAGGCCGCGTGATGTCGGCAAGGCCGCGGCCACGTGCCTCGAACACGAGCGTCGTTCCGAGCTGGCGGAGCATCCGCCAAGGATATCGAAACTCGCCGCAACCTACGACCGGACGCGGATGCCTTCGGGGTCGTAGATCGCCCGCAGGTAAACTTTTCCGGATCTCGAGCGTTCCGGTCCGGTGACGGTCACCGCCTGGCCATCCTTGGCGAAGGCACCCACGACGTAGCCGAGCGCCAATGCCTTGCCGACCGCGTACCCACGATCGGCCGACGTGACCTTGCCTATCTCCGTATCGCCGGCGACGATGGCTGCGCCGATCGGCGGGACGAAGTCCATCGTGTCGAAGACGATGAGCACGAGGCGCCGATAGTCGTTTGCGGCGCGTTGTTTCGTGAGCGCGTCCTTCCCGATAAAGCCCGGTTTGTCGAACTTGATCGTCCACCCGAGGCCCGCTTCGAGCGGGGTCGTCGTGTCGTTCGCGTCGAGCCCGAAGAGGACGTACTTCTTTTCGAGGCGCAACGTTCGCAGCGCGCCGAGCCCGCAGGGACGCACGCCGAGCGACTCGCCGGCGGCGAATACGCAGTCCCACATGTGTTCGGCATATTCGACCGGGTAGAAGAGCTCGAACCCGAGCTCGCCGGAATAGCCGGTGCGCGAGAGCAGCGTAGCCGGAACGTCGGCGACCTTTGCTTCGGTGAACGAGTAGTACGGCAGCGCTGCGTTGGAAAGATCCGCTTCGGTAAGTGCGCCCAACAGCCGCCGCGAATTGGGTCCCTGGATCGACAGGTAGGCATTCTTGTAGCCAAGACTCGTGATCGTTACGGCGAAGCTGCCTTGGCCGGCGCTCAATGCGGCGAGCACCGCAGCAACACGCGACGGCGTCGGAAAGAGCCAGTACCGATCAGGAGACAGACGGAAGCAAGTCAAGTCGTCGATCATGCCGCCTGCCTCGTCGCAAAGCGACGTGTAGAGCGCCCGGCCGACCGCTGTGCCTGCGGCATCCGCGACTACAACGTGTTGCAGGAAGGCCGCCGCATCGCGCCCCGCGACCTCGACGGCGACCTGGTAGTACACGTCGAACACGCCGACCGCCGTGCGAGTCGCTCGGTGCTCCTCTTCCGTTGAAGTGAACACGAGTGGCGCCGCGAACCCCAGGCGGTCGACGAACGTCGCGCCGTGCTCGACGAACTTGTGGTGATAGGGCGACCGCTTGATCAGATCCATCCCGTGCGCTCCTCGAGGTGGTGAAGTCGGATTCAGCTGTTGCTCCGGCCGGGAAGCTTTATCGCCGATCAGCTTTCGGGTGACCGATACCAGCCGGTGAAGAGATCGGTCCCGCGCTTGCCGAGCTGGCCGCCGATGATCATCCGCTGGATTTCGGACGTTCCTTCCCAGATCCGGTCGACGCGCACGTCGCGACTGAGCCGCTCCACAGGGTTCTCGCGCATATAGCCGCGCCCGCCGAAGATCTGCACCGCCTTGTCGAGCACGCGGCCGGCCATCTCGGACGCATGCAGCTTGATCACGCTCGCCCGGGCATGCGCGACCTTGCGGTCGATGCGTTGATCGATCTCCCACGCGACGCGATAGATCATGCTCTTCGCCGCCATGATCTCAACGGCCATGTCGGCCAGCATGAATTCGATCGCCTGATGGCGCCGCAACGGTGCGCCGAACTGTACGCGGCGCGTCGCCCAGTCGTTCGCGAGCTCGAAGCCGCGGATGGCAGCGCCGAGACAATTCGCGGCGATCTGCAGCCGGGCCTCGACGAACCAGTCCTTCGTGAGCTCGAGTCCCTGACCGACGCCGCCGAGGATGCGCTCGGCGCCGACCTCGACGTTGTTGAAGACGAATTCGGGATGACCGAACACATACGTGTGCGTGAACTTCGGCTCGCGCTTGATGGAAAGGCCCGGCGTGTCGCGGTCGACGAGGAACAGCGTTGGCCGCGCGGGATCGCCGTCGACGACCGCGTGGACGATCACGTAGTCGGCTTCGTCGCCGCTCGTCACGAACCACTTCTCGCCATTGATCACATAGCGGTCGCCGCGACGGGTTGCCGACGTCTTGATGAGACTGGTGTCCGATCCGGTGTCGGGCTCGGTGACGGCGACGCACGCTCGCCGGCGGCCAAGGCAGCTCGGCGCCAGGAAGTCGCGGATCTGTTGAGAGGTGCCGTGCTTCAATGGCACGGCTGGATGCCAGACAATGGCCCACAGCGCGCCGGTCGCCTTGCCGAGCTCTTCGTTGATCAGTGTCTGCTGCATTTGTGTGCAACCCTGACCGCCCACGTCGCGCGCATGGTTGACGCCGTTCAATCCGTGCTCGACGACGGCGCGCCGCAATGCATTCTTGGTTGCCCGCGTGAGCTTGCCGGTCGTTTCGAGCTCGAGCTCGTGCGGAAAAAGGACACCTTCGGCGAACGCTTTGGCGCGCGCCTTCCAGGCGAGATCTTCGGCGGGCAGTGTCAGGTCCATGGTCGTCCTGCTTCAATCCTTGACGAAGAGCGCATCGACGGCCGCAATCTCGCGGCCGCAGACGAGCGGGTTGACGTCGATTTCGCGGACCCGGTCGGCGAGATGGGCCGCGAGCACCGAAAAGCGGCTCACGGCGACCGCGAGCACGTCAATGTCCACGGCGGGGGCGCCGCGAAAGCCGTCCAGCAGCCGCCGAACCGAAAGCCCGTCGATGAGGCGCCGTGCCGTTGCCGGCCCGAACGGCGCGAGTGCCGCTCGCCGGTCCGACAGGAGCTCGATCAGCACCCCGCCGGCGCCGACGACAACGAGCGGACCAAACTCCGGATCGCGCACCATGCCGAGCGCGAGCTCGACGCCATGCGGCACCCTGCGGGCGACGATGGCGCGCGGCCCCAGGCGGCGTTCCAGATCTCGCCACGCCGATTCCAGTGCTGCATCGTCGGCGAGATCGAGATGGACACCGGAATGCTCCGTCTTGTGCAGGATGCCGGGCATTGCCGTCTTGAGGACGACTGGATAGCCGAGGCGCCGCGCTGCGGCCACCGCGTCATTCTCGTTGTCGACGACATGGTGGGCGGCGACCGGTATGCCGTAGGCTCGGAGCAACGCAAGACCTTGGGGTTCGTCGGGCATCGTCGAATTGGCGAGCGCATCGGCCGCACGCCGGCGCTCGGCGGCGGAAGAAGGTGAAAGCTCCGGCACGGGATCAAGCGGCCGGGCAAGGAAATCGCGGTGGGCGAGCGCGCCACGAATCGCTACGAGCCCGTTCATCGTGCCGTCGAGCACCGGCGCGCCGGCTTCCGTCAGTCGGAGCGCGATGCCATCGTGGCGCAATTGCGTGTAATTGGTGAGGAACGCGACCGGCTTCGTCGTGGTCGCGGCAACGGCAGCCGCAGCCGCGGCGAACCCGTCGCTCAAGTAAAAGCCGTCGCGGATGTCGTTCGCGAAGACTCCGAGTGCCGCGTTGTCATCCGCGAGGAGGGCGCGGAAGCAATCCTCGAACGCGTTGGCGAAGTCCGCGCCAGTCCCCCACGCATCGAGCGGATTGCTCGGCACGAGCCCCGGGTCGAGGCGCGTCGCGATCGCCTGCTTCGTGCTGTCGGCGATGGGAGCGAAGGCGACGCCCACACGTTGCGCGAGATCGATCAGCATCTCGGTTTCGCCGCCCGAATCGAGGATCGAAACGAGCGAGCCGGCGCCGGCGCGGCGGCCGGTGGCGAGGAGCAGGAGGCTAGACGCGAGCTCGTCGAGCGTCTCGACGCGGATGACGCCATAGCGATCGAACAGCGCGTCGTAGGCGAGATCGCTGCCCGCCATCGCGCCAGTGTGCGTCAGCGCGGCAGCGGCGGCCGCTTCGGTGCGACCGACCTTCAACGCGACCACGGGAACGCCCCGCCGAGCCGCTTTTTCGAGCGCAGCCCGAAAGCGCGGCGGATCGCGCGCCGACTCGAGGAACAGGCCGACGACCTTGACCTCGGGACGCTCGAGCGCGTAGTCGATGTAATCGGCGACGGTTGTCACGAGCTCCGAGCCTGGCGATATCGCCAATGCAAAGCGAAAACGCGGATCGTTGTGCGCGAGGGCGCCGAACACACTGCCGGAATGCGCGATGTAGGCGATGGATCCGGGACGCGCCTCGCGTGGACTGGGGAAGCCGCAGATCCACACGCCGTCCAGGTCGTTGTAGAACCCCATGCAGTTCGCGCCGCACATCGGCATTCCCGCAGCGTGCGCCATGCTGGCGAGCCTGCTCGACAAGTGCGGCGGGCTATCGCCCTCGGCCAAGGCCGACGCGAAAATGACCGCGGCCCGCGCGCCGGCGGCAATCGCTTCGGCGAGCGTCGCTTCGAGGCGATCGTTGCGAACCGACAGTACGGCGAGGTCGGGCGGGGCCGGCAGGTCCGCGAGGCTGGCCACGCACGGGTACGACTCGATCGTCCGATAGTTGGGGTTGATTGCGTGGACCGTCCCGCGAAAGCCCCCGCGTTCGAGCGCGCGAACCATGTCGTGGCCCGGCGTGTTCGCCCGCTGGGTCGCACCGACGAGCGCGATCGAACGGGGAGCGAGCAGCGGACCGAGCGGGTGCCCGTGCATGGCGACGGAGAGTTGCGACGAAGGCAGTGGGCGGAGCGCGCGTGCCGTTCAGCGCGCGCGCCGCCGCCGCATCATGCCAGCTGGAAGCGGTTCCACTCCGCCTCGTACTTCGCGGAATACTGTGCCGCCTGCTCCTCGTTGATGATGAGCATCTTCTTCGCGTTCTCGGGCGCCGTGACCAATGCCTTCTGCTGCTCGGGGGTTGCCTTGGCAGCAGCGGTCGTCAGAGCGGGGCCATAAGTGCCGGCGTCGAGCAGGCGCAGTTGCGCCTCCTCGGAGATCGCATAGTTGATCGCCTCCATGGCGAGCTTCGCGTGCGGCGATCCCTTGACGACGACCCATGCGTTGCCCCACGCGATGCCGTCCGAATAGGTCATCGCAACCGGCGCCTTCTCCTTCATCACAGCGAGGATGCGGCCCGTCCAGGCCGAGCACAGCGCGAGCTCGCCGCTCGAAAGCAGTTGCGGCGGCTGCGCGCCCGCGGTCCACCACACCTTGACGTGCGGCTTGATCTCGTTCAGCTTCTGGAAGACGAGCTTGACCTTGTCGTCGGTGACGGGATAGATCTGGTTGCGCGGCACGCCCGCCGCGAGCAGCGCGGCTTCGTAGTTGTAGTAGAGCTGCTTGTAAAGGCCGCGCGCACCGGGGAATGCCTTCACGTCCCAGAAATCCTTCCAGGATTGCGGACCCTTGTCTTCGGGAAACGTCTTCGTGTTCCAGGCGATCGCCGTCGCGCCGGTCGACGTGAAGATGCCGCGGCTCGTGACCCAGCCCGGATCGAGGTTCTTCGCGTTGGGGATGAGGCTCATGTCGAGCGTCTCGAGCATGTCCTTGCCCTGGTCGATGAAACGGCCGCCGACGTCGACGAGATCCCACTCGGGCGCGCCGGCCTCGACCATGGCCTTGATTTTTGCGTAGTTCGTCGGCGATGCGTGAGCTATCTGGATGTTCTTCTGCCTGGCAAAGGGATCGAGCATCGTCGTCTTCTCGAGCTCGGACAGCGCGCCGCCCCATGAGCAGAACGTCAGGGGACGACCCTGTTGTGCGTGCGCCGAACGAAGGCCCGCGGTCAGCCCGAGCGGGCCGGTCACGAGCGAGGCAGCGCCGAGCGATAACAGCATCCGTCTTTTCTTCTGCATGAGTTCCTCCTGTTAGGACTGCACCGAAGCATCCGGCAGTATCGAGACCGCGCTCGCATCCCAGCCGATTTCAACCATGTCGCGCCCGCTCCATTCGACGGCGTGGCGGCGAGACCAAAGCTCGTGGCCGCTGTCGAGCACAAGGCGCACCGCAATGAGCTCGCCAAGGTACACGCGCTCGCAAACGCGCGCTTGCAAGCCGCCCGCCTGGGCGCGGACGGACTCCGGCCGAAGCAGCGCGGAGGCCTTCGCGCCAGCCCGCAGGCCATTCGCCGCACGTCCTTCGAGCGGACGGGGAAACTCAGCAACGTCGAGCGTTGCCTGTCCATCGGCGAGTGAGCGCACCGTGCCCTCGAGAAGATTCGATTCGCCGAGGAAGCGTGCGACGAACGTATCCGCCGGTTGCTCGTAGATGTCCGCGCCGGATCCGAGCTGGACGATGCGGCCGGCCCGCATCACCGCGATCCGATCGGACATCACGAGAGCTTCTTCCTGGTCGTGCGTCACGTAGATGGTGGTGCGGGGGCGGGCCTTGTGCAGGCTGCGAATCTCGAACTGTACCTCTTTGCGCAATTGCCGATCCAGCGCGCCGAGCGGCTCGTCCATCAGCAGGATGTCCGGCTGGATCACCATGGCGCGGGCGAGCGCGACGCGCTGCTGCTGCCCGCCCGAGAGCTCGCGGATCGCCCGCTCTCCATAGCCTTCGAGCTGCGTCATGCGGAGCACGTCGGCGACGCGGCGTGCGACTTCGTCGCGCGCGAGGTTGCGCACGGTGAGGCCATAGGCGACGTTCTCCGCGACCGTCATGTGCGGGAAAAGCGCGTAATTTTGGAACACCATCCCCATGTTGCGATGTCGCGGCGGCAGCGCGGTGATGTCGCGGCCGCCGACGACGACTCGGCCGGCCGACGGCGCCAGGTATCCCGCGCAGATGTTGAGGAGCGTGGTCTTACCCGAGCCGGATGGACCAAGGAGGGTGAGGAACTCTCCCTGCGGAATTTCGAGGTCGATTGGATGCAGTGCATGCACGGACCCGAACCACTTGCTGATCCCGGCGAAGTGGACTGTGCTCATTTTCGATTCAGGAGGCGGCTCGCGCTCGCCGCACCCAGCGCCAGCAGCAACATCACCGTCGCGCCGACGGCAACGACTGGGGTGTAGGCGAGCCGTATCTCCTCCCAGATCCGCACCGGCAGCGTCTTGACGGTGGGCCCGGCGAGAAAGATCGACAGCACGACCTCGTCGAACGACGTCACGAACGCGAACACCGCGCCCCCCACCACGCCCGGCGCGATCAGCGGCAGCGTGATGGTTCGAAAGATGCGCCAGTCGCCGGCGCCCAAGCCTGCGGCGGCAAGCAGCAGCCGCCGATCGACCCCGTCCAGCGAGACGCCCACGTTCAGCACGACGAACGGAAGCGCAAGCGTCGTATGGGCGATCACTAGTGCGGTCGTCGTGCCGACCAGGCCCGTGGCGCGCGCCATGCTGTAGAGCGCGACGGCGAGAACGATGGCGGGCGTGACCACCGGGCCGAGGAACAGCGCCGTGGAGAGAGCGCGGGCGCGAGCGCCGCTGCGGGCGAGCCCGAGCGCCGCCGCTGTTCCCGCCACGACGGAAATCAACGTCGTCAGCGCCGCCACCTCGAGGCTCACGAGCAGCGTCACGCGCCACGACGCGTCGGCGAAGAACGTGCTCCACCAGCGGACTGACCAGGCATCAGGCGGCAGCCGGATGAAGCTCTGCGCGCTGAATGCTGCCGGCACGATTGCGAGAATCGGCAGCACGAGAAACGCCGCGGCGAGCGCGACGAAGGCATTGAGGGCAATGCGGCCAGTCATCGCCGACGCCCGCCGTCTCGGCGCGCTGCGGAGCTCACCGATGCACCCTCGCGAGGGCGCCGATCGGAACGAAGCGGGACGCGACGGCGACCACCGCGAGTGCCGCGACGAGCAGCAGCACCGATGCGGCGGCAGCGAGAGGCCAGTCGAGGCGATCGCTGACGAAGCCGTCGATCAGCATGGACAGCGTGATGCTCCCGGCACCGCCGAGCAGCGCCGGGGTCACGAAAAAGCCGAGCGCCAGCAGGAACGTGAACGTGGCCGCGGTCGCGACACCGGTGAGCGACAGGGGAAACAGCACTCGGCGAAACGTCGTCGCCGGCGATGCTCCCAACCCTTCGCTCGCGCGGAGCAGTGCGGGATCGATGCGCACGAGCGCCGCATAGATCGGCAGCACCGCGTACGGCAGCAGCACGTGCACCATCCCGATCAGAACAGCCGTGTGGTTGAAGAGGATCGACAGCGGCTGATCACGAAGGCCGGCGGCCACGATGAAGCGGTTGATGGGGCCGTTGCGCTCGAGCAGGAGCATCCACGAGAACGTCCGTACGAGCACGCTGATCCATAGCGGCAGCAGCACGCACGCGAACACGAGGGCGCGCCACGCGCGCGGCAGCCTTGTCAGCGCGAACGCGATCGGAAACGCGATGACCAGCGCCGCAACGGTCACGACGACCGCGATCACGAACGTATTCGCGAACACGCGGGCATAGACGTCGTCGCCAAGGAGTTGTGCATAGGCGACAAACGGCCCTGCCTTGGCCGAGAAGCTCAAGCCCACGAGTCGCGCGAGCGGGACGAGAAAGGCGAAGAGCGCGATGAGCATCGCAGGCGCGAGAAGCGCGATGGCGCCGAGCCGGTTACCCAGCACGCTCATCGCCGAAGGTCCTTCAGGATTTCGCGCGCTGCATTGTGGCCGGGCACGCCGCCGACGCCGCCGCCCGGATGTGCCGATGCGCCGCACTGGTAAAGGCCGCGGATCGGACTCCGATAGTCCGCATAGTGCGGGGCAGGACGGGCGAAGAACAGCTGGTCGACCTGAAGCTCGCCGTGAAAGATGTGGCCGTGGGGCGAGCCGATGATCGATTCGATGTCGGGCGGGGTGAGCACCTGGGTACCGACGATGCCGTCGGAGAAGCCGGGTGCGTGCTCGTCGACGATGCGCAGGACGTTCTTCTCGAAATCCGCGCGACGCGATTTCCAGTCGCCTTCGCGCAGTGTGTACGGTGCGTGGCCCCCGAATAGATGCACGACGTGTTTACCCGGCGGACTGATCGTGTTGTCGACGAAGCTGGGCGTGACCACGGTGACGAACGGATCGGCCGACCAGTCGCCATTCGTCGCGTCGACGTAGGCCTTTTCGAGGTACTCGATCGTGGGCCCGATGTGCGTGTACGTCGGGTACGCGAAGCCGCACTTCGCCGGGTCGAAGGCGGTGTAGGCGGGCAGGCGCTCGCAGGCGATATTGATCTTGAAGGCGGTCGAGTAGGTGCGGTAGCTCTCGACGTCCCGCACGAACTCGGCCGGGAGCGCCGTCCGCGGCAGGAACTTGAGGAATGTCAGCTTCGCGCTCACGTTGCTCGCAACGACCGGCGCCTCGATCTTCGTCCCGTCGCCGAGCGTCACGCCCGTTGCGCGGCCATCCGCCGTGTCGATCGCGATCACCTCGGCGTCGGTGCGAATTTCGAGCCCCTTCGAGCGCCCGTACGAGGCGATCGCCTGCGTGATCGTCCCCATGCCGCCGCGAATGAAGCCCCAGCCTCCGGCGCCGGCGTGCTCGCCCATCAGGTGATGCGTGACGACGTACGCCGAGCCCGGGCTCTTCGGTCCGACGAATGTTCCGATGCCGCAGTAGTACGCGAGCACCGCCTTCACATGCGTGCTCTCGAACCACTCGGACAGATAATCGTCCGCGCTCATCGTGAAAAGGTCGATGAGCCGGAACAGCTTGCCTCGCACGCGTCGGTACTTCCACAGGAACGCGAGCGTCTGCTTGAACGACTTCCAGTCGCGACAGGACGGATCGGGCGGCGTCTCCAGCAGCACCTTGCGCAGGATCACAACGGACTCCATCAGGTACCGGTCGAACTCGGGATAGACGTCGGCATCCTTGCGCGAGAACCGCGCGAAGCTGGCTTGCGTCTTCTGCACCGAATCGCTGAAGACGATGTGGTTGCCGCCATGGATGGGACCGAACATGTCCGTCGCCGGCAGCACTTCGAAGCCGTGACTGCGCAACTCGAAGTCCGCAATCACCTTCGGATGCAGCAGGCTCATGAGGTAACTGAACACCGAAAAGCGGAAACCGGGGACGATTTCTTCGGTGACGGCGGCTCCGCCGACGACGTGGCGGCGCTCGAGCACGATGGTCGAGAGGCCAGCGCGCGCGAGATAGCCGCCGCACGTGAGTCCGTTGTGCCCGCCGCCCAGGATGATCGCGTCGTAGCGCTCGGACATGTCCGACTCCGTCGCTTTTGATTGCCGAGAAAAGCTTAGCCAAACTATACTTGGGCAGAATCTTGCGTCAATAAAAAATATAGGCCATCTTTTTACTGACGACAAATGCCTTATTCGACGTCCCGCCGCCCTGCGCGCTCTGCCGTGCGGTCTGCCGCGCGCCTTCCGGACCACGGGCCGCAGCGCGTGCATGCGCGTGGCCGGCCTCGTGCGGCGCCCAGCACCGCCGAGGCGGTGCGCCGGCTCGGCCGCGAGATTCGCGGATTGCGCAAAGCGCGGGGGTACACGCTCGCCGTGCTTGCCGCGAAAACCGATCTGTCCGTCGGCTATCTGAGTCTTCTCGAGCGCGACCTGGCGACGCCCTCGATCAATGCGCTGCATGCGATCAGCCGGGCGCTGGGCGTCACCATCAGCTGGTTCTTCGATGCGGGAGAAATCCCGCCCGGCGAGCGCGATTACGTCGTCCGGCGCACGCGCAGGCGGCGGCTCGATTTTTCCGACGGCATCGTCGACGAACTCCTGAGCCCGTCGCTCGATAGACAGCTCGAGTTGCTCGCGAGCCGGTTCCCGCCCGGATCGTCGTCTGGCGCGGCCCCGTACACCCATGACGGCGAGGAGGCGGGCGTCGTGATCCGCGGCAAGCTCGAGCTTTGGGTGGAGGGTAAAGTGTTCCTGCTCGAAGCCGGCGACAGCTTCGGCTTTCCGAGCACGCTCGCGCATCGCTATCGCAATCCGGACTCCGAGGAAGCCGAAGTGATCTGGGCGATCACGCCCCCGAGCTACTAGGTCAGGATGCTCGCCGGTACGCGGCTCGCGAACGTCTGGGAGGAGACTGCCGTGGCGGCGCCGTCCGTGCCGGCGCTCGCGGGCTCCGAGGCCGCAAGCGTGCTCGTCATCGGCGCCGGGTACCTTGGGCTCTCTGCGGCGCTGCATCTCGCCGATGCGGGCGTCGACGTGCTCGTCGTCGACGCGGAGCAGCCTGGCTGGGGCGCGTCGGGCCGCAATGGCGGGCAGGTGATTCCAGGGCTCAAGCATGATCCGTCCGAGCTCGAAGCCATGCTCGGCCACGAGCGCGGTGAACGCGTCTGGCGATTCGCCGGCGGTGTTGCCGATTTCGTGTTCGATCTCGTCGACCGGCACAAACTCGATTGCAACGCCCGAAGAGCGACGTGGATCCAGGGCATCCATTCGCCGAAAGCGAAAGCGCGAGCGCTGCGGCGCGTGGATGATTGGGTCGAGCGTGGCGCGGCCGTCGCGTATCTCGACCGCGCACAGGTCGCGTCCGTCGCGGGCACCGATGTCTATCTTGGCGGATTCGCCGACTACCGTGCAGGCGCGCTGCAGCCACTGTCGTACGCGCGTGAATTGGCACGGGCCGCCATGGAAGGCGGCGCACGCATTCGCTCGGGCGCGCGCGTCGTGAAGCTCGACACCCAACCGGATGGCTGGCGTGCCACGATCGCGACGGGCGAAAGCGTGCGCGCCGCCACCGTGATCGTGGCAACCAACGCCTACTCCGACGAGCTCGTGCCGGGATTGGCGGGCTCGATCGTCGCGCCGAGCTCGTTGCAGATTGCCACGGCGCCGATCCCCGCGACGCTGCGCCGAACGCTTTTGCCCAACGGCGAAACGCTTTCCGACACGCGGCGAGTCATTCGTTACTGGCGCCTCGACGACGCGGGCCGCCTGCTGATGGGCAGTCGCGGGCCCTACCGCGACACCGACGCCGAGAGCGCATGGAGCCATCTTGCGCGCGACGTGCGGACGCTCTTTCCGACGCTGCGCGATGTTCCGTTTACTCACCGCTGGGGCGGCCGCGTCGCGATCCACGTCGACTACATGCCGCGCCTGCATCGACCACATCCGCAGCTCATCATCGGAATCGGCTGCCAGGGCCGGGGCATCGCGTGGCAGACCGCGATCGGTGCCGAGCTTGGGCGCGTCGCCATCGATCCGCGCTACGATCCCGCATTGCCGTTTTCGCCGCTGCAGGCGATCCCGTTCCATCCGATGAAGGCCCTCGGCGTCGCCGCGACAATCGCCGCGTATCGCGCTTTCGACCGCCTGGGCCTCAGCTGACGCGGAGCATCCAATGTCCTACAACACGCTCGCCGTCGAAATCGACGACCGCATCGCGGTGCTGACTTTCAGCCGGCCAAAAGTGCTGAACGCCTTCGACCCTGAGCTCATCGACGAGTCCATGCGGGCGCTCGCAGCGCTGGCAATAGACCCGAACGTCTCCGCGGTCGTCGTTCGCGGCGCCGGCCGCGCGTTTTCGTCCGGGTTCGACCTCAAGGCCGGAGCGGCAACGGCCGGCCAGCGCGGGCCTCACGAATGGCGAAAGGCACTCGAGGCCGACTTCGACTTCATCATGCAATTCTGGGATTGCCCCAA
>Ga0070668_100002568_pt1 | contig 13355 bp, 9 predicted proteins | sample KBSS43metaG_FD_64661 | JGI IMG/M metagenome (GOLD analysis project Ga0070668, IMG submission 64661) | Switchgrass rhizosphere microbial communities from Kellogg Biological Station, Michigan, USA - KBS S4-3 metaG | ecosystem: Host-associated > Plants > Roots > Rhizosphere > Soil ... | reverse complement strand
CATGCCCGTTCCTCTCCGATGTTTGCCCGTTGCCGTTTGATTGTGCCCGTTGTTACCGTACTGTCAATCCCCAGTTACGAGATCCTTTGCCCCGGAGGTCCCGAAATGCAGTTGTCCGGAGTCGGAGTCAGCCCCGGCCGGGTCGACGGCCCGCGCGTCGTCGTGGCCGCTGACCTGCCGGAACCCGCTTCGACGCCCACCCCCGGTGATCTCGGCGCCGAAGCGGGCAAGATCGGGCCGGCCGCCGCCTCCGTGGCCGCCGCGCTGTCCGATCGTGCCCGTTCTGTGTCCGGAGATGCCCGGTCGGTCCTCGAGACGACGGCCGCGATGGCGTCGGACCCGGCGTTGACCGCCTCCGCGGAACAGCTCGTGCGGGATCGCTCGCTGCCCGCGCCGCGCGCGGTCTGGGAAGCGGCGGGGGAGTTCATGACGGCCCTGCAGGCCGCGGGCGGTTACCTGGCCGAACGCGCTCGCGACGTCGCCGATGTCCGCGACCGGATCGTCGCGGCGCTGCTGGGGGTGGCGCCGCCCGGCGTCCCCGAGCTGACGTCACCGAGCGTGCTGGTGGCGCGCGACCTCGCGCCCGCCGACACCGCGGGGCTCGACCCGGACCTGGTGCTCGCGCTGGTGACGGCCGAGGGCGGCCCGACGAGCCACACCGCGATCCTGGCGCGGGCGCTGGGCATTCCCGCCGTGGTCGCCTGCGCCGGCGTCCTGGAGCTGGACAGCCCGGGGCTCGCGGTCGACGGTTCGGCGGGCACGGTTTCGCCGTCCGACGGCACGGTGCGGGCACCGGCCAGGACGCCCCGCGCTTCCTGGGACGGCGTCGGCCGCCTCGCCGACGGCCATCGCGTCAAGCTGCTCGCCAACGTCGGTTCGGCCGCGGATGCCCAGGCCGCCGTGTCCGCGGGTGCCGAAGGGGTGGGCTTGTTCCGCACCGAGTTCTGCTTCCTGTCCGCGGCTTCCGAGCCGACGGAGGCGGAGCAGCGAGCCGCGTATGCCGCGGTCCTGGAGCCGTTCGCGGCGAAACCGGTGGTGGTCCGGACTTTGGACGCCGGTTCCGACAAGCCATTGGCGTTCCTGCCGATGGGCGAGGAACCCAACCCGGCGCTGGGTGTCCGCGGCCTGCGGATCGCGTTCGACCGGCCGGAGCTGCTGGACCGCCAGCTGGCCGCGATCGCGGCGGCGGCCGCCGACACCGGCGCCGAGCTGTCGGTGATGGCCCCGATGGTGGCCACGGCGGCGGAAGCGGCCTGGTTCGCGGCGCGCGCCCGCGCGGCGGGGATCGAGCGGGTCGGCGTGATGATCGAGATCCCGGCGGCGGCGTTGTGTGCCGCGGAGATCCTGGCCGAGGTCGACTTCGTTTCGTTGGGGACGAACGACTTGGCGCAGTACGTTTTCGCGGCGGACCGCCAGCTGGGCGCGGTGGCGGCGTTGAACGACCCGCACCAGCCGGCGCTGCTGCGCCTGGTGGGCATGGTCGCCTCGGCGGGTGAGGCGGCGGGAAAGCCGGTCGGGGTGTGCGGCGAGGCCGCGGCGGATCCGGCTTTGGCGCCGGTGCTGGCGGGGTTGGGGGTCACGTCGCTGTCGATGAACGCGGTGGCGCTGGCGGGGGTGGGTTCCGCGTTGCGGTCAGTGGACCTTGCGGCGTGCCGCGAAGCGGCGGCGAAGGCTTGCTAGCCGCCGGTTCGTGAGGGCGGTCGATTCCGGCGGGGTTCGTTCGACGCAGGGGTGAAGCGGACCCGACCGGAGGAGACCACCATGATCCGCCTGTACATGACGATGTCGCTCGACGGTTTCGTGGCCGGGCCGGACGACCGCCCGGGCCAGGAGCTGGGCCGGGGCGGCGGCCGGCTGTTCAACTGGCTGGACCACCGCCACGGCGACGGTCCCAGCGGCCAGGTGTACGCCGAGGCGACGGCGACGGGCGCGCTGATCTCCGGCCGGCGGACCTTCGAGCTCGCGGGCCGCTGGGGCGGCGATCACCACGACGGCGTCCCGATCCACGTGCTGACCCACCACATCGATCCCACCGACACCCCGCCCGGGAGCGCGCGGTTCTTCACCGATGTCACCGCGGCAGCGGAAGAAGCCCGCGCGGCCGCCGGTGACCGCGGGGTCATGGTGCACGGCGCGGGCGCCGCGCAGGCGTTGCTGAAAGCCGGCCAGCTGGACGAAATCGAGATCCACCTCGTCCCGGTGCTGCTCGGCGCCGGACGCCGCTTGTTCGACGACGTGGGACCGGTCGAACTGGAACTCGTCCGGCAGCTGCCGGACCGCGACGTGCTCCACCTGCGCTACGTCGTGCACCACTGAACGACGCGCGGTCCCGGGGCACCCGAGACCGCGCGTCGTTCGTCAGCCGGCGTCCGGGAAGTGGATGTCCGCCACGTGGACGTCCACGGAGGCGACCTCGAGGCCCAGGTACTCCTCGACCGCTTCGATCACCTTGATGCGGAGCTGCTCGGCCAGCGTCTTGACCGGGTGCCCGAACACGACCACCAACGTGACGGCGATCGTCGCGACCTCGCCGTCGACCTCGACCGAAGTGCCGGCCTCGTCGAGTTCGTGCACGCCTTCGGCCTCGCGGGTGACCCTGGTGACGATCTTGGTGACCACCCCGTCGGCCACCGTCGTGCTGCCGCGAGTGCCGGCGGTGGGCCGGGTCTCGGCCGCTTCGGGCTCGGCGGCGGGCTCGGCGACCACCACGGGCACCTCGTCGGTTTCCTCCGCGGCCTCGCCCGCCGCGTCGGTGTCCTCTTCCGCGACCGCTTCGTCGGTGTCGATCTCCTCGGCTTCGGCCGTGTCCTCGGCTTCGGTGGTGTCGTCGGCCGCCTCGGGCGCCCCGGCCTCGGTGGTGTCGGTTCCGGTGCCGTAGTCGTAGCCTTCTGAACTGGGCGTTTCGTTCTGGGCGCGGTCGAAGATGCTGTTCATGACGTCGGACATTGTTTTCCCCTTTTCGGGATCGTCGACTGCGGATGGGGACGAGCAGACGGCGAGATGATAGGGGAAGACCGTGGTACTCGTCACCGGACCCGGAGTTCGAGACTTGCTTGTGTCCCAACAGGCATCCGGTGCGCGGAGCGGTGATCACCGTCCGTCAGGCCGGGTTCGGCGATCAGTGATGACGAGGCGGAAACAGCGTCCTGGAATTGTCCACTTTCTGTCGCTTGGACATTTCTTTCAGTCAGTCCTGAATAGACTCGGCGGGACACTCGAGCCCAAAGCGCGGTAGCCGGCCGGGTTGAGGTGCAGGTGGTCGCCGGTGTCGTACGCCGGCAGCAACTGCGTCGGGGCCGCCGGGTCGCGGGCCACCTTGTCGAAGTCCAGGAGCGCGTCGAAGTGGCCCGGCTGGCGGATCCAGGCGTTCACCGTCTGACGTGCAGCCTCACGCTCCGGGGTGTCGTAGCCCGTGTTGCCGCCGAACGGCGTGATCGTCGCGCCGTAGACCCGGATTCCCTGGGCGTGGGCCCGCACCAGGATCTGGTCGTACGCGTCGATCAGTTGCGAAGCCACGTCCGCCGCCGCCGACGGGGCGGCCGTGCCGATGTCGTTCACGCCCTCGAACACGATCGCCCACGACACTCCGCTCGTGGACAGCAGGTCGCGGTCCAGGCGGGCCAGCACGTTCGGGCCGAGGCCGTCCTGCAGGACCCGGTTGCCGCCCGCCGCCTGGTTCACCACCGACACCCCGTGGAGGCGCGCGGCCAGCACGTTCGGCCAGCGGTCGTTGCCGTTCGTCGTCGAGCCGCGGCCGTCGGAGATGGAGTCGCCGATCACCGCCACCGCCGAAGCCGGGGACAGCACCTCGACGCCGCTGAGGAAGTACCAGTGGTCGACCGGGGTCGCGCCCGGCAGGTCACCGTCGGAAACGTGGTTGCCGGCCAGCAGGTAGGACGTCGTGCGCGAACCCGGGTGCGAGGTGATCGACGTCGAAGCCTGGCCGTGCGCCAGGTACGCCGTCACCGTGATGTTTTCCAGGGATCGCACCGGGAACGGCAGCGGGTCCGACACCACCTGCGCGCCCTGCGGCACCGTCGTCGACGGCTTGCCGTGGAACGTCACCGGCAGCACGCTGCCCGGGACGACCGCGGAAACCCCCGCGGCTCCGGCCAGGGGACGTGCCACCGAAACAGCGGTGAGCGGCAGCGGCGCCCCGCCGAAGGCGTTGGAAAACCGCAGCCGGATCCGGGGGCCGCCGGCCGTCACCTGCGCCGTTTCGCGCAGGGAAGCGTTGTCCAGCACGCGGTCGGTGCCGGTGAACGGCGCCGGGGGCAGGTTCCCCGGCTCGGTCAGCTGCGGCATCGACGTCCACGTCGCCACCCACTGCGACGAAGGCGGACGTCCCGAGGCGCCCACGAAGAGCGCGGTCAGCACGGCCAGGACCAGGATCACGAACGGTCTCTTCATGAGCTGAACTCCGGGGCCAGGACCCGGTCGGCGCCGACGAACCGGCGCGACCCGGTCAGGGTGCAGTGCAGTGTCGTGACGATCTGCTCGCTCGAGGTCCCCACCCGCAGCTCGACGTCGCCCGGGTCGACCAGGCGGCGGCCCGCGCGGCCGGTGTACGACGTCAGGTCCGCGTGCAGCGCGATGTCCAGCACGGAAGTCTCGCCGGGGGCCAGCGAAACCGGGCGCGCCGCGATCAGCTGGCGCTCGGGCCGCGCGACCTCCGCCACCGGGTCGTGCAGGTACACCTGGACGACTTCGGTGGTGGCGATCGCGTGGTCGTTGCGGAGCGTGACCCGGACCCGGCACACGCCGTCCGTCGGCCACAGCGAACCCGTCGCGCTGACGTCGAGCCACGTGGCCGGTGCGTAGGAAAGCCCGTGGCCGAAGGGGAACAGCGCCGACGGGTCGACCGTGCTCACCTCGCTGCGCCGGCCCAGCGGGGCCGCGAGGTACGTCGACGGCTGGCTCCCGCCGGCCGCCGGGAAGCTGACCGGCAGCCGGCCGGCCGGGTTGATCCGTCCACTGAGGACACCGGCCAGCGCCGGAGCGCCCTCCTCGCCGGGGTAGAACCCGCACACCACCGCGGCCAGCCGCGGAAGCTGCCGGGAAAGCTCGTACGGCCGCCCGGAAAGCAGGACCAGCACCACCGGCTTGCCCGTGTCCAGCAGCGCGTCCAGCAGTTCCTCCTGACGGCCCGGCAGCCGCAGGTCCGGCGCGTCGCAGCCTTCCCCGGACGTCCCGCCGCCGAACAGCCCGGCCCGGTCGCCCAGCGCGACCACGCACACCGACGCGTCCGAGCACGCCGCCACCGCTTCGGCGATCCCCGCGTCGTCGCCGCCGGTGACCGGGCAGCCCAGCGCGTAGGTGACGTCGTAGGAGGACCGCAGCGCCTCCAGCACGGTCGGCACCGAGACGCCGAACGGGACGTCGGGGTGGTGGACGCCGACGTGCAGCGGGAACGAGTAGCAGCCGAGCATCGCGCCGGCCGCGTCCGCGCGCGGACCCACCACGGCGAGGCGAGCACCGGGGGACAGCGGCAGCGTCCCGTTGTTGTGCAGCAGCACGATCGAGCGCTCGGCCACCTCGCGGGCCAGTGCCCGCGACTCCGTGTCGTCGAGGTCGATCTCCTCCGGCACTTCCGGCGCCCAGTCCGTGTCGAGCAGGCCCAGCTCGCACTTCTGCCGCAGCACCCGCTCGAGGGCGCGGTCGACAGCGGCGGAGTCGACCGCGCCCCCTTCCACCGCGGCGAGCAGTGGCTCGCCGTAGCAGTCCATGGTCGGCAGTTCCACGTCGATGCCCGCGGTCAGCGCCTGCGCGGCGGCGTCGCCCGGGCCGGCCGCGACGCCGTGCAAGCGGTGCAGGAACGCCACGGAGAAGTAGTCGGAGACGACCGTGCCGGTGAAGCCGTAGGTCTCACGCAGCAGGTCCGTCAGCAGCGAGGGGTCGGCGGCGCCCGGGACGCCGTCGATGTCGGTGTAGGTGTTCATCACCGACCGGGCGCCCGCCCGCAGCGCCTGTTCGAACGGCGGGAGCAGGACATCGGCGATCTCGCGCGGCCCCACCGAAACCGGCGCCAGGTTGCGCCCGGCGCGCGAGGCGGAGTACCCGACGAAGTGCTTCAGCGTGGCGATGACGCCGGCCGACTCCAGCCCGGCGACGTAGGCGCTGCCGACCGCGCCGACCAGGTACGGGTCCTCGCCGATGGTCTCTTCGACGCGGCCCCAGCGCAGGTCCCGGGCGACGTCGAGGACCGGCGCGAGTCCCTGGTGCACGCCCAGCCCGCGCATCGTCCGCCCGATCCGCTCGGCCATCCGGCGCACCAGGGCCGGGTCGAAGGTGGCGCCCCAGGACAGCGGCGCCGGGTAGATCGTCGCCTGCCACGCGGCCAGCCCGGTCAGGCACTCCTCGTGCACGACGGCGGGAATCCCGAACCGGCCGCTGGCGACGATCTGCCGCTGCGTGCGCGCGAGGCTGCGCGCCCCGATCAGGGGGTCGACCGGCCGGGTGCCGAAGACGCGGGTCAGCTGCCCGATGCCGTGGCGGACGAGGTCGTCGAAGTCGACCGCGGGGTCGTCGAAGTCGTGCTGGTGCGGCGCCACCTCACCACCGGAGTCGATGCCGACCCAGATGCCGTAGAGCTGGGCGAGCTTTTCGCGCAGGGTCATCCGGGCCATCAGGGCGCGGACTCGCTCGGCGGGGTCGGCCGCGGGGTCGCGCCACGGCTCGGAAGCCGTGGTGGGCTGCGTGGTCAAGGCTTTCCGCCCTTCGTCGAAGACAAGACGCTGCAGACAGACGCTGCAGACAAGACGCTGCAGATTTAGACGTTGAGGAGGAGGTCAAGCGAGGGCGCGGGTCGAGCGCCGCACCACCAGACCGGTGTCGAGGGTGACGTGGGTGCGCTCGACCTCGTCGCCGTTGATCAGCTTGATGAGCATGCTGATCGCCCGGTGGCCCATCTCCCGGATCGGCTGGTCCACTGTGGTCAGTGGCGGGCTGCAGAGCGCGGATTCGGGCACGTTGTCGAAGCCCACCACGGAAAGGTCGTCGGGTACCGAAAGCCCGAGCAGGCCGGCCGCGTCGACGGTCGCGATGGCCGAGAGGTCGTTCGCGGCGAACACCGCGGTCGGCCGGTCCGGCGCGGTCAGCAGGTCGTGGGCCGAGGCGGCGGAGACCTCCGGGTCGTAGGCGCCGTCGCGGATCAGTGTCTCGTCCGCCGGGACGCCCGCGGCCGCCAACGCCCGCAGGTAGCCGGTCTTCCGCAGTTCGGCCGACTGCAGGTCGGGGCGGCCGGAGAGGAACGCGATCCGCCGGTGGCCCAGCTCGAGCAGGTGTTCGGTGGCCAGCTGCGCGCCGCGCAGGTTGTCCGAGTCGATGGTCGGCAGGTGCGACGGCCCGGTGTGCGGGTCGACGGCGACGACCGGCGTGCCGGGCACGGCTTCCAGCGAGACGGCGGGCGTGACCAGCACGGCGCCGTCGACGAGAGTGCCGCTCAGGCGCGACAAGTAGCGCTTCTCCCAGCCCACCGGGTCACCGGTGCGCCCGCCCGCGGAGTAGACGACGAGTTCGAAACCGCTGCCGCGGATGGCGTCCGCGGCTCCTTTGAGCAGCTCCGTCGAGAACGGTTCGAGGTCGGCGACCAGGATGCCGATCACGTTCGTCCGGTGGTTTCTCAGGCTCTGCGCCACCAGGCTCGCCTCGTAGCCGAGTTCCTCGATCACGGCACGGACACGCGCGAGCGTCGCGGCGGAGACGCCGTAACGCTCGTTGATCACTTTGGAGACCGTGGCCACCGAGACACCGGCGCGGGCCGCGACGTCACGGATAGTCACCCTGGAACTGGGCTGCATCGGCTCAGACTAACCATGGAAAACGTTATCGACAACGATTGACATCCCATTTGCCCGTGGCGCAGACTCTTCGCCAACCCGGGCGCTGTCGCGCCCCGTCCAACTCGGCCGAAGTCGTCAGGAGTGGACCCACGATGTCTCTGAAACGCCGGATCCCCGTTCTCGCCGTCCTCGCGGCGATCGTTCCGCTCGCGCTCTCGGCGTGCAGCGGGGGGAGCGACACACCCGCTCAGCCGAGCGGCCCGGTCACGCTCACCTGGTGGCACAACGGCACTACCGACCCGATCAAATCGATCTGGGCGAAGGTCGTCACGGACTACCAGGCCGCCCACCCGGACGTGACGATCAAGGCACAGCCGCTGCAGAACGAGGACTTCGGCACGAAGGTCCCGCTGGCCCTGCAATCGGCCGAGCCGCCGGACATCTACCAGTCCTGGGGCGCCGGCGACCTGGCTTCGCAGATCACCTCGGGCAAGGTCGCCGACATCACCGACGCCACGAAGTCGTGGATCGAGCCGACCACCGGCAAGTTCGGCGAGAACTGGAAGGTCGACGGCAAGCAGTACGGCGTGCCGTTCGAGCAGCACTTCGTCGGTTTCTGGTACCGCAAGGACCTGTTCACCCAGGCCGGGATCACCACGCCCCCGAAGACCATGGACGAGCTGAACGCCGCCGTCTCGCAGCTGAAGGCCAAGGGCATCGCGCCGATCTCCGTCGGCGGCAAGGACCGCTGGCCGGACGCGTTCTACTACAACTACTTCGCCGTCCGCGAATGCTCTGTCGACGTGCTCAAGCAGTCCGTCAAGGCGGTCAAGCTCGAAGACCCGTGCTGGACGAAGGCCGGGCAGGACCTCAAGAACTTCCTGGCCACGGAGCCGTTCCAGACCGGGTTCGCCGGCACGCCCGCTCAGCAGGGCGCCGGCAGCTCGGCCGGCCTGGTCGCCAACGGCAAGGCCGCGATGGAGCTGCAGGGCGACTGGGAGCCCGGCACGATGTCGTCGCTGACCGAGGACAAGGACCTGGACTCGAAGGTCGGCTGGTTCCCGTTCCCGTCCGTGGCCGGCGGGGCCGGCGACCCGTCGACGGTGCTCGGCGGTGGTGACGGCTTCGCCTGCACCACCCGCGCGTCCAAGGCGTGCGCGGACTTCCTGCAGTACCTGGGCAGCGAGCCGGTGCAGACGAAGCTCGCGGCGGAAGGCGCCGGGCTCCCGGTGAACTCGGTGGCGGCGAAGTCGCTGAAGACCGACACGCTGAAGGCCGTCTACGAATACGGCACGAAGGCGCCGTACCTGCAGATGTACTTCGACCGGGCGTTCCCGACGGCGGTCGGTGCCGCGCTCAACGACGCGGTGGCCAACATGTTCGCCGGCCAGGGCACCCCCGAAGGCATCGTGGCCGCCGTCAACCAGGCCGCGGCGGGCAACAAGTGACCACAGCCACGACCCCGGTGCGGACGCCCGTGCGGCCGTCCGCACCGGCGGTCCGCGGCCGGGCGAACCGGCCCGGGCTGCGCAAGCGGCTCGAGCTGGCGCTCCTGCTCGGGCCGGCGCTGCTGCTGTTCGCCGGGTTCGTCCTGGTGCCGATCGGGATCGCCGGGTTCTACAGCCTGTTCAAGTGGAACGGCTTCGGGCCGCTCGACGACTTCATCGGCTTCGACAACTACGCCGACGCGTTCAGCGGCCCGGTGTTCCAGGGCGCCATCGGGCACAACCTGATCATCGCGGGGCTGTCGATCGTGGTGCAGCTGCCGCTGTCGATCGGCCTGGCGCTGCTGCTCAACCGGAAGCTGCGCGGGCGGGCGGTACTGCGCGCCCTGGTGTTCGCGCCGTACGTGCTCTCCGAGGCGATCACCGCGGTGATCTGGGCGCTCATGCTGCAGCCGAACGGCTTCGCCGACCAGGTGCTGAAGAGTGCCGGGCTCGGCGGGCTGGTCCACAACTGGCTGGCCGACCCGGGCATCGTGCTCTACACGCTGTTCGCGGTGATCACCTGGAAGTACATCGGCTTCGGCATCATCCTGCTGCTCGCCGGGCTGCAGGGCGTGCCGGCCGAACTGCGCGAGGCCGCCGCGCTCGACGGCGCGTCGGCCTGGCAGACCACCCGGCACGTCGTGCTGCCGCTGCTCGGGCCGACCATCCGGATCTGGATCTTCCTGTCCGTCATCGGCTCGCTGCAGCTGTTCGACCTGGTGTGGATCATGACGCTGGGCGGGCCGGCGAACGCGTCGACGACCATGGCGACCTACCTGATCGACCACGGCTTCAAGCGTTACGAGTTCGGCTTCGGCTCCGCGGTGGCGGTGATCCTCTTCGTCATCTGCTTCGTGTTCGCCCTGCTGTACCAGCGGTTCGCGCTCCGCCGCGACACCCAGGGGGCCCTGACGAGGATGGTGGGCTGATGCGCTCGAGCAGGTTCGGCCTGTCGATCGGCTACCTCGCGGCGATCGTCGTGCTCGGCGTGACCGTCGTCCCGCTGCTGTTCGTCCTGCTCGGCGGGTTCCGCACCAACGCGCAGATCAACAACGATCCGGCCGGGCTGCCCGGCCCGTGGATCACCGACAACTACGCCTCGGTCCTCGGCTCGAGCGCGTTCTGGACGTTCCTCGGCAACAGCGCACTGATCGCCGTGATCGCGACCGCGCTCGCCGTCGGGCTGGGCTCGATGGCCGGGTACGCGCTTTCGCGCTACCAGTTCAAGGGCCGCGAGGCGTTCTACACACTCTTCACGCTCGGCCTGCTGTTCCCGCTCGGCGTGGCGACGCTGCCGCTGTACCTGTGGCTGCGCCAGCTCGGCATGCTGGAGAGCTTCTGGGGCGTGGCGGTCCCGGAGGCGGCGTTCTCGCTGCCGGTGACCATCGTGATCCTGCGCCCGTTCATGCACGCCATCCCCGGCGAGCTCGAGGACGCGGCAGTGCTCGACGGCGCGAGCCGGCTCGGGTTCTTCTGGCGCATCCTGCTGCCGCTGTCGGCGCCCGCGCTGACCACCGTCGGCGTGCTCGCTTTCGTCACCAGCTGGAACGCCTACCTGCTGCCGCTGCTGGTGTTCAACGACTCCGCGCACTTCACGCTCCCGCTCGGCGTCGCGACGTTCCGGTCCCAGTACTCCCAGGACACCGCCCGGGTGCTCGCCTTCACCGCGTTGTCGATGATCCCGGCGCTCGCGTTCTTCGTGCTCGCCGAGCGGCGCATCGTCGGCGGGCTGACCGGATCCGTGAAGGGCTGACACAGGAGGTCTGCCGTGCCGTCCGAGGTCCACCGTCGTGCCTTTCTGCAGTTGCTCGCTCTGGCCGGAGCCGGGGCCGGGTCCGTGGCGTTGCCGGGACTCGCCGAAGCCGGTACCGGATTCCCGTTGGTGTCGCGGGGAAAGACGGCCACGATCGTCGTGAGTTCCGGCGATCTGCCGGGCGTGCGCCGGGTGGCCGGCGACCTGGCCGCGGACGTCGAACGCGTCACGGGCGTGCGGCCCGTGGTCTCGTTCGACGCCGTACCCCGGCACGGGCCGGTGGTGCTCGTCGGCACGCTGGGCCACAGCCCGCTGGTCGACGACCTGGTCGCCGCGGGAAAGCTCGACGTCACGGGCGTCGCCGGGAAGTGGGAGACGTCGCTCAGCCAGGTGGTCGACGGGCGTCTGGTCCTCACCGGGAGTGACCAGCGTGGCGTCATCTACGGCGTCTACGAGATTTCGCGGCGCATCGGCGTCTCCCCGTGGTACTGGTGGGCCGACGTCCCGCCGCGGCGCAGCGCGGAGCTGCACCTCCCGGGCGAGCGGTTCAGCCTCGGCACGCCGCACGTGAAGTACCGCGGGTTCTTCATCAACGACGAGAACCCGGCGCTCGGCACCTGGGCGCCGGCCTACTTCGGGCCGGGCAAGGCACCCGGTTTCCCCAACGGCTTCAACCACCTGTTCTTCGCCAAAGTCTTCGAAACCATGCTGCGGCTGCGGGCCAACTACCTGTGGCCGGCGGTGTGGGGCCGCGCGTTCGCCGAGGACGACCCGCTCAACCACGCCACCGCCAAGGAGTACGGCATCGTGATGGGCACCTCGCACGAGGCGCCGATGATGCGCGGGATCGAGGAGTGGAACCGGCACGCGGTGGCCGCGGTCCGCGACGCCGCCGGGAACATCACCACGCCGGGCCACGACCCGTACGGCGGCACGGGGGAGTGGAGTTTCCGCCGCAACGGCGAGGCGATCAAGGCCTACTGGACCGAGGGGATCCGCCGGATGGTCCGCGAGGACTTCGAAGGCGTCGTCACCCTCGGCATGCGCGGCAACGGCGACGTCGGGCTGCCCGACGGCGACGGCATCGAGCTGATGCGCGAGATCCTGGCGACCGAACGCGAGATCCTCGCGCACGAAACCGGCCGGGACCTCACCACGGTGCCGCAGGTGTGGACGCTGTACAAGGAGGTGCAGCGCTACTGGGCGCAGGGCCTGCGCCCGGCCGACGACGTCATCGTGGTGTTCACCGACGACAACTGGGGCAACATCCGCAAGATGCCCGACCTGTCGCTGCCGCCCCGCCCCGGCGGGTACGGGCTCTACTACCACTTCGACTACGTCGGCGGCGGCCGCAACTACAAGTGGGTCGACACGGCGTTGCTCGCGAACACGTGGGAGCAGCTGCACCAGGCCACGTCCTACGGGAACGACCGGCTGTGGGTGGCCAACGTCGGCGACATGAAGGGCAACGAACTGCCGCTGCAGTTCTTCCTCGACTACGCGTGGAACCCTTCGGCGCTCCCGGTCGAGCAACTGTCCACATGGGAGCGTGGGTTCGCCGCGCAGAACTTCGGTTCCGCGGTGGCCGCCGACATCGCCGGGGTGCTGCACGACTACGGGCGGCTGCAGTCCCGCCGCAAGCCGGAGCTGCTCAACCGGAAGATCACCCTCGACCCGGCCAAGGACCCCGCCACCGCCGCGGCGATCACCTACGACGACCAGGCGACGCCGTTCAGCCTGGTCAACTACCGCGAGCTGGACACCGTCACGCAGGAGTGGCAGGACCTGGCGGCGCGGGCGGAGAAGATCTCCGCCCGGCTGCCCGCGGCCTACCGCGACGCCTTCTACGAACTCGTCCACTACGCGACCAAGGCCACGGCGAACCTGTACGCGTTGCGGCGCGCCGAGTTCACGAACCTGCTGTACGCCGCGCAGGGCCGCGCTTCGGCGAACGGCCTCGCCGCCGTCACCGAGGCCCGGTTCGCCGACGACCTCGCGCTGGCGGAGAAGTACAACACCGGGATCGCGGGCGGGAAGTGGAACGGGTTCCAGACCCAGCCGCACATCGACTACGGCGACATCGCCCGCTACGGCCCGAACGCGCCGTGGCAGCAGCCGGAGCTGAACAACGCCGCGATACCCGACGTGATCTTCCCGGCGGTGCGGCGGGTCGAGCCGCCGTCCGCCGCCGAGCTGGGGGTGGCTGTCGACGGGTCCGAGCAGTGGTGGCCCGCGGCGCCGGGGCGTCCGGTCCTGCCGGAGTTCAGCCCCTACCAGAGCGCGCCGCCGCAGTACGTCGACGTCTTCAACCGCGGCCGCACGCCGTTCCGCTGC
>Ga0070668_100002566_pt1 | contig 13357 bp, 9 predicted proteins | sample KBSS43metaG_FD_64661 | JGI IMG/M metagenome (GOLD analysis project Ga0070668, IMG submission 64661) | Switchgrass rhizosphere microbial communities from Kellogg Biological Station, Michigan, USA - KBS S4-3 metaG | ecosystem: Host-associated > Plants > Roots > Rhizosphere > Soil ... | reverse complement strand
ACACCCGCAACAACTGGTGATGCCATGCTCGTTCCCTGAAGAAATTGACATGAATTATTACCCGGGACAGTAGAATATATTTTCACGCCGGGCGCGAATACATCAACTTCTTTTTTACCATAGTTCGAGAAACTGGCTGTAAAGCCTCCGGCTTTTGGATCTCCACTCGCGCCAACTGTAATCCAGTTGGTAGCCCGCCTGCCGTCTTCCAGCACCGGCGTCGGAAAGTTTAGTGAAGTGTCGAGATTTTGGTGGCTGTTTCCGGCAGCATGAACGAGGAGTACTCCCTTGCTTGCCGCGTACTCAACGGCTTCGTCTACCCACTTCTTCTCCGGGGACAGTCCTTTACCAAAACTCATATTCACAACTTTTGCCCCATTGTCCACCGCGTAACGAATGGCCAGGGCAATGTCCTTATCATGCTCATCTCCGTCGGGTACCGCGCGGATACTCATAATTCTTACATTATCTGCAATTCCGTCCATTCCCAGATCATTATTACGGACAGCGGCAATAATGCCGGCAACATGAGTGCCATGCAGCGCGCCATGCTTGCTTACCATTATATTATTATTCCCGTAATACTTATCGTTGAAATCGCTGTAGTTGTCTTTGACCACTTCATCGCGGTAAGGTTTCGGCGGTTTGTCTGCGGCATCAAATTTATTAATGTCTTTTTCGAGCTCATCAATAATCATCGAATTCGATATCTCCTTATCATCGTAACCCTTGCAGATACTTGTGAGAATTCTTTTTACTTTTTTTGAAGGATCCGCCGTAGGCGTGTATGAGGCCAGGTCATTACAGTTATATTCATCTTTGCCGAGGTCCTGGCGGATCAGGGAATCACCAGCTTTCATATCCTTGTACATTCTTCTTGTCTGGACGACGTCAAGCGGATTTATGTCTCCGATTACATCTTCTTTGGCCTTCTTCCAAAGTTGGTATTCCTTTAATTCTTCGGGCGAAAGTTCGCTTTCGACAACTTCCTTTTCTCCCCATTTTTCTTTCAACTTGTGATAGATTCGTGCCGACTCGTAGGAGTCCTTTTCTACGTTTTCGCCATCTCTTCCTCCTAGAAAATTCCACCCATTGACATCGTCTACATAACCGTTCTTATCGTCATCTATGCCGTTTCCAGGAATTTCCTTCGGGTTTCTCCAGAGAATAGGTTTTAAATCTTCATGCAGCGTATCAATCCCGGAGTCAATTACTGCGACAATAACCGGGGTGCTTTTAAGATTTTTTGATTTTACGAATTCGTAGGCTCTATCCATGCTGATGCCATAATATCCATCAGTTTTCGGATCCATCATGTGCCAACCTTTTGGCACGTCGCTTTTTTGAGCAGTCGCACTAAAACAGAGTAAGCCTATGGCAACAGTCAATAGGGTACGATTCAAGAATATCCTCATCTCTAGTTTACGTTTATTGTATCTGCAAAAATGGATAAAGTCGCAAATTTATTCCTTACCATTCATATATTTTACATAATAAAAAACCCGGCCACATTTCTGTTTGCAGGGTTTTGTTCACGTTTTGACGAAATAACTTCTTTATTGGTTGCTCAGTTTCAACTCAACACGCCTGTTTTTCACCCTGTCTTCTTCGGTTTTGCTATCATTTAGCGGCCGGTCCGGACCATAACCTACTGTAGTCAACCGTTCATTTTCAATGCCTTTTGAAGCGAGGTATTTCCTCACATTTTCTGCCCGGCTTTTTGATAGTTTAACATTTTCATCATAGATACCATCCTTGCTGGAATGACCCTCGATTGTAACCTTAATTTCAGGGCTCTTTTTAAGAACATCAGCAATGTCGTCCAGAACTTTGTAAGACGCCGCAGTCAACTCTGCGCTGGACGGTTTGAACTGGATCCGCTTCGCAGCGAAGTCAACCGTTTGAACAATTTCTTTACTGATCTCTTCAGGACATCCGTCGTTGGCAGCAACTCCTTTTACCGTGGGACATTTGTCAAGTTCATCATTAACTCCGTCTTCGTCTGAGTCAGGTATAGGACATCCTTCGTAGCGCGCAAAGCCGGCAACGTCCGGGCATTTGTCATCTTTATCGGCGAGGCCATCTTTATCGGTATCCGGATAAGGACATCCGCCATTTTCCTTTGGTCCAGCCTGTTCAGGACATTTGTCGTCTTTATCAAGTATTCCGTCACCGTCCTTATCAGTATAGGGACAACCCTGGTTTTCTGCTGGACCCGCTTCCGATGGACACAGGTCAATATTATCGCTTAGTCCATCTTTATCAGTATCCGGACAGCCAAGCAGTTCAGCCGGTCCCGGTGTATTGGGGCATTTATCTTTACTGTCGGGAGTGCCATCTTTATCAGTGTCTTTTGGTGCAGGCTTCGCTGTTTTGCCGATAAAAATTCCAAGCGTCGCCCCTATAGTTTCATGTTTATAACTCGTCGCTACATAATCAGCAGGCTCATAAAAATCATTTAGCCCGCGGCTGTAATTGGCTGTAAGAAAAACGCGACCATATTCAATCCCGGCCAGGGCATTAACACCAAAATTGAAAATTGAATATTTGCCAGGTCCGTTACCAATCTGCAAATCTTTGTCTTCAGTTGTGGTTATACGTACGTCTGCCACTATATCTTCCTGGGTATGACTTCCACCGTAAAAAAATGATATGTAGGGACCACCACCACCAATTAAATTTACACCTTTGCCAAGGCCCAACTTATACACCACATTAAGTGGAATGTCGATATAGTTTACGAACTGCTTTCGTGTTTGAAAATAATACGTGCTTACAATCGAATCCGGCATTCCAAAAGGCTGTTTAAATGCGACCGACGAATCCTGCGATGCGCTTTTATAATTTCTTCCCTTAGTTACAAATGACACCCCCGGCTGAAAATAAAAACTGGAATTTTCAGAAAAACGGATGTCAGCCATAAATCCAAGGTGAATACCTGTGCGACCTGAGTAAAAAGTACTTAAGCTGTCCCACCCGGGAAGATTGTTTTCTTCGATGACTTTTGATTGATGCGGGCCGGCAATTATAGCAACTTTCAACTGGGCATTGGAGTATGAATAAAAGAAAGTGGTAAGCAGAATAGCGGCGAAGCGTGCCTTCATGGATAACAAATTGGATTTAAGGATATTGTTTGACTGTAAAAATTGCAAATCTTTCCCAGAAAACAAAGGATTTGGAAAAACATTGGGTTGACCTCATTTTAACGACCTGGCCTCTCATTTAGTGCCTGGCCTAAAGGTCAAATTTGATGCCCTGCGCCAAGGGGAGACTCTTGCCGTAGTTAATTGTGTTTGTTTGCCTTCGCATATATAGTTTCCATGCATCACTGCCGCTTTCACGTCCGCCACCAGTCTCCTTTTCACCACCGAAAGCACCCCCGATTTCTGCCCCGGACGTGCCGATATTGACATTGGCAATTCCACAATCACTACCGGCTGCCGATAGAAATTGTTCAGCCTCTCTTAAATCCAGTGTCATAATAGAAGAAGATAACCCCTGCGGAACTCCATTTTGAATGGCGATTGCCTCCTCAATTGTTTTATACTTCAGCAAATATAAAATTGGTGCAAATGTTTCATGCTGGACAATTTTGAATTCAGGTTTTGCTTCGGCAATGCACGGCTTTACATAACATCCACTTTCAAAACCATTACCCCCCAGCACACCACCTTCCACGATGAATTTTCCTCCTTCTTTCCTGCAAGCCTCAATTGCGTCAAGATACATTTTCACGGCATCTTTGTCTATGAGTGGCCCCACATGATTTCTTTCATCAAGGGGATCACCAATTGAAAGCTGGTTATATGCTGAAATCAATTTTGCTTTTACGGTATCGTAAACATCTTCGTGAATTACGAGTCGGCGGGTAGTCGTGCATCGCTGGCCAGCGGTACCTACTGCTCCAAACAAGGCCCCGAGGATCGCAATATCAAAATCTGCTTCCTTAGAAACGATAATGGCATTATTGCCTCCCAGCTCCAATAAAGCTCTTCCCAACCGTGCGCCTACGGCGGCGCCAACTGCTTTTCCCATTCGGGTAGACCCTGTTGCGGAGATTAAGGGTATTCGCGTGTCATTGCTCATCCATTCTCCAACTTCACGTCCGCCGACCAACAGGCAACTTACACCCTCGGGAACTCCGCCCTTTATGAAAATATCATTGACAATATGCTGGCACGCCACCGCACATAAGGGCGTTTTTTCGGAAGGCTTCCAAATACAAACATCACCACAGACCCATGCCAGCATCGCGTTCCAGCTCCAAACTGCCACGGGGAAATTAAAAGCTGAAATAATACCAACAATGCCCAAAGGATGATACTGCTCATACATCCTGTGGCCCGGCCGTTCGCTATGCATGGTGAGCCCATGCAATTGCCTGGACAAGCCAACTGCAAAGTCGCAGATATCAATCATTTCCTGCACTTCCCCAAGACCTTCCTGTAAACTTTTACCCATCTCGTACGAGACGAGTTTGCCGAGCGCTTCTTTTTTTTCACGCAATGCAACACCCACCTGTCTTACTATTTCTCCCCGCTTTGGAGCTGGCCATGTTCGCCATTCTCTAAATGCAGAAGTCGCCGTTGCCATAACTGTTTCGTAGCTTTCTTTGTCCGCAGCAGTTACACTCCCAATTTGCTTTCCGTCAACCGGTGAATAGGATTGAATGGTTTCCCCAATTGTTTTAATCCAATTCTTTCCCGTGCTTGCCCCGGCATTTTTATCACTAATGCTTAGATCTTTTAAAAAATCCATTTTCAATTTTTTGAAATGCAAAGGTAACAACAACCTTTTTGCAGGAACTAGTATTGCTCAGACTCGTTTGGAAACGATTTACTTTTTACATCTTTAATGTATCGTTGCACCGATTTCGTTGCGAGTTCATGTATGTTTAAATATTGCCGGAGAAAACGTGGTTTGAATTCTGTATTGATGCCCAGCATATCATGCATTACAAGTACCTGGCCGTCGCAATAACTTCCTGCTCCTATGCCAATAGTCGGAATCTGAAGACTGTCTGAAACGTCTTTTGCAAGTGAGGCGGGAATTTTTTCAAGGACCACTCCGAAACAACCCGCATCTTCGAGCAACTTTGCATCCTTCCTTAGTTTGTCGGCTTCGATTTCTTCTTTGGCCCTAACGGCATAAGTTCCAAACTTGTAAATGGACTGTGGAGTAAGGCCCAGGTGTCCCATTACAGGAATACCGGCTGACACAATTTTTTTTATGGCATCCAGTGCTTCTTCACCACCTTCCAGCTTTATGGAATGCGCGCCTGTCTCTTTCATAATCCGGATAGCCGAAGCAAGGGCAATGTCTGAGTTTGATTGATAGGAGCCAAATGGGAGGTCCACCACTACAAGACAACGCTCAACCGCCCGGATCACAGCACAAGCATGATAGATCATCTGGTCGAGTGTAATGGGCAAGGTGGTTTCATGCCCGGCCATTACGTTACTTGCCGAATCACCTACGAGAATCACATCAATTCCGGCACCGTCAATAATTCTTGCAAATGAATAGTCATAGGCCGTGAGCATCGAGATCTTTTCCCCGGCCTGCTTCATTTTTAACAGCGTGTTCGTGGTAATTCTCTTTACTTCCTTATTAATGGTCATTGGAGTATTTTAATAATTCCGAATTTCGAAATCCGAAAAATGCAAAGAACAAAATACCTGTTCTGATTTGATAGCGATTTTGTGGGAGGTAAATATAGTAGTAAATTTTCTTCATTGCATCACTACAAGCCTGACTACTGGAAATTCCGGGTTAGTTATGCCAATTTCAAATGCTATTACTAATTGCCTAAATTAAACTTCAATGGCCTTACGAACCAGTTCTGCATACAACGTTTGTATCAATCCGTCAGCCAGGCCAATCCGCGGAACTAAAATTTCATTAGAGTCGGCCCATCGCATCGCATTAATGTAAATGAGCAGGGCCGGCACTATCACATCGGCTCTGTCTTCGCGAAATTTATACAGGCTCATTCGCTGCGACAAAGAAAGATTGCTGAATTCCTTGTAGTAATCACGCAACAAGTCAAGTGGAAGTGGTTTTCCTTCTTTGCGTTTCGAGATGGAAAAGATCTTGTTGATATTTCCACCGGATCCAATGGCGGAAACATGATGGTATCCTTTTGTCTTTGTCTTTATAAACTCTTTCATTTCATCCCATGCCGCTTCCGAGACCTGGCTTTTAAGCAGCCGGATAGTACCGATATTAAACGATTCCTTAAAAACCAATTTTCCATCACTGAAGAATGTCAGCTCAGTACTGCCGCCACCGACATCAATGTAGAGATAGGACTCATCGGGGGTCAAACCTTCGGCAAAGTGATTCTCGTAGATCAGCGAAGCTTCCTCCTGTCCACTGATGATCCCTATTTCAATCCCGGTTTCAATCTTCACTTTCTGGATTATTTCTTGGCCATTTCGCGCGTCGCGCATTGCCGAAGTAGCACAGGCTTTAAGGTGCTTTACTCCATAAACGTCCATTAATAATTTATACGATTGTATCGTCTTAATTATGTTGGTGGCTTTTTGAGGTGTGATCTCTCCTTTATCAAATACATCAAATCCCAGCCGAAGCGGTACCCTGACAAGAGCAATTTTTAAAAATTCCGGTTTTGCCAGCGGGGCCGAGATCACATCGCTGATTAACAATCTTGCCGCATTGCTACCAATGTCAATGGCTGCCAGTCTCAATTTGGGTCAGTGTTTTTTTAAACAAATAATCATATGTTTCCACCTGCGACCGAATCTTCTTTTTCGTGGTGTTTACATATTCATTGCGCAATTCGTTGTCAAGTATTCTTGCTTTCACGTTATCCTGCAGCTGAATGTTTAAGATGTCCTTCAATTCTCTCTTGATTTCTTTATTCCAGATCGGGCAGGTTACTTCCACACGGTGTTCCAGGTTGCGCAACATCCAATCGGCCGAAGATATATAAACTTTCTCTTTGCCCCTGTTGTGAAATACCCACACCCGTGCATGTTCCAGGTATTCGTCAACAATACTTATAGCCTGTACCGGTCTTTTGAATTTTTTACTCTGAGAGAACATACAAAAAATTCCCCGGATAATTAGTCGCACAGGGACGCCGTCCCGGGCGGCTTCATAAAGTTTTTCAATCATTCCCTCATCAGAAAGAGAATTCATCTTTAAAGTAATTCCGGAAGGATTATTTTTTTTTGCCTGCTCGATCTCCTGGTCAATCAGCTTATAAATTTTTTTCCTGATGATATGCGGGCATGGAATGATGATTTTACAATTCTTCAAAATATTGTTCCCGGGTCGCATTTGTTCCAGGTAATTGAATACAATATTAATATCAGCCATGATCTTGGCGTTCGAAGTAAGGAGACAATGATCTGCATACACACGGGCTGTTCTTTCATTCATATTGCCGGTGCTGACAAACCCATACATCACATATTTATCTCTTACTTTTTTTCGTATCAGGCAGATTTTACTATGAACCTTGATGTTTTGCGTCCCCAACAGCACTTTAGCGCCCTCATCTTCCAACCTTGTTTTCCATTCTAAATTGGCTTCTTCATCAAAACGGGCACGTAGTTCGAGCATTACAACTACTTCCTTACCATTTCGCACCGCATTCACCAAAGCATTGATGACTTTTGATTGTTCTGCAAGGCGGTAGCAGGTGATCTTAATAGTTGTGACGTCCGGATCAATAGCGGCTTCGCGAATAATATCAATCAAAGGTGTAAATGAATGATAGGGTAAATGCAGCATGATATCGCGTTCAAGCACCACATCCGACACCCGTCTTTCTGTAAGTAACGGATGATCAAAAGGTTTTTTCCGCGGCTTTTTGATTTTGAAAACCTGCTCAGGGAAATCCATAAAATGCCGGAAGTTGTGGATGCGGCCCCCCGGGATCAGGTTATCCTTCCTGGAAAGATTTAAACGACGGGTAAGATATTCCAGGAAACCCGGATCAATTTCTTTATCATACACAAAGCGAACCGGCTTACCCTTTCGCCTGTTCTTTAACCCTTTTTCTAACTTCTGAATGATATTGGTTGATAAATCGCTGTCAATATCGAGCTCGGCATCTCGTGTTACTTTAAAGACATGGGCGTGATATTGATCATAGCCAAAATAAGAAAAAATCTCAGGCAGGTTAAACCGTATAATGTCTTCAAGTAAAATGATATGGTGTTCGTCAGGTTTAGACGGTAGAATGATAAAACGTCCCACCACGCGACTTGGCACTTCAATCAACGCATATTTTTTCCTTAACGCGCTGTCTTTTTTCCACATCACCACCGCCAGGTAAATAGATTTATCGCGCAGGTTCGGAAACTGCGGGATGTTTTCAATCATCAGCGGGATCACATTAGAGCTCACTTCCACGTCATAGTATTCTCTTATAAATTCCTGCTGTTCGGCCGTTAGCTCCGTTTCTGCAACAAGAAATATTTTCTGTGCCTTCATTTCCTTCTGAACATCTTCCCAAATCCTTGCAAATTCACTTTGCTGGTTTAAAACAGTCATCTGGATGTCGTCTAAAATTTGCTGTGGATCCTGTTCCAAATGCATCGTGGCCTTGGCACTAACCTGCATCATTCTTTTTAGGGTTGCCACACGTACCCGGAAAAATTCATCCAGGTTGTTGGAAAAGATGCCCAGGAAACGAATCCGTTCCCTCAGGGGAACCGATTTATCGCCTGCTTCCTGCAATACCCTGGCATTAAATGAAAGCCAGCTTATGTCCCTTGCGATCGTCTTTCGTTTATTCGGCGTCATGAAAAATAAATACTGTAAATGTGCTAAAAATGCATCAAGTTAAAACCCGAATGGTTAAAGTTAATGCTGCAAACTGTGTCCATAAGTTAAGTTTTAAGTTGCATTTGCGCAGAATTTTTTGGACGTAATTATTTTGGATGAAGGGGGTTACGTCCCCGCAATACTTGTTGCGCGAATCCTTTTCCTTTTATTGTACCAGGGCAATAGTGCAAAACTGAGCAAGCCGCCAAAAAGAATAATAACGGTTTGGGCAATCCAGAGCAGCCAACCAAATGCAATCGCAATGCTTTGCTGTAATCCGTAAAGCTGCATTGTAGCTTCAATCAGGTAGGCATATGCCCCGATTCCACCCGGAGTAATCACCATTCCAATGCTTCCGGCGGATAATACAGTGAACGCTTCTCTAACTCCATATTGCTCCGTTTCGTGCAGGGCAAGAAAACCAATATATCCCCCGGAAAGATATAGCGTCCAAAGCAGAAGTGTCAGCAACAAAAACCGTCCTCGCTTTTTTAAGTGCTGCAACGCACTAAGTCCCATCCAAACCCGTTGACCAATTCTTTTAATCGCTTTTCCTAGATCATTAAAATTTTTCTTCCTGATAATCATCCACAATACGATCATAGTTACGATAAAGCCCACCACTATCAATCCAAATACGTATGCAGGAATTTTCTTTGCCTCATCCTGCCCGGAATTGTTAAACACATTGTCTACCAATTTTGAATAAAGGCCCGGCTGAATGACGAGCGTAATCCCGAATATAATAAGTAAAGAAATGGCATCAATGAGGCGTTCAAGAATTATGGTACCGACCAATTTATCGGCCGGTATTTTTTCGTAACGTGCAAGCAATGTACATTTCAAAACTTCGCCTAGCCTGGGAAAGGCCTGGTTAGCCAGGTAACCAATCATTACCGCAAAAAAGGTATTTACCTTATCGGGCTTATACCCTAATGGTTCAATCAGCAACCGCCAGCGAGTCGCCCGGACAAGATGACTAAGAATAAGAATAATAAACACGGGTACCCCAAGATAAAACCGCGCATTCTTTAACGCAAGCCGTATCTCCTGCCATTTTTGATGGTTGATATCCTTAACCGACCACCAAACCAGGAAAATTCCCAGTGAAAGGAAGAAAAGATATTGGAGCAGTATCGAAACCCGTTTATTCATAGTTACATCATAAAACTGGCCCTGGGCATCAGGGTTTATTCCCATCCTTCACAAAAACAATGGACGGCTTAAAAGTTTTGGCTGCTTCAAAATCCATTGCTGCATACGAAATGATAATCACAATATCACCTACCGCAGCCTTACGGGCTGCCGGTCCATTTAAGCATACGACACCCGACCCGCGCTTGCCTTTAATTACATAGGTTTCTAACCTTTCTCCATTATTAATATTGACCACCTGTACTTTTTCATTTTCGATAATATTGGCTGCATCCATCAGGTTTTCATCGATCGTTATGCTACCTACATAGTTAAGGTCGGCTTCTGTCACTATTGCACGATGGATCTTTGACTTGAATACCTCAATCTGCATCTGGCAAAAATAATTGATTTAAAAACGGATAGCAATCCATTAAAATAACAAGCAGGAAGGGTGAAGGTTTTTGTGCGTAGTGCGGCAAACAATCGTGCTTTAACTTAACAATATGTTATCAATTAGCCTCACACCATTTAAAAAACCTGCTGCCAGGGCCACCAGTTTTTGTTTTCCATCCCACTGGTCAATTATGTGGAGCGTTCCCGCATCTGCGATTTCGACATAATCGACTTTAAATTCTGATTCAGTAAGATGCCGAACTGCATGTTTTTTTAGGACATCCAGATTGCCTGGTTTTATTTCATTCTGGATATATTGAAGCGTCTCAAAAATTTTCGCTGCTTTCTTACGGTCCTTCCCGGTTAATCGTGCATTACGACTGCTCATCGCAAGACCATCCGGTTCACGCAGGGTAGGGGAGATAACAACTGTTATCTTGTTTTCCAGCCCGATAAGGTGCACAAGTGTTTTAATAACCATGCATTGCTGGTAATCCTTTTGACCGATATGCAATCTGTCTGGTTTTACCAGCTCCAGCAGCCGATGCACCACCATACAAACACCTTGAAAATGACCGGGCCGATACTTACCTTCAAGCACGGTTTCGAGATATCCCAGATCGTAGTGGCGGGTCGCTTTAGCTCCACCAGGATATATTTCCTCTATAGAAGGCAGAAACAAAAGGTCGCAGCCCGCACTTTCCAGCAGCAGTATGTCATTTTCAATAGTTACGGGGTATTTTTTGAAATCGGCGGCATCATTAAACTGCGTCGGGTTTACAAAAATGCTGCAGACACAAAGACTATCGTTTGTTTTGGCATTCGTGATCAGTGATAAATGGCCGGGGTGCAACGCGCCCATTGTGGGTGCAAAGTCCACTTTCTTTCCCTGTTTTCGCTGGCTATCAAGGTAATTAGAGAGGTCGTTTGATCTTTTTAATAATATCATATTTCATTCTAAAATGCTAAAAAACAACACAACTTAACTATTCCTTATAAAAAACAGTACCTTTGCCAACGTTTTCTAAAAAAAGATCATTTAAAAGGGACTACATGTCAGCAAAAAAACGGATTTTATTTATTGCCAACGAAATGTCGCCATATTTGGAGCTGACTGAATTTTCAGAGATTGTAAATAAGCTTGCAATAAAAGCAAATGATAATGGGTTCGAAGTGCGCTGTATTATGCCGCGATTTGGGACCATTAATGAACGCCGCCACAGGCTGCACGAAGTGGTTCGGCTGTCTGGAATCAACGTATCTGTTGACAACGATGACATGCCGCTGCAGATAAAAGTGGCGTCTCTTCCCAGTGCGAGATTGCAGGTGTATTTTTTGGAAAATGAAGAACTTTTTAAAAGGAAATACATTTTTCATGATGAGAGTGAAAAATGGTTCGACGATAACGGCCTGAGGACAATCTTCTTTTGTAAAGGCGCTTTGGAAACGGTGAAAAAATTTGGATGGCCGCCGGATATTATTCATTGCAGCGGTTGGATGACGGGCCTTATACCTGCCTACTTAAAGACCATCTATAAAAAGGAGCCGGTATTTTCTCACAGCAAGATAGTTTTTACTATTGGTCAGAATACATTCAAAGAGAAACTGGGAAATGATTTTATCAAAAAAGCATTGATCCATCCGTCGCTTAAGGAAAAAGACCTGGAGCCATTTAAGGAAGCAACCAATACGGCCATGTTCCGGGGTGGAGCAACCTATGCCGATGCAATAACTTTTGGTGCAGACAAGATAGAAAAGAAACTGCTGGATGAATTTACCAAGGTACGGGGTAAGAAAACTCTCCTGTATAACGAAGAATCTGATTTAACAGAGTATTTACAACTCTATGGCGATCTTGCGGGCAAGTAGCCTTACGTGATAATTTCTAACCCCGGAATAAAATATTATTGTGAAGCATAAAAAGCTGGCACTAACGCTTGGAGCTCTTATTATCGCCGCCCTGGTTTTATTGTTTTCCTGCAGAAAGATCAATGAAGCAACTACTCTTGGAGGAGATCTTATTCCGGTAGTCGACAACATCTACACCTTCGATACAAGTCTGGACGTATTCGCTTATAACGACACATTTTCTATTGCGAACGATACCACCAGGTACGATAATTCGTTCACGCATTTCCTCGGTCAAATCAACAACGACCCATTTTTTGGAAAAACCGATGCTAAGTTGTTTCTGGAATTAAAGCCGCCTTCTTTCAAATACACCTTCAGTGATGTTGCCGATAGTCTTCACCTTGATTCTGTTGTGCTCATCCTGCAATATGTACAAACCTTTGGTGACACGATCCCTGATCAGACGGTGAACGTTTATGAAATTCCGCAAAATAGCGATTTCGGCGATACGACTTACACCATACGGCAGAGTAACTATCCCAAGGGCGCTCTCCTGGGTTCAAGGAGTTTCTCGCCAATTGTCCTGAATGATTCAGTAAAAGCTTATAAGGATACCACGGTAAATCAACTGCGCATCCGTTTAAGTGACGCGTTTGGTCAAAGACTTTTGAATTATGATACGCTTACGAGCGGGGGTGGCAATGGCGCTTATGTATCAGACTCTGCTTTCCGGTCACATTTCAAAGGGTTTGCTCTCGAGTCAGTAAGTGGAAATGCGATAATGGGTTTTGACCTTTTGGGTGCGAATACCAAGCTTGCGATCTACTATAAGGATGACAATGGTGATTCGCCGGTTGAGAAATGGGACACCACGGTGGCTTATTTTACTTTCCAGCCAAATGGTTATTCCTTTTCTGCGAATTATATGGAACGGGACTATACAAATACCCCGGTTGCGGCAACCGCGGGCGGCGCCGAACCTGATGACGTAATCTACATTCAAAATACACCGGGCACGTTCGCAACAATAAAAATTCCCGATTTACCCAACCTAAGCAACCGGATTGTTCACAGGGCTGAATTGATCATGGAACAGATTTACGACGTCAGTGACACACTGTTTCCACCGGCAAAACTTTATCTCGACGCTTACGATTCGTCTGTGCCGGCATTTCGT
>Ga0070668_100002565_pt1 | contig 13357 bp, 10 predicted proteins | sample KBSS43metaG_FD_64661 | JGI IMG/M metagenome (GOLD analysis project Ga0070668, IMG submission 64661) | Switchgrass rhizosphere microbial communities from Kellogg Biological Station, Michigan, USA - KBS S4-3 metaG | ecosystem: Host-associated > Plants > Roots > Rhizosphere > Soil ... | reverse complement strand
GCGCTGGTCGGCGCCGGCGACCGCGTCGTGGCGGTGACGCCGCTGTGGCCCAACCTGGTGGAGATCCCGAAGGTGCTGGGGGGCGACGTCGAGTGCGTGGCGCTGACGTTCGGCCGCTCCGGATGGACGCTCGATCTCGATCGGCTGCTCGCCGCGCTGACCCCGGGCACGCGCGCCGTCTACATCAACTCGCCGAACAATCCCACCGGATGGACGCTGCGCGCGGATGAGCAGCGGACGATTCTCGCGCATTGCCGCCGCCACGGGACGTGGATCGTCGCCGATGACGCCTACGAACGCCTGTACTACGAGGGTGACGGTGCATTGCCCGCCGCGCCGTCGTTCCTCGACATCGCCGAGCCCGACGATCGCGTCGTGAGCACGAACACGTTCTCCAAGTCGTGGTTGATGACGGGGTGGCGGCTCGGCTGGATCGTCGCGCCCGAGACCCTGATCACCGAGCTCGGCAAGCTGCTCGAGTACAACACGTCGTGCGCGCCGGTGTTCGTCCAGCGCGCCGGGGTCGTCGCGGTGAACGGCGGCGACGACATCATCGCCCGCACGCGGGACCGCTATCGGCGCACGCGCGACCTTCTTGCGACGGGCTGCAGGCGATGCCGGGCATCGAAGCGGCGCCGCCGCCGGGCGCGATGTACGCGTTCTTTCGCGTCGAAGGCGTCAGCGACAGCTTCGCTTTCTGCAAGCGACTGGTCGCGGAAGCCGGCCTGGGGCTGGCGCCCGGCATCGCGTTCGGTCCAGAAGGGGAGGGCTTTGTCCGCTGGTGCTTCGCCTCGAGCGAGGCACGCCTCAACGACGGAATCGATCGGCTGCAACGCTTCCTTGCACGCTCCGACGCGCTCGCGTAGGTCACACGAAAGAGCAACCCATGAAAAAACGCATGCTCGGACGCACCGGTATCGCCGTCGCGCCGCTGGCCTTCGGCGGCAACGTGTTCGGCTGGACGGCCGACGAGCCGACGTCATTCCGGCTCCTCGACGCATTCGTCGGCGCCGGCGGCAACCTGATCGACACGGCGGACTCCTATTCGCGGTGGGTGCCCGGGCACGAGGGCGGCGAATCGGAGACGATCATCGGCCGCTGGATCGCGCGCCGCGGGCGGCACGACGACGTGGTCATCGCGACCAAGGTAGGCTCGGACATGGGTCTCGGCTACAAATGCTTGCGTCGCGACTACATCGTGCAGGCGGTCGAGCAGTCGCTGCGGCGGCTGCAGGTCGAGCGCATCGATCTCTACCAGTCGCATTGGGACGACGACAAGACGCCGCTCGACGAAACGCTCGACGCATACGCACGGCTGATCGAGCAGGGCAAAGTGAGGGCGATCGGCGCGTCCAACCTGTCGGCCGAGCGGCTGGTCGAGGCGCTCGACGCCAGCAAGCAGCTCGGTCATCCGCGCTACGAGTCGCTGCAACCGCTGTACAACCTGTACGACCGCAGCGCGTTCGAAGGTCCACTGCAGCAACTGTGCATCCGCGAGCAGATCGGCGTGATCACGTATTTCTCGCTCGCGGCGGGATTTCTTACGGGCAAATACCGCTCCGAAGCGGACTTCGCGAAGAGCGCCCGCGGACAAGGAATGAAGAAGTACCTGAATCCTCGGGGCCTGCTGATTGTCGCGACGCTGGACGACGTCGCCCGACGCTATGCCGCCACGCCGGCGCAGGTCGCACTGGCGTGGCTGATCGCGCGACCCGGCATCACGGCGCCGATCGCGAGCGCCACGTCGCTCGAGCAGCTCGACGAGCTGATGGGGGCGACGCGCCTCGACCTTGACGCCGACGCGATGCAGGGGCTGGACCGGGCCAGCGCCTGACGTTCCGCGGGTCGACGCCTAGCGCTTCTCGGGCGCAGCAGGCGCGGGCTCGGGCGCGTCCTTGCGCAGGATCAGCATGTCTTCGGCGGTCCGCTTCGCCCTCGCGTCCGCCTGCTCGAACCACTGCAGCTCGCCGGCGACGAGCGCGGCGACGGCGATTCCATCGCGGAACAGGACGCGGTTACCGGTCAGCGCCGGCACCTTGGGACCCGGCAGAATCACGCCGACCAGATTCAGCGGATCGGCGCCGCATACGGACACGTGGTCACCTCGCGCCGGCGTGCGGCGCGTGTCGCGCAGCATCGTCACGGCGTCGGGCAACGCGAACTGTTCGCCGGAAATGCCTGCCACGAAGCGCCCGCCGCGGATGTCGCCGCGCGCCTCGAGACGCCGCAGCACGCGCAGCAGGTCGCGCCACGGCGGCAGCCAGGCCGCTTCGCGCTGCAGCAGCCGCCAGAACACGACGCCGTAGCGGCGGAGCAGCGCGTCGACGGCGTGCTCGATCGCCGTTGCATCCACCCGCGGCGGGTCGCCGCCGCCCGACGTCGCGGCCGGCCGCTTCACCAACGCCCAGCGGCCGGCATCCTCGATGCCGGAAAACGCGCGCCGATGCCGGCGTCGACCGCCAAACGGCTTGCGTTTCTCGGACGGGGTCAGCAGTGCGCGCAGCCCGGCGAAGCTGTCCGAGCTCGCGCGTCCGAGCGCGACCAGCTCGGCGAGCGCCGCTTCGACCTCGGTGCGCAGCAATCCGGTACCGTCGACGATCTCGTCGAAGAACGATGCACCGTGCGCGCGCAAGTGACTGGCCGCGAGCTCGGCGCGCGCACTCGCCGTGGGACCCGACGCCAGCGGATCCGGAGCAAGCGCGTTCCACATCGGGGCCGCCCGGCGTGGCAGCAGCGCCACCGGCGTCGTGCGGATCGGCCCCGGGTTGCTCGCGGTCGTCGTGCCGGGTGCCGTCAATCGCGTCCAGACGGCGCGGCCGGCGATGCACAGATCGTCGAGCCACGTATGGTCGTAGTCGTCGAGGCGCGCCGGCAACAGCTCGGTTTCCCACGACGCCGCCGGTGCTTCGAATCCCTGCAACTGCGCAATCACCGCGTCCAATGCGTCGGGTCCCTGCCGTCGCTCGGCAGGCGCAACATGTTGCCAGCGAAACAGGAAGCGCATGAAGTCGCTGCTCGCGACCGGCTCGATCTCCTGGCGCAGCCGGGTGACCGTATAACGATGGATCCGGGCGAGCAGCGAGCGATCGCACCACTCGGTTGCTGGCGCGCCGGGCGTGAATGCGCCGCTCATCGCGACGCCCTCGGCGGCCAATTTGACCAGCGTCGTCTCGACCTCGGCCCGCGACACGGGCAGCGACGCGACGATCGCGTCGACCGTGACCGGTCCCGAACCTTCGAGCCGCGAGCGCGTGAGCTCGACCAGCGCGGCATCGCGCGTCCACGCGCGGCGCGCGAATTCCTCCGGGGCGTCGATCGGCGGCAACAGCGTCGCATCGGCGAACACCGCGGTGAGTTGCGGCAGTCGTTCGGCGGCGACCCACAGCCTCCGTTGCAGTGTCGCGCGCTGGGCTCCCTCCGGTACGCCGACGACGGTCGCACACGTCGCCCGCCGCTGGCGGACCAGCTCCGCGGCGAACCCCGGCCACGCGTCATGATCGGCGAGCTCGTCATCGGTGATGAAGCCGAGTCCGAGCAGCGCGTCGTGCAATTCGTCGGCGGTTGCGGCTTCCGGCCAAGCTTCAACGCGGACGCGATCGATCGCCGACGCGTCGAGGCGGCCGATGTCGGCGGCCGATTCCGCATCGAGCCAGCGCCGCGACATGACCGCCTGCGTGCGGCGTTCCTCGAGCGGTGCATCGTCGAGGTACGCATACGGACGCGCGGTCAGGACTTCCCATGCCAGCGGCGAGGGCATCGGCAGGTCGCGCGCGACGACGGCAATGGCGCCCGACTCGATGCCGCGCAGCACGTGCTGCAGTCCGTCGATGTCCATCGCCTCGTGGAGGCAGTCGTCGATTGCCTGGCGGACCAGCGGATGGTCGGGAATCTCGCGAGCGCCGACGATGTTCTCGGCGCAGGCGATCTGGTCGGGAAACACCGCGGCCATCAGGTCCTCGGCGCGCATGCGCTGCAGCGGCGCCGGCACCTTCCGGCCGCCGCGAAAGCGCGGCAGCGCCAGCGCCGTGCCGGCAACCCAGCGCCAGCGCGCCGCGAACATCGGCGCATCCAGCATCGCCTGCACGAGCACGTCGCGGACGGTTTCGGCGCGCAAGTAGCGAGCCACGGATGCGAGCTCGAAGCTGTGGCTGGTCGACAGCGAAAGCACGATCGCGTCTTCGGTGGCGGCCGCCTGCAACTCGAAGTTGAACTTGACGCAGAAGCGCTTGCGCAGCGCCAGCCCCCACGCGCGGTTGATGCGGCTGCCGAACGGCGAGTGGATGATGAGCTGCATACCGCCCGACTCATCGAAGAAACGTTCGAGGATGATCGTGTCCTGCGTCGGAAGCACGCCCAGCGCCGCGCGCGCGGCGGACAGGTAGTCGACGAGTTGCGTCGCGGCCGGTTCGGAGATACCCGCACGCTGCTCGACGTTGGCGATCGCCGCCGTGGCGTCGGCCGCGACCTCGTCGGCGGCCACGTCCTGGCGCAGCCGCGAAACCGCGTGCGACAGCTCGTCGCTGCGCCCGGGCGCCTCGCCGAGCCAGAACGGTATCGTCGGCGCTGCGCCCTGCGCATCCTCGACCCGGACGCGGCCAGCTTCCACGCGCCGGATCCGGTACGACGTGTTGCCCAGCTGGAAGACATCGCCGGCGAGGCTTTCGACGGCGAAATCCTCGTTCACCGTGCCGACTTTCTGATCGGCCGGTTCGAGTACGACGTCATAGTCGGCGGTGTCGGGAATCGCGCCGCCGGACGTGAGCGCGGTGATCCGCGCACCGCGGCGGGCGCGGAGCACGCCGTTCACGGCGTCGCGATGGATATAGGCCGCGCGATGTCCATGGCGCGTCGTGAAGCCGTCGGCGAGCATGCGGACGACCTCGAGGAAATCGTCGCGGCTCAATTGCGCGTACGGGCTTGCGCGGCGCACGAGATCGAACAGCGCTGCCTCCGGCCATTCCGCCGCAGCCACCTCGGCGACGATCTGCTGCGCCAGCACGTCGAGCGGCTGCTGCGGGATCCTGAGCCGGTCGAGCTCGCCGCGCCGGACGGCGTCGAGCAGCGCCGCACACTCGACGAGCTCGTCGCGCGACAGCGGGAACAGCCGCGCCTTCGGCACGCCGCCGACCTGGTGGCTGGCGCGGCCTGCGCGCTGCAGGAAGGCGGCGATCGAACGCGGCGAGCCCAGTTGGCACACGAGGTCGACGTCGCCGATATCGATGCCGAGCTCGAGCGACGCGGTCGCGACCAGCACTTTCAGCTCGCCGTTCTTCAGCCGTTGCTCGGCCTTGAAGCGCAGCTCCTTGGCCATGCTGCCGTGGTGCGACATCACGTTCTGGACGCCGAGCAATTCGGAAAGATGACGCGCCGCGCGCTCCGCCATCCTTCGCGTGTTGACGAAGATCAGCGTCGTCCGGTGCGCCGAGGCGAGCTGCGCGAGCCGGGCGTAGACCTGCTCCCAGACCTCGTTCGACATCACGGCCTCGAGCGGCGACGACGGGACTTCGATCGCGAGATCGCGCGGCCGCACGTGGCCGGTGTCGACGATTGCGCACGCCCGCGCGCGTTCCGCGTCGCCCGGCATGGACGGGACGCCGACGAGGAAGCGCGCGATTTCGTCGATCGGCTTTTGCGTTGCCGACAGCCCGATCCGCGTCAACGGCTTGCCGGTGAGCGCGGCCAGCCGTTCCAGCGACAGCGCGAGGTGACTGCCGCGCTTGTTGCCGGCCAGCGCGTGGATCTCGTCCACGATCACCGTTCGCGTCGTCGCCAGCATCCGGCGGCCCGACTCCGAGCCGAGCAGGATGTAGAACGATTCTGGCGTCGTGACGACGATGTGCGGTGGCTTCTTGCGCATCCCGGTGCGCTCCGCCTGCGGCGTATCCCCGGTGCGCACCAGCGTGCGGATATCGACGTCCGGCAGGCCGAGTGCTGCGAGCTGCTCGCGAATCCCGGCCAGTGGGACGGCGAGATTGCGCTGGATGTCGTTGGACAGCGCCTTCAGCGGCGAGACGTAGACGACCATCGTTTCGTCGGGCAGCGGCGTCTCGACGCCCTGGCGAACCAGCGCATCGATCGCGGCGAGGAACGCGGCGAGCGTCTTGCCGGAGCCGGTGGGCGCGGCGATCAGCACGTTCCGGCCGGACTGGATCAGCGGCCACGCCTGCGCCTGCGGCGCGGTCGGCGCGGTCGGCGCGGCGAAGTGTGCGCCGAACCATTGCTCGACGGCGGGATGAAAACGGGTGGATTGCTTCATGGGCAAGGAGCAGATGGGGTTGCGAACGGCCAATGCAAATCCCGGTGGCGGGCATTGCACGGCAACGGACGACCAGCGTTATCGTCGGGTTCGACGGGCGCGCCCGTCGCGAGTTCCCGCCATCTTAAACCCGAGCGCGGACATGGCTTCCGGACGTCAGTTGCGCTATCGGTGCCGGTCCGCGCGCATGCGATCAGTCCGGCTGGATCTTGGCGTCGCGGACCACCTTCGCCCAACGCTCGAGGTCCGACTTCGTCAACTGCCCGAGCTGCTCGGGCGTACCGCCGGTAGGTTGCAAGCCTTGCTTCTGCAATGCATCCGATAGGTCGGGTGCCGTCAGCGCGCCGTTGAGCGCCGCATTCAGCCGGGCGACGACCGCCGGCGACGTCCGTGCCGGCGCATAGAGGCCGTACCAGATGTCGGTGTCAATATCGCGCACGCCGGTTGCTTCGGCGAGCGACGGGACGTCGGGCGTCACCGTGGCACGCTGCGTGCCGCCGGCCGCCAGCATGTTGAGCTTGCCCGCGGTCACCTGCGGCAGCGCGACGTGGACGGGCAGGAACATCGCGTTGATCTGCCCGCCGAGCAGGTCTTTGACCGCATCGGCCGTCCCCTTGTACGGCACGTGGACGACGTTGACGCCGGTAGTCGACTTGAACAGCTCCATCGCCAGATGGTGCGGCGTTCCGTTGCCGGGCGAGCCGTAGTTCAGCGTACCGGGACTCTCCTTGGCGAGTGCGATGAACTCCTTCACCGTCTTTGCCTTTACCGACGGGTTGGTGACCAGCGCGAGCTGGCCGATCGCGAGCGGCGCGACCGGCGCGAAATCGGCGACCGGATCGTACGGGATCGACTTGAACAGGCTGCGGTTGAGGACGATCGTGCTGGCGGTCATCAGCAGCGTATAGCCGTCGGGCGCAGACTTGGCGACTGCTTCGGTGCCGATGTTGCCGCTCGCACCGGGCCGGTTCTCGACGACAACGGCGACTTTCCAGTCATCGCCCATTTTCTGGCCAAGGGTGCGCGCCAGGATGTCGATGCCGGTGCCGGGCGTGAACGGCACCACAATTTTCACCGGTCGCGCCGGGTAGGTGTCCTGCGCCAGCACTGCGAAGCATGGCGCCATGAGCAGGAGGGCGATCACTGAAGTCCACGTCGTTCGCTGTCCGTTCATCCGACCTCCATTGTTCTGCCGTACAAGAAAGACCCCGCTTCAGCGTTCCGATGGTGGCCGCTCGAATTGCGCGACACGCTTGTAGCCGTCGGAGATCGCCCGCAGCTCGTCGTCGCTGATGACATCCTCGATCCGCGCGAACGGTTTGTCACCGGTACGAAGGTAGACCTCGCGAATGATCGCGTCGGGCGGATTGCGGCGATTGGCGAGCACGACCGCCGTGGTCGCCGGAAGGCGCTTTGCCTCGTAAGCGCTGAACGCGGCAGCGACGTCGGCGTCGTGCGACGCCAGCGCGTCGGCGAGCGCGCGCGCATCGAGGATCGCCTGGCCGGCGCCGTTCGAGCCGCGGGGCAGCATCGGGTGCGCGGCGTCGCCGAGCAGCGTGATCCGGCCCTGCGTCCACCACGGCAGCGGATCCTGGTCGATCATTGGAAATTCGAGAATCGTTTCGGTCGAGCGGATCATCGCCGGCACATCGAGCCAGTCGAAATGCCAATCGGCGTACGCGGCAATGAAGTCGTCTATGTTCCCGGGCCGGTTCCAGTCGCGCTGGTCGCGGTGCCGCGGCGTCTCGATTTCGGCGACCCAGTTGATCAACTGGCGTCCGTCGGCGTCGATATCGTTGCGAATCGGGTAGATCACCATCTTGCCGTTGGCGAGCCAGCCGGCGCGAACCATGCTCGCGCCCGACAGGAAAGGCTGCCACGGCGTCACGCCGCGCCACATGTTGACGCCCGAATAGCGTGGCGCGCCTTCGCCCGGATGCAATTGCTTCCGGATCACCGAATGCAGGCCGTCGCAGCCGACGACGGCGGCTGCGCGCTGCGCCGGCAGCGCGGCGCCCGTCACCGCATCGACGAAGCGGACGGTGACACCATCATGGCTCTGATCGACGCGCGAGCACTTCCATCCCAAGTGAATCCGGTCGGCGCCAAGCCGTTCGCGGCATGCGGCGACGAGAACCTCGTGCAGATCGGCGCGATGGATCGAGAACTGCGGCGTCGCGTAGTCGGCAGCAAGGCCAAGCGGCTCGCGGTAGATCAGCTGTCCGAAGCGGTTGAAGAACACCGCTTCGCGCGTCTCGACCGCCAGCTGCGACAGTGCGCCCTGCAAGCCCAGTCGCGCGAGCTCGGTGCTCGCATGCGGCAGTACGTTGATGCCCGCGCCGAGCGGCCGCAGCTCCGCCGCCGATTCGTAGAGGCGGGCGGCGATACCGGCGCGATGTAGCGTCAGGGCGAGCGTCAAGCCGCCGATCCCTGCGCCGACGATGATCACTTCCATGTTCTGCGCTCGCTCTCGAAATCGGCAGCCCCGTGCTGGGCGCAACCCGGTAAACGACGGTGCGCAGACATACTCTATCGTAGCGGAGACTCGCCGTCGCCCGCGCGCATGCAGGTGCCGACTCGCAAGCGGATGATCGCTAGATCTAAAAAGAAGGGCCGCTCGAGGCGGCCCCATGGCGACCGATCTCGCCGACTACTTGCGCGTGCTCGGCCGCCGGCTCTTCAGCATTTCGTCGCGGCTTTGCTCGGCGCGTGCGGCGCCAATGGCCGTTTCGACCTTCTTGACCTCTTCCGGCGGGGGGAGCACTGCCGGGAAGCCGAGCGACTTCAGCCACAATTCCCGGGCCCAGCCCTTGGTGTGGTAAAGGTGCTCGTCTTCTTCATCCTCGATCAGCTCGTACGCGTCCTTCAGCACTTTTCCTTCGGGGCCTTTGAGCTTGTCGGCGACCTTGCCGATCAATTCCCAGTTCATGTGGTCCTTGGTCTCCGCCTCGACGACGCACTCGGCAGCCACGATTTCCGCCGCTTCCGGCGGGCCGCCGCTGCCGGCGGCGATCTTCATCGCCTGCACCAGCGCTTCGCCGATCGTGCGCACGACCTTGCGGCCCGGCGTTTCCGCGTCGGCATCCAGACCCAGCTCCGCGAACACCGCGCGCAGCACGCGCTCGTGATTCTGCGTCTGTTCGAGGTACTTGTCCCATTCTTCCTTCAGGTCGTCGTTGACCGCACAGCCGACCGCGGTCTCGTACACCTGCACGCCGCCCATCTCGGTTTCCAGCGCCTGGTACAGCAGTTCGTTCACTTGGGTGCGATTGATTTCCATATCGGTTCTCCGTGTCGTTCGTTCGGGATGTCGTCGAGGCAAGGCTGCGTCGTGGGTTGCGTCGGTATCACCGGCCCATCGAACATAGCTCGGACTGCCGCGGCACCCTATCGGTCGGCAGCGCCACGGAAAGTAGGCGGGCGCTGACGGTCCGACGGCGGGTTGGTTGGCAGCCGCTTACGCGAGTGTGCAATGGCACGACCGCGCGGCCATGACGACAATCGCGGAGAAAGCACGAGCGCACCGATCGCAGCGGGAAGGAATCGAGACGTGGACCCGAAGTGGCCGCAGAGCATCTGGATCGTCAGGCACGGTCAGAGCGCCGGCAATATCGCGCGCGACGCTGCCGAGGCCGCCGGCCATCACCTGATCGATATCGCCCAACGCGACGTCGACGTGCCGTTGTCGGAATTGGGTGAAGCCCAGGCGGCGGCGCTCGGTCACTGGTTCGGTGAATTGAAGGACGGCGGACAGCCGACGGTCGTGCTGACGTCGCCGTATCTGCGGGCCGTCGAAACCGCACGCATCGTCGTCGCGCAGTTTGCTTCGGCTGGAAAGGCGCCGGCGTTCGTCGCGGACGAGCGATTACGCGAAAAGGAATTCGGCATCCTGGACCGGATGACCAAACAGGGCATCGCCGCGGCGTATCCGAACCTGACCGAGCAGCGGCTGCACGTGGGCAAGTTCTATTTTCGCCCGCCCGGCGGCGAGAGCTGGTGCGACGTGATCCTGCGGCTGCGCAGCGTTCTTGACACGATCACGCGCGAATACCGGCAGGAACGGGTGCTGATCGTCGGCCACCAGGTGATCGTCAACTGCTTCCGGTACCTGCTGGAGCGCATGGACGAGAAGACAATCCTCGCCATCGACAAGGCGGCCGACGTTCCGAACTGCGCGGTGACATCGTATGAATTCGACGCGCGGGCGGGCAGGCACGGGAAGCTCGTACGGCGCCTCGTGAACTTCGTCGCGCCGTTGCGCGAGGCCGGCGCCCCGGTCACCAGCGCGCCCGACATGCCCGTTGCCGCGAAGGCCTGATCAATGGGCGCACATGATGCGTTGGACGTCGTCGCGCTGTCCGAGCAGGTACTGCGCGACTGGCCGCTGCCGGCGGTTGCCGCCGACGGCGACAAGGAAGTCCGGGGCAGCGTGCTGATCGTCGCCGGATCGTTCGAAATGCCCGGCGCGGCAATCCTCGCGGCGACCAACGCACTGCGTGCCGGCGCCGGCAAGCTAACGGTGGCGACGGACGTTCGCGTCGCCCAGCACGTCGCGATGGCTGTTCCCGAGGCGCGCGTCGTCGGCATGCGTCTCGACGGCAGCGAGGTCGCGTCCTGTCGCGAGGCGCTCGGTGCCGACGCAGCGGACGCCTTCGATGCTGTCGTGATCGGGCCGGGGATGCCGGACGACGACGGCTGTGCCAGTGTCATCCGTGCGCTTCTCGCGGTTCTCGCCGGCACGCAACTGATTCTCGACGCGGTCGCGATGCGCGCGGCGCTTCGCAGCGACGAGCACAATCCGCGCGGCGCGCGGGGCGGCACGGTGACGCGGCCGCGCATTCCCTTCCCGGCGAGCACGCGTGTGCTGCTCACGCCGCACGCCGGCGAAATGGCGAAGCTCACCGGTCTTTCGAAGGAGGCGGTGGCGGCAGCTCCCGCGGCCGTCGCGCGTGACGCGTCCGCGAGCTGGAACGCCGTCGTTGCGTTGAAGGGTGCGACGACCTACATCGCGGCGCCGGCGGGCCGCGTGTGGCGTCACGATGGCGGGCACGTGGGACTCGCGTCGTCGGGATCGGGCGACGCGCTGGCCGGAATCATCGGCGGGCTCGCCGCACGCGGCGCCCCGCTCGACCAGGCGGCAGCATGGGGAGTCGCCCTGCATGCGCGTGCCGGCGAGCGGCTCGCCGCGCAAATCGGTCCCCTGGGCTTCCTGGCGCGCGAGATCGGCGGGCAGATCCCTGCGCTGATGCGCGAGTGGAGCCCGCAGCAGGAATAGTGCCCTTGTACTCGGCGCCCGTACGGCAACCCACGGCACCGGCCGTTCTGACCGCCGCGCGCTTCCACTAGAATGCGGCGATGGCACGCCGCAAACCGACGATGGACGACGTCGCCCGCAGGGCCAACGTGGCTGTGGGCACGGTGTCGAACGTGCTCGGCGGACAGGTCAAGGTCAGCGACCAGCGCCGCGGGCGCGTGCTGCGCGCCATCGCCGCGCTCAACTACGAGCCGAACGTGCATGCGCAGCGGCTGCGCCGCCGCCGGTCGAACGTCGTGGGCTTGTGTTTTCCGCATGTCTCGACCGCGTACCTGAACGCGCTGTCGGAGACACTGGAGGATATTGCCGCGCGGAATGGCTACAGCGTGCTGCACGTGTTCAGCCGTCACGAGCCGGCAACCGAGCTCGTCCGCGTGAAGGAGCTGATCAAGCATGGGGTCGACGGCTTGTTCCTGTTCCCCAGCGCCGCGCCGGCGCGCACGCTGGATCTCGCGCACCGCAGCCGGCTGCCGGTCGTCATGGTCGATCGGCCGACCGACGACGACCGTTTCGACCACGTCGTCGTCGACAATCGCAAGGCGATGCGCAAGACCGCCGAGCATCTGATCGCCCTCGGTCACACGCGGCTGTTGTTCGTCAGCCGCTCGCGCACGCGGCTGGTGACGCGACACCGGCGCGAAGGGCTGATGGCCGCCCGGCGCAACGCGACGGCGGCGATCGACGTGCGCAGCATCGAATACGGCGATGACGAGGCGAACGTCGCGATCGAGCTGACCGCCTTCATGCGCGGCACGTTGCCCCCGACGGCGATTATCGCCAGCAACAGCCACCAGGCGTCATTGGTGCTGACGACGCTGCGCGCGCTCGGCTTGCGCTGCCCCGGTGATGTCTCGGTCGTCGCGTTCGACGATCCCGACTGGGCGATGCTCGTCGATGCGCCGCTGTCGGTGATCCGGCAGCCGGCGGCGACGATTGCACAGACCGCGTGGGAGCTGATGATGCGCAGGCTGCGCAGTCGCGCGAGCCCGGTCCACAACGTGCTGCTCGAGGCCGAGATCGATTTTCGCGCGTCGGTGGGCGCGCCTCCGCGCGCGGCGCGCCCCGCGCGCGGCTCGAAACTCGCCGCGTAGCTCCAGGGTGACGCCCGCCGCGCGTCGTGCGGTGCATCCGACGAGCCGGGCAGCCTCGGCGGACGCGCGGTCGCGTTGCTGCAGAAATTCGAATTTCCCGGACCCGTGTGGCCGGCCACTGCGCGCCGCGGGTCCTGTGATTTGTCGTCGCCGGCGGCAAATGCCCGGAAGCGGACTGGCGGGCGCCACGCCGCTCGTCGCAGCGGCCAGCGTTGGTCTATCATCCAGCGTCGCAACGACCGGGCCGGGAGCCGCGCATGAACCTCGAGAAGGTCATTTTCGGATTCTTCATCATCTTCGCATGCACGCTCAACTTTGGCTTTTTCATCGGTGACATCGAGCGACCGGAACTGCACCACCCGATGGAGCTGTTGGCCGCCGTGGTCGTCAACCTGGTCGCGACGGTACTCAAGTTCGGCGACCGCACGCAACTGGGCGCCACACATCTGTCCACGAGCCTCGTCGCGTCCTTTCAGCTGATCGCAGCGTCGCTGGTCTGGGTCTGGCAACTGTACGTCGTCGGAGCGCCGATGACCGGCCACATCATCTCGGTCGTCGTGTCGCTTTCGGGCGGTGCGCTGCTGGCCAACGTGTTTTCCGTCATCCTGCTGATCGGCGAGACGCTGAGGCAAGGGAGGTAGCGCTGCGCTCCGGTGGATGATCGCGAATGAGCGACATCCTGTTCCTGATCCTGCG
>Ga0070668_100002564_pt1 | contig 13359 bp, 11 predicted proteins | sample KBSS43metaG_FD_64661 | JGI IMG/M metagenome (GOLD analysis project Ga0070668, IMG submission 64661) | Switchgrass rhizosphere microbial communities from Kellogg Biological Station, Michigan, USA - KBS S4-3 metaG | ecosystem: Host-associated > Plants > Roots > Rhizosphere > Soil ... | reverse complement strand
GACCTGCTCAGGAGGCGTCTTTGACTGGGAGCCCGCGCTCCGAAAGCTCGATGAGCTGAACGCCCGGGTCGAAGACCCGACGCTTTGGGACGACGCCGAGGCGGCGCAGGCCTTGATGCGCGAGCGCACCCGGCTGGCCGCGCAGGTGGACGCCGTGAAGTCGCTGGAGACGGACCTGGCCGACGCGGTCGGCTACGCCGAACTCGCCGACGAGGAAGGCGACGAGGGCTCGCTGGAGGAGGCCCGCGCCCAGCTCAAGGCGCTGAAGGAGCGCGCCGGCCGCGCCGAGCTTGAGGCCCTGCTGGCCGGCGAGGCGGACGGCAACGACGCCTATGTCGAGATCAACTCCGGCGCCGGCGGCACCGAGTCCAACGACTGGGCGGGCATGCTGCTGCGCATGTACACCCGCTGGGCGCAGGCCCACGGCATGACGGTGGAGGTGATCGAGGAGACGCCGGGCGAACAAGCCGGCATCAAGTCCATCACCCTGCAGGTCAAGGGGACCAACGCCTACGGCTGGCTGAAGACCGAGGGCGGGGTGCACCGGCTGGTGCGCATCAGCCCCTTCGACTCCAGCGCCCGGCGCCACACCAGCTTCGCCTCGGTCTGGGTCTATCCGGTGGTGGACGACACCATCGAGATCGAGATCAATCCGGCCGACGTGCGCACCGACACCTATCGGGCCTCAGGCGCCGGCGGCCAGCACGTGAACAAGACCGATTCCGCGGTGCGCCTCACGCACATTCCCACCGGCATCGCGGTCGCCTGCCAGAACCAGCGCTCGCAGCACCAGAACCGCGACCAGGCGTGGAAGATGCTGAAGGCCCGGCTCTACGAGCTGGAGCTGGAGAAGCGCGAGGCCGCCCAGCAGGCGCTGGAGGAGCAGAAGACCGACATCGGCTGGGGCCACCAGATCCGATCCTACGTGCTGCAGCCGTACCAGATGGTCAAAGACCTGCGCACCAACGTCGAGACTTCCGACAGCCAAGGCGTCCTCGACGGCGACCTCGACGCCTTCATGGGCGCGGCCCTCGCCCAACGCGTCGGCGCCACCCGGGAGAACGCGGAGGCTTAGCGGCGGCCCGCGCGCTCTTCGCTAGCGCTTCAGCATCTCCTCGGCCGCGTCGAGCGCCTCTCGCGCCTTGCTCACGATCTCCTCGATCCGAGCGGAATCGGGCGGCTCGGGCGGGCGGCGGCGTAACCAGGACAGGAAGCCCCGTCGCCGGCGAGGCCCCCCGATGATGGAGCGCTGGCGATCTTGCCTCACGCCATCCCGATCCAGGCCGGCGTAGGTCGTCAGCCCCATCTCGATCTCCAGGTCGCCCGGCGTGTCGGTCCATTCGATGACCAACTCCTGCAACTCTCCGTCGCGCTGGCGCTCAAGCTCAAGTTCCGACATCCGCGGCTTGGCCACCGGCGCCCATCCGTTGGCGTACAACTGAGGTAACAGGTCGGCTGCGATTCTGGTCCTGAGCTCGGGCGCGGGGCGTGGCGGTCGCCGCGGATCGACCGGCTCCAACGCCGTCCAAACGATTGTCGCGATGGTGCTATCCCCGTATCCGCAGAGGCTATGGCCGAGACGCGTCGGGCCGTCGAACCAGTAGTTTGCCTCCGGATCGGAGTCTTGCTGCAGGGAAATCTCTTCGCAGATCTTATTGAACGGCTCGGGGGGCTCGCCCTCGACCACGAGGCGTCTGTCCCCCCGCTCCGGATCGCAGACGACGGACCAGGACCGAACTCCATCCCGGAAGGCGATGAGCCGGCTGTACGTGATATGTTCCTCAATTTCTCCGGCGAGGACATCGCGATCGACGGACAGGCGGGGCAGCAGTTCGTCCAGTTTGAACGCCATTCGGTCGGCGGTGAACACCAGCCAGCCGTTCGGCAGGCGGCCGCAGGCGTACTTGAGCCGTATCTCCCAGCTGCTTTCGCCGCATCGCGTGAGGCCAAGCTCACGCAAGAGGGCGTCCTCATCGCCGTCGCGGACCGCGATCCAATTCTGAGAAAGACCCATGGCTTCTGTTCACCGTGTCCGTTGGCGCAGGAGCCGCGACGATGGCGGCTGGACGAACCGAAAGGTAGCTTCGCCTTGAGCGCCACCATAAGGCGCACACCTTCCGGAGAGCAAGAACATCTAGAGAACAAATCCGCGCGGCCGGGTGCGAAACGGCCCAGTTCGGTCAGGTCGGCGGGTTGTTCTTCTCGAGGAAGGCGACCAGTGCGGTGAGCATGCGCAGGCGGGTTTCGCCTTGGCTGAGCCAATGGTCTTCGCCAGGAAGCTCCACGAATTCGACGGACTTGCCGGCAGCTTGCAGGGCGGCGGCCATTTGGCGGCTGTGGTTGATCGGGACGACGGTGTCATCGCGCCCGTGGATCAAAAGCACCGGAATATCCGCCTCGGATGCGCGGGCGACAGGCGAATACCTCGCCAGCACGAGATCGCGGCTACTCTCGGCTCCAATGAACCGATACCAGTATCGTTCGCCGGCCACGCCTGTCCGGGATTTGAAATCCAGCGCGAGCTCCCGCAGGTCGGAGACGCCGGACACTGAAGCGGCGCAGCGGTAGACGCCGTGGTCGATGGTGGCGCCTGCGAGAGCCGCGTATCCGCCATAGCTCGCGCCGACGATGCAGACGCGCTTAGGATCGATCAGGCCCTCCGCCGCCAGGTGTTTCACGCCATCGGAGAGGTCGGTCTGCATCTTGCGGCCCCATTGCCCATAGCCGGCCTCCAGGAAGGCGGCGCCAAAGCCATCCGATCCGCGGAAATTCGCCTGCAAGACGGCGTAACCTCGGGAGGCGAGGGCCTGCGCCCACCAATCGAAGCCCGGCTCGTCCCGAGCCGCCGGTCCGCCGTGCGCCAGCACCACAAGGGGCAGAAGGTGCGGATCACGCCTGCGGGGCAGAGTGAGATAGCCTGTAATCTCCAGACCGTCGGCCGCCGTGTATCGCACCGGCTTCACCTCGGAGATGTCGTCGGCGGAGAGGGCGGCGTAGATGGGGCCCAGCCAGGTTGCGTCGGTCGTGGTCAGGTCCACCAAAGCGTAGGCGGGGCCAAGCGTTGGCGAGTCCACATTGACGACGATCTTGCTGTGATCGCGTGACAGGGACGCCAAGGATACCCGATCCCCTGGAAAGGCCTTGGTTATGCCGCGCCAGACGGCAGCTTCGCGCGAGGCGAAGAATGTGTAGACCCGCGCGTCGCCGTCCAGAGTCACCTGGCTCACGAGCCGCCCTGTCTCAGGATCGTGGATCATCTCTGCGTTGGGGCTGAGAACGTCTCCCCACACGCCATTCTGGGTGGAAAGTTCCCGCCACACTCTGGAGCCATCATCCCCGGTCGTTTCGAGGAGCACCGTTCCGTCTGTTTTCCCGAGACCTGCCAACCGCGGGACATCAATCGGCGCCGTGCGGCTTTCGACTGTTCGCCAGCCCTCGCCGGTCCGCCGCGTCATCAACGTCCACTGGCCGGTTGGGCGGCGGTATTGGACGCGCGCCGTCGGGACGCCTTTCATGTCGACGGCCCAATCGTAAACGTCGTCCGCGTCTCCATCTGCCACGCTGGCGATATTCTTTTCAACGTCGATGCGGAAAAGAGTCAGCCGTCCCTCGCCGCTGTGAAAGCTCCATCCCTTCACGAAGACGATCGGTCGGCCTTCGACGATCCGCACGATCGGCCATCCGACGATCGTATTCATGTAGTCGCCGGGCGTCCGTACGTTACCGAATAGAGGCTGCACCTTGCCGGTCCGAAGGTCGAAGTCCTGGGCCATGAACTGCTCGACCCATGGCCCGGAGACGAACGGCGCTCGTTTGGCTGTGGAGACGGTGACGATGAGGTGATTGTCGCCAGCCCAGCTCAGCCACCTGACCTTTTCGTTGCGGACCCCGATGATTGATTCCTGCTTGGGTCCGCTAACGCTCTGGATGAAAATTTTTCGCATCTCGCCGTTCGTCACGACGAAGGCGATGCGTTGCCCGTCGGGCGATATTTCGGCTTGTTCGATGGTCGGCAGTCTGCCGTACGCGTCCAGAGGCGCTGCAACGGCCCACCAGCCTGAGAGCGCCAGAAGGCCTAACGCCAGCCCCAACCTACGAAACATTTTAGCGCCTCAGCACATCCCTGGGTAGATTGGTCCGGGCGGAACAGCTTGGCAATCGCCGATCAGGCCGCCTTCACCGCCTCCAGCACCTTCTCCGCGTGGCCGGGGACTTTCACCTTGCGCCAGATGCGCTTCACCACGCCGTCCTTGATGAGGAAGGTGGAGCGGTCGACGCCCATGTATTTGCGGCCGTACAGGCTCTTTTCCACCCAGGAGCCGTAGCGGCCGATGACCGCCGCCTCGGGGTCGGAGCCAAGGACGAGGCCCAGGCCGTACTTGCCGGCGAACTTGGCGTGGCTGGCCAGGCTGTCCTTGGAGACACCGATCACCGCCGCGCCGGCCTTGGCGAACTCGGGCGCCAGGGCGGTGAAGTCCTGCGCCTCGCGGGTGCAGCCCGAGGTGTCATCCTTGGGGTAGAAGTAGAGCACCAGGGTCTTGCCGGCGAAGTCGGCCAGGCGGACCGGGCCGTCGGCCGTCGCCAGCTCGAAGTCGGGCGCTCGTTCGCCCTCGGCGGGTCCGCTCATCGCTGCCTCCTGATCCTGCCATGCCGATTAGCGCGGGGAGGCGCGGGGCTTCAAGTGCAGCTCACGTTGGAAGAGGCCGTCGCGCTCCAGCCGCTCGTACATCGCCTGGGCGTGGGCGAGGTTCGGATGCACCGTCGCCGACATCGCCGGCGTGCGGATGCCCGCCTTGAAGTCGGCGACGAGGTTGCGGTTCACGTCGCTGGCCCGGATCACCTTGGTCGCGAAGACCACGTGCTGGGCCAGCATGGCCGCGAGGACCACCAACACCAGAGCCTGGCCGGCGCTGCGGCTGGCGCGCCATAGCTCCCCCGCCCAGGGCAGGAGCAGCATCAAAAGGCCCACATGCAACGGGGTGACAAGCACGGCGTAGCGGAGAGGCACGTTGGCCGGGTCTTCCAGAGTGGGGCGGCCCAGGCCGGCCATGACCGCGGTGATCAGGGTGAAGAGGATGAGCCCTCCCGCCGTGCGGGAGCGAGGCGAGGCCGACCTTCCGGCCAGGGCGACGGCGGCCACGCCGACGACCGCGACGACCAGACCGCCGATCCAGGCGTAGCCGAGCAGCAGCCGGCTCCAGGGCAGCATCAGATAGGCGAGCGCCAGCTGCAGCGCATCCAACGGTTGGGCGAGCGCTCCGGCGGCGCTCTGGCCCGCTCCGCCAACCTGGCCGTGGAGGTAATAGCCGACGTAGGCGCCGCCCACGACGAGGAGCGCCGCGAGCCAGGTCCAATCGCGGCGTCGGGCGGCGGCGATCGCCAGCGCCGGCCACACCGCCAGCGCCGCGCCGTCGCCGAAGCCGGCGATCACGGCGACCGCCAGGGCAAGGGGCCCGCGCCACCAAAGGCTTCGCCGCTCCGCGCCCTCGGACAGCACGATGGCCAGGACCGCCAGGGCCGCGCCGTGGACATAGTCGACGCAAATGGGCGTGGCGGCGTCCAGGACGGACCCCGCCATCAGGGTCAGCATGGCGGCCAGGGCGGCGGCGGGGAGCTTCATCGCCGGCAGCGCGGAGGCCGCCGCCTGCCTGGCCAGGATCCAGGCCATGACGGCCAGCGCCAGGCCGCCGGACAGGATCAGCGGCAGGTTCGTGCCGCCCAGCCGTCGCGCATCAAGGTCGATCAGGCCGAAGGTGAGCGCGATGCGGTGGAAGTTGACGGGGTCCAGCAGATAGGCGCGCCACGCCCCGCCGTCGCGGAAGGCGTACCAGCGGGCGATCCAGTCGATCTCGTCGGAGTAAGGGGTGAGGACGGCGGCGCGCCACAGCACATAGGCGCTGAGCAGCAGATAGGCGCCGAGCGCCAGCAAGACGGCGCGGCGTAGCAGCGGAGACAGACCCGCCATCTGCGAACGCCCCGCCTTGCCCATCGCCACCCCCGGCGAATCTACCGCCATGCGGAAGTCTACACCGGTCTTACGAGAACGATCTTCTTCTTACCCGCGGCCAGCTTCACCACCCCGTCCACCAGGTCGGCGGCGGTCACCAGGCGGTTGGCGTCGGCCCAAGCTTGGTCGTTGACGCGAAGCCCGCCCCCTTGCGCCAGCCGGCGGGCCTCGCCGCGAGAGCCGGCCAGCCCCGCGTCGGCGGCCAGCGCCGCCAGGGCGACGCCGGCGTCCAGCTCGGCGCGCGGCCGCTCATAGGTCGGCAGGTCAGCGGAGAGCCGCCCCTCCTCGAAGGCGGCCTGGGCGGCCTGGGCGGCGGCCTGGGCGGCGGCCTCGCCGTGCAGCATCCGCGTGGTTTCGTTGGCCAGCACCTTCTTGGCTTCGTTGATCTCGGCGCCCGGCAAGGCCGCCAGGCGGGCGACCTCGTCGAGCGGCAGGTCGGTGAACAGGCGCAGGAAGCGGCCGACGTCGGCGTCTTCGGTGTTCCGCCAGAACTGCCAGTAGTCGTAGGGGCTGAGCTGATCGGCGTTCAGCCAGACCGCGCCGGCGGCGGTCTTGCCCATCTTGGCGCCCGAAGCGGTGGCCAGCAGGGGTGTGGTGAGGCCGAAGGCCGACTTGCGCGCGATCCGGCGCACCAGCTCCACGCCGTTGATGATATTGCCCCACTGGTCGGAGCCGCCCATCTGCAGCTGCACCCCGCGGTCGCGGTTGAGCTGCAGGAAGTCGACCGCCTGCATCAGCATGTAATTGAACTCGAGGAAGGTCAGCGGCTGCTCGCGCTCCAGCCGCAGGCGGACGGAATCGAAGGTCAGCATGCGGTTGACGGTGAAGTGCGGGCCATACTCCCGCAGGAACTCGATGTAGCCGAGCTTCGAGAGCCAATCGTCGTTGTTGACCATCACCGCGTCGGTCGGCCCTTCGCCGAAGGTCAGGAACCGTTCGAAGACGGTGCGGATGCTGGCGATATTGGCGTCGATGTCCTGCGCGCTCAGCAGCTTGCGGCTCTCGTCCTTGCCCGAGGGGTCGCCGACCTTAGTCGTCCCGCCGCCCATCAGCACCACCGGCTTGTGCCCCGTCTGCTGAAGCCGGCGCAGCATCATGATCTGGATCAGGCTGCCCACATGCAGGCTGGGCGCGGTGGCGTCGAAGCCGATGTAGCCGGAGACCACGCCTGACGAGGCGGCCTCGTCCAGTTCCTCCGGGTGGCTGACCTGATGGACGTAGCCGCGCGCCTGCAGGACCTGGAGAAACTCGGACTTGAAGGCGGGCTCGGGCATCGATCGCGTCTCTGTATTGCGGCAGCGCGGCTCTAGCACGGCGCAGCCGGTGTTTTCGAGCCGATTGGGATGGGCGGGTTGGCGCGCCTGGGGCGGCGTGGCACTCAGGCCGCATGCGCGTCCTCGGATTCATGACCGGAACTTCGCTCGACGCCGTCGACATGGCGGTGCTGGAGACCGATGGCGAGGCGATCCAGGCGTTCGGGCCGGCCGGAGAGCGCAAGCTGTCCGAGGCCACGCGCGACCTGATGCTGGAAGCCACGCTGCAGGCGCTGCGCTGGCCGCGGGGAGAGCCCGAACCGCCCGTGTTCGCCGAGGCGGCGCGGTCCGGGGCGGAGGAGCATTTCGCCGCCGCCGAGGCCTTCCTTTCGTCCGTGGGCCTCAACTGGCGCGACTTCGACCTGATCGGCATGCACGGCCAGACGGTGCTGCATGAGCGGCCGAGCGCCGGCGCGGTCGGCCGCACCGTTCAACTCGGCGATGCGGACTTGCTGGCCAGGCGAAGCGGGGTGGCGGTGGCCTACGACTTCCGCACCGCCGACGTGGCGGCCGGCGGCGAGGGGGCGCCGCTCGCTCCCATCTACCACCTGGCCAGGGCGCGCGCCTCGGGCCTGGCGCCGCCGGTGGCGGTCCTGAACGTGGGCGGGGTGGCCAACGTCACCTTCATCCGAACCGATGGCGAGATCGCCGCCTTCGACACGGGCCCGGGCAACGGCATGATCGACCTGCTGGTGCAGGCCAGAACCGAGGCGCGGTTCGACGATGGCGGGCGCCTCGCCGCGGCGGGTCGTCCGGATGAGGCGGTGCTGGAGCGGTTGCTAGCCTACCCATATTTCTCAGCTTCTGCGCCCAAATCCCTAGATCGACACGATTTTCCGCTATCCGAAGTGGACGGGCTCAGCCTGGAGGACGCCGCAGCGACGCTCACCGCCTTCGCGGCCGGGGCGGTGCTGCGGGGGTTCGAGCTGATGGGGGAGACGCCCAGCGAGGTCGTGGTCTGCGGCGGCGGGCGCCTCAATCCCGAGCTGATGCGAGCGCTCCGGCGGCGGCTGCCTTGCGCCGTCACGCCTGCGGAATCCCACGGCTGGCGCGGCGACGCGATCGAGGCGGAGGCCTTCGCCTATCTGGCGGCCCGCACGGCGCGGGGATTACCCATTTCCTTCCCAAAAACGACCGGGGTCGCCGCGCCCATCACCGGCGGCCGGATTGTGCGGCCTGAATGAGCGTCCTTCGGGGGCGCTCGGCTCGAAAGGGTCCGCAAGCGGCTCTTCAGGTGGCCTCGGGCGCGAAAGCTCCTCGGCCGCGTCGTTCGAGGTGACGTGATGCGGCGCGACGCGGGCCTGCTTGGTCGTGAACCCCAGCGCGCGGCGTCCCTCTTGGCCTTCCAGGCCGGAATGGCCTGGCGGTTGAACGCCGAGCTGGGGAGCGCCGGTCTTGATCCCGGCCGCCTCCAGCGCATCGGCGATGGCCCAGGTGTAGGCCGCCTGCACCGAGCCCGGCCGCTTGACTGCGTCCAGGGTCGGCCAGACCACCAACTCGAAATTGGGACCGTCGTCGCCGAAGCCCGTCATCCAAACCTGGGTCTTGTGCTGTTCGCTTTCCGGCAGGGTGAAAGGCACGCTGCGAGCCGCCGCCAGCACGGCGTCACGCACCTTCTGGCGGTCGGCGTTCGCAGGCACACCGAAAGGGATGTGCATCCGGCGGCCGGCCCCGTGCAGGGTCCAGTTGATCACCGGCCCTTCGATGAACTTGGAATTGGGGACGATCAGGTCGATGCGGTCGTTGGTGCGGATGCGCACGGCGCGCGGGCCGATCTCCTGCACCACGCCGCGCTGGTCGGCGACCTCGATGAAGTCGCCGACATTGAGCACGCGGTCGAAGATCAGCACCAGACCAGAGACGAACTCCTTGACGATGCCCTGCAGGCCAAGGCCCACGCCGACGCCGATGGCGCCGGCGAAGACCGCCAGCGACGACATGTTCAGGCCGGCCACCGAAAGTCCGACCAGCACGCCGATGATGGCTAGTCCGTAGGTCGCAAGCTTCTGGAAGATGTAGAGGGCTTCGCGCCCGTGGCTGGCGCGTTCGCGCCACCGCCGCAGCACCAGGCCGACAAGGCGGGCCGCCAGGAAGAAAGCGAGGGCGATCGTCAGGCCGGCCAAAACCCCGCCCAGCGTGACGGGCGTTCGGCCGACAGCGAAAAGCACCAGGCTCCGGAAATCCCCAAGCTCGGACATCGGAGGCGAACGGTCGCGGCCGGCCTTATGTTCCCGCCACAAGGGCGCCACGAGCCGCCGCGATGGTCGCCGCCCCGGCCCTTCTGTCTGGAGGTCGTATGCGCCTGGCTTCGCTCTTGGCCGCCGTTTCCCTCTGCGCCCTGGCCCCCACCCTGATCGGAGCGGCGCAGAACGGGCCCAAGCTCTCCCTGCCCATCGCCTGCCAGGTGGGGCGCACCTGCGAGGTGCAGCACTACGTCGATCGCGGCGACGGGCCGGGCGTCTCCGACTACCGCTGCGGGCGGCGCACCTACGACAAGCACAACGGGGTCGACATCCGCCTGCTCGACCTCGCCCAGCAGCGGCGCGGCGTGGCCGTTCTGGCCGCCGCGCCCGGACGGGTGGCGCGGCTGCGCGACGGCATGGCGGACATCTCCGTGCGTGATCCCGCCGCCGGCAAGGTCGAGGGCGTGGAGTGCGGCAACGGCGTGGTCATCGCCCACGGCGACGGCTGGGAGACCCAGTACTGCCACATGGCGCGCGGGAGCGTCCGGGTGAAGGTCGGGCAGACCGTGAAGGCGGGCGACCCGCTCGGTCGTGTAGGCCTTTCCGGTCAGACCGAGTTCCCACACGTCCACATGACCGTGCGCCACCTTGGGAAGGTGGTGGATCCCTTCGATCCCACGCCGACGGCGGCGAGGCGCTGCGCCGCCGATGCGGGCTTGGCCGCTTCGATGTGGACGCCCCAGGCCCAGGCCCAGCTCGTCTACAAGGCGGGCGCCATCCTCAACGCCGGTTTCGCCGGCGCGCCGGTGTCCATGGCCGGGGTCGAGGCGGGCGGCCTGGCGGCGCCGACCGCCGCCTCGCCGGCTTTGGTGGCCTATGTGCGCGCCATCGAGCTGGAGAAGGGGGATGTGCTGGAGCTGGTCCTCAATGGACCAGGCGGCCTGACCGTGGGGCCGCAACGTCTCGTCCTGCCCAAGGACCAGGCGCAGTATTTCGCCATGCTGGGTCGCAAGAAGCCGGCCGCCGGCTGGCCGCCCGGCCGCTATTCAGCGAGCGTGCGCGTGCTGCGCGACGGCAAGCCGGCAGCCGAACGCCGGCTCGCGGTCACCCTGTGAGAGCGGCTTAAGCCGGCTCGGCGGCCAGGCGCTTGTCGAGATAGGCGCCGACCCGCCGCTCCAGGTCCGGCAGGTTCTCGGCCCAGAAGTGGCTGGCGCCATCCACGACGTCGTAGTCGATGACGATGCCCTTCTGGGTGCGGAGCTTGGAGACGACCTTCTCGACGTCGGTGGGCGGCACGACGGAATCCGCCCCGCCGTGCAGGATCAGGCCGGAGGCCGGGCAAGGCGCCAGGAACGAGAAGTCGTAGGCGTTGGTCGGCGGCGAGACGGAGATGAAGCCGTCGGTCTCGGGCCGGCGCATGAGCAGCTGCATGCCGACCCAGGCGCCGAAGGAATAGCCCGCCACCCAGCACTGGGAGGCGGCGGGATTGGTCGCCTGCAGCCAGTCCAGCGCCGTGGCGGCGTCCGCCAGCTCGCCGATGCCGGAATCGAACTCCCCCTGGCTTCGGCCGACGCCGCGGAAGTTGAACCGCAGCACCGAGAAGCCGCGCTTCATGAACAGGTGGAAGAGCTGCACCGTGACGGGATTGTTCATCTGGCCGCCCGCCTTGGGGTGCGGGTGCAGGATCAACGCCACGGGGGCCGTCTCGCTCTTGCCCTGGGTGTAGCGCCCCTCGATGCGCCCGGCGGCGCCGGTCAGGACAACCTCTGGCATTCGGTCCCTCTGAGCCTGGAATACTTGACTAGCGCAGTCGGTCTTCCTAAGTCGCCAACATCCGGCGTTCCGGTCCGCCTCCGCGCGAAGCGGCGGCTTTTAGCACAGCGCGGCCGGGATGCGCGCGAAAACTGCATTGGGTGCAAGGCCATGCGGCTCTCCACCAAAGGACGTTACGCTGTGATGGCGCTGGCTGACCTCGCGAGGCGTGAGGTCGGCGCGGCCCGCGCCGTGGCGCTGGCCGACATCGCCGAGCGCCAGGAGATCTCGCTTTCCTACTTGGAGCAGCTTTTCGCGCGGCTTCGTCGAAAGGGCCTGGTGAAGAGCGCCCGGGGCCCGGGCGGCGGCTACCGCCTGGCTCGCACGGCCGCAGAGACCAGCATCGCCGAGATCGTCCGCGCCGTGGACGAGCCGCTGCGCGCCACCCGCTGCAGCGAAGGCCGCGGCTGCATGATCAAGGGCGAGCGCTGCCTGACCCATGACCTGTGGGAGGATCTCGGCCAGCGGATCGAGGACTATCTGGCCTCCGTCAGCCTGGCCGACGTCGTAAACGGTCGCCTCGGCGCCCAGAGGCGCGCGGCATGAGCGGATCGGCGGTTTATCTCGACTACAACGCCACCGCGCCCGTGCGACCCGAAGCCGCCGCGGCGGTCGCGCGGGCCTTGGGGATGGTCGGCAACCCCTCGTCCGTGCACGCCGCTGGCCGGGCGGCGCGCGCGCTCGTGGAGGCGGCGCGGGCGGAGGTGGCCAGGCTGATCGGAACGCCGGCCTCCACGGTGGTCTTCACCTCGGGCGGCACCGAGGCCAATGCGCTGGCCATCGAAAGCGCCGTGGCGGCCGGGTCGCGCAGGCTGATCCTCAGCGCGGTGGAGCACGACAGCGTGCTGGAGACCGCGCGCGCCACCGGCGCGGCGGTGGAGCTGCTGCCCGTGGACCGCGACGGCGTCGCCGACCTGGATGCGCTGGCGCTGCGGCTTTCCGATTGGGACGCGGCGGACGGGCGGCCCTTCGTGGCTCTCATGCTCGCCAACAACGAGACCGGCGTCCTGCAGCCGGTGGCAGAAGCCTCGCAGATCGTGCGGCGCGCCGAGGGCTGGCTGCACGTCGACGCGATCCAGGCGGTCGGCAAGATCGCCGTCGACATCGGCGCGCTCGGCGCAGACACCCTGGCGGTCTCGGCGCACAAGCTGGGTGGCCCCCAGGGCGTAGGCGCTTTGGCGTTCGGTCCGCGCGCCGTGCTTTCGCGCCGCCTACACGGCGGAGGGCAGGAGCGCGGCCGCCGTGCGGGCACCGAGAATGTTCCGGGAATCAGCGGGTTTTCGGCGGCGGTGCAGGCGATAGTTGAGGATTCGCGCGCCCAGGCCTCCTGGCGCGACGCCGCCGCCGCGCGGCTGCAGGCGGCGGGCGGCATCGTGCTGGGCGAGGGCGCGCCGCGGCTGCCGAACACCCTTTGCGTGGCGAGGCCTGGCGTGGCCGCGGAGCTTCAGGTGATGCAACTGGACCTGGCCGGAGTGATGGTCAGTTCCGGCGCCGCCTGTTCGTCGGGCAAGGTGAAGTCGAGCCGGGTGATCGAGGCCATGGGCCATGCCGACCTCGCGGGCTGCGCGGTACGCGCCAGCAGCGGCTGGGCCACCACCGAAGCCGATTGGAACGCGTTCGCCGACGCCTGGCTGGCTGCGCACGAGCGCACCCTCCTGCGCCGCGCGCCAGCGGGCGCAGGAGTCTAAGCCATGGCCGCCGTCCGCCAGACCGTCGAGCACGTCGAAAGCCTCGAGAAGTACAAGCACGGCTTCGTCACCGATATTGACCAGGAGTTCGCGCCCAAGGGCCTGAACGAGGATATTGTCCGCTTCATCTCGGCCAAGAAGGACGAGCCGGAGTGGATGCTGACGTGGCGGCTGGAGGCGTTCCGTCGCTGGCAGGCGTTGGACGAGCCCGCCTGGGCCAAGGTGAACTTCCCGCGCATCGACTATCAGGACGCCCACTACTACGCGGCCCCCAGGCAGAAGGCGGGTCTCAAGAGCCTGAACGAGGTCGATCCGGAGCTGCTGGAGACCTACAAGAAGCTCGGCATCCCGCTTCG
>Ga0070668_100002561_pt1 | contig 13365 bp, 10 predicted proteins | sample KBSS43metaG_FD_64661 | JGI IMG/M metagenome (GOLD analysis project Ga0070668, IMG submission 64661) | Switchgrass rhizosphere microbial communities from Kellogg Biological Station, Michigan, USA - KBS S4-3 metaG | ecosystem: Host-associated > Plants > Roots > Rhizosphere > Soil ... | reverse complement strand
CCCTGGTTTCGCATAGCCGGCCTCGCTGCCGTCGCGCCCGGTGTCCTGAGTGCGGGGTGGAATCGAACAGCGTGAATGTCGACGGTCACGGCATCATCGGTGCGGGTGAGACGTTCGGTTGACGCTCTACGAAACAACCCGCGGACGGGCAGCTGGGCAGGCGCCTGCGGGACCGGCCGAGCCGGTCCCGCAGGCGCCCGCCGTCAGGCGGTGCAGGCGATCCGGGCGGCGGCCCAGTCGCCGTGATCCTGGCCGACGCCGTTGCCGCCGTCGGTGATCCGCAGTTCCATCCGCTGGCCGCCGGTGACGTCGGCGGTCACCGGTTCCGGCGCCGCCGAGCCGGTGAGCACGCCGGTCTGCGCCTTGCGCACCCCGTCGACCCAGACCTCGAAGGCCACCGAACCGCCGGCGCCCATCTCGTCGTCGACCCCCACGTCCGCCTTGAACGTGGTGCAGCGGCCGCCCAGGTCGACCGCCACCGTGGAGACGGCGTGCCCGCCGAGGCCCTTCTCGTAGGTCACGCCGCCGAGCGAGAGCGGCCGGCCGTCGGTGGCGCCCTGCTCGCCGTTGCTGCGGTCGCGCTCCACCGGACCCCAGCCGTTGGACTGCGAGACGAACGGCAGGTCGCTGACCCAGCGGGAGGTCGCCGGCAGCGGCGCCCGGACGGTCGCCGAGGCGGGCACCGAGGTGCGGAACCCGGCCGGCGACGCCGAGGTGACGGTGGCCTCCAGCGGGTAGGCGCCGAAGTCGGTGCCGGCCGGGGCGGTCACCTCGAACACCGCCGTCTCCGGCGTCGCGGCGGCCACGGTGCCCAGGTCGGCGATGGCCGGAGCGACCGTCCAGCCGTCCGGGGCGTGCAGCGCCACGGCGGCCGAGCGCAGGCCCTCCGGGCACCGGGCGGTGACCTTGACCTCGACCCGGTGCGGGGTGCCGGGCTGGATCTGCCCGGCGGTCGACATGGCCACCTCGGGCGGGCACGGCGCCGCGGCGTTCGTGTCGACCACCCCGCCGCGCCAGGCCTCCGCCAGGGTCAGCGGGCGCAGCACCAGCTCGTACCGCTGCCGCTGGGTGGGGGAGACCCGGAACGGGTCGAGCACCGAGTTCGGCGTCTCACCCATGCCGGTCTCGCCGGTCGCGGCGTGCAGCGTGGTCCAGCCGTCGTTGCGCACCAACGGCAGCTGGTGCTGGTACTCGGCGCGGTCCAGATCGTCGTACGGGGTGACGCTCACGTCGAGGTCCCCGCCGACGAGCAGGCCCGCCCACCCGTCGGTGAGCGCCGCCCACCGGGTGTCGGTGTGGTTGCCGTACGCCTGCGGCCGCGAGTAGCGCACATACTCGTCGTCCACTGTGCTGCGCCAGACGCCCATCGCGGCGCCGCTGCGCCGGTCGTTGTACGTCTCGTCCGGGCCGCGCCCGTACCAGGCGAACTTCTTCATCTCGTCCGGGACGCCGATGGCGACGCCGACGCGCGGCAGATAGGGCAGCGCGGACGCCCGGGAGCCCTTCGGCTGCACGTCGTGCGCGAGGGTGATGGTGCCCCGCCCGTCGATCCGGTAACGCATGGTCTGGTCGACGGCGAACAGGCTTTCCGCGCCGGGTGCCGCGGCGGTGCTCTTCACCTCCACGACCGCCTCGCCGCCCTCGGCCGCCGTGGTCACGCCGGTGATCGTGGTCCGCATCCGGTCGAGCCCGACCTGGTGCCAGATCTCCCGGTCGGCGGTGCCCCAGCCGTACGTCTCGTTGCTCGTCGGCGGGCGCCAGACGTCCAACCGCGGCCCGTTGTGCAGCAGCTCGCGGCCGCCGGAGCGCATCGAGGCGAGCTGCCCGCCGTCGAACCGGTAGCGCCAGCCCGTGCCGGTGACCGTGATGGTGTCGCCGGTCTTGGTCACCGCGGGGCCCTTGGCCGGGGTGGGGCCGGGCAGCACGCCCGGCACGGCCCGGCCGCCCAGCGGGAACTGGTCGTGCCCGAGCACCCAGCCGCGCTTGGCCCACGGCAGGTCCTGGGTGGACTCGGCGCTGAGCGAGAAGAACCGCTCGCGGTCGTGCGGGTTGGCCGGCACGGCGCCGAGGGTCAGCTCGGTCGTCGCGCCGGGGGCCAGGTCGAGCGGTACGGTGCCGGACCGGATCGTCCGGTCCTGTTCGATCACCGACCAGCGCAACCGCGCCCGCAGCGTGCCCGCCTGCTGCTCGTTGACGACCCGGAAGCGGCCGGCCGCGGCGTCCACCGCGGTGAACCGCAGCGGCGCGTGCGCCCACGCCATCTCGGTGGTCTCGGGCTGCAGGTAGCGGTCCGAGCCGACCAGGCCGTCGGTGCCGGACAGGCTCAGCCCGATGCTGAGGAAGTCGCCGCGCCGCTGGAACGTGTCGAAGTCGAGCGCCAGCACCGCGTCGCGGGCCGGGTCGGCGGCCAGCTGGGCGGCGGTCAGCGCGGTGCCGTACACCCGGACGTCGTCGACCAGGCCGCGGCCGGTGCGGGTCTGCAGGCCGTCCTGCTGGGTCTCGGCGTTGCGGCCGACGTTCACCTCGTACAGGCCGGGGTCGAGGGTGCCCGTGCGGGCCACCGAGGCGACCTCGGCGCCGTCGATGAGCAGTCGCACCGCCGCGCCGTCGTAGACGCCGCTGACCCGGTGCCAGGCGCCGGTCCAGCCGGCCGGCACGGCCGCGGCGGCGGCCGTCCAGGCGCCGCCGGCCGTCACGCCGAATTCGAGGGTGTTCGCGTCACGCATCTGCAGCGCGTACGCCCGGCCCTTGGTGACGATCGGGAAGCTGCCGGCCCACGCGCCCGGCTTGACCCAGGCGTCCAGGGTCACCGTGCTGCCGGCCAGGTCGAGCCGGCGGTCGCGGAACACGTCGACGAAGTCGTCCAGGCTGGACAGGCTGACCGCCTGGCCGCGCCGGCCGGCGACCGGCTGCGGCTTGCCGACCAGGAAGGCCTGGATCCGGTTGCGCGACGAGTCCGGGGTGACCAGCAGCGGCTGGCGCAGGTCCTGCTCCGCCCAGTCCCAGATGAAGCCGCCCTGCACCTGCGGATACTTGCGGGCGAGGGCCCAGAACTGGTCGAAGTTGCCGAGCCCGTTGCCCATCGCGTGCGCGTACTCGCCCATCACGATCGGCTTGGTGGTGGACTTGGCCTTGTTCTCCAGCGACGCGGGGGTCGGGTAGCGCGGGCCCGCCACGTCGGCGTACGGCGCGTCCCCGTCCGGGCTGTTCGACTGGTGGTAGAGCAGCCGGGTCGGCTCGTTGGCGTCCGCCCAGGCGGCCATGGCGTGGTGCGCCTTGCCGAGGCCGGCCTCGTTGCCGGTGTCCCAGAGGATCACGCTGGGGTGGTTCTTGTCCCGGGCCACCATGGCCTGGAAGCGCTCCAGGAACGCGGCCTGCCACTCCGGGCGCTCGGCGAGGCAGTCGTTCGGGCAGCGCTCATGGGCGTGCGTCTCGATGTCCATCTCGTCGTCGACCCACAGGCCCAGCCGGTCGGCAAGCTCGTAGAAATACGGGTCGGAGGGGTAGTGCGAGGTCCGTACGGCGTTGATGTGCAGCCGCTTCATCAGGTGCACGTCGTCGCGCTGCCGGTCGCGGGTGTTGTGCCGGCCGGTGTCCGGGTCGGTCTCGGAGCGGTTCACCCCCTTGACCAGGATCCGCTTGCCGTTGACCAGGATCTGCTTGTCGCGGACCTCCACCTCGCGGAAGCCGACCGGCTGCGCGGTGCTGTGCAGGACCTTGCCGTACGGCCCGAGCAGTTCGAGCCCGAGGGTGTACAGGTTGGGGTCCTCGGCGCTCCACTTCGCCGGGTTGGCGACCGGCGCGGTGAGCGTGACGCGGCCGCTGGTCGCGGTGTCGACCGGGGCGGTCAGCGTGGTGACCGTCTTGCCGGCGGGGTCGCGCAGCGTGCCGCGTACGGTGAACTTGCCGGGCGTCCCGGCCACGTCGACGCGAGCGGACAGGGTGGCGTCGGTGTTGGCCGCGTCGAGGTCGGTGGTGAGGTACGCGTCGTGCAGCCAGCTGGGCCCGGTGCGGTACAACGTGACGTCCCGGAAGATGCCGCTGTACCGCCACTGGTCGTAATCCTCCAGGTACGCCCCGGCGCCCCACCGGTGCACCTGGACCGCGATCCGGTTGGGGCCCGGCTTGAGCAGCTTGCTGATGTCGAATTCGGCCGGGGTGTAGCCGCCCTGGTCGTACCCGGCGTACCCGCCGTTGACCCAGACGAAGTAGCCGCTCGTGACGCCCTCGAAGCGCAGCACCGTGCGGTCGCCGGCCCAGTCCGCGGGCAGCGTGAAGGTGCGCAGGTAGGCGCCGGTGGGGTTGACGTCGCGGGGCACCACCGGCGGGTTGTCCGGCCAGATCTCGTACGGGATGTTGCGGAACATCGGGTGGTCGGTGAAGTCGGACTGCCAGGTGTGCGGCACGGTGGTCCGCTGCCAGCCGGTGGCCGCGAAGCCGGGGGCGGCGAAGCCGGCCGGCACGTCGTCGGGCTTGTCGAAGAGCTTGAGCTGCCACTGGCCGTTGAGCGAGGTGACGTACGGGCTGTGCTCGGCGCCGGTCATCGCGTCCCGCACGTTGCGGTACGGCCGCAGGTCGGCGTGGGCGGCCTGCTGGCCCTCGCCGAGCATCTGCGGGTCGTCGAGGTAGCGGTAGACGTCGGCCACGTTCTTCGGCCCGCCGGCCGGATCGACCGGGCTGCTGACCCGCCCGATCGGGTCGGGCGCGGCCGCCGCCCGGGCCGGGACCGCCGCGGCGGTGGCCGGTAGGCCGTAAAGCGCGAGGCCGGCGGCGACGGCGAGGGAGACCGCCGCGCGCAACCCCCTCGCCATCCGTGGGTTGTGGGGTGACCCGATGCTCACTGCGTTTGTCCTTCCGCGCCGGTTCGTGGAGGCCCGGCCGCCTGCATCCAAGTCGCCCTATGTTCGTTTCGTTTCGGATGGGTGTCAATATGTTGACCGGCGATAACCTGTGGGCGACTGCGCGACCGTGACGACCGCGGCGCGCACGAGTGTCCCGGCACCGTCCACATAGCCGGCGCGATCGACGTCGACCACGGTCCCCGGCTCGACTCCCGCGGTCGCCGCCACCTCCCGGGCGGCGTCGTGCCGGGCCGGGTCGAACGGCTGTCCGAGCACGTCGAGGGGCCGGTAGCCGAGCCGGGCGAGGATGCCGAGCGCCGCGGCGTGCGCCGCCCGCACGTCGGCGACCACCACGGCCTGGTCGGAGCCGGCATGGCGCAGGGCCAGCTCCAGGTGATCGAGTACGGGCAGCAGTGCCACCGCCAGTTCGTCGTCGCCCATCGGGGTCCTCTCTTCCGGAACTTGAGTCGCCTCGCGGCAACTTTTGTTGCACCCGGGTGATCCGAGTGCTACCAAGGAGACAGCGCACCTGGTCCGGTGCGCAGGGCCGGGACCGGTTCGGCCTGAGGCCCAGACAAGAGTCCGCGCCCGTGGGGAGCCAGTTCCCGCGGGCGCGTCGACGTATCCGGGGACTTTCCGATCGGGCTTGACAGCGCCGCGACCCCGTTGTAAATCAGGAAGAGAGGAAGTTGAGTCCACGAGACTCAACTAAGGCTTTGGTGAAGGAGCACCAAGGAGGAGATGGCCATGTTGATGCGTACCGACCCGTTCCGCGAGATCGACCGCATGTTCGAACAGTTGGCCGGCACCTCGGCCCGGCCCGCCGTCATGCACGTCGACGCCGAACGCGAGGGCGACTGGTTCAACGTCTACTTCGACCTGCCGGGCGTCGACCCCGACTCGATCGACCTGACCGTGGAACGCAACGTGCTGTCCGTCCGGGCCGAGCGCCGGCCCGCCGCCCGCGACAACGTGGAGACGGTGATCTCCGAGCGGCCGATGGGCGTGTTCACCCGGCAGCTGTTCCTCGGCGACACCCTCGACACCGACAACCTGCGGGCCAGCTACGAGGACGGCGTCCTGACGCTGCGGATCCCGGTGTCCGAGCAGGCCAAGCCTCGCAAGATCAGCATCGGTGGCAGTGGCGGCCGCAAAGAGATCAAGGGCTGACCCCGCCACCCCGACCGGCTTTTGCCCTGGTCACCTCCGAGCGGCCCGGCGCCCGCCACCGCGGGCCCGGCCGCGACCGCACGGATCACTCGTTGTGCAACACCTTCGCGATGGTCAGCCGCGCCGCGGCGCGGGCCGGCAGGAACGCGCCCAGCGCGGCGATCGCGACGCCCGCCAGGACCAGCAGGGCCAGCACCGGCGGGTGGTAGACGTCCAGCGCGCGGTCCGGGAACGCGACCTGGGCCGCGTGCGCCATGGCGGGCATGGCGAAGCGGTGCGCGACGATGCCCACCGGGATGCCCAGCACCCCGCCGAGCGCGCCCAGCGCCGCCATCGAGGTCACCACCATCAGCACCACCTGCCGCGGGGTCATCCCGATCGACTTGAGCATGCCCAGGTCCCGGCTTCGCTCCCGGGTGTTGAGCACCGCGGTGTTGAGGACGCCGAGCGCCGCGACCGCGCCGAGCATGAGGGTCAGCAGGGTGACCGTCGCGATGATGACCGCGACGAACGAATCCGCGTTGTCCGTGGGCGTGGCGTCCAGCCCCGGGTCGGCGGCGTGGACCGCGTCCGCGTACGCCTGCGCCCCGGTGCCGGCGGTGAGCCGCACCTCGTACGCGTCGGCCCCGGTCCCCGGCGCGAACAGCTCCAGCGTGGGCCAGCCGGCCAGCGCCACGTTGCCCGTGTTCATCAGCACCTTGCCGACGATCCGCACCGGCCGGCGCACACCCTCCGACTCCAGGGTGAGGCTGTCGCCGACGGAGTATCCGCGCTGGAGCAGGAACCGCTCCGACACGGCGATCTCGCCCGCCGCGGCCGGCCACCGGCCGGACAGTGTCTCGAACCCCGGGTCGCCCCGGTAGAACATCGCCATGAAGGTCTGCGTGCTGCCGGCCGCCCGTACCACGAGATCGGCGCGCGCCGTCACCTGCGCGGCGCCCGGCACCGACCGGAGCGTCGCCGCGTCGGCCCGGTCGGCCGCGGCCGTCCGGGTGCCGCCCGGACCGCCCGCGGTGAGGACCTCGACCTGCACCGCGTCCGCCCGGCCCTGCGACTTCTGATAGCTGGTCACCGTGCCGGCCAGCCCGATCGCGAAGGTCACGCTGGTCACGCCGAGCACGACCGCGGCCATGGTGAGGACGCTGCGGGCCGGGCGGGCGAACGGCAGGCCGAGGCCCAGGCTGACCGCCCGGGGCAGCCGGGTCCCGCCGAGCCGGCGCTGGATCCGCAGGCCGCGGCCGGCGTGCGGGGCGCTGCCCGCGCTGATCGCCTCGGCCGCCGACAGGCTGCGGGCCCGCAGCGCCGGCACCAGGGCGCAGAGGGCGACCAGGGCCGGCATCCCGAGCAGGGTCACCACGTTCACCCAGGGGGCCACGCCGATGCCGCCGGTCCCGTAGTTCTGGAAGGCGTTCGTGAGCAGCGTGCGGGCCAGCAGGTTGCCGAAGACCGTGCCGGCCAGGCAGCCGGCGACCGCCGGGATCGACACCATGGCCAGGTAGACCGTCATCACCTGGCCGGGTGTGAAGCCCAGCGCCTTGAGCACGCCGATGTGCCGGAACCCGGCCACCACGGCGCCGCTGACCACGTTCGCGACGATGAGCACCGCCACCGCGAGGGCCAGGCAGCCGAAGACCACGAGGAACGGGACGAAGGTGCCCGCCGAGGCCGCCGCCCACGCGCGCAGCACCAGGTAGGACCGGCCGGCCAGCAACGCGCCCGGCGCGAGCCCCGCGGTCACCGCGGCCTGCCCCGCGGCGACCTGCGCCTCGGTCGCCGCCCGGGTGAAGCGGTAGAGCACCTGGACGGTGTCCGGCCGCAGCGTGGCCATCTGCGCGGGAGCGACCCAGGCCTCGGCGGACCCGCCCACGCTGTAGGCGTAGCCGACGACGGTCAGCGACCTGCCGCCGGCGGTGACCGGCGCGCCCAGCGGCACCGGCGGCGGTTCCACCGGGTTCCGGCTCAGCACGACCTCGCCGGGGCCGGTGGCCCAGCGGCCCTGCCACACGTTCAGCCGGTCGACCGGGCCGCCCGGGTCGGCGCGGCCGACCACGGTCAGCTGCCTTGCCGGCCGGCCGGGCTCGATGACGAACCCCAGCGTGGCCTGGCCGAACGGGCCGGCCTGCGCGGCCACCTCGGGCCGCCGGGCGGCTGCGGCGAGTTGCGCGTCGGTGACCTTGGCGCGGTCGTACGCGGCGACGAGGTGTGCGCCGTCCTGCCGGGCGTACGCCTGGTCGAACGGCCCGGCCGACGCCGCCAGCAGGCCGAGCGCCACCACGACCATCAGCGTGGACAGCCCGGTGACCACGCCGATCACGATCGTCTGGAGCCGGCGTCGCCGGACGGCGGCCCGCGACGCCCGCCACACGGCGCTCACGGGGTGCGCTCCAGGCTGCGCTCGCGCGCCACCCGGCCGTCGACCATCTCGACGAGGCGGCTCGCGCACCGGGTGGCGAGCCGCTCGTCGTGGGTCACCATGAGCAGCGACTGGCCGATCTGGTTGAGGTCGATGAGCAGGTCCATCACCTGCTCCCCGGCGCGGCTGTCGAGCGCGCCCGTCGGCTCGTCGGCCAGCAGCAGGGCCGGCCGGTTCATCAGCGCCCGGGCCACCGCGACCCGCTGCCGCTCGCCGCCGCTGAGCGCGGCCGGGTAGGTGTTGCGGCGGTCCGCGACGCCGAGCTCGTCGAGCAGTTCCAGCGCCCGCGCCCGGGCCTGCTTGGCCGGGGTGCCGATCAGCTGCGCGGCCAGCGCCACGTTGTCCAGGGCCGGCAGGTCGTCCAGCAGGTTGAAGAACTGGAAGATCATCCCGATCCGGCGGCGCCGGAACAGGGCGCGCCCGGTCTCGTTCAGCCGGCCCAGGTCCTCGCCGTGCACCTCGACCGTTCCGGCGGTAGGGCGGTCCAGCCCGGCGACCATGTTGAGCATGGTGGACTTGCCGCAGCCCGACGGGCCCATCACGGCGACCGCCTCGCCGGCCCGGATCTCCAGCGACACGCCGTCCAGGGCGGCGGTGTCGCCGTATTCCTTGCGTACGTCGGTCAGCCGTACGACGACCCGCTCGCTCTCTTCACCGATCATGGCAGGAAGTCTGCGGGAGCGGCCCGGCCGCGGCATCCACCCGGCGATGTAACCTCCGCCCGGGTCATCCCCGAGATGTATGCGCGGCTCGGACCACGGGTTGACGACGCCCCGGGCGGACTCTGGGAGAGTGGCCGGGTGCGAATCTCCGGTACGGCCCTGCTGCTCACCGCGATCGTGGTGGCCTGCGCGGCCGCCGGGTGGCTCGCGGTGGCGCTCGCCCGCGCCCGGCGGCTGCATCGGGTCGCTCTGGAGGAACGCACCTGGCTGCTGGAGCGCGAGCGGGAGAGCGCCGCCCGCACGGCGGTCGACGCCGAGCGCGCCCGCATCGCCCGGGAACTGCACGACATCGTCAGCCACAACGTGAGCCTCATGGTGGTGCAGGCCGCGGCCGCCCGCGAGGTGCTGGCGACGATGCCGGCGGAGGCTGCCGCGGCGCTGCGGGCGGTCGAGGGCGCGGGCCGCGACACGATGACCGAGCTGCGACATCTGCTCGGCCTGCTGGCGCCGGCGGCCGACGGCGACGACGAGCCGTATGGGGCGGACCTGTCGCCGCAGCCGAGCCTGAGCCGGCTCGGTTCGCTGATCGACCGGATCGCGTTCGCCGGGCTGCCGGTCGAGGTGCGCATCTCCGGGCAGCCGCGGTCGCTGCCGTCCGGCATCGACGTGACCGCCTACCGGATCGTGCAGGAGGCGCTGACCAACGCGCTCAAACACGGCGACGGCGGGCAGGCCGAGGTGACCATCCGATACGCGGATCATTCGCTGCGGGTGGAGGTGCTCAACAGCGGGCCCAGCGTGCTGACCGGCGGCCGGCCCACCGGCAACCACGACGGTGCCGGGCACGGGCTGGTCGGGCTGCGCGAGCGGGTCGGGGTCTACGGCGGCGACCTCGACGCGCGGCGCCGGCTGGGCGGCGGATACCGGGTCCGCGCTCGCATCCCGCTGGAGCGCCCGTGACCCGCGTTCTGATCGCCGACGACCAGGCGCTGGTCCGGGCCGGTTTCCGGCTGATACTGACCGCCCGCGGCGTCGAGGTGGTGGGCGAGGCCGCCGACGGGGCCGAGGCGGTGGCGGCCGCGCGCACGCTGCGGCCCGACGTGGTCCTGATGGACATCCGCATGCCGGTCCTGGACGGCCTGGAGGCCGCCCGCCGCGTCCTGGCCCAGGTGCCCGGCTGCCGAGTGGTCATGCTGACCACCTTCGACCTCGACCGATATGTGTATGCCGCGTTGGCGCTCGGGGCGAGCGGCTTCCTGCTCAAGGACGTCACCCCGGAGCACCTCGCGGCCGCCGTGCGGCTGGTCAACACCGGCGACGCCCTGCTCGCCCCGTCGATCACCCGGCGGTTGGTCGAGCGCTTCGCCGCCGGCGACCAGCCACCGGCGGTCCCGCCCGTCCACCGCGACCTCACCGCGCTGACGCCGCGCGAGCTCGAGGTCCTCCGGCTGCTCGGCCAGGGACTGTCCAACGCCGAGCTCGCCGACCGGCTCACGCTCAGCGAGGCCACCGTCAAGACCCACGTCGCCCGCATCTTCGCGAAGCTCGACCTGCGCGACCGCGCCCAGGCCGTCGTCCTCGCGTATGAGACCGGCCTAGTCACCCCCGGGGTTCTCCCACCTGGGCCGGTGGATGGCAGATGATCGGGCCATGAGCGATGACACCAAGATCCTGCTGTCCGAATCGGAGATGCCCCGCCACTGGTACAACATCGTGCCCGACCTGCCGAGCGCGCCACCGCCGGTGCTGCATCCCGGCACGCTGCAGCCGGTCGGCCCGGACGACCTCGCCCCGCTGTTCCCGATGGCCCTCATCGCCCAGGAGGTGACCACCGAGCGGCACGTGCCCATCCCCGACGAGGTGCTCGACGTCTACCGCCTGTGGCGCCCGTCGCCGCTGTACCGGGCGCACCGGCTGGAACGCGCCCTCGGCACCCCCGCGAAGATCTACTACAAGTACGAGGGGGTGTCGCCGGCCGGGTCGCACAAGCCGAACACCGCGGTGCCGCAGGCGTACTACAACGCGGCGGCCGGCGTGCGGCGGCTGACCACCGAGACCGGCGCGGGGCAGTGGGGGACCGCGTTGGCGTTCGCTTGCGCCCAGTTCGGGCTCGACTGCGAGGTGTGGCAGGTGCGCGCCTCGTACGACCAGAAGCCGTACCGCAAGATGATGATCGAGACGTTCGGCGGCACCATCCACCCGTCGCCGTCCGACCGCACCGAGGCGGGCCGGCGGGTGCTCGCCGCCGACCCGGACTCGCCCGGCTCGCTGGGCATCGCGATCAGCGAGGCGGTCGAGGTGGCCGCGCAGCACGCCGACACCAACTACGCGCTGGGCAGCGTGCTCAACCACGTGCTGCTGCACCAGACGGTCATCGGCGAGGAGGCCCTGCTCCAGCTGGCCAAGGCCGGCGCGGTGCCGGACGTGATCGTCGGCTGCACCGGCGGCGGCTCCAACTTCGCCGGGCTGGCGTTCCCGTTCCTGCGCGAGAAGCTGGCCGGCCGGATGGCGCCGGTCATCCGGGCCGTGGAGCCGGCCGCCTGCCCGTCGCTGACCAAGGGCGTGTACGCGTACGACTTCGGCGACACCGCCGGCCTGACCCCGCTGATGAAGATGCACACGCTCGGACACGACTTCATCCCCGATCCGATCCACGCCGGCGGGCTGCGCTACCACGGCATGTCGCCGCTGCTGTCGCATGTGTACGAGCTGGGCCTGATCGAGGCGGTGGCCAAGACGCAGCGGGAGTGCTTCGAGGCCGGCGTGGCCTTCGCCCGCAGCGAGGGCATCATCCCGGCGCCGGAACCCACGCACGCCCTGGCGGCCTGCGTGGAGGAGGCGCTGCGCTGCAAGGAGACCGGCGAACCCAAGGTCATCCTCACCGCGCTGTGCGGCCACGGGCATCTCGACCTGCCCGCGTACGGGCGGTTCCTGGCCGGCGAGATGGTCGACCGGGAGCTGTCGAGCGAGGCGGTCGCGGCCGCGGTCACCGGGCTGCCGGCCGTGCCCGCCTGACCGTGGTCAGACAAAGGCGGTGACGCCGTCGTACTCCGCCACCGGGGCGGCGCCGGTGTGCTCGTATTCGAGCAGCAGCAGGCCGTTCGGCGTCGCCTCGTGGCCGGTCAGGCGCAGGCCCGCGGGGGTGCCCGGATGGTCGAGCAGCCGCCGGCCGGCGCCGATGACCGTGGGGGCGACGACCAGCCGCAGCGTGTCGACGAGGCCGGCGCCGAGCAGGGCGTCGCCGAGGCGCGTGCTTCCGTGGATCTGGAGTTCGCGTCCCGGCCGCGCCTTCAGGCCCGGCACGTCCCCGATCGGCAGGACCGTCGCCGGGTGCCAGCTCGCCCGGGTCAGGGTGGTGGACACGACGTATTTCGGGAGCGAGTTCATCCGTACGGTATAGGGGTCTTCCGGGTCGGTGATCTGCGGCCAGTCGCGGGCGAAGGCCTCGTAGGTGCGCCGGCCCAGCAGCAGGCCGTCGGCCTGATCCAGCCAGTCCGAGGTGCGCCGGACGAAGACCTTCTCCAGGTACGGCACGAGCCAGCCGCCGCGGGTGAAGCCGCCGCTGGTGTCCTCGGCCGGCGATCCGGGGCCCTGGCTGACGCCGTCGAGGGTGACGAACTGGGTGAGCGCGATCCTCATTCGACGGTCCCGGCGAGTTGCTCGGTGACCGAGGTCCAGCCGTCCGCGAAGCCGAGCTTCTCGTGCCGGGCGCGGGCGGCGGGGTCGCCGTGGCGGACGATGACGCGGTAGTCCGTGCCGTCCGGATGGTCGCTCAGGGTGATCTCGGCGGTCATCACGACCGGGCCGGGGTTCGCGGGCCGCCAGGCACTGTCGATCGCGTTGGTGAAGACGATCCGCCGCAACTCGTCGACGACGAGAAAGGCGGCGTCCAGGTGCGGGACGAAATCCGCGTCGCCGTCCTCGCTCAGCCGGGTCACGAAGGCGCCGCCGGGCCGCACCTCCAACCGCTCGACCCGGCATCGGGCCGGCGCGGGAACCCACCACTTCGCCAGCCGGGACGGGTCGGTCCAGGCCTTCCAGACGGCGGCGCGCGGGGCGCGGATGATCCGGTCGACGGTCAGATCCAGGTCGGGATTCACTGGTCGTTCCCCTCCACTTCGGCGGCCAGGCGGTCGGTGCGGTCGGTCCAGATGCGGCGCTGCTCGGCGAGCCAGTCGTCGACGAGGGCGAGGCGGTCGCGGTTGAGCACACAGGTGCGCACCCGGCCGGACTTGGTGGTGCGGATCAGCCCGCTGGCCTCGAGCGTCCGGACGTGTTT
>Ga0070668_100002560_pt1 | contig 13365 bp, 14 predicted proteins | sample KBSS43metaG_FD_64661 | JGI IMG/M metagenome (GOLD analysis project Ga0070668, IMG submission 64661) | Switchgrass rhizosphere microbial communities from Kellogg Biological Station, Michigan, USA - KBS S4-3 metaG | ecosystem: Host-associated > Plants > Roots > Rhizosphere > Soil ... | reverse complement strand
GCCAAGGCACCGCGCCGCGTCCAGCTCAACATGCTGCGCGACGTCGGCGCGGACCAGATGGTCGAAGCGCTGGTCGAAGGCGTGAACCAGTCGAATTCCGCAGCGGACGCCGCCGCGGTGAAGGCGCAGACCGACCAGCTTGCGTCGATCATGAAGTCGATCGGCCAGCTCAAGGAAGGCAACGTGCTCGCCTTCGATTACGTCGACGGCGGCACGCGGGTGAGCATCAACGGCGCGGCCAAAGGCACCATCCCCGGCGAGGCGTTCAACAAGGCGCTGTTCAACGCATGGCTCGGCGACAAGCCGGTCCAGGACGACCTCAAGAAGGCGATGCTCGGCAGCTGATGGCTGATTACTGGCCGTCCTGCGGCTATCGCCTGCTCACGGTCGGCGGCGACGGGCGGCTCACGGTCACCGACGATTTCCTGCGCAGCTACCTCCTGCGGCCGGAGCTCGCGCCGATCCGCGAGTCGTGCCCGGCCGAGCTCGCGCTGCACGACGCGCTGCTCGCAGCACCCCGCCGCACGGTAAGCGAGGCCGAGCTTGCGGCAATCGCCGATCCGGACGCGCGCGAGAACTACGGGATCTGGCTTCGCTTCCGCGCGCGCCTGACCGAGGCTGCTTCGCTCGAGAGCGCGTACGTCGGACTGTTCCAGGGCACGGGTGTCGACGTGCCGCCGTTGTTCGTCGCGCAACTCACGCAAGTCCTCGTGCGGCACATCCTGGGCGGCCAGCCGCCGCCGATGGAAGCGCGCGCGGGCGAAATCCTGTTCCGGCCGCAGCGGATCGCGGTCCTCGAAGATGGCGTGGTGATGGCCGCCGACGAAACGACCGTCGAGCTTTTTTCCACCACCGGCGGATTCGGTTCACTCGGGGAGCTCCTGGCGCAGAACAGCACGCCGGCGCGCACGATCGAGCTCGACGTCCTCGGCGCCGACAATGCGGATCAGTACTGGGATCGCGACGAGCGCCATGACTTCTCGGTGAGCCTCAACCGCGGCCGGCCGGCGCTCGACGCGCTGATCCGCGTCCTGGAAAAATGGATCGCGCATTTCCTGGACGTGCGGGTGACGATCAAGCCCGAGCGCGCGGTCGACGATGCGCATTGGATGTGGCACGTCGGGCTCGACGCCGAGGCGTCGGCCCTGCTGAACGACCTGTACAACGACGTCGAGGTCGACGATGTGCGCATGGGCCGGCTCCTGTGCCTGTTCAGGCTCGACTTCGCCAATCCCGCCGACATGCGGCCGGCCCTCGCCGGCCGGCCCGTCTATCTTGCGATGGCGATGAACGCGGAGGGTACTTTGAAGCTCAAACCGCAGAATCTCCTCCTCAACCTTCCGCTCGCGCGGCAACAATGACCATGACCCGATGCCCCTTGCACCTCCTGCCGGCGCTCCTCCTTGCCGCCACGACCACGCTTCATGCGCAAGCGCCCGCGCCTGCCGCACCGCCTGACCCCAACTCCGTCACTTCGCTGTCGTGGCTCTACGGGTGCTGGGGCGGGACCGTCAACCAGCGCAGCTTCCGCGAGCAGTGGATGCCCATGCGCGGCGGTGTCATGCTCGGCATCGGGTCGACGGTGTTCCAGGACAAGCTGCAAAGCTACGAGTACCTGCGCATCGAAGGCCGCCCGGACGGCGTCTATTACGTGGCGCTTCCCTCGGGCCAGAAAGAGGCGGCGTTCAAGCTCACGTCCATCGGCACCTCCGACGACCAGTCCACGGCGTTCACGTTTGCCAATCCCGATCACGATTTTCCGCAGCGGATCATCTATCGCCGCGGCAGCGAAGGCTGGCTCTACGCGACGATCGAGGGCAAGCTCAAGGGCGAGGACCGGCAGGTGATCTATCCCATGCGCCGCATCGATTGCGAGTCCGGCGAGTTCATCCGGAACTAGCCATGGCGCAGGAGTCGACTGCCCTCGCCAACTTCGAGCGCATGCTCGCCGCGGGAAAAGACGGCGCAATGTTGCGCTTTTCCCTCGGCAACGAGTACCTGAAGGCCGGCCGCGCGGACGTGGCGATCGGGCACCTGCGGCGCGCCGTGGAGATCGATCCCGGCTACACCGCCGCGTGGAAGGCGCTCGGACGGGCGCTTGCCGACAGCGGCCAGGCCGATGAAGCGCTCGCGGCTTACCGCGAGGGCATCGCGGTTGCCGAGCGCAAGGGCGACAAGCAGGCGGGGAAGGAAATGCAGGTGTTCGCGAAGCGGATCGAGAAGACGCGCGGCTAGCCCGCGCGGACCGCGTCCACGCCGCGATTGGCCAGGGCGTCGGCGCGCTCGTTGTCCACGTCCTCCGCATGGCCCTTGACCCAGTGCCACTTCACCTCGTGGCGGGCGACGGCTTCGTCGAGCGCGCGCCACAGGTCCTCGTTCTTGACCGGCTTCTTGTCCGCGGTCTTCCAGCCGTTGCGCCGCCAGTTGCGGATCCAGGTCTCGATCCCGTTCTTCACGTACTGGGAGTCGGTGAAGAGGTCCACCGCGCAAGAGCGCTTCAGCGAGTCCAGCGCGCGAATGACCGCCGTGAGCTCCATGCGGTTGTTGGTGGTGTGCGCTTCGCCGCCGAAGAGCTCGCGCTCGTGGGAGCCGGAGCGCAAGAGCGCGCCCCACCCCCCGGGGCCCGGATTTCCTTTGCAGGCCCCGTCCGTATAGATTACGACCCCCACGCTTGCGGCCTCATTTTCAATGCGGCCGCTGCGCTGCCCCCGGAGGGGGCGCAGTTCGCGGCTCGGGGCGGCCCTTCGCCGCTCACGACGACACTCACTCGGAAACGTGCTCGGAGGTCGTGAGGCCTTCGCGCGCCGGCGCCACCGCCTGCTTGCGCCGCTCTCGCCGTTGCCACGCCGGTGTCAGCACGCGCATGCCCAGCACGCGCTTGGTGGCGCGCAGGTAATACACGCCGCCCGCGATGGGCCACCAGCGGTCGCCGGTCGACTCGAAGAAGCCGAAGCGATGGAGCCACTTCTCGTTCCGGAACGGCGGCGCATACGCGTCGAGGCGGCCGCCGACCACGTCGAACCCGAGGAGCGTGAGCCAGTCCTTGAGGCGATAGAGGCCGATGAAGCTGCCGTTCCACGGCGGCGTCTGGCCGCGGCCGAAGTAGCGCTTGGCGCCGTAGAGCGAGAACGGATTGAAGCCCGCGATCACGATCTGGCCTTCCGGCCGGATCACCCGGTACGCCTCGCGCAGCATGAGGTGCGGATCGTCGGTGAACTCGAGCGCGTGCGGCAGCACGATGAGGTCGACCGCGTTCTCGGAAAACGGCAGTCCGTGCGGGTCGGCAATGATGTCGGCGGGCGGGTCGTAGTCGAGCGTCCAGCGCGACGGGATGCGGCTTTGCCCGAGGAACGGGCATTCGGGCAAGCCGATCTGCAGCGCGTGGAAGCCGAAGATGTCGGCCACGGTCTGGTCGAAGTACGCCTGCTCGCGCGCGAGCAGGTACTGACCGAGAGGCGTTGCGAACCACTCCGCAAGCGACGACGTTGACATGCCAGCGCTGGGTCCCGATGATGCTTCCATGGTCGAGATTATCCCCATCCCCGCATTTGCGGACAACTATATCTGGCTCCTGCGCGAGGGCACGAAGGCGGTGCCGGTCGATCCGGGTGACGCCGCCCCGGTGCTCGACTATCTCGCGCGCGAGGGCCTTACGCTCACCGCCGTGCTCGCGACCCATCATCACAACGATCACGTGGGCGGCATTCCCGCGCTGCTCGCGCGCTTTCCCGTCCCGATCTTCGGGCCGGCGCACGAAACGATTCCGGGCCGGACCCGGGCGCTGGGCGAAGGCGACCAGGTCGAGGTGCCGGGGCTTCCCGTCACGCTGCGCGTGATGGACATTCCGGGGCATACGTCCGGGCACATCGCGTACTTCGGCGACGTGAACGGGGAGCCGTCCGTATTCTGCGGCGACACGATGTTCGCCTCCGGCTGCGGCAAGTTGTTCGAGGGCACGCCGCAACAGATGTGGACGTCGCTGTCGGCGCTGGCCGCGCTGCCGCCTTCGACGCGCGTGTACTGCGGCCACGAATACACGCTCGCCAACCTGCGTTTCGCGCTCGCGGTCGAGCCGGACAACACGGCTCTGTGGGAGAGGCAGGAGCGCGAGCAGGCCAAGCGCGAGCGCGGGGTTCCCACGCTGCCCTCGACGATCGGGCTCGAGCACGCGACCAATCCGTTCCTCCGGGCCCCGGTGCCCGGGGTCAAGGCGGCGGCGGAGCGGCACATCGGCCACCCGTTGCAGGGAGACGTCGAGACGTTCGCGGCCCTCCGGGCCTGGAAAAACGCCTTCTAGGGCTCGGTTGACTCTCCCCCCGGGCGCGGCCTACCATGCCCGACGTTTTGCCCGTTTGACCCCCCGGCCATACCGGGCCCAAGACATGAGACCTTCGACTTGCAGCTTCGCACGACACTGACGCTCGCCGCGTCGGCGCTCGTCGTCGCCTGTGCGACGCCGCCGGCCCCGCCCCTGGAGCCGGTCGCGTCGCCACCTCCCCAGGTCATTACGGCAGCGGAGCCACCGCCCCCCGTTTTCGAACCGATCAAGCCCAAGGCGCCCGAGCTCTTTGCGGCGGCCGCGGTCGCGGATCTCGAGCCGATTCCGGTGCCCGTGGGCGACCTGTGGGATCGCATCGTGGCGGGCTACGAAATCCCGGACATCGAAGGGCCGCTGGTCGAGAAGTGGGAGCAGTGGTACGCGTCGCGGCCCGATTACGTCGCACGCATGGTCGAGCGCAGCCGCCGCTACCTCTATCACATCGTCACCGAGATCACAGAGCGCAAGATGCCGACCGAGATCGCGCTCCTGCCGATCGTCGAAAGCGCGTACAACCCGACCGCGATGTCGGTGGCGCGCGCGTCCGGCATCTGGCAGTTCATTCCGTCGACCGGCAAGCATTACGGCCTCACCCAGAACTTCTGGGTCGACTCGCGCCGCGACGTCGTCGCCGCCACCGACAAGGCGCTCGTATACCTGGCCAAGCTGCACGGCGACTTCGACGACTGGCAGCTCGCGCTCGCGGGCTACAACTGGGGTGAGGGCAACGTCGCGAGGGCGATCGCCAAGAACAAGTCGAAGGGGATCGCCACGACGTACGAGTACCTCGCGATGCCCGATGAAACGCGCAACTACCTGCCCAAGCTGCAGGCGATCAAGAACATCGTCCGCGATCCGGAGAAATACGGCCTCGCGCTCGCCGACATTCCCGACGCGCCGTTCTTCACGGTGGTGAAGACCACGCGCAAGATGGACACCAAGCGCGCCGCCGAGATCGCGGAGCTGTCGCTCGAAGAGTTCGTGGCGCTCAACCCGCAGCACAACCGCCCGGTGATCGCGGGCGCGGACGAGCAGTCGATCCTGCTTCCGATCGACAATGCCGAGCTCTTCGCGGCCAAGCTGTCGCTGACCGACCAGCCGCTCGTGTCGTGGCAGGCGTATCGGATGAAGGCGGGCGAGACGCTGCCGCAGGTGGCCGCCAAGTACGGGATGTCGGTCGAGACGCTGCGTGCGGTCAACGGGATCGGATCCAAGTCGCGGGTGCCCGTCGGGCATGCGTTGCTGGTGCCGTCGCAGAGGCCTTCACGCGAGGCTGCGGACACGCTTGCGCAGACCGTGTTCACGACCGTGCCCGCCGGGCGCACGTTCTATTACACGGCGAGCCGCGGCGACACCTTGCAGAGGATTGCGTCGCGCTACGGCGTGACCGTGCAGGAGCTCAAGACCTGGAATGGGCTGTCCAACGAGACGCTCGCCGCCGGACAGAAGGTCCGCGTGACGAGCGACGTGGTGCCGGTGGCCAAGGCCGGCGGACGCTCGAAGCGCGCCGTCGCGACCAAGGGCGCGGGCAAGCAGACGGCATCCAGATCCGCGCCAGCGAAAGCCCAAAAACCCGCGGCCACCGCGCGCGTGCGCGGACAGTTCGGCGGGTAGGGCGAGCGTCGCGGCGGGCTGAAGCCCGCCCCACTACGAACCAGAACTCCGGCCGCAATTGGCGCCGCCGGGCGCCCGCTATTGCGCCTGCGGGTCACGCTATTGGTGGACGAGGAATGTAAAACGGGCGGCCCCCAAAGAGCCGCCCGTTTTTGTCCGAAGCAGTATTGCGACGGACTTGGGGTGCCGCCGGCTACAGCTTCTTGGCGGGCTTTTTCTTCTTCGTGGTCTTCTTGGCAGCCTTTTTCTTCGGGGCGGCCTTCTTCTTCGTCTTCTTCGCCGCCTTCTTCTTCGGGGCGGCCTTTCTCTTCGTCGTCTTCTTTGCGGCCTTCTTCTTGGCCTTCTTCTTCGTCGTCTTCTTGGCGGCCTTCTTCTTGGCGGCCTTCTTCTTCGTCGTCTTCTTGGCGGCCTTCTTCTTCGGGGCAGCCTTCTTCTTCGCCTTCTTTGCCGCTTTCTTCTTCGGCGCAGCCTTCTTCTTCGCCGGTTTCCGTTTAGCGGCCTTCTTCTTCGGCGCCGCGGCTGGGGCCGCCGGCGTCATCATCGACATCATGTCTGCCATCATCTTTGTTTCTCCTGTCTGAGTTACCGAAACTAGTTATGTTGCTTCTCTTCTGGCAGGTGGTTCGGATCGCCAATTTTTTCGTGCAACCACTTGACAAACCCGTTCCTCCTGCTGCCTGCATTGTAGCCACGTTTGCCGTTTTTGCAAGATTTCGTCGCCGATTCCGACGCTTAGGACCACCAGTGTTGCGCTTTGCGCACACACGAAAAGGTGGTCGTAATCGCAATTTTTCGCGCGTCGAATGCGCTCGCGCGCGCGCGTCGCGCTATGCGTTTCGGCCGCTTTCGGGCAGCAGCGACTCGTGCGCGAAAAGGTCGGCGACGGCCTCTCGCCGGCGCGCGAGATGCGTTCGTCTGTCGTCGACAACGACCTCGCAGGCGCGCGGACGCGAGTTGTAATTCGAGCTCATCACGTGGCCGTACGCGCCGGCCGCGCCGATCGCGAGGAGGTCGCCGGGCGCGAGCGCGAGGTGCCGGTCCTCCGCCAGAAAGTCGCCGCTTTCGCAGATCGGCCCGACGATTTCCCACCTCTGGACGTCACCGGCGCGCGGCCGCACCGCGTCGACCGGATGCCAGGCATCGTAGAGGGCGGGACGAAGCAGATCGTTCATCGCGGCGTCCACGATCGCGAAGTTTTTCGCGTCGCCGGGCTTCAGGAATTCCACCTTGGTGAGCAGTATGCCGGCGGCGCCGACGAGACGCCTTCCAGGCTCGAACAGGACCCGCTCCGAGCGTCCCGCGAAGAGGTCGCGCACCATCTCCGCGTACTCCGAGACGCGCACCGGATGCTCGTCGCGATAACGGATGCCGAGGCCGCCGCCCAAGTCGACGTGCGCGAGCGCGATGCCGTCCCCGCGAAGCGCGTCGACCAGGTCGAGGACCTTGCTCGCCGCCTCGCGATAGGGCTCGAGCTCGGTGATCTGCGACCCGATGTGGATGTCGAGGCCGTGGACGGCGACGTGCCGCATTCCGGCCGCCCGCCGATAGAGCGCGCGCGCGTCGTCGAAGGCGACGCCGAACTTGCTTTCCTTCAGGCCGGTGGCGATGTACGGATGGGTCTTCGGGTCGACGTCGGGATTGACGCGAAAGCTGATCGGCGCGCGCTTGCCCGCGCGGCCCGCGACGGCGTCGAGGCGGTCGAGCTCGCCTTCGGACTCGACGTTGAAGCAGAGGATGCCGGCATCGAGGGCCTGCTGCATCTCGGCTTCGGTCTTGCCGACGCCGGAGAACACGACCTTGGCGGGGTCGCCGCCAGCCGCGAGAACGCGCGCGAGCTCGCCGCCCGACACGATGTCGAACCCGCTCCCGAGGCGCGCGAAGAGCCCGAGGATCGCGAGGTTGGAGTTCGCCTTGAGCGCGTAGCACACGAGATGATCCATGCCGTCGAACGCCGCGTCGAACTCGCGAAACGCACCCTCCAGCGCCGCGCGCGAATACACGTAGCACGGGGTTCCGTACTCGGCGGCGATCGATGAAAGCGGCACGCCTTCGGCGAAGAGCTCGCCGTCGCGGTAGGCGAAGGCGCTCATGATTTCTTTTCGACTGCGGGGGCGCCGGGCGGCGGAGGCGACGACGGGCCCCCTTCGACGGGCGGCGTCACCGCCGGCGGCGCGACCGCCGAAGGCGTCGCGGGAGGGAGCACGAGCGGTCCCTTGATCCCGCATGCCGCGCATGCCAGCGCGGCGACGAGCACGGCAGCGAGGCGCGAATGACGTAACATGATCCTGTAAATCCTATCACGCGCATCCATGGCGACCGACACCGAATTCATCGCGTCCGCCGACGCCACGCTGGGGGCGATCGGAGCCGCGCTCGACGACGCGCTCGGCGACAGCGACGTGGACCTCGACTGGAGCCTGAACGACGGCATTCTCGAGATCGATTGCGGGAACAACGGCAAGCTGATCGTGAACCGTCACCTCGTCAATCGCGAGATCTGGGTCGCTGCCCGCTCGGGCGGCTTTCACTTCCGTCCGGAGGCCGGCGGCTGGCGGGATACGCGTTCGGGCGACATGCTCGCGGCGAAGCTCGAGCGCTTGCTTGCGGAGCAGGCAGGACTGAAGGTCGATCTGTCCGCGTTGCCGCCGCCCGCGTAAAAAGCGCTACGCCGCCAGCAGCGCCGTCCAGTCCTCGAGCTCGCGGCGCAGCGCCGCGTGTCCCGGCATCAGCGTCTCGACCACGGCCCAGAAACGCGGCGAGTGGTTGAGCTCGACGAGGTGCGCCACTTCGTGCGCGACGACGTACTCGGCGAGCGGCGGCGGCAGCTGGACCAGCCGCCAGTTGAGGCGGATCTCGCCGCGCGCGTTGCAGCTTCCCCACTCGCTGCGGGCGTTCGACAGGCGGAGGACGGGCGCCGCGCGAGTGAGCCGCCGGGCGTACGCCGTAACCTGCGGCGCGACCAGCGCCCAGGCTTCGTCGCGCAGCCACTTGCCGACCAACTCCGCCACTTCCGCCTCGTCCTGCGCCTTGGGATGCAGCACGGTGAGGTTGAAAAGGTCCGGGTCGATGCGCGTGCGCCGCGAGGGAAAGACTTCGAGCGCCAGCTCGCGCCCGCGATAGAGGATCGGCGCCCCGGTCTTCCATTGCCGCGGCATCACCTCGCGCCGCCGCCCGCGCCACTCGGCCAGCGCCTTCACGATCCATTGCGCGCGCTCGACCAGCGCCACCTCGATCTCGGATAGCGTCACCCAGCGCGGCGCGCGGACCGTGAGCCCGGTGAGATCGACCTCCATGCCGATCGTGCGCCGGCGCGCGCGGACGAGGCGATAGTCGACGCTCTCGCCGGCCAGCGTGACCTTGCGCAGTTGCCCGTCACGGCCCCGGCGCGCCCGGTTGCCGTTGACTTCGTCGAGGCGCAGGAGAGCGCGCGTCACGAAGGAACTCCCAGGCGCGCGACCTCGGTTTCGATCCAGTTCTCGATTTCCGCGGCGAACGTGGCGATGTCCTTGCCCACAGGCGAGATCGACGGGCCGATCGTCATCGTGACCGTTCCGGGCCGTTTGCCGAACAGTCCCTTCGGCCATATGTAACCGGCGTTGTGCGCGACCGGGATGACCGGCACGTTCATCGCGATGGCGAGGCGCGCGCCCCCGGTCTTGTACTTGGCGCGCGTGCCGGCGCGGATTCGCGTGCCCTCGGGGTAGATCACGATCCAGAATCCTTGCGTGAAGCGCTCCTTGCCTTGCGCCACGATCTGGTCCATGGCGTCGGTGCCGGCCTTGCGATCGATGGTGATCGGCGAGGCGAGCTTGAAGCCCCAGCCGAAGAACGGAATGGAGAGGAGCTCCTTCTTGGCCACGAACGCGAGCGGCGGGAAGTACAGGTTGAGCGCGAGCGTCTCCCACGTCGAGCTGTGCTTCGACATGACGATGTGCGGATGCGCCCTCGTATCCGCCGGGATGTTTTCGAGGCCGTTCACTCGCCAGCGGATGCCGCAAATGGCGCGGACGCCCATGAGATTAGTCCAGCACCAGTGCGCGGCCATCTTGTAGCGGGGCACGCGCGGCAGCCAGAACGTGGCGAGCATCGCCACCGCGTAGAAGGGCGTGACGACGATCTGGAACAGCAGGAAGAGGAGGGAGCGAAGCGCCGAGCCGGGGGGGCGTTCGGGGTGGCTGGCGGCGTCGGCCGGCATTGGTCTTATTCGCCGGCGAGCAGCGCCGAGACCGCGAACGCCAAGTCGGGAAAGATGACCGTGTTCTTCGGGAAATTGCCTTCGCGCAAGGTTTTCTCGCCCTTTCCGGTCAGCACCAGCATCGGCTGCGCGCCGACGGCCTCCGCCGCCTGCAGGTCGCGCAAAGAGTCGCCGATGCAGGGCACGCCCGTCAACTCCGCGTTGAACCGCTTGCCGATCTCGAGCAGCATCCCCGGCTTCGGCTTGCGGCACTCGCACTTCGAGTCGGCAGTATGCGGGCAGAAGAACACGGCGTCGACCCGCGCCCCCGCGTGGGCCAGCGCTTTGTGCATCTTCTCGTGGATGGTGTTGAGCATGCCCATGTCGAACAGGCCGCGGCCGATGCCCGACTGGTTGGTCGCGACCACCACGCGGTAGCCCGCGTGATTGAGGCGCGCGATCGCCTCCACGCTGCCGGGCACCGCTCGCCATTCCTCGGGCGCCTTGATGAACTGGTCGCTGTCGTGGTTGATGACCCCGTCGCGGTCGAGCACGATGAGCTTCGCGGCGCGCGTAGGGGTGACTCCTTCGGAGGCGATCTGGACCATGTCAGTTCCGAAGGGCCGCCCCGAGGAACTGACTGCGCCCCCGGTGGGGGCAGCGAGCGCAGCGAGCGTGGGGGTCGTTCATTGGGCTAGCTTCGAGATATCCGCGACGCGGTTCATGGTGTGGGCGACGCCGCGCAGGAGGGCGAGGCGGTTGGCGCGGATGGCCGGATCGTCCGCCATCACCATGACGTCGTCGAAGTAGCGGTCGACAACCGGTTTGGCGGTCGCGAGCGCGCGCAAGGCGCCGGTGAAATCGCCGCTGCCGAAGTCGCTCTCCACCTGCGGCGAGAGGCGCTGGAACATGACGTAGAGGTCGTTCTCGGCACCCTCGGCCAGTCGCGCGCGGTCCACGGCGGGTGCCGCTTCGCTGCCGCTCTTCTTCAGGATGTTGACGATCCGCTTGTTGGCTGCGGACAGCGCCGCGGCCTCGGGGAGCGCCGCAAACGCCTGCACGGCGGCCAGGCGCGAGGGCAGGTCTGCGATCGCGTCCGGACGTGCGTCGAGCACGGCGGCCACCTGGTTCGCGGAGTAGCCTTGGTCGCGCAGGTACCCGCGCAGTCGCTCGTAGATGAAGTCCAGAAGCGGCCCGGCCTGCTCCGTGACCGCGGGCACTTTGTCGAACGCGTCGAACGCGAGCGCCGCAAGCGCGGACAGCGATGCCGCGTGCTTCTGCTCCACCAGGATGCGCACGATGCCGAGCGCGGCACGGCGCAGTCCGAACGGATCCTTGTCGCCCGTCGGGACCTGCCCCACGCCGAAGAGACCGGCCATCGATTCGAGTTTGTCGGCGAGCGCAACGGCTTGGGCGACCGGTGTTTCGGGCAGCGCGCCGCCCGCTGCCTTGGGCCAGTAGTGCTGCTCGACGGCGCTCGCCACGACGGCAGGCTCGCCGTCGTGCGTTGCGTAGTAGCGTCCCATGAGCCCTTGCAGCTCAGGGAACTCGCCGACCATGTCCGTGACCAGATCGGCCTTGGCAAGGAGCGCGGCGCGGTCGGCTTGCGCCGGATCGGCGCCGAGGAGCGGTGCGATACGCTGCGCAAGGGCTCGCACGCGATTCACGCGATCCGCCTGCGTGCCGAGCTTGTTGTGATAGACGATGCTGCCAAGCTTCGGCAGGCGTGCCTCGAGCGGCTGCTTGCGATCCTGATCGAAGAAGAACTTGGCGTCCGCCAGTCGAGCCCGCAGCACACGCTCGTTGCCTGCGATGATCGCCGCCGGATCGGGCGTCGTAAGGTTGCTCACGAGCAGGAACCGGTTGACCAGCTTCGCACCCTCCTGCAGGGCAAAGTACCGTTGGTTGAGCTGCATCGTTAGGATCAGGCATTCCTGCGGCACGGCCAGGAACGCCGGGTCGAACGACGCTGCGTAGACCACGGGCCACTCGACCAGCGCGGTGACCTCGTCGAGCAGCGCGTCGGGCATGATCGGTGTCGCGTCGCCTGCCGCGCCTTCGAGCGCGACGACGATGCCGGCGCGGCGCGCGGCGAACGACGGCAGGACCTTGCCTTCGGCCTCGAGCGTGGGCGCGTACGCCTCGGCGTTCGCGATGTCGATGGCTCCGCGGGAGAGAAAGCGGTGGCCTTGCGTGGTGCGGCCGGCCTCGAGACCCAACGCGGCGACTTGCACGACGGCATCGCCATGCAGCGCCACGAGCTTATGGGCCGGGCGTACGAATTTCTCGTCGTTGAAATACTGGCCCGGTCCGGCGTAGCTCATGATTTTCGGGATAGGCAGCTTCTCGAGTGCATCATCGAGCGCAGCTTGCAGGGCAACCTGCAGCGCTCCACCCTTCGCGATCCCCGAGTAGAAGAGCGCCTCGGCCTTCCCGTCCTGCTCGCGCAGCAACGTTGCGGGATCGACGTGAGAGAGCTGCTTCGCCTTGAGCTTGCCAAGAAGCGCCGGCGTAGGCTTGCCTTCCGCGTCGAACGCGACGCTCGTCGGCAAGAGCTTCTCCTTGAACGGCTTGTCCGGTGCCACCGCGCTCACGCCGGTGATTGATACCGCCAACCGGCGCGGCGTCGCGTAGGGCGTTGCGACAGACGATTCGGACAAGAAATCGCGCGTGCGCAGACCCTGCTCAAGGGTCGCAGCGAATGCTTCGCCCAGGGCCTTCAGCGCCTTCGGCGGCAGCTCTTCGGTGAAGAGCTCGACAACCAGCGTCGCAGTACTCACGCCGCGGCCTTGCGATGCTCGGGTGGCAGCATGGGGAAGCCGAGCGCTTCGCGGGATTCGACGTACGCCGTCGCGACCGTGCGGGCAAGGTTGCGGATGCGGCCGATGTACGCGGCGCGCTCGGTGACCGAGATCGCGCCGCGCGCGTCTAGCAGGTTGAAGGTGTGCGCGGCCTTGAGGATCATCTCGTAGCCGGGCAGCGGCAGCTTGGCCTCGAGCAGCCGCTTCGCTTCGCTCTCGAAGAAGGCGAACTGCTCGAACAGCTTCGGCGCATTGCTCTCGTCGAAGGCGTATCTCGACTGCTCGACCTCGTTCTGGAAGAACACGTCGCCGTACGACATCGTGTCGGTGTAGCGAAGGTCGTAGACGGACTCGACGTCCTGCAGGTACATCGACATGCGCTCGAGGCCGTACGTGATCTCGCCGGTGATCGGATTGCAGTCGAGGCCGCCCACCTGCTGGAAATAGGTGAACTGCGT
>Ga0070668_100002559_pt1 | contig 13366 bp, 9 predicted proteins | sample KBSS43metaG_FD_64661 | JGI IMG/M metagenome (GOLD analysis project Ga0070668, IMG submission 64661) | Switchgrass rhizosphere microbial communities from Kellogg Biological Station, Michigan, USA - KBS S4-3 metaG | ecosystem: Host-associated > Plants > Roots > Rhizosphere > Soil ... | reverse complement strand
CGGATGCCGCGGCGGCCACCTGCTTGGGCAGCGCGATCTGGCAATACACGTCGGTCAGCCCGACAACGTTCAAGAACGGAAGCCGAGGATCCTTTACCACCACGAACCGATGCCTCGACATCAACATGCGCAAGTCGACGGCGGTCACGTGGCGAGCTTCGGCGTGCGTGATCTTTGTCGATCACACGCCGAACTGCAATTACTTCACCGAGCTGAGCACGTCGTGGAAGACGATCGCCACCAACGTCGCCGACAATACTCACTTCTGGGTGATGGTGGAGTTCGACTGGTTCGAAGCGAGCGGCACCACCGCATTCCAATTGGCGTTCTGACCCCGACTCGGTGACAGCGGCCCCGCCAGGCCGGGGGCCGCTGCCGTCACCTCGGCGTGCCCGCCGGCCCTCGGCTACTGCTGGGTGGGCGGCGGGATGGCCGGGGTGTGCTTCGCCCGCACCGGGACCCGGGTGGGTCCGCTGAGGATGGCGAAGTCGGCGGTCAGATGCACGGTGTCGCCGGCCACGGGCCCGAGGGGGAGGTCGTACGTCCATCCCGCCCCGGCCTCGACCTCCCCGGGCCCCCGGACCACGCCCGACCAGTCGCCGGCCGGCTCGTAGTAGCCGCGCCACCCAGTCGCCCGCACCGCGATCGTCGCCAGGTCGAGCCGGAGCGGGTCGGTGCCCCGGTGGACCAGCCGGGCGACGTCCGGGCCGCCGTCGAGCACCGCCACCGCGGCCCGCGGGAAGTCGGTGAGCCGGCCGAGCAACCGGCGGGACGCCGCGGCGAGGGCCGGCCAGCCGTCGGCGCCGTCGCGGATGCCGGCGATGGCGACCGGGCCGGTCGCGGGTAGTTCGAGCACCTGCTCGGCCGAGTCGGGGCGGGGCTGGACCCGCGGCGCCTCCGCGCCGGCTGCGGCGACCAGGGCTTGGACCTCGGCCAGCTCGGCGGGCGGCAGGTGGCCGGCGAACCAGCCCACCCCGCCGTCGCTCACGCTGCGCCAGCCGGTGAGGGCGCCGTCGTCGGCGACCTCGACGCTTTCCGCCACGGCCGGTGACTGGCTGCCGTCGGCGATCACGAGCCGCAGGATCATCGGAGCTTCGCCTCCCAGGTGCCGCCCAGTGCCCGGCCGAGGATAGCCACGAACTCGGCGATGTGGCGGGGCTGCGCGCCGTGTTCGTGCGGGTCTTTCACTCGTCCCGGGTCGCCCATGATGGATCCGCTGGTGTAGCCGAAGCGCTGGATGGTCTCGTACCGGTCGATGTCGTTGGGCAGCGAGTTGTTCAGGTCGGCCATCAGGTCTCCGGTCAACGGCACCGCGGGTTGTCCCGGCACCGGGGGTGGCCCGGGGACGGCGGCCACCGCCGGCACGGTCGCCGCGGGCAGCTTCGCATACTCCTGGACCACCTGCTGGGCGAAGGCACCGGCCTTGACCCCGGCCCCGACGCTGGCGGTCCTGGCGTTGGCGGAGTTGCGGGCCATCATCGCGGCCCGCAGGTTCGCGGCGATCGTCGCGGCCGGCACGCCCGGTCCGGCCGCGTCGCCGACCGGCGGCTCGTGCCCGGTGACCCGCACATAGTCGCCGGGGTGCAGCTGATATTCGTCCTGCAGGCCGATCAGGTGGCCGTACTCGTGCGGGATGGTCTGTGCCGCTCGCGCGTCGCCCGCGTACCACTCGCCGGCGTTGGCCCGGTCGGTGCCGGGCTTCACCTCGACCGTCATGGCGTCGCCGCCGGCGCCGCGGATCATCTGGAAGTCGATCGGCATCGACTTCTTGGTGGCGGTCTCCACGCCCATGTAGCGGTTCCACACCGCCGGCACATAGCCGAACCACGCGCCGGGCGGGGGCAGCCCGACAAAGTTGACCTTGACGGTGACCAGCATCCGGGTCTTCTGGATCTCCCAGGAGTATCGCGACGCGTCCGCGCCGGTCAGCTGGTACGTGGCGCCGCCGAGCACCTCGGTCCACTGCCGGTCGACGGCGCCGACCATCGAGCCGGGCGCCACCTTGTCCAGCGCGTCCCAGGTTGCCTTGTCGGCGGTGGCGTTCGCCGGCAGCGGTGGCGTTCGCCCGCTCTGGAAGGCCTGCAACGCGGCGGTCGTGAGTGGGCCGAAGACGCCGTCGTCCTTGAGCGCGGGTGAAGCGCCGGCCGTGTTCAGCTTTTGCTGGAGTTCCTTCACCGCCGGGCCCTTGGTCAGCCCGCCGACGCCCACCACCGGATGCAGTGAGGTGCCGGGGACCTGGGTGCCGAGCGCATCGGCCGTACCGCTCGGGGTGCTCTGCTCGACCGGGGTGGCGCCGGCTCCCTCGGGCGCGATGAAACCGCCGCTGACCCCGGCGTCCAGGGCCGTCCACATGGCGGCGTCGACGGTGCCGAACGGGAACCGCTTGAGCGTCCCCACCTCGTACATCATCACCGCCATCAGCATGCTGCCGTCGAACACGGCGTTGATCACCAGCCGGGGTTTGTAGCCGACGGCGTTGAGTTTCTGCTGGGCGAAGCCGACGTCGGGGCCGGTGGCGCCGAACTTGAGCTCGGTGCGGACCGGGGGCGGCAGGGCCGCGTACGCCGCGTCGAGCCGGGCCTTGGTGGCCGCGTCGAGGACGCCGGTCGGCGGCGTGATCCCCACGCTGGCCTGGAAGGTGCGCACCGCCGCCTCGGTGAGCGGGCCGTACCGGCCGTCCTCGGTGAGCGGCTGCGCCGAGGCCTGCACCCGGCTGAGCTTGAGCTGCGCGTCCCGGATCTCCTCGCCGTGCGCCCCGACCGTGGCGCCCGGGGCCGGCGGCGCCCCCACTCCGCCCGGGGCCGGCGGCGCGTCGACGTCGGCGTCCCGCTGGACGACGAAGCGGGCCACCTGGGCGTTGCCGGCGAGCCGCGGCAGATCGTTGATCGCGCCCGCGCCGGACGGCGACCGCTGGAGCATCCGGGCGATGGCGGCGTTGCCGCCCGCCGCCAGGGCCGGGCCCGTGGTGTCCGGGTCGGGTGCCCGGATGATCGGAGCCCGCTCGTCGGGACGGACCCGCTGATCCGGGATCGGCGCTTCCGAGGCTTCTGGCACGGCACGGCTCCGATCATCCGGTCGATTCGGGCGATACAGCGAGGATCGACCGTCGGGGCCGCCCGCGCCACGGGCGTTCGGGCGGTCTTTCGAGCACTCCTGCTAGCGTCTCGCGCGTGGCGACGGACGGCGGCAGGCGGCGCGAGGTACTGGAGATGTACCGGCGGACCCGCCCACAGGACGTCCCGGCCGAGATGATCGAGAAGGCCACCGCGCGGCGGCTCGCCGGTGATGTGGCGGGTGCCTTCACGGCCGCCCGCATCGAGCTGGAGATCGACATCGCCCAGGTCGTCCGGCTGCGGGGCCACGAGCTGGCCGACCAGGTGATCGACGACCTGCATCACCTCGCACCTGACCTGCTGCGCTGGCATCTGCCGCGGGGGCTGCCGGACGGCGGGCACGTCCCGGACGGGGTGCTGCGCGAGTATCCGGGCGAGGGTGGTGCGCAACTGATGGTCGACCGGGTCCGCAACCAGCCGGGCCGGTTGCGGCTGTGGGTGCGGACCGTCGGGCGCGGACGGGTGCCGGGGTGGTATCACCTGCCACGGGCGTACTGGGACGCGCGGTACACCGGCGAGCTGCGCGCCCTCTGCGGTGCGGGGCCGGACCGGATCCCGTTCCACGACGCCGGCGGCAACCTGCTGGCGGTGCTGCCCGACGGGCCGCGCCCGGAGGACCCGGTCGCCATGACCGAGTGGCTGACCCTGCTGTGGGACGCCGGGCGCACCGGCGAGGCCCTCGCCGCGTGCGGGGTCACGCTGGCCGACGGGCAGCAGGACCGATGGCCGAAGCGCCCGTGGGTGGCCGTCGAGCGGCTGGTGGCCGACGCCCGGCGGGTGCTCGACGAGGGCGTCTTCGATCGCGGCGAACACCCGCCCGGGACGATCTGGGTCGAGTGCCGCGACGAGGGCCAGGCCGGCGCCGACATCGAGCTCACCTTCGGCCCCGGCGAGCTGGTCACCGCGCGGATGGGCCGCGCCGACGGCTCCTGGCGGCTCACCGTCACCGAGTTTCGCCACCCGATCGACCTGGATCTGCTCCGGTTCGGACTGGCTCGGCCGGGCGAGCTGCACCCGGCGGTCACCGAGGCGCTGTTCCCGTCGCAGCCGGCCGATCCGCCGGCCGCCCGGATCGCGCCGCCCGCCGTCGGTTCGGAGTTGATGGACCGGGCGGTTCACCGCGACACCGCCGGCGTGGTCGCACTGCTCGACGCGGGAGCCGACCCGCTCGTCCGGGACCGGTCCGGCCAGACGCTGCTGCACCTGCTCCCCCACCTCGACCATGAGGTGCTGCTGCCCCGGTTGCTCGCCGCCGGGGTGGACGTCAACGCCGTCGACGTGCAGGGATACACGGCGCTGCACGCCGCGGCCGCGTGGCGGAAGCAAGTGGGCGACTGGTTCGCCAAGCGGACGGCCGACGATCTCATCGGCCGGTTGCGCAACGCCGGCGGGCGGGACTTCTGCGGTCGGCGTGGCGTCCAGTGCCGGGCCGGTGCGCCGGGCCGCCGCCGCCCGCCCTCCGGCGCGGACGTCGACCGGCTGCGGGCCGCCGCCGCCCGGCCCGGATACGAATCGATGGCCGAGCTGGCGTGGGCGCTGTACGCGACCGGTCACGACCGGCGTGCGGTGCTGGCCGAGTGCTTCGGCGTCCCGTTCCCGGACGAGTTCTTCGCGCTCGCCGACCACCAGCCGCTGCCCGGGCACCGGCGCGACGACCTGCGATATCAGGTGTGGTGGCTCGCCCTGCCGGCCGACCGCGGCGGGCCGGTGCCGGCGGACGACGACTACCACGACCGCTTCGTCTTCGAACGCGACCCGCGGCTGATCCCGCTGCTGCGGCTGTCGGACTATCGCACCGAGTACGGAAACGTCGAGCTGTGCTACGACTTCGCCGAGCTCGCCGGGGGCCGGCCGACGATCTTCGGCGTCTCCTCGCTCGACCGCGACGCGCCGGTCGAACGGCTCGGCCCCTCGCTGCTTGCGGTGCTCCACGACTATCACGCGACCGTCGTCGACCGGCTGGAGGCGCTGCACCGGCCGGCTACGGAGCAACGCGACGCGCTGCGCCTCATGGCGTCGCTTCGGCCGGCCGGAGCACCGGGCGTGACCCGCTCGGAGCCGACCGCCCCGTTCCTCACCCCGGTGTCCGCGGAAACGCTGGCCCGGCTGCGCGAGCGGGCGTCCCGCGACGACTACCGGTCGATGGCCCGGCTCGCGTGGGCGTTGTACGCCGCCGGGCTGGGGGTGGACGAGGTGCTGTCCGAATGCCTCGGGGTCACGTTGCCGGCCGAGTTCTTCGTGCTGGCCGAGGGGGACCTCGAGGAGGACACCCACGGTGGCGCGACCACCATGCCGTGGTACCTGGCCAAGCCGCTCGACCAGGGTGGTCCGGTGCTGGTGGCGGCGACGATGACGTGGCGGCGGGAGCGGCAGATCTTCGCGTGGGACCCCGACCTCCTGCCGGTCACGGAGCTCGACGACGTCGTGCACTGCTATCGGCTCAGTGAGCTCGCCGCCGGCCGCACCACCGTGTTCGGCGTCCCGGCGGACGAGGACGCCGAACTGTCCGTCGAGCTCACCGGCCCGTCGCTGCTCTCGGTCCTGCACGAGCAGGCCAGCCACGAGCACGCCACGGCCGAGTGGCAGCTCGGGCGGGAGTCGAACCGCGGCTTCGGCTCCATCGACCACGACGACGTCGACCAGGCCCGCCAGGTGGTGCTGCGCATCGAGGAACTCCAGCGCCGGGTGGCGGACACGGGTGGCTCCGGTGATCGAGACTGGCAGGCATGACCCGTTTTTACTTCGTCGATGTCTTCGCTGACCGCCCGCTGACCGGCAACCCGCTCGCGCTCGTGCCCGATGCCGACGACCTGACCGTGCCGCAGATGCAGGCGATCGCCCGAGAGTTCAACCAGTCCGAGACCACCTTCCTGCTCCGGCCCGGCGAGGAGGGCGTCGACTGGCGCCTGCGATCATTCACGCCGGCCGGTGCCGAGGTCGACGGCGCCGGGCACAACGCACTGGGCGCCTGGCTCTGGCTGGCCGACCAGGGGCTCACCGGCGACCAGCCGTCCGTGACCATGCGGCAGCGGATCGGCGCCGAGATCCTCGACGTCGAGATCCTGCGTACGCCGGGCGAACCCACCCGCATCGTGATGGATCAGGGCGTCCCCGAGTTCGGCAAGCAGGTCACCGACGCCGAACGGCTGACCGGCGCGCTCGGTCTGCGGCCGGAACACCTCTCCCCCGGCGCCACCGCCCACGTCGTCTCCACCGGCGTCGGGCATCTGCTCGTCCCGCTCGCCACCCGGGACGCGGTCGACGCGGCCGTGTCGCACGACCGCGATCTCGCCGCGATCCTGGCCGAGGCCGGCGGCGAGGGCTGCTACCTCTACACCACCGCCGGCGACGAGCCGTACACCCGCTTCTTCAACCCCACGGTGGGCATCGCCGAGGACCCCGCGACCGGTACGGCGGCGGGCCCGCTCGCGGTCGCCCTCGTCCGGTCCGGCCGGGCGCCGGCCGGCGCCCCGGTCTTCATCGAGCAGGGTCACCGCCTCGGACGCCCCAGCCGCCTGCGGGTGGACGTGGCCGGCGACCGGGTGCGGCTGTCCGGCTCGGGGCTGATCAGCGCGCGGGGCGAGCTGCGGCTGGCTTGACCACCTGTTCGATGGCCGACTGGCCAATGCCCTATTTGTAGCCGGTCCCCGCGGGCGGCGAGCCGCACCATCGGACTCAAGCCGAGGAGGACCGATGAAGCAGCAGCTCACCGCCATCCCCATGATCGGACGGAACCGGGAGATGCGGCGGCTGGCCGAGTTGCTCGGCCGGATGGCACCGGGGCGGCCCGTCGTGCTGGTCGTCGACGGGCCGGCGGCCAGCGGGCGCAGCCGGCTGCTCCGCGAGTTCGCCGCGGCCGGGCGCCGGCGCGGGACGGCCGTGGTGGCCGACGTGCCGGGGCCCCGGCCACGGCGCGTCGTGATCCTGCGGGATCACCCGGCCACCGCCGACCTGGAACGGCTCGACCAGGTCGCGGCGGTGACCGGGGTCCTCGTGATCACCACCGAGCATCACGCGGCGGCGCCGGTCTTCACCACGACACCGGCCGAGGTGCACCGGTTGCGGCTCGATCCGCTGTCCGCCGGGGAGGTGCAGCGGCTCGTCTCGGCCGCGCTCGGCGCACGGCCCGGCGACCGGCTGCTCGACCTCGCGCGGGTGGCGGCGGGCCGGCCGGGGGCGGTCCTCGACCTGGTCGCGGGGTTGCGGGAGGAGGGGCTGCTGCGGATCGACGCGGGCCTGGTCGTGCCGGCCGGCCTCCGGCTGCCGGAGCGGACCCGGGCCCGGCTCGTCGACCAGCTGGCCGGCCTGTCGCCGTCGGCCCGCCATCTGGTGCAGGCCGCCACCGTGCTGCGGTCGCCGTTCCCGCTGACCCGGCTCGGCCGCCTGCTGCAATGTGGGCTGATCACGTTGGTGCCGGAGGTCGAGGAGGCGCTGGACTCCGGTCTGCTCGTGGCGGCCGGCAACGCGCTGTCGTTCGGCCACGACCTGGTCCGGCCGATCGTCGAGGCGTCGATGCCGCGGGCCGTGGTGGCCGCGCTGCGCGAGGAGCACGCCCGCGCCCGGGCGGCCGCCGGGCGGCAGCGGCCGGCGCCGCCGGCCGGGCGGGCCGCCGAGCCGGGGCCGGTCGACTGGGGCCGGCTCAGCGAGCGGGAGCTGGAGATCGCCGAGCTGGTCGGGCAGGCGCTGACCAACCAGCAGATCGCGGGCCGGCTGGGCCGGTCGCCGCACACGGTCAACTATCACCTGCGCCAGATCTTCCGGAAGCTCGGCATCGCCTCCCGGGTCGAGCTGGTCTCGCTGCTGCGCCGGGAGCCCAGGGCGGCACCGGCCCGGTGACCGTAGAGCCAGTCCAGCGCGTCCGGCCGGGCGGATGCCAGCGCGCGGTCGCGCTGCCGCTGCTCGGGACCGTCCGGCAGGTGGTATCGGTGCAGGCCGGCGCGGGCGGACTCGGCGACCCGTTCGGCCCGGGGGCGGCGCACCGCCTCGTACCTCGGGAAGTCGTCGAGGCAGCGGGCCAGCGTCGCCGCGTCCTCGATCGCCTGCGCCGCGCCTTGCGCGGTGAACGGCAGCATCGGATGGGCGGCATCGCCGAGCAGCACCACCCGGCCGCGCTGCCAGGCCGGCCCGGGCGGGCGGTCGTACAGGGGCCGGCACTCGATCGGGCCGGCCCGGCCGAGCAGGTCGCGCACGACCGGATGCCAGCCGGCGTAAGCGGCCGACGGGTCCACGACGCGGCGGCGCGGCTCGGCCGCCGGTGCCGTGACGACCAGGTTGAGGTGGCGACCGCCGTCGATCGGATAGGCGACGCAGTGCCGGCCGGGGCCGAGCCACACCACGACCCGGTCGGCCGCCGGGCACGCCTCGTCCATCGGCAGCACGGCGCGGCCGGCCAGGTGGCCGCTGTAGCGCGGCGGTTCCGGCCCGAACACCCGGCGGACCACCGAATGCAGGCCGTCGGCCCCGATCACCGCGTCGGCGCGCAGCTCCGGACCGTCGTCGAAGCGGAGCACCACGCCCGTACCGTCGTCGCGGACGCCGGCGCACCGGCGGCCGAAACGCACCGCCGCCGGGCCCTGGGTCCGGCGTACGGCGTCGAGCAGCGCCCCGGCCAGGGCCGACCGGCGCAGCGTGTAGTAGGGCGCGGCATACCGGTCGTCCTGCAGGCCGGTGCGGCCGAGCACGGTGTCGTCCCGCCACCGGCGGATCTCCCGGCAGGCCGGACGGACCGCCGTGGCGAACACCGCGCCGAGTCCCAGCGCGTGCAGCTCGGCGGCCGCGTTGGGCGAGATCTGGATCCCGGCGCCGTCGTCCGGCGGCGCCGGGTCGCGCTCCACCACGACGCAGCCGATGCCCTGCCCGGCCAGCGCGACGGCGAGGGTGAGGCCGCCGAGGCCGGCGCCGACGATGGCGATCATGAGCGTGTCCTTCTCAGTAGTACTGCAGCGCCTTGTCCCAGTTCTCGTCCGCGGTGAACAGGCCGCGCGGCTTCAGCACGTCCGGCATCGCGGTGAGCAGCGCGGCCGGCACGATCGCGCCGGGTGGCACCGCCTCGACCTCGGCGTCGATCCCGAACGCCAGGCCGATGCCGGCGACCAGTTCGCGGACCGCCGCCGCCCGGTGCCGCTGCGGCACCTCGATCTGGACCCGCAGCCGCGGTGGCGTGTGCCGGGCCCGCCAGAACAGCACGCCGTACTCGGCCGGCAAGCGGAACACCACGTCCTCCAGGCCGGCCTGGGTGAGCCCGCCGCCGAGCCCGAACCGGCCCAGCACCCGGACGGCCGGCAGGTGCCAGCCGCACGGGCAGTCGAAGTAGGACACCTCGACGTGGTCGCCGATGTGGTAGCGCAGCAACGGCATCGCCTCGCGGAACAGCGGGGTGACCACCAGCTCGCCGGTGCCCGCCGCGCTGGTCCGGCCGGTCGCCGGGTCGTACACCTCGAAGATCGCCCGGTCGGCCCAAAGGTGCAGGCTGCCGTGCGGGCACTCGCCGGCCAGCCCGCCGGTCTCGCTCGCGCCGTACTCCTCGACGACCGGCACCCGCCACAGCCCTTCGATCCGGGCGCGCCGGGCCGGGCTGAGCGGTTCGCCGGCCACCAGCAGCGCCCGCAGCGCCGGGAAGTCGCGGCCGGGGCGTAACCCGGCGGCCTCGGCGGCCGCGTGCCAGAGCAGCGTGTCGGTCGGCAGCGACCAGGTCAGCGTGACGTCCAGGTCGTGCAGGAGACGGACCACTTTGGCGTACGGTGTGGCCAGCGACCGGTTGTCGGCCGGCACCACGGTCGCGCCGCGGGACCGGGCCGCCGCGTGCGCGACGTGCGCGGTGAGCATCAGCGCGTACGGGGTGCGGACCAGGAACGTGTCGCCGGGCCCGAGGCCGACGTGCATCCGGGCGTACCGGTCGATCAGGTCGGTCCAGTCCCCCGCGGTGTAGTACGAGGCGGTCGGCGCGCCGCTGCTGCCGCTCGACTCGTGATAGGTGGCCAGCGCCGACCGGTCCACCGCGAGCATGCCGAACGGGTACGCGTCGCGCAGGTCGGCCTTGCTGGTCAGCGGATAGCCGGCCAGCTCGGCCCGGTTCGCCGGGACGCCGTCGCGCCGGGTGCGGTAGAAGGGCGACCCGGCGGCCGCCGCCAGGGTCGCGGGCAGCAGCCGGTCCTGCAGCCGGGCCAGTCCGTCGAAGCCGCCCCACTCCCCCAGGCGGGGCAGCCCGGTCAGGGTCGCGTCCACGTCGCCCTCACAGCTCGTGGCACAGTTCGTCGATGGGATAGCCGACGTGCCGCTCCCGGCCGGGCAGGTAGCCGAGGACCTCGTCGCCCGGCCGCAGCTCGGTGGAGTTGTGCACCACCCCGCCCGGCCCCAGCACGCGGACGTGCCAGTCGTCCTGCACGATGAGGTTGACCTGCTCGCCGGAGGGGGCCACGGCGTCCACCGCGAGCAGCGGCCGCGTCTCGATCTTGACCCGGCCCACGGTCACCGGCCGGGTACGGCCGTCCGCCCGTACGGCGAGCACGGTGGCACCGGCCCGCAGCTCGCAGAGATAGCGGGTGTGCTCGGGGTCGGCCAGCGTGTACGACATGATCGCGCCGGCGTTGACCCGGAACGGCCGCATCGGCATGTACGGCAGCGGGTGCGTCTCGCTCACGCACAGCATCAGCGCCCGCGACCGGGAGCCGACCAGGATGCCCTCGTCCTGGTTCAGATACGAGCAGGTGTCCACGCAGGCCCGTTCCCCGGCGCCGCAGTGCCGCACCCCGGTGACGGTGAGCGTGACCAGGTCGAGGTCGGGTGAGCGGCGGCGCACCACCTCGGTGAGTTTCGTGGCGTCACCCGGGCCGCCCGGCCGCAGCAGCACCCCGTCCGGCCCCCGTTCGAGCACCGTGAGGTGCACGGACGCCTCCGCGACGCCGTCCACCTCGGTGATGATCCGGCCGGGCGCGCCGTCGGCGGCGGCCAGCACGATCTCCAGCGGGATGTGCGTGGGGTCGTGGAAGCGCAGCACGGTCAGCTCGTCGCGGCGCACCCGCTCGCAGGCCACGTCGAGGCTGTCCGCGTCGGTCACGTCCACCCGGCTGCCGAAGCGCACCCCGGGCCGGGCCGCCGCGAGCTGCGCCGGGTCGCCGAGCCGCCGCGGGTCCACCAGCACCACGTCGGCGTCGCCGAGGTCGTCCGGCAGCTCACCGGCGGCCACGGCGAGCACCCGGGTCACCGTGGGCGGCAGCCCCGCGAGGTCCGCCGGGTCGTCCGCGACGATCGCCTCGAACCGCTGGTGCACCGCCTCCTCGGCGACCTCCGTGCGCCACGGGCCGGACGCGCGCAGGTCCAGCCAGCACTGCCGGTTCATCGCGCACCCACCGGGGTGCGGTCGTGCACGACGGCGGCGAGCCGGCGCACCATCGCCGCCGGGTCGTCGGCGGTGAACACGAGACGGCCCACCGCGACCCCCGCGGCGCCGGCCCGCATGGCCGCCGACATCCGGCCGAGCACCGCGTCCGGCCCGGGCACCGGGGCACCCCCGGCGGCCAGCACCGGAACGGCGGCGCCCGCGATGATCCGGGCGGTCGCCGCCGGGTCGTCCGGCAACGCGGTCTTGACCAGGTCGGCGCCGATCTCGGCGGCGACCGCCACGGCGTGCGCCACCAGGTCCGGGTGCCGGCCGTCGCGTACCGCCGGTCCCCGCACATACATCATCGCGAGCAGCGGGACGGACCAGCGGTCGCACGCCTCGGCCACCGCGGCGAGGTGGGCGATCTGGCTGCCCTCGGTGAGCGACGCCGCGTTCACGTGCACGCTGACCGCGTGCGCACCCAGCCGCAGCGCCTCCTCCACAGTGGCCACCGGATATTTCGCGTCCGGGTCGGCCGCCATGCTGGTGCTCGCGTTGAGCTGGACCACCAGGGACAGCTCGGCGAACCGGGCCGGGCGGACCCGGCGGGCGGCGCCCTTGTGCAGCACCACGGCGTCCGCGCCGTGGTCGGCCAGCAGGCCGACGAGCGTGTCCAGGTCGCCGTCGGACCGCAGCGGGCCCGCGCCGACCGCGTGGTCGAGCGGCACCACGAGCAGGCCGGAGCCGCCCCGCCGGCCGAGATGGCCGAGGCGTAGCCGCCGACCGAAGGATTCGTTTCCGTACATTGTCGCCCCTCTGTTCGTGTGTCTTTTCCGACGAGCACGAAGCTATGGAGAGCCCGGCCGGCGGCCAACTACCCAGGCGAGTAGGCGTGGCCGTCCGGGGCACCGGAACCGCAGCTCAGCGCGGATCGGCGGGCCGCACACCGATCGACCTCACCAAATGGGTAGTTGCCACCGAACGGGTGAATCCGGTTGGCACCCCGGTAGACTGCGGACCGGGGGTGCAATGGAGATCTTCCCGGCGGATTCGGGCCGGCCCGGACCGACATGACCAGGCGGATCGTCGGCCGGGAGCCGGAGATCGAGTTCCTGCGGCGGGTGGTCGACGACACCGCCAACGGCGCCGGCGGCTGGCACGTGCTCACCGGGGTGGCCGGCATCGGCAAGTCCCAGCTGCTGCGCCTCGCCGCCGACCTCGCCGCCAAGCAGGGCCTCGCGGTGGCCGCCCGCGAGGCGTTCCGGCTCGACCAGGCGGCCCCGCTGGTCACCCTCGCCGGGGCGCTGCGCGACTGCCGGCCGGCCACCTCGGCGTTCGCCTGGCTCGCCGAGCACGAGCCGGAACGCGCCGACCCGCTGGGCACCCTGCACCGGCTGCGCACGTCGCTGGAGAAGGCGGCGGGCGAGCGTCCGCTGCTCGTGATCGTCGACGACGCCCAGTGGATGGACGAGCTGAGCGCGCTCGCCGTCCGCGAGCTGGTGCCGGCGCTGGCCTCCTCGCCGGTGCGCTGGCTGTTCGCCCACCGGCCACCCTCGGCGGACGACCGGGCGACACCCGGCCAGCAACTGCTGCGCTGGCTGCAGCGCGACGGCGACGCGACGCTGACCCTCGGCGTCCTCGACGAGCAGGCGATCATCCAGCTCAGCGCGGACCTGGTCGGCGCCGAGGTGGACAACACCGTGGTGGCGCTGGCCGCCTCGTGCGGCGGCAACCCGCTGCGCACCGAGCAACTGCTCAAGGCCCTCGTCGCGACCCGGCAGCTGGTCGTCGCCGGCGGCGTCGGCTCGGTGGTCGGCGACGACCTGCCGTCCAGCCTCGTCGACTCGGTCCGCGAGGTGCTCGACACGCTGTCCGGCCCGGCCGGCTGGCTGCTGCGGGCCGCCTCGGTGTTCGGCCGCCCGTTCCACCTCGC
>Ga0070668_100002558_pt1 | contig 13371 bp, 10 predicted proteins | sample KBSS43metaG_FD_64661 | JGI IMG/M metagenome (GOLD analysis project Ga0070668, IMG submission 64661) | Switchgrass rhizosphere microbial communities from Kellogg Biological Station, Michigan, USA - KBS S4-3 metaG | ecosystem: Host-associated > Plants > Roots > Rhizosphere > Soil ... | reverse complement strand
GCTGGATCAAACTCACGGCGATGCCGCTAGAGGTCGTAGGAGAGCAGGTCGTATCCGGTTGCCGCCCGCACCACACGCTGATGGACGAAAGAGCCGCTGCCGCCGTTGGTCAGCACCACGATGCCGCGGCGCCGTTGCGCATCGCCGACCGCGAAGTTCTTGAAGATGCCGCCGTTGCTGCCCGAGTGGTAGAACACCGGGCCGTTGCGGGTGTCCTCCATGTTCCAGCCCAGGCCTTTCTCCGTCCATCGACCGGGCAGCTTGATCTGCGGCGTGAGCATGGCCTGTCGCGTAGCCTCGGCGACCTCCCACGCCGCGCGCTGCCGGCGCGCCATCATCAGCGTCAGGAACGTCGCGTAGTCCTGCATCGTGGTGCGCAGGCTCGCCGCTGCGTTGGCGACGATGTCGCCCGGCCACGTCACCAGTCCGGCCGGCGCGAGCGCCATCACTTCAGGCAGCGCGCGTTCGGCATCTTCGTACTTCCATGCGGACAGAGGCTTGCCCCAGCGGTCCGCGACTTGCTGGGCGATGCTCCATTGTTCGCGGAACATCTGCCGCGGCAGGCCTGCTTCCGCCTGGTCGTGTGCGAAGTGACCATAGACGGATCGCGCAGCCAGTTCGGCATTCCAGGCATAGCTGCTGTCCTTCATGCCGGCGGGGGCGAACAAATGCGTCTGCATGGCATCGTCCAGACTCTGGCCGGTGATCGTTTCCACCGCCAGCTGCAGCCAGAAGAATGCCTCGCCGGAATAGTCGATGCGGATACCAGGCTTGACCATCGGCGCGAGTTTTTCCGTCGCCGGCGAAGTGCGCCAGTTCGGTAGCCCGGTGGTATGGCGCAACACATCGCGCGGAGTGATCAGCGCGATGGATGGATGGTCGGCCAGGTATTCCGGACGCCGATACCGCACCAGCGGACGATCCAGATCGATCAGGCCCTGATCCACCAACTGCATGACCAGATAGGCGAATACGGGTTTGCTCAGCGAAGCGTCCTCGAACACCGTCCGCGCATCGACGGGAGCGCCGGTCAGCGCGTTGGTCACGCCGAAGCCCCGGCTCCAGGCCACCGTGCCGTCTTCGACCACGGCGATGCCGACACCAGGAACGGCGAACGCCTGCATGATCCTCGGCAGACCGGCGAGAAACTCGTCGTCCGGAATCCAGGAACCGCCCACGTCTTTGCACGAAGCCGCCATCGCGCGGCCCGATGGCAGCGCGCCGAGCGCGCCGAGCGCAGCGGCACGGGCGATGAAGCGACGGCGGTCTGTCACTGGACGAATCGGCATTCCCCATTGGATACGCTGGCGCCGGCCGCATCAAGGCCTGATGGCCAAATGCCCATGCCCACGCAGGTCCGCTTTGGGTGAGAGCGGTCATGGGACGAATGGCCGCGCTCGACCGGAACCGGACATCCTGCTTGCGCGGACCTGGGGATTCTTTGAAGCTGGTATCTTCCCTTCTCGTGGACTCCACGATCACTGCGAACAATAGCCAGGCGAGGAGAAATCCCATGGCCGACGATCTTGCCGCGGCGAATGTCAATCGGTCGTATCAGCTCGCGGCGTCGAGCATCGCGATCTTTACGTTCCTGTTGTTCTTTCTCTATCCGAAATTCGCAACCGGCCAAGTCGACGCGTTTTCGTACCAGGCCGCGTTGATCGTGATGGGTGTGGCGACGTTCTCGTTCGCGTTCTCATCCTTCTACTATTACGGCGCTTCGCTCGGCGGCCGGATCGACGATGCCGAACGCGCCCAGTACTCGCGTCGAGGCGATTGCCTCTGGCTGCTCGGATGCGTCCTGCTGTTCCTGGCTCCGAGCTTGATCCTCTTCACGGTCAGGCTCCTTGCCGTCGCATCTGTATGGTTCGCGCTCTGGCTGGCGTACCTGTTCTTCGTCGTGCGCTACTTCCCTCGCGTCCAGACTGCAAGAAAGAATTGAAGCTTCTCGAAGACCCGTCCATCGGCGCCATGGACGTCTTCAACGAGAAGCCGACGAAGGCCATCCTCCTGATGGGCGGCTCAAGCACCAGCGGCCGCTCGGGTCGGAAGCGGGCATCGCTCAGAATCCGTAGCGAAGAAAACCGCCATCCACCGCAATGCACTCTCCAGTGATGTAGCTCGCCGCCGGCAGACAAAGAAACGCCACCGCCGCAGCGACCTCTTCCGGCTCGCCGATGCGCCCGACCGGCGTGCGCAGCAATACTTCGTCGAGGTAATCGGGATCGGCCAGCTTGCCGGTGGTGCGCCGCGTGCGGATGTACCACGGCGCGACGGCGTTGACGCGGATGCCGTCTTCGGCCCATTCGACCGCGAGGTTCTTCGTCATCTGGTGCATCGCGGCCTTGGCCATGCCGTAAGGCGCGCCGGAGCGCACGTGCGTGAGCGCCGACACGCTGCCGACGTTGACGATGCTCGACGCGGCATGCTTGGTGAGCAATGGGTACGCGTAGCGCGACAGCTCGAAGGCCGAGAACAGGTTGACTTCGAAGATGTTGCGCCACTCGTCCTCGGTGTAGTCGGTGGTCGGCTTGGTGAGGTTGCCGCCGGCGTTGTTGACCAGGATGTTGAGGCCGTCGCCCTGGTCCTCGACCCAATCGAGGATCTCGCGCCGCTGCTCCTCGTCGGCGACGTCCCCGACCAGCGCGCGGATGTCGCCTTCGGGGAATTCCTCGGACAGCTCGTCGCGCGCCAGTTCCAGCGCGTTGGCATCGCGCGCGGCGATCAGCACGCTGGCGCCGAAGCCCAACAGCTCGCGCGCGACGGCGCGGCCGATGCCGGCGCTGCCGCCGGTGACGAGCGCGAGTTGTCCGTCCAACCGCCAGCGATGTGGATCCATGCCCGCTTCCCGTCGTTCGGTTGGGCGTAGCATAGCGCCGGACGATCGAGGAGGCCGCCATGCCGCGAATGCTTGTTGCCATCGTGTTGTTGTGCGCGTGTTGCGCGTGCGCGAAACCGAAACCGCCGCCGACCGACGAACCGCCCGAGCCGCAGGCCGCGACGGGGACGGAGTTGCGCGATGCGATCCGGGACCCGATCGAAAAAGCCAAGGCCGTCGAGCAGACGGTGCGGGACGCGGCCGACAAGCAGCGGGCGGAGATCGACGCGCAGACGCAGAACTGAGCTCCGCTGCTACGAAAAAGCCCGGCTGAATGCCGGGCTTTTTACGGCGCCAAGATGCAGGCCGGCGTCAGAACGCGCAGAAGCAATACGCCAGCGTCTTCACCGGCACGCCACGGCCCGGCTGCAGCGCGCTGTCGAGGAATTGCAGGTCGTGCCCGACCTGCGGCATCGCGCGGGCCAGCAATCCACGGGCGAAATCGGACTGATGCAGCCATGCGCTGCCGGCGCGGCTCTCGGCGAACTGTGCGAAGAAGCGCTCGAACGGCGTTGCGACCTTTTCCATGTAGCGCACGCGCCAAGCGTCCGGCTTGCCCAGCTTGGCGCGCGCCGCGGCGTCTGTCAGCGCGTCCTGGAAGCCGCCGAACTGATCGACCAGCCCGCGCTCTTTCGCCTGCGCGCCGCTCCACACGCGGCCGCGGCCGACGGTATCGATCTCGGCGACCGGCTTCTTGCGCGCGCTCGCCACCTTGCCGGTGAAGTCGCGATAACCCTTGTCGATCACCGATTGGATCACCTGTCCGACTTCCGGCGCCAGCGGCCGGGTGAGGTCGAATGCGCCGGCGAAACGCGTCGTGCCGACGCCGTCGGTATGCACGCCGATCTTCTCGAGCGTGCGCGGAATGGTCGGGATCAGGCCGAAGATGCCGATCGATCCGGTGATGGTCGAAGGATCGGCATAGATGCGATCGGCGTTCATGCTGATCCAGTAACCGCCCGACGCGGCGAGATCGCCCATCGACACGACGACCGGCTTGCCCGCCGATTTCAGCGCGACGATTTCGCGGCGGATCTGTTCCGAAGCGAAGACTTCGCCGCCGGGCGAATCCACGCGCAGCACCAGCGCCTTGACGTTCTCGTCGTCGCGCGCCTCGCGCAGCAAGGCGGCGGTCGATTCGCCGCCGACCTTGCCGGGCGGTTGTTCGCCGCCGCTGATCTCGCCTTCGGCCACCACGACAGCCACCTGCGGGCGTTCGTCGACCGGCGACACCGCACCGTCGACATGCTTGAGGTAGCCGTCCATCGACACGCCGCGAAATCCGCCTTCGGCATCCTCGTCGGCGACGCCGCGTTCGATCAGCAGGTTTTCGACGTCTTCGCGCGTCTTCAGACCGTCGACGAGCTTCTGTTGCAGCGCGTACTTGGCGAGATCGCCGTCGGCCGCCGCGATCCCGGCAGGCAACGCATCGATCCCCGCAGCCAGCTGCGCCGGCGTGAGCTTGCGCACCTTGGCGATGTCGGCGAGATAGCGCTGCCACACGTCGCTCATCCAGAACAGGTCGGCCTCCTTGGCTTCCGGCGACGCGGCATCGAGCACGTAGGGTTCGACCGCGGACTTGTACTCGCCGACCTTGAACACGTGCACGTCGACGCCGAGCTTGTCCTGCAGGCCTTCGCGGTAGTACTGGCGATAGCGGCCAAGGCCTTCGAGCAGCAGTCCGCCCATCGGATCGAGATAGACCTCGTTGGCTTGCGCGGCGAGCAGGTACTGCGACTGGTCGAAGCTCTCGCCGAACGCGATCACCTGCTTGCCGGAGGCGCGCAGCTTCGCCAGCGCGGCGGCGACTTCGCGGATCGAGGCATAACCGGAGAACGTCATGCGGTCCGGGCGCAGCAGCACGCGTTCGATGCGCTTGTCCTTGGCGGCGGCATCGATCACGCGCAACAGGTCGCGCAGCTGGATTTCGCTCGTTTCGGTATCGCCGAAAGCCTTGGCCAGGGCGCGACTGGCGGGATCGGACGTGTATTGCTCGACCAGCGCGCCTTCCGGCGCGATCACCAGCGTGCTGCGATCGAGCAGCGGCCGCGCGCGGTCGCCGGCGCCGATCGCGATCAGGATGATCAGCAGCAGCGTGAAGAACACCAGGTTGAAGAACAGCCTGCGCGTGAAGTTCATGGCATCCCAGATGCCGATGAAGACACGGGCGATCGGGCCGCGGCGGCGCGGTTCGTTCATGAAGGTGGAACTCCGGAAAGCGTTGCGGGGGACAGTTTGATGGCGAAGGCCGGGCGTGTCATGCGCCATCGGTCATCACGGCCGAAGGCACACGCTCGCCCTCGACTTCATCGCGTGCCTCCCGAAGGATGCGGGCATCCCGGGACGATCTCAAGAAGCGGCGGCACAGCAGGACGGCGGCGACCAGCAGGCCCGCGATCAGCCCGATCCACATGCCGCGCGGCCCCCAGCCCAGGCCCAGCCCGAGGCCGGCGCCGAGCGTCATGCCGATGCCCCAATACGCGAACGCGGCCAGGAACATCGGCACGCGCGTGTCCTTGAGCCCGCGCAGCGCGCCCATCGACAGCACCTGCACGCCGTCGGGAAACTGGAAAGCGGCCGCATACAGCAACAGCGACGAGGCCAGCGTGGCGACGGCGACATCGCGCGTGTACAGGGCGACGATCGCGTCGTGTCCGAAGAACATCACCAGGCCCGACAACGTCTGCGTGCAGATCACCAGCGCGTAGCCGGCGAACGCGGCCCTGCGCACGCCCGCCGCGCCCTTGCCGCTGCCGAGCGCGTAGCCGACGCGCACCGTCGTCGCCTCGGCCAGGCCGAGCGGGATCATGAAGCACAAGCTGGCGACGTTGATCGCGATCTGGTGGGACGCCGCCGGCACTTGGCCAAGACGCCCGATCAGCAACGCGGTGACGATGAACAAGCTGCCTTCCATCAACCAGCTGATGCCGATCGGCAAGCCGGTCGCGAGCAGGCCGCGGATCGGCGGCCAGCGCGGCGCATCGAAACGCTCGAACAGCCTCAGATCGGCGAAACGGCGCGCGCGCCACAGGTACAGGGCCATCACGATCGACTGCACCCACAGCACGATCGCCGAGGCGATGCCGAGGCCGCCCGCGGCGAGTTCCGGGAAGCCCCAGGCGCCGAACGTCAACGCGTAGCCCAGCGGCACCAGCAACAGCAGGGCGCCGAAGCCGAGCACCATCGCCGGCGTCGTCCAGTGCAGGCCATCGCAGAGATAGCGCATGCAGTAGTACAGCGTCAGCGCCGGCACGCCCCAACGGATGCCGCGCAGGAAGGCCTGCGCGCCGGGAATGATCTCCGGCGCGATGCCCATCGGCGCCATCACGTAAGGCAGCGCGGTCTGCAACGCGAACAGCAGCAGGCCCAGCGCCAGCGCCAGCCACAGGGCCTGGCGGAACAGCGGACCGATCTCGTCGCGGCGCCTGGCGCCGTCGAGCTGCGATACCGTCGCCGGCACCGCCAGCAACGCGCCGATCGGCACCGCCATCGGCAGCCACCACATCGCGGTGCCGATCGTGACCGAGGCCAGCGTCGCGGTGCCGTGGCGTCCGGCGAGCACGGCATCGACGAAGCCGATCAGGCCACTGGAAAAATGGCCGACGACCAGCGGCGCAGCGAGGATCGCCGTGGTGCGCACTTCGTCGCGCAAGCGCGGTGCCGGGGACAATGCGTTGGACATGGGGAGTCGCTTGACTGCGGCCGCGCCATCGATCGAGTGTCGGGCGCTGGCGCCGGGTCGTGGCGGGCGACTATCTTAACCGTCTTGACCGCTGGCCGATGGCGGCGGGCCGATCGCAGCTGGGGATGAGCTCATGAACGTAGAAGACGCGGCAACGACGCCGCCAGCGCCCGACATCGTCGCGCCGCCAGCGCCCGTTGCGCCGCCCGCGCAATGCGAAAACTGCGCCGCGCCCCTGCACGGCGAGTACTGCTACGCCTGCGGGCAATCGGTGCACAGCCCGCTGCGCCACGCCGGCCACGCGCTCGAAGAGGTGTTCGAGTCGTTCTGGCACCTCGATGGCCGCATCTTCCGCACGCTCCGCGACCTGCTGTTCCCCGGCCGCGTCGCGCGCGAATACATCGCCGGCCATCGCGCGCGCTACGTCGCGCCGCTGCGGTTGTTCGTCATCCTGAGCCTGCTGACGTTCTTCGTCGCGCAGTTCTCGGTGCAGCTCGACGACGACACCATCATCAACGTCGACCCCGACTCCGGGGTCAACATCAGCGACCGCAGCGACGACGATGCCGTGGTTCGCGACACCGCGGCCGGCCTGGGCAAGAAATTCGCGGCGATGAACACGGTTGCCGAGGTGGAGCGCTTGCGCGACACCGAACTCGCCAACATCGCCAAGGCGCGCGCGCTCGTCCCCGATGCCGTCGGCGCCGGCACGGGCATGGATGCCGCTGCCAGGGCCATCGGCGTGCGGGCGCAGCGCCGTATCGATGAGCTGCAACGCAAGACGCCCGCCGACGTCGGCGCCAGAAAAGCGGCAGCCGGCGACGCGGCGACATCGTCTTCCAAGGCTTCCAACGACAAGCCCGTCGCGAAAGGCAAAGCGGACAAGACCCAGGAAACCGACGCCGATGCCGGGCGCAAGGCGATCCGTGCGTCCTCGGCGCTACCCGAGGCCGCCTGGGACGCAAAAGCCAATCCGATCTCGATCCCATGGTTGCCGGCCTTCGCCAACCGCTGGCTCACCTCGCAATCCGACCGCGCGAGCCACAACGTGGTGCTGATCCGCAAGGATCCGCAACGCTACATGCATGCCGTGATCAGCGCGGTGCCTTCGACGCTGTTCGTGCTGGTGCCGGTGTTCGCGCTGCTGCTGAAGATCTTCTATCTGTTCAAGCGGCGACTGTACATGGAGCACTTGGTGGTCGCGTTGTACAGCCACGCCTTCCTGCTGCTGTGCCTGCTCGGCATCTTCGCGTCGATGGGGCTGCGCCATGGTCTCGGTCCACAAACGCCGTGGCTGGGGACGATGTTCGGCTGGATCGAAGGGTTGCTGTGGACCTGGATGCCGATCTATCTGCTGCTGATGCAGAAAGCCGTCTACCGGCAAGGCTGGCCGATGACGCTGCTGAAGTACTGCGTGCTCGGCTCGGTGTACTTCATGTTGTTGTCGTTCGGCGCGGCGGCGACGTTTGTTTTGAGCCTGGTGCGGATGTAGGGTTTTTTCGAAGCCTCTTTTCCTTGCTCGTCATCCCGGCGCAGGCCGGGATGACGAAATCAGGATCAACGATCCAGCCGCGCCTGCAGCCACGCCGCGCGATTGGTGGCCGTCGTCGACAACAACGCGCGCCGCAGCGCGTCCCGCTCCTGCGGCGGCGTGCGCTGCGCGAGCACGGCAAGATCGCCGCGTTCGCGCGCTGGCATCGCACGCAACACCGCGACCAATCCATCGCGCTGCGCCGCCGGCACCTGCGCCAGCAACGATTGCAGGCGCGGATAGTCGCGACCCAGTTCCGGACCGAGCAGCCAGCCGCGACGCTCGCTGACGTCGAGCGCATCGAATGCCTGACGCAGCGCCAGCTGCCGTTCCTGCGGCAACGCCGCATAGGCATCGGCGGCGGCCTGCATCCGCAAGCGTTGCGCCTGCGGCAAGGCCTGCCAGGCGAGCCACGCATCGCGACGCGGCGCTTGCGCCTCGGGCGACAGCGCGTCCCAAGCAGCGACGCGTTGCGCGAAAGCCTGCCGTTGCGCGGCGGACATCGCGTTCAACTGCGCCTGGCGTCGTTGCACGATCGCGCGTTCGGCCGGGACCGCCTCCAGCGACGATTGCAGCGCACGCGGCAACTCCTGCGCCCCGGCGATCGCGCCGGCGGCCAGCAGCACCACCAGCGGCACGCGCGCGGCACGCAGGGCATCACGGCGCATCGCTGGTCTCCGGCTCGCGCCCGGCCGCAGACAGGGCATTCGCCTGCTGCGACGCCAGCGCATCCGCCGGCGACAGCGGCTTGCCGTCGCGGGCGCGCTGGTCGTCGGTCAGCGCCGCCAACCAGGCGTGGAACGCCGGGTCCCGCGATGCCGCGGATGCGGCGTCGTCGGCCAGCATCTCGAAATCACGCTGCGTCAACAGCGCCGTCTCGGCATCGAAGGTTGCCGCCGGCGCTTCGGCCGGGGGCAATGGACGCACGCGGATGCGGACATCGCCGGTCAGGCCGGGATCGCTGTCCGGGATGACGAACGTCGTCGCCAGCGCGACGAGCATCGCGAAAGCCGTGCCAGCCAATACCGGCAACCACCAGCGAGGCGGCGCCGACACGGCCTCATGCGTTGCGCGCCCGGCCAGCGGATCGAGCCGGCGGCCAAGGATGGCCGCCTCGCGCAGGCGCGCGAGGTGTGCGAGGCGTTCGGCAGGCAGATGCCGGATCGCCTGTTGCGCGGCCTCGCCGAGCGCATGCCAACTCGCCTCGTCCGGCGTGCCGTCTTCCCGATGCGGCAGCGCACGCTGCAGGGCGAGGCGATAGGTCGGCCGCGCGATCCCGAGCACCGCGGCGGCGTCCACGTCCGGCAGGCCCGCTACCAGCCGCAGCAACAGCGCGGCGCGTGGGCCGTGGCCGAGCATCGTCAGCGGCGCGAATTCCGCTGGCCAGCGCGGCGGCGTCCGCGTGTCGTCGCGCAGGTGGGGCGAGGCCAACAATAACGTCCAGAACCGGCGCGGCCACTCGGCCACCGGCACCTGGGCCGCTCCGTTGCGGAAAGCCCGCATCGCCGCCGCCAACGCGCCATCGACGCGGTCGGCATCGCCACCGGATTGCAATTGCGCGAACACCGCGCCGCGACGCTCGACGCCACGCAGGAAAGCAGTCAGGGCCGCGGGAGCCGCGGCGGCGTCGTTCAGGGTGCTCTCGCGCATCGGCTCGGCTTCTTGGCTGCCTCATGATATCCGTCGATCCGTCGCGGACGCCTCTTGACCGATGCCGCAAATCCTGCTCCCCGAGGCTGCGCAAGGCTTGGCACGGAAAAACGGTTGTGCACAGCAGTCACCGAAACGTCATCGGCGCCGCCTTCACCTGCCCGGCGGCCCTTGTTGCAGTCATGTTTCACGATCAAGTAATTGATTCGCATGGAAATAGCATGGGTGGCGCTTTTTTCACCACATTCATCTCGAAGCGGAAATTCACGTATCGAAGTGTTCGCGCAAGGCAAGGATGCACAGGCTTATCCACAATCGGTGTGGATAAGGCCAAAAAGGCTTATGCGGCCGGCAGTTGCGCCGCAAACATGGCAGAGCCGAAGAGCTAGTGCTCGCAAGCTGGAGTCTCGCTGAGCGAGCCGGCCAATCGCTAGACTGTTTCGATGCCTTCGGCCAATGATTCAGCCTCTGCCGCTGTCCCCGCCGACGATGTTGTCGTCCTGCGCGTCGCGCTGCCGTTGCCGCTGCCGCGGCTGTTCGACTACGCCGCGCCGGCCGGAACGACGGCCATGCCCGATGCGATCGGCCGTCGCGTGCGGGTGCCATTCGGTCCGCGCGAGCTCACGGGCATCGTGGCGGCTGTCGAAGCGCCGGACATGTCGACGACGGCGGAGCTGCGCACCGCCATCGCCTGGCTCGACGACGCGGCGATGTTCCACGGCGAGTTGTTCGAGTCGTTGCGCTGGTTGTCGCGCTACGCCCACGCGCCGCTCGGCGAAGTGCTGGCGACCGCGTTGCCTGCCGTGTTGCGACGCGGCGAACCACTGCCCGACACCCACGCCTGGGCCTGGCGGCTGACGGCCGCCGGCAGCGAGCCGCTCGTGGCACTGCGCGGCAAACCGCAACGCCTCGCCGAGCTGCTGCGCGACGGCGCGCGCGATGAAGCCAGCCTCGACGACGCGCTCGACGGCTGGCGCTCGGCCGCGCGCGCGCTGCACAAGCGCGGCCTGGCCGAGCGCATCGCGATTCCGGCGTCGCAACTCGCGCCGATCCCGCAGGCGGGACCGGTATTGAACGACGCGCAATGCACCGCGGTCGAGGCGGTGCACGCGGCATCGGGATCGTTCGTGCCCTTCCTGCTCGACGGCATCACCGGCAGCGGCAAGACCGAGGTGTATCTGCACGCGATCGCCGAGTGCCTGGCGCGCGGCAGGCAAGCGCTCGTGCTGGTGCCGGAGATCGGGCTGACGCCGCAGATGCTGGCCCGGTTCCGTGCGCGTCTCGGCGTGCCGATCCATGCGCTGCACTCGGGCTTGAACGACAACGAACGCGCACGCACCTGGACGGCGGCCTGGCGCGGCGAGGCGCGCGTCATCGTCGGCACGCGATCGGCCGTGTTCACGCCGCTGCCGCAGGCAGGATTGATCGTGATCGACGAGGAGCACGACGGCAGCTACAAGCAGCAGGACGGCATCCGCTACCACGCACGCGATTTCGCGCTGGTCCGCGCCAAGGCGCTCGACGTGCCGATCGTGCTGGGCAGCGCGACGCCGTCGCTGGAGTCGCTGCGCAACGCGCGCGAGGGGCGTTACGCGCACCTGCCGCTGCGCCATCGCGCCGGCGACGCCAAACCACCGCGCGTGCGCGTGCTCGACGTGCGCAAGCGTCCGCTCGAAGCAGGGCTGTCGCCGGAACTGCTGGCCGGGATAGCGACCGCGCTCGAAGCCGGCGGGCAGGTTCTGGTGTTCAAGAATCGCCGCGGCTATGCGCCGGTGCTGCTCTGCCACGACTGCGGCTGGAGCGCGCAATGCAAGCGCTGCAGCACGCCCTCGCACGGCCAGCCGATGACCGTGCACGCCGGTGGCCGCCGCCTGCAGTGCCATCACTGCGGCGCGCGCCAAAGCGTGCCTTCCGCGTGTCCGGATTGCGCCAGCCTGGCGCTGCAACCGCAGGGCGCCGGAACCGAGCGCATCGAGGACCTGCTCGCCGAACGCTTCGTCGGCGTGCCGGTGCTGCGCATCGATCGCGGCAGCACGCGGCGCAAGGACGCGCTGCAACAGCATTTCGCAACGCTGGGCACGCAGCCGGGCATCCTCGTCGGCACGCAGATGCTGGCCAAAGGCCACGATTTGCCGAACCTGACGCTGGTCGCGGTGGTCGGCATCGACGAGGGCTTGTTCTCCACCGACTTTCGCGCCGGCGAGAAGATCGCGCAATTGCTGATCCAGGTCGCCGGTCGCGCCGGCCGCGCCGACAAGGCTGGCGAAGTGATGTTGCAGACGCATCACCCCGATCATCCGCTGTTGCACCTGCTGCTCGACGGCGGCTACGGCGCATTCGCCGATGCAGAGCTCGCGCAACGCCAGGCCGCGGGATTTCCGCCATTCGCCTATCTCGCCGTGCTGCGCGCAGAAGCGAAGCATGCGCAGGCGCCGATGGCGTTCCTGCATGGGGCGAAATCGACGTTCGGCGAAATCGACATCCTGTCCGCCGACGCACGCAGACTCGCGGGCATCGCCATCAACGGGCCGCTGCCGGCACCGATGCCCAAGCGCGCCGGGATGCATCGCGCGCAACTGCTGCTCTCGGCGTCGAGCCGTCGCGCGCTGCACGCTGCGCTGGATGCCGCGATGCCGGCGATCCATGCCTTGCCGGAGTCGCGCAAGGTACGCTGGTCGCTGGATATCGATCCGGCCGACCTGTACTGATGGATGCACCTTCGCTTCCTGCGATGACGCCCGCGCGCCGCCTGCGCAGCATTTTCAGCGGGTCGGTCGGCAACCTGGTGGAATGGTACGACTGGTATGCGTACTCGGCGTTCGCGATCTATTTCGCGCATCACTTTTTCCCGAAGGGCGACCGCACCGCGCAACTGCTCGACACCGCGGCGGTGTTCGCGGTCGGTTTCCTGATGCGGCCGGTCGGCGGTTGGTTGCTGGGGCTGTATGCGGACCGGCACGGGCGCAAGGCGGCGTTGATGGCGTCTGTCCTGCTGATGTGCGCCGGCTCGCTGTTGATCGCGCTGACGCCGGGCTACGAGCGCATCGGCATTGCCGCGCCGGCGTTGTTGGTGTTCGCACGCCTGCTGCAGGGACTGAGCGTCGGTGGCGAATACGGCACGTCGGCGACGTACCTGAGCGAAATGGCCGATCGCCGCCATCGCGGTTTCTGGTCGAGCTTCCAGTACGTGACGCTGGTGATGGGACAGCTGATCGCGCTGGCGTTGCTGATCGTCCTGCAGCGGTTGCTGCTGAGCGAGGCGCAACTCGACGACTGGGGCTGGCGCGTTCCGTTCGTGATCGGCGCGCTGCTCGCGATCACGGCGCTCTACTTGCGGCGCGGCATGCAGGAAACCGAATCCTTCGCGGCCGTGCAGGCGCGCAGCGACAAGCCTCGCAGCAGCCTGCGCGTGCTGCTGCAGCATCCGCGCGAAGTGCTGACCGTGGTTGGCCTGACGATGGGCGGCACGCTGTCGTTCTACACGTTCACCACCTACCCGCAGAAATTCCTCGTCAACACCGGCGGTTTCAGCAAGGCCGATGCGACCCTGGTGTCTGCGGCTTCGTTGCTGGTGTTCATGCTGCTGCAGCCGCTGGTGGGGGCGTTGTCGGATCGCACCGGGCGGCGACC
>Ga0070668_100002556_pt1 | contig 13378 bp, 16 predicted proteins | sample KBSS43metaG_FD_64661 | JGI IMG/M metagenome (GOLD analysis project Ga0070668, IMG submission 64661) | Switchgrass rhizosphere microbial communities from Kellogg Biological Station, Michigan, USA - KBS S4-3 metaG | ecosystem: Host-associated > Plants > Roots > Rhizosphere > Soil ... | reverse complement strand
GCTGGAAGGATTGGCGGGGACTCTGGGGCAACTCGACCGATGAGGGCAGCTCGCCTGAGTCGCCGGGGCGCCAGGGGGCGCGCTGGAACCACCCGGCGCTCTTCCACACGCAGTCGCGCGACTCGCACTAGCCCCTTCTGGCCGGCGGCCGGCCCTCAGACCGCGGCGAAACGGCGCAGCGCGAGCCTTGCGATCGCCAGGTAGGCAACGAGCAGGATCGCGAGGTGGAGCAACGGACCGCCGATCGAGGGGCCGGAGGAGTCGAGGGCGCCGGTCAGCGCTTCCAGCGCCGGCTTGAAGGGGAATAGCGCGGCTATCACCTTGATCACCGAGTAGAGGTCGGCGCCGATCGCGCCGGAGGGGATCAGTGAGAGGAAGGCGATCGGCAGGGTGACCATGAAGGCGAGCAGCGAGACGGCGCGGACCTCACGGGCGAGGGCGCCAAGCGCCGCGCCCGCCGCCGCCAGCGCCGCGCCGCCGACCACGATCGCCGCCAGCCAGAGACCGATCCGGTTCCATTCGAGCGGCACGAAGATCTGCAGCCCGGCGAGCATCAGGAGGGTGACGACGAGGCCGACCGCGACCCCGAGCAGGACCTTCTCGCCGAGCAGCTCGGTCTCGGAGACGAGGCCACGGACCAGGCGCGAGAAGGCGTTCTCCTCGCGCTCGAGGGCGAGCGAGCCGGCGACCAGCAGCACCGTGACGAAGGCCAGGGTGAAGGTCGCGGCGACGGCGATCGCGAAGACTTCGAGCGGCGGCGAGGAGCCGCCGACCACGACCTTGTCGACCTTGATCGGTTCGGCCAGGCGGTCGATCAGCGGCCCGGCGATGTCGAGGTTTTCGCCGGCCTGGTCGGCGAATTCGGTCACCTGGGCAAGCGAGCTGCGAAGCGGCCCCGGCGGCAGCGCCGGCTCCAGTGCCGCGAGGATCCGGGCGCTCGCCTGCAGGCCGAGGATGTGGATCGTCGACCCCAGCACCGGCAGCTTGCCGCCCTCGATCACCAGCTTCAGGTAGTGGCTGCCTTCGTTGGCGATCCGCCGGGCGATCGCCAGGTTGGCCTGGGCCATCAGCGCGGTGATCCGATCGTTGACGAGGCCTGCCTTGACCGGGTCCTCCTCGTTGACGATCACTTCGACTTCGGGCGTCCCCGGGGTCAGGGTCGAGAGCGAGTTGATCTTGTTGATCAGGTCTTCGGGGAGGACCAGCGCCGCCAGCACTTCGCCCGAAGAGACCTTGTCTTCGGCCTCGGCCTTGGAGTGGACGGGGACGCACTCGACCTTCTTGCAGATCCGGCCCTGGACGTTGGCCTGCGGCAGCTTCTGGCCGCCAACGAAGATGCGACTGTTCTGCGGCACTTCGTTGAGGAAGGCGACACGCGGCTTCTCGGGTCCGCGCGAAATGGCGAAGCCGACCAGTACCGCGATCAGCACCGGATAGAGGACCAGCAACGCCGACTGCAGCGGCGAGCGGCGGAGGATCTGCACGTCCTTGAGCAGCAGCCAGCGCATCGTCAGTGCCCCCGGTGGTGGAGGAAGGCGACGAAGGCGGTCTCGAAGTCGCGATCGGCGGCCTCCGGCGCCTCGCGCCGCACCGCCTCGCGCAGTTCCTCCGCCGGCCCGTCGAACAGCGCCTCGCCGTCGGCGAGGACCAGCAGGCGACCGCCGTAACGCTCGGCCTCCTGGATGTCATGGGTCGAGAAGATCACCGTCGTGCCACCCCCGGCGAGGCCGGAGACGAACTCCCAGAGGCGGGCCCGCTGGCGCGGGTCGAGGCCGACGCTCGGCTCGTCGAGCAGCAGCACCGCCGGCCGCGCCAGCAGCCCGATCGCGATGTTGATCCGCTGCTGGTTGCCGCCGGAGAGGCGGGCGACGATCTCGCCGCGCCGCTCGCCGAGCCCGGTCAGCTCGAGCATCTCCCGGCAGGAGGCGTGCGGGTCGGGGTGGCGCTCGAGCCGCGCAAACAGCAGCAGGTTCTCCTCGACGGTCAGCCGCCGATAGAGCGCCGCCTGCTGCGGCACCCAGCCGACCGCGCCGCCCCCGAGCGCGACCTCGCCCTCGTCGGGACGAAGGATCCCGGCCAGGATCGAGAGCAGCGTCGTCTTGCCGGCCCCGTTGGGGCCGATGATCGCGACCTGTTCACCCGCATCCGCCCCGAAGCTGACGCCGCGAAGAGCCTCGCGATCGCCGTAGCGCTTGGTCAACCCGCGTGCCTCCACGCGCGCGAACGCTAACGGCCCTTCCCTAAACTCGCGCTTGATGCCTTTCCCCGCAACGAGGATGCGCCGCCTGCGGCGCACCAGCACCCTGCGCGGCCTCGTCCGTGAAACCGAGCTCTCCGCCTCGCACCTGATCCAACCGATCTTCGTCGTCGCCGGTGAGGGAGTCAGCGAGGAGATCCCGACGATGCCGGGGATCTCGCGCTACTCGATCAACAACCTGACCGAGGAGGCGGGGGAGATCGCCGCGGCCGGGATCGGCGCGGTGATCCTGTTCGGAATCCCCGGCGCCAAGGACGAGGTCGGCTCGGGCGCCTACGACGAGGAGGGGATCGTGCAGATGGCGGTGCGGGCGCTGAAGGAGGCGCACCCCGACCTGACCGTGATCACCGACGTCTGTCTCTGCGAGTACACCTCGCACGGCCACTGCGGTGTCTTCCGCGAAGGCGGCACCGAAGTCGACAACGACCTCTCGGTCGAGCTGCTGGCGAAAACCGCGATCTCCCATGCCGACGCCGGCGCCGACGCGGTCGCGCCGAGCGACATGATGGACGGCCGGATCGGCTCGATCCGCTTCCAGCTCGACGAGGAGGGGCACCCCGACGTGCCGATCATCGCCTACAGCGCCAAGTACGCCTCGAGCTTCTACGAGCCGTTCCGGGTCGCCGCCGAGTCGACTCCCGAATTCGGCGACCGCCGCGGCTACCAGATGGACCCCGCCAACGCCGCGGAAGCGGTGCGCGAGTCGCTGCTCGACCTCGAAGAGGGCGCCGACATGCTGATGGTCAAGCCGGCACTCCCTTATCTGGACGTCGTGCGCCGGGTCAAGGAGGCGACCGGGGCGCCGTTGGCGGCCTACCAAGTCGGCGGCGAGTACGCGATGCTGAAAGCGGCCGTCCAGCAGGGCTGGCTCGACGAGCGCGCCGCAGTGCTCGAGACCCTGACCGCGATCCGCCGCGCGGGCGCCGACGCGATCATCACCTACTACGCGAAGGAGGCTGCAGCTTGGCTTCAGTGACGCCGCCGAAAGTTCCCCAGTCGAAGGCCCGCAGCCGCAAGGACGGCGCCGCGATCCCGCTCGACGAGACCGACAAGCGGCTGATGAACCTGCTGCAGTCGAGCTTCCCGCTCGACCCCGAGCCCTTCGCGCTGGTCGCCTCCGAGGCCGAGCTCGAGACCGAGGACGTCCTCGCCCGCACCCAGCGGCTGCTCGACAACCGGATCATCCGCGAGATCACGCCGATCTTCGACACTCGCGCGCTCGGCTACGAGTCGATGCTGGTCGCCGCCAAAGTCGATGAGGAGAACCCGCAGCGGGCGGCGAAGATCGTCAACGCCCACCCCGGCGTCTCCCACAATTATCTGCGCACCCACGAGTTCAACCTCTGGTTCACGATCGCGACCCCGCCCGACTCGCAGCTCGGGCTGCAGGGGACGCTGCAGGCGCTGATCGAGGAGACCGGCGCGACCTCGATGCGCGAACTGCCGACCCTGACCCTGTTCAAGATCAACATGAACCTGGAGATGGAGAAGGGGACCGACGCGCTCGCCGCGACGGTCGAAGCGGCGCCGCCGCGCGAGCTCGAAGCGCAGCCCTACGACGAGGACGACATCGCCCTGATCAAGGCCCTGCAGGGGCCGATGCAGGCGGTCGAGCGGCCCTACGACGCGGCTGCCGCCGAGCTCGGGATCGCGACCGAGGAGATGCTCGGGCGGTTGCAGGCGATGATCGACCGCAAGATCCTGCGCCGGGTGGCGGCGATCCTCTACCACCGCCGCGCCGGCTTCTCGGCCAACGGGATGGGAGTCTGGAAGGTCCCCGAGGACCAGATCCTCGAGATCGGCGGGCGGATGGCCGCGACCCGCGGCATCTCCCACTGCTACCAGCGCCCGACCTACGAGGACTGGCCCTACAGCGTCTTCACGATGGCTCACGGCCGCTCGAAGCAGGAGTGCGACGCGGTCCTCGACTCGATCGCCGAGAAATGCGCCATGGGCCCCGACGACCGCGCCACCCTCTACTCCTCGACCGAGTACAAGAAGATCCGCCTCCACTACTTCACCGACGATTACGCGGCCTGGGAGGCCCAGCATTCCTAGCGGCGGTTCGGGGTCGCTCTTCGAGCGCGCCCAGCAGGTCCTGCCGGGCGGCGTCAACTCGCCGGTCCGGGCAATGCGGCAGATCGGCCGCGACCCGATCTTCATCGCCCGCGGCGAAGGGGCCGAGGTCGTCTCCGTCGCCGGCGACCGCTACCTCGACTGGGTCGGCTCCTGGGGACCGCTGATCCTCGGCCACGCCGAGCCGAGCGTGGTGGGGGCGGTGATCGACGCCGCCAAGTTGGGGACCAGCTTCGGCGCCGCCACCGCCGGCGAGGTGGCGCTGGCCGCCGAGGTCGCCGACCGCCTCCCCGCGGTGGAGATGATCCGGATGACCAGCTCCGGCACCGAGGCGGCGATGAGCGCGGTGCGGCTGGCGCGGGCGATCACCGGCCGCGAGGTGGTGGTCAAGTTCGCCGGCGCCTACCACGGCCACTCCGATGGCCTCCTGGCCGAGGGCGGCTCGGGGATGGCGACGCTCGGTGTCCCCGGCAGCCCGGGGGTGCTCACGGCGCAGACCGCAGCGACCGTGGTGGTGCCGTGGAACGACCGCGAGGCGGTTTTGAAAGCCCTCGCCGAGCACGAGGTCGCGGCGCTCCTGGCCGAGCCGGTCGCCGCCAACATGGGCGTCGTCCCGCCCGAGGACGGCTACCTCGAGTTCCTCCGCGATGCCACCCGCGAGGCGGGCGCCCTGCTGGTCTTCGACGAGGTGATCACCGGCTTCCGCGTCGCCCGCGGCGGCGCCCAGGAGCTCTACGGAGTGCAACCCGACCTGACCGTGATGGGCAAGGTGCTTGGCGGCGGCCTGCCAGCGGCCGCCTACGGCGGACCGCGCGAGGCGATGGAACGGATCGCCCCGGCCGGCGACGTCTACCAGGCCGGCACGCTCTCGGGCAACCCACTCGCGGTCGCCGCCGGCCGCGCCACCCTGGCTGCGCTCGACGCCGCCGCCTACGCCCGGCTCGGCGCGCTGACCGACCGCCTCGCCGACGGCCTGCGCCGGCTCGCCGCCGACAGGCCGCTGCAGGTCGCCGCCGTCCCCGGCCTCGTCACCCTCTTCTTCAGCGAGCGCCCGGTGCGCAACTTCGCCGACGCCAGCGCCTGCGACCTCGAGTCCCACGCCCGCTTCTGCCGGGCGATGCTCGATCGCGGTGTCTATCCGCCGCCGGCCCAGTTCGAGGCCTGGTTCGTCTCGCTCGCCCACGACGACGCCAGCGTCGACCGCACCCTCGAGGCGGCCGCCGAGTCGCTCGACGAGGCGCTGGCATGACCAACCCGGTGAGCGAGCCCGCCGCCGCACTCCGCGCCCTCGCCGCCCAGCTGCGCGAGGAGGGCACGCCGATCTCGCCGCACGTTGTCGAGGCCGCCGCCCGCCCCCGCCTCGGCGAGCTGGCCGCCGCCGGCCCGCGCGCGGCCGCCGCGCCCGGCGAGTACGCCTTCGTGGTCGAGGCGGTGCGCGAGGGTTACCTGCTCCACTACGGCGAGCCGCGACTGCTCGCCGGCCACGACCCCGACCTCGGCCTGCTCGCCGGCGACTACCTCTACGCGCTCGGGCTCGACCGGCTGGCGCTGCTCGGCGACACCGAGGCGGTCGAGGTGCTGTCCGAGCTGATCGGCAGCTGCGCACGGCTCCACGCCGAGGGCCGCGCGGCCGAGGTCGAGCCCCTATGGACGGCCGCCGCTTACGAGATCGCCGGGCGCTGAGTGACGTTCCGCACAGAGTCGGTTCACGCCACAGGGGCAGGCCGCCTGACCCTCCAAGGGAATAGACTTCGTCGCCCTACGCGGAACGAATGTGGCAGCAGATAACGGCGACAAAGTGAACGGGGCCGAGGGGGTCCCGAGGCAGAGACCCGAGCCCCAGCCACCAGGCTATTTCGAGGGCGAGTCGATGACCCGGCGCAGAGCGCTGACGATCGGCTCGCAGGCAATCGGCGGCCTGGCCGGGGCGGCGATCATCCTGCCCGCGGTCGGCTTCGCCGTGGCGCCGATCTTCCACCGCGGCAAGGAGCGCTGGGAGAAGGTCGGCCCGGTTGGCGACTTCGTCGAAGACACCTACCGCCAGGTCGTGTTCACCGAAACCGAGGGGATCGGCGACGCCGGCAAGCAGACCGCCTATATCCGCAGAAGCTCGGCCGACCTCGAAGAAGAACCGGGCAAGTTCGTCGCCGTCTCCAACCGCTGCGCCCACCTCGGCTGCCCGGTCCGCTACGTCGAAGCCGCCGGCAACTTCATCTGCCCTTGCCACGGCGGCGTCTACGACTTCCAGGGCCGCCGGATCGGCGGCCCGCCGGTCCGCCCGCTCGACCAGTTCCAGACCCGGGTCCGCAACGGCCAGGTCGAGGTCGGCCCGCGCTACAGCGTCACCAACCAGCTCGACCCGGTGCGGGCCCGCGACCCCGGCGAGTTCACCGGCGGGATCTGGGAATACCTCTACCCGCCGCGTCCGTCCACCTTCCCGGCGCCGTGAGTGACGTGATCTGATGTCCAAGCTCCGCGACGCAATCATCCCCGCGCCACTGCGCAAAGTGGCAAAGCCCGGCACGACGCCGCCGAAAGGGCCGGCGCCGTCCGACCTCAAGACCTCGCCTCCGAAGCGCCAGGGCGACCTCGACGCGACGCTCGAGAAAGCCAAAGAGGCGCCGGTCGAGACCGTCGCCTGGCTCGACCAGCGGCTCGGCGCCAGCGGCTTCCTCACCGGGATGCTGTTCCGCAAGGTGCCGAAAGGGACCAACTGGTTCTACACGCTCGGCTCGGCGACGCTCTTCGCCTTCATCGTCCAGGCGACGACCGGGGTCTTCCTGGCGATGTTCTACACGCCCTCGGCGACCCAGGCCTACGCTTCGATCTCCCACATCAACAACGAGGTCCCGCTCGGCCAGTTCGTGCACGGCATGCACAAGTGGGGCTCGTCGGTGATGGTGATCCTGATCTTCCTCCACATGGGGCGGACCTTCTTCTTCGGCGCCTACAAGTACCCCCGCGAGCTCAACTGGGTGATCGGCGTGGTGCTGCTGATCCTGACGATGACGATGGCCTTCACCGGCTACCTGCTGCCGTTCGACCAGCGCTCCTTCTGGGCTTCGATCGTCGGCATCAACATCAACGGCACCGGCCCGATCGTCGGCCCCTACCTGAGTGACTTCCTGCGCGCCGGCCCCGAGCTGGGGGCAACGACGCTCTCGCGCTTCTACGCGATCCACATGCTGCTCGTCCCCGGGGCGATCATCGCCCTGATCGGCGCTCACCTCTACCTGGTGGTGAAGCTCGGCACGACCGCCCCGCCGTGGGTCAAAGCCGAGCGGCCGAAGATCGCCTCGCCGGTCGCCGAGCTCGAGGCGGGCGCCGGGAACGGGCACGTCAATGGACACGTCAACGGCTACGAGCGGGCCGACGGCCACGACGGGACGGGGGCGACGTCGGCATGAAGCCGAAGGACAAGCAGGCCTATCTCGAAGAGTACGAACTGCTGAAGAAGAAGGGGAAGCCGTTCTTCCCCTACGCGGTGATGAAGGACTCGACGATGGCGCTGATCGTCGTCGCCGTGATCATCGTCATGTCGCTGATCCTCGGCGCCGAGCAGGGGCCGAAGGCCGACCCGACGACGACCACCTACGTGCCGCGCCCCGAGTGGTACTTCTTCTTCCTCTTCGAGGTCCTGCGGGTGATCAAGCCGCCGGAGCTGGTCCCGCTGGCGACGATCGGGATCCCGACGATCTGCATGGTGCTGCTGCTCCTCTTGCCGTTCTACGACCGCAATCCGGAGCGCCGCCCCGAGCGCCGGCCGCTGGCGACGACCGCCGGCTGCCTGACGATTGCGGCGATGGCCTACCTCACCTACCTGGGCGCGACCGGCGGCTCGCCGACCGAAATCGAGATGAAGGTGGCACCGCAGTACGAGGCCGGTAAGGAGGTGGTCGCCGGCTCCGGCTGCCTTGCCTGCCACAAGCTGGGCGAGAACGGCAACAACGGCCCCGGCCCCGAACTGACCCACATCGGCGCCCGAATCCCGCGCGCCGCGATCGTCCGCTCGGTCGAAATCGGCCCCGGGATCATGCCCTCGTTCCGCGAACTGCCGCAAAAAAAGCTCGACGAGCTCGCGGACTTCCTTAGCTCACTTCACTAGCCTGGTCCGGGCAGGAGCGGCCGCGCCGCGCCTGAGGGCTTAGCCCAGATGGACACGATCAACGACAACCGTCACTCGCCGCAGTTCGCCGGCCAGGTCAACCGGATGTTCGACCGGATCGCCGGCCAGTACGACGCGCTGAACACGGTGATGACGGCGGGGCTGCACCACCGCTGGCGCCAGCGGGCCGCCGATCGGGCCGATCTGGGGCCCGGCGACGCGGCGCTCGACGCCTGCTGCGGAACCGGCGACCTGGCGCTGGAGCTGGCCTCGCGGGTGACGCCCGGGGGGTCGGTGGTCGGCTGCGACTTCTCCGAGCCGATGCTCGACCTGGCCCGCGAGAAGGCGACGGTGCGCGGCGCCAACGGCGTGCGGTTCGAGTGGGCCGACGCGCTGCAGATGCCGTATGACGGCGGCCGCTTCGACGCGGTCACGGTCGGCTTCGGCGTCCGCAACCTCGCCGACCTCGACCGCGGCCTGCGCGAGCTCGGCCGGGTGCTGAAATCCGGAGGCCGCCTGGTGATCCTCGAGATCACCCAGCCGCAGCGGCCGCCGCTCTCGACCTTCTACTCGCTGTGGTTCGACCGCGCCGTGCCGCTGCTCGGGCGCTTTGCCGCCGACCCGGAGGCCTACTCGTACCTGCCGGAGTCGGTGCGCAGCTTCCCCAGCCCGCTCGGCCTCGCCGAGAAGATGGACCGCGCCGGCTTCGGCCGGATCCGCTACACGGTGCTGGCCGGCGGGATCATCGCGATCCACAGCGGCGTCCGCGGGTGAGCGAGCGCTCCGCCGTACCGCCGCCGGTGACGGCGGTTCTAGACGCCTCCAGCCGCTGGCTGCCGACCCGGCTTGGCGAGGTCGAGGACCGGCTGGGAGCGGCGATCGCGCCGTTCTCCGGATCGCCGATCGGCGGCGACGCGGCGGCGACGCTGGCCGCGGGCGGCAAGCGGCTGCGGCCGATGCTGGTGCTGCTCTGCGCCGGCGAGGCAGGAGGTGAGGCTGCGGTGCGGGCGGCGACGGCGATCGAGCTCGTCCACATGGCGACCCTGGTCCACGACGACGTCATCGACCAGGCGCCGCTGCGGCGCGGTGTGCCGACCGTCGCCGCGACCTCGGGGCGGCTGCGCGCCCAGGCGACCGGCGACCTGCTGCTCTCGCGGGCCTTCGCGCTGCTCGCCACGGCGGGCGACGCGCGCGCGGTGGAGCTGCTGGCCGAGGCCTCGGTAGCGCTGGCGCGGGGCGAGCTGGCGCAGCGCCAGGACGCCTTCGACCTGGCGATCGACGAGGAGCGCTACCTGCAGCGCTGCCGGCTGAAGACGGCGACGCTGTTCGAATGCGCCTGCCTGCTCGGCTTCGACGACGAGCGCCTGCGCCGCTTCGGGGCCGATGTCGGGCTTGCCTTCCAGCTGCTCGACGACGTCCTCGACGTCAGCGGACCACCGGAGCGGACCGGCAAGGCGCGTGGCACCGACCTGCTCGACGGGACGATCACCCTGCCGCTGATCGTCGCCGCCGAGCGCGACCCGGCGATCCGCACCGTCGACCTGCAGGCACTCGACGCCGCTGCCGCCGAGGCCCTGTGCGACCGGATCGCGGCGACCGGGGCGCTGGAGGAGGTCCGCTCGCGGGCGCTGGCGATGGTCGTCACCGCCAAGCGGGCGCTCGCCGGCCCGGGGCTCGAGGCCGAACAGCGGCAGCTGCTCGAGTTGGTCGCCGACGGCGTCGTCCAGCGCTACAGCTGAGCCAACGGAAGCTCAGCCGGTCTGCCCGGTCGGGCGGATCAGGACCTCGTTGATCGCGATGTGGCGGTCGCGGGTGACGACGTAGGAGATCGCGTCGGCGATGTCAGCGGCGGCGAGCCTCTGATCGATATCGCCGAGCCGAGCTTCGATCCGCTCCTGGACCTCGGGCCGGTTGTGGCTGACCAGCTCGGTGGCGACGGCGCCGGGCTCGATCAGCGAGACCCGGACGTGGCGTCCGGTCACCTCCTGCCGCAGCGACTCGCTGAAGGCGCCGACACCGTGCTTGGTCGCGTTGTAGACGCCGCTGCCGAGGCGGGCGACACGGCCGGCGACCGAGGAGACGTTGACCAGGTCGGCGACCCGGCGCGGCTCCGACTCGGCGGCGCTCAGCAGGTGGGGGAGAGCGGCTTTGGAGACGTAGAGGAGGCCGAGCAGGTTGACCTCGACCATCTGCTCCCATTCCTCCACCGGGGCTTGCTGGATCGCGCCCAGCAGCATCACCCCGGCGTTGTTGACGACGGTGTCGAGGCGGCCGAGCTCCTCGGCGGCGCGGGCAACCGCGCGCTCCGCCTGCTCGCGGTCTGAGACGTCGGCCGCGATCGGCAGGGCGCGGACGCCGCCCTCGCTCAGCTCGGCGGCGAGCGCCTCGATCCGGTCGCCGCGGCGGGCGAGCAGGGCGACGTCGGCCCCCTGCGCGGCGAGGCCGCGCGCCGTCGCCTCGCCGATGCCGCTGGAAGCGCCGGTCACCACTGCCGCGGTCCCGCTCAGCTTTCCCTCGACTGCCACGAGCGCACACCCTACCCAGGGTGTGGTGTCGCTAAGCCGGCCGGCGGAGGAAGTCGTCGGCGCCGATCAGGTCGGCGTCGAGGGCGGCGACGAAGGTAATGAGCAGCTCCGCCATGTTGGCGCGCTGCAGCTCGCGCAGCTCGGCGGCGAGCTCGTGGGCGCCGCGGTCGAGCTGCTCGTCGTAGGCGTCGATCGCGGCCTCGCTGTGGACGCCGTCGGCGCGCCAGTCGCATTCGGGGCAGCGCCGCCAGACCCGCCAGCTGGTGCGGTCGCCGGCAGGCTCCCAGGCGAGCGGCTGGACCATCTCCGAGCCGCAGCGCGGGCAGAGGTGGAGGACCTCGGTTGGCTGACTCCTGTCGGGGCTCGTCTCGGGCATGTCCATATATCGAACCCTGGCGGGCCCGACTTGATCCGTTCTTTCAGGAACATTTAGGCGCCCAGGCGTGGGAGGGGTGATCCGCGGACCGTCTGCCCCCGTTACCATCTGCTGAAGATGCCCGGAAACATTGGACCCCTCGAGATCGCAATCGTCCTGATCATCGCCCTGCTGGTCTTCGGACCGAAACGGCTGCCCGAGCTCGGCAAGAGCCTTGGCAAAGGCATCCGTGAGTTCAAAGGATCGATCACCGGCGAGAACGACGACAAGGACGAGCAGCCCGACGAACAGGCGCAGATCGCCGCCGCCGACCCGACCCCGCCGCCCGCCCCGCAGTCCGAGGCGAAGCGCGAGGCTGAAGTCGTCCGCGATAAGTCCGCCTAAGGAGCGGCGGCCGTGGCGCGCCGCGTAAGGCCGGTCTCCCACGAGGACCAGCTGACGCTGGTCGAGCACCTCGACGAGCTGCGGGCGCGGCTGATCGTCTGCATCATCGTCTTCGGCGTCGCCCTGGCGCTCTGCTTCTGGCAGAACCACCTGCTGCTCGAAATCGCCGGTGGTCCGCTGCCCGACAACCACAAGCGGCTGATCACCTTCGGCGTCACCGAGCCGTTCACGACGACCCTGACCGTCTCGGCCTACGCGGCGATCATCCTCTCGCTGCCGATCTGGCTCTGGCAGCTCTACGCCTATGTGCTGCCGGCCTTCAGCCCGGGTGAGAAGCGGGTCGTGCTGCCGATCCTGCTGCTCTTCCCGCTGCTGTTCTGCGCCGGCATCGCCTTCTCGTACTTCGTCGTGATGCCAGCCGCGGTCAACTTCCTGCTCAACTTCAACGACACCCAGTTCAACATCCAGGTGCGGGCGCGCGACTACTACAGCTTCTTCTCGATGACCGAGCTGGCCGGGGCGCTCGTCTTCCAGCTGCCGCTGGCGATCCTGGCGGTGACGCGACTGGGGATCATGACCCCCGAGCAGTTCTCGAAGAACCGCCGCTACGCCTACCTGATCATCGCGATCGTCGCCGCCGCGCTGCCCGGGGTCGACCCGGTCTCGATGATCATCGAGATGGTGCCGCTGCTGATTCTCTTTGAGTTGAGTATCTTGATCGCACGGGTGTTTGGCAGGCCGAGGGAACCCGGCGGGGCAGTCGAGCCCTCGCCGCAATAGGACGGAATTCGCATGGCATCAGGCGACGAGCACAGAATGGTTTTCGACATCCGCGGCAAGCGGCGGAACGTCGTCAAAGTCGTCTACGCCGTTTTGGCGGTCCTGATGGGTCTCAGCCTTTTCCTCGTCACCGGCATCGGCAACGTCGGCAGCATCTTCGACAGCGGCAGCAACAGCTCCCAAAGCGGCCTGGCGCAGGAATACGAACAGAAAGCCGAACGGATCGAAACCGAACTGAAGAAACAGCCCGGCGACGAAGCCCTGCTGCTCAGCCTGACCCGCAACCAGCTGAACGCCGCGCAGCAGTACCTCGCCACTGGCGACGAAGCTGAAGTTCCGAACGCGCTCCAGCAGTACAAACTGGCCAGCAACTCCTGGTCGGAATATCTGGACGCGACGAGTGAACCGAACCCGGCCACGGCGCAACAGATCGCACCAGCGCTGTTCAACCTGGCCTTCACCGAGAATGCCTCGAGCTTCGAATCCAATGTCGCAAGCGCGGTGGAAGCCCAGGAAATCGCCGCAAACAAGCGCCCGACCCTGAATTCAATGAGCGCGCTCGCGTTTTACACGCTGTACACCTTCGACTACAACAAAGCGGCTCAGGTCAACGCTGAAGCGAGCAAACTGGCGAACACCAAGTTCGAACGCGAACAGCTCGACAATCAGTTCGAGTCGGAAAAGAAAGGCGCGGAAGGCGCCCAGAAACAGCTGGCCGAAATCGAAAAAGCCATCAAAGAATCGTCGAAAAACGGCGGCGCCGGCAACCCCGAAAGCCTCGAAGATCCGCTCCGTAACGCGCTCGGCGGCAACGGCCTCAGCGAATAGCCTGCCGATCCCGCCGGGTCCAGAGTGGGCCGTGTTGGGCTCGAACC
>Ga0070668_100002555_pt1 | contig 13384 bp, 10 predicted proteins | sample KBSS43metaG_FD_64661 | JGI IMG/M metagenome (GOLD analysis project Ga0070668, IMG submission 64661) | Switchgrass rhizosphere microbial communities from Kellogg Biological Station, Michigan, USA - KBS S4-3 metaG | ecosystem: Host-associated > Plants > Roots > Rhizosphere > Soil ... | reverse complement strand
TGCGCGACGACAAAAGCTTCCCCTTCATCCTGCTGCGCGAGGACCACGATTTTCCCCGGGTGATGAAGCATCGCGGCGCGCGGCGCGCCAAGGGCCAGTATTACGGCCCGTTCGCCAGCGCGGGGTCGGTCACGCGGACGCTCAACGCGCTGCAGAAGCTGTTCCTGCTGCGCTCGTGCTCCGACAGCTACTTCGCCAACCGCTCGCGGCCGTGCCTGCTCCACCAGATCAAGCGCTGCTCGGCGCCCTGCGTCGGGCGGATCGACGAGGCGGCCTATGGCGAGCTGGTCGGTGACGCCAAGGCGTTCCTCGCCGGCAAGTCGACCGAGGTGCAGCGCAAGCTGGGCGAACAGATGTCGGCGGCGGCCGAGGCGATGGATTTCGAGCTGGCGGCGGTGCTGCGCGACCGGCTGCGCGCGCTGACCTTCATCCAGGGGGCGCAGGCGATCAATGCCGAGGGCGTCGCCGATGCCGACGTCTTCGCGCTCGCCTGCAAGTCCGGCACGATGTGCATCCAGGCCTTCTTCATCCGTGGCGGTCAGAACTGGGGCCACCGCAGCTTCTTCCCCGCACACACCGCCGATGTGCCCGAGGACGAGGTGATGATGAGCTTCCTCACCCAGTTCTACGAGGAGGTGCCGCCGCCGAAGCTGGTCCTGCTCGACCGGGTGCTGGATGAGGGCGAGCTGGTCGCCGATGCGCTGGCCGAGCGGGCGGGTCGCAAGGTTCAGATCAAGCAGCCGCAGCGTGGCGAGCAACGCCGCCTGCTGGAGCAGGCGCAGCGCAACGCCGTCGAAGCGCTGGACCGGCGGCTCGCCGAGTCGACCACGCAGGGCCGGTTGCTCGGCGAGATCGGCGAGCTGTTCGAGCTCGACGGGCCGCCGAACCGGATCGAGGTCTACGACAACAGCCACATCATGGGCACCAACATGGTCGGCGCGATGATCGTCGCCGGGCCGGAGGGGTTCCGCAAGAGCGCCTACCGCAAGTTCAACATCCGCAACCCCGACATCAGCCCCGGCGACGACTTCGCGATGATGCGCGAGGTGCTGGAGCGCCGCTTCGCCCGGCTGGAAAAGGAGGATCCCGACCGGACCACCGGCGAATGGCCCGACCTGCTGCTGATCGACGGCGGCAAGGGCCAGGTTTCGGCGGTGGCGCAGGTCCTCGACGAACTCGGCGTGTCCGACGTGCCGCTGGTCGGCATCTCGAAGGGGCCGGACCGCAACGCCGGCCGCGAGCATTTCCACATGCCCGATGGCCGGGAATCGATGCTGCCGCTGAATTCGCCGGTGCTGTTCTTCCTGCAGCGGCTGCGCGACGAGGCCCATCGCTTCGCGATCGGCGCGCATCGCATCAAGCGCGCTAAGGCGTTCACCGCCAGCCCGCTGGACGAGGTGCCGGGCATCGGCCCGACGCGCAAAAAGGCGCTGCTGATGCACTTCGGCACGGCCAAGGCGGTCCGCGGCGCTGCCCTCACGGATCTCGAACGGGCGCCCGGCGTGTCCAGGGCGACGGCACGCGCGGTGTACGATTTTTTTCATCCCGCCGGCTGATCTGCCGCCAAAGTGGCCAATATCCGTTTTCGTTACTACGCCGGTGCAATCGTTAATAGTTATGATTAACGTTTGATTTGGGTGATTGTCGTGACATATAGGCGGCAGCTCAAATTCGGCCGGTTGGGGGAGGGGGCGTCTTTTGCAAGCAGCGTTCGCGCCGTCCGGCTGGATGATCGTGGCGATCACGCTTTCGCTTCTGGCAGTCGGTCTGCTGCTTGCTGTGCTGCGCATGGTCGTGTTGCCCGCCGGCGAGAAGCGGATGCGGCTGCGCGTGCCGTTCATCCTCCTGCTGGTCCTCGGTTCGGCCGGAATCCCGCTCGTCTCGATCGCCTTCCAGGCGACGCTCGCCTCGGCGGGTAGCGCGCTGCGTCAGGCGATGAGCAAAAGCGCGCTTGGCGGCCCGAGCCCGACCGAATTCGGCGATGACCGCGCCGAGGCGCAGACCGCCGAGGCCGGGCTGTTCGGCGCGCTCGCCGACAGTCCCTTCGCCGCGGAGATCGACACCGCGCTGCGCGACTGGCTGGGCTTCACCCTGCCCGACGATCTCACCCCGGCCGACAGCCTCGGTTTCCGCTTCCTCGACCGCCCGATCCGCCCTGCGGCGCAACTCTTCGTCGTTCCGCTCGAAGACATCGTCGCGGTCGCCGCCCTGGCCGATTCGACGCCGGGCAGCCATCGCCCCTCGGACCTGATCGGCGGGCTGCCGGTCCTCGCCTCGAACGGTGGTGCCGGCGGGGCTGGTGCGGGCAGCGGCGGGGGCGGAGACCTCGGCGGCGGTATCCTCCCGCCACCTCTCTCCGGCAGCCCGCCGCCGATCGACCCCGGCCCGGGCGGCGGCGCGCCTTCGGGTGGCGGCACCGCCGTGCCGGAGCCGGGAACCTGGCTGGTGATGGGCATCGGCTTTGCCATGCTCGGCCTGACCATGCGGGCGCGTCGCGCGGTCGCGGAGCCGGAAGGCGAGCGCCAACGCGGCTGAGCCGCGGCGAGAACCGACTCCGGTCAGCGCCGGTTCAGACCGGTTGGTCTACGAGGCGCTCATAAGATTGGAGATTGGACATCATGCGTTCGCTCACCACCATCGCCGCCGGCGCAGTTCTCCTCATGACCGGCGCCACCGCTTTCGCTGCCACCGGGCCGAGCCCGAAGGCGCAGGCCCAGCTTGCGAAGGCCATCGAGGGTCGTGTCGCCGGCAAGCCGGTCGACTGCATCAACCTGCGCGACATCCGTTCGACCGAGGTCATCGACGGGACGGCGATCATCTACCGCGTCTCGGGCAGCAAGCTGTACGTCAATACGCCGCGCAGCGGGCAGAGCGCGCTGAACAGCAGCAACGTCCCGGTGCTCCGGACGTCGATATCGCAGCTCTGCAGCGTCGACACCCTGCAGATGTACGACACCGCCTCGCGCTTCCCGACCGGCGCGGTGTTTCTCGGCGAGTTCGTGCCCTACACCAAGGCCGCGAAGGATTGAGCCGGTCTTCCCCGCGCCGGTGCGGGGAGGATGTCAGTCGGCGCCTGTCGCCGGGTCCTGCGCCGCTCCGAACAGCAGGCCGATCATGCTGAGCAGCCCGGCGATGGCGAGATAGCCACCGACCAGCGACAGTCCGCCATGATCGGCCAGCCACTGCGCCGCCATCGGCGCGAGCCCGCCGCCGAAGATGCCGCCGACGTTGAAGCCGAGCGAGGCACCGGTGTACCGCACCCGCGCCGGGAACAGCCCCGGCAACCAGGCGCCGAGCGGCCCGTAGACCAGCCCCATCACGAACAGAGCGAGCGCGAGGAAGGCGAAGACCCCTGCCGTGGTTCCGCCGCCGAACAGCGGCGCCAGCAGGAGGCCGGTGACTACCGTCGCCGCGCAGCCGATACCGAGCACGAAGCGCGGGCTGGTCCTGTCCGACCACCAGCCGGCCAGCAGGATGCCGGCCGCCATGAACAGGATCGCGCCGAGCTGGAGTTGCAGGAACGCCTCGCGCGAGTACCCCAGGCGGGTCGTGCCCCAGCCGAGCGCGAAGGCGGTCGCGAGGTAGAAGATCGCGAAGCAGGCGATCACCGCCAGCGTGCCGGCCACCGCCTCTCGCAGATGCCGCCGGAACACCTCGGCGAGCGGCACCTTCGCCGGTGCCTCATGCGCCATCGCCGCGGCGAAGGCCGGCGTCTCGGTCAGCTTGAGGCGGACCCACAGGCCGAGCCCGACCAGCAGGATGCTGGCGAGGAACGGCAGGCGCCAGCCCCAGGCCAGGAACTGTTCCTGCGTCAGCACCAGTCCGAGGACCAGGAAGATGCCGTTGGCGGCGATGAAGCCGACCGGCGCGCCGAGCTGCGGGAACATGCCGAACCGTGCCCGCCAGCCCGGCGGCGCGTTCTCGACCGCGAGGAGCGCCGCCCCGCCCCATTCCCCGCCGAGGCCGAAGCCCTGGCCGAAGCGGAGGATGCAGAGCAGGATCGGCGCGAGCATCCCCGCCATCTGATAGGTCGGCAGCAGCGCGATCGCCGCGGTTGATCCGCCCATCAGCAGCAGCGAGGCAACCAGCGTGGCCTTGCGGCCGACGCGATCGCCGAAGTGGCCGAACACGCTGGCGCCGAGCGGGCGGGCGACGAAGGCCAGGGCGAAGCTCGCATAGGAGAACATCAGCTGCGCCGAGGGCGCGGCGGCCGCGAAGAACAGCGGCCCGAAGACCAGGCTTGCCGCGGTCGCGTAGATGTAGAAATCGTAGAACTCGACCGCGGTGCCGACGAGGCTGGCGGCGAGGACGCGGGCATTGCCCGGCGCGCCCAGGCTCACGACGCGGTCCGCGCGCCGGCGTCGCCGTCGATCCGTCGCGGACGCGCCTGGATCGCCTCGATCGTCTCCAGGATCGTGCGCGCGCGGTGGTCGAACGTGTGCTCGGCCAGCACGATCGCCCGCGCCCGCGCCACCTTCTCGGCGCGCAGCGCCGGGTTGGCGCGGTAGAAGTCGACCTTTTCCTTCAGTTCTTCGGCGCTTTCAGCGGTCTCGATGCTGTCGCCGAACACCTCGGCGAGGCCGGCGACCGGATCGGTGATGATGAAGGCCCCTGCCGCCGATCCGTCGAACAGCCGGTTGGACAGGAAGCCGCCGGTCATCATCGTCTGCCAATGGTCGTTGAGGAGGATGTCGGCGCCACCGTACCAGCGGTGGACCTCGTCGTTGGAAAGGTGGTTGCCGGCGATGTAGCGGTCGGGGATCACCCCTTCCCAAAGCGAGCCGAAGACGGTGACGTCGATGCCCTGCTCGATGCACCACTTCACCATCGTGCGGTATTCGCGGCGCGAATTGCCGACGAACAGCACCGCCGGATTGGGCACATCGGCCTCGCCGTCGACCGGGTGGAACACCTCCGGGTCGGTCGCCTGGTGGAGCACGGTGACCGGGCGATGGGTACCGCGGGCCAGCACCTTGGCGTGGGGTTCTGCCGCGACGAAGATATGGTCGAACTGGTCCATCTCACCCTGTCCGAGCCGGTCGGGATGGCTGATCACCCAGAGGAGGTTGATCTTCGCCGGGTCGGGCACGAAGCGCTGCCTCCCGCGCAGGTTGAGGATCACGTCGGCATTGTCGCTGCTCCAGGCGTCGTGGCAGTCGACCCGGACGAAGTAGCCGAGCTTCTCCAGCGAGCGGCGGAGCTGCTGGGCGTAGTGATAGTCGCCCCACTCATGGGCGACGCGCAGATTGGGGGCGGAGACCTGGATCGCGATCGTCGTCGGCCGCGCGGCGCGGCGGGCGATGCGCGGTGTCGCCGCCGGCTGCGGCGCCAGCACCACCGGGCTGCCGGCGAGCGGCCGGTCGGCGCCGATGATCACGACGTGGATCAGCAGCGCGCCGCTCATCTGCGCGTCGCGCGGCAGCAACAGGGTGAAGGGATGGCCATCGCGGACCGGCCCGTCGCCGGCCGGCCGGGCGATGCCGATCGCCAGGATGTCCGACCCGGCGACCGCTGCGACCGCGACCGGTCGGGTCGGATCGGCCCAGTCGACGGCATGGCCCCGCACGACGTTGTCGACCAGCCCGGTCACCGCGCCGCCCCAGCCACCGGCGCGTACCGTCATCGGGCTGAGGTCGAGATCGCGTCCACCCTCCAGCGCGACGGCGCGCAGTTCATGTGGCTTGCCGTCGGAGAGCATGGCCGGCGCGGGCAGGGTGAAGCCCGCAAGATCGGTACTTGCCCGGTCACCGACGAAGAGCCGCGCCTCCTCGGCCACGACGGTGCCGACCTCGACGCCGTCGATGGTGACGCGGACGGCAGTGCCGCGCGCCGCGAAACCGCGAATCGCGTTCAGGTAGAATGGCTCCAGCGCGCCATGTGACTGCATCGACAACCGCCCCAACTCACGAGAATGGCGGTGTCTACGCCGCTAAGCCGTGCGGCGGAAGCACTCCGATGACGTGCCTGCGTTGACGGGGACGCGGCGGAATGGCACTTCGCCCTCCGGCGCGCGGGCATAGCTCAATGGTAGAGCACTAGCCTTCCAAGCTTGTGATGCGGGTTCGATTCCCGTTGCCCGCTCCAACCTCCCGCCGCCGCTAAGGCGCCCGTGGCTTTGCAAGCCACGGAACCCGGGGTACTTTCCTGCCATCCGACCGCTCGGAGCGGCCCGCGCGAAGTGCGGCCGGGCCGATGGAACAGGCTTCGGGAATGATCCGATTGTTGGAGGGTTTTCATGAGCCATATCGTCATAACCGGCGCGGCGGGCATTCTGGGCAGCGCCGTTGCGCAGTATCTGTCGTCTGAGGGGCATCGTGTCACCGGCGTCGACCTGGCGCCGGAGGCTCCCGGGTTTCCGGGCGTGTTCCTAGGCGGCGTGGACCTGACCACGGCGCCGGGCGCGGATCGCGTCGCGGCCGAACTTCGCGGGCCGGTCGATGGTCTCGTCAACATCGCGGGCGGCTTCCGGTGGGAGACCGTCGCCGACGGCCACCCCGATAGCTGGGAGTTCCTGCACAAGATCAACGTCATGACGGCGCTGCACATGTCGCGCGCGCTCCTCGCGGCACTTAGGGCGTCCGGGGGTGCGATCGTGAACGTCGGGGCCGCCGCGACGCTGAAGGCCGGTGCCGGCATGGGCGCCTATACGGCGAGCAAGTCGGGGGTGGCCCGCCTGACCGAAGCCCTTGCCGAGGAATTGAAAGCCGACGGCGTGCGCGTCAACGCCGTCCTCCCCTCGATCATCGACACGCCTGCCAACCGCGCGGACATGGGCGAGGCGGATGCCGCCAAATGGGTCGCGCCGGTCGAACTCGCGAAGGTGATCGCGTTCCTCCTGTCCGACGACGCTTCGGCTGTGACCGGGGCTGGCATTCCGGTGGTCGGGCGGGTCTGACGCGGGAGGACCATCAGGCAGGCCGTCGCGTGACCCGGCCCTTGCGACGCGGCGGGCTCCGCCGCGGGAAGAGGTTCCGGACTGGATGAGGCTGCGCCGGTCTCCTCGTAGCTGATCCCTCAGCCGCGCGTCCCGGCATTCGACCTTGCAAAGCGGATTCGCTATCCGTCTGCACGATGTTCAAGCGTTTCCTGCCCGTCTTCCTCGCGCTCGGCCTGCCGCAGCCGGCGCTGGCCGATGCCGCCCCGTTCGACTTGACCGGACCCGGCCTGCGCATCGCGGTCACCCGCGGCGGCGCGACCCTGCCGATCGCCGAGGTGCCGAACCTTGCCGCCGGCGACCGCATCGCGATCACCGCCGATTTGCCCGCCGATCAGGGCGCACGCTACCTGATGGTCGCGGGCTTCCTGCGCGGCGCCACCAACCCGCCGCCCAAGGACTGGTTCTTCCAGGCGCAGACCTGGAAGGAGCAGGCGAAGAAGAACGCGCTCGACCTGACCGTGCCTGAAGGCGCCGGGCAGCTCCTGGTCTTCCTCGCCCCCGATACCGGCGGGTTCGATCCCATCGTCGCGGCGGTGCGCAAGCAGCCCGGTGCCTTCGTGCGTGCGGCGCAGGAACTGTCGCAGGCATCGCTGGACCGCGCCCGACTGGACACCTTCGTCGCCGGCATCCGCCGCCACGAGCGCGACGACCCCGAGAGGATCGAGGCGGTGTCGCCGGTCCTGACCCATGCCTTGGCGATCAAGCTCAAGTCCGAATGCCTCGACCAGCCGGCCGACCTGCAGGCCGCCTGCCTCACCCAGAACGGCGAGTCGCTGGTGCTGGCGGACTCGCAGAGTTCGTCCCTCGCCGACAAGCTGGTCGGCACCCCCACCGACCTCGCGCTGCAGATCGCGGCGACGCCCCAGGGCGGTTATGGCTATTACAGCCCGTACATCGGCGTGGTGCGCGATCTCGCCCGGCTGTTCGGCGCGTTCCAGTCGACCGAGTTCAAGTACATTCCCGCGCTCGCCAGGCTCGGCGACGACCATGCCGCGCTGCTGCTCAACGCCGCGCCCTCCTTCGCCAAGCCGAAATCGGTGCTGGTGGTGGCGCTGCCGGCGATCGAGCCGCCACGGCCGCCGGCGCTGCGCCGCTCGACCCCCGATGTCATGCCCTGTGCCGACGGCGACGACCTGCTGCTGCCGGTCGAAGGCGCGCCACTGGTCTACGCCACGCCATATGCCCATGACACCGCGCTGCGCATGACCAAGGCGGATGGCAGCGTCGCAGAGGTGCCGGTGACCGCCGATGCCGAGCGCGGCGGCTTCGTCGTGGCCAAAGGCGCGATCCGGCCGGAGGACTTCCCCGGCGTGGTCGATGCCGCGCTGCACGGCCGCTGGGGCTTCGGCAGCTTCGAGGGGCCGCGTTTCCGTATCGCCGTGGCGCGGGGCGGCGCTTTGACGCTGGCCGATCCGGGTGCCGCTCAGGCGGTGATCGGCCGCGACGCGACGGTGATGCTGAAGGGCGCGGGCGGCGGCGCCTGCCTCGCCAGCGTCGCGGTGCAGGATGCGGCCGGTACCATCACCCCGCTGGCGTGGAAGGCGGCTGGCGAGGACCGGGTGACGGTAACCCTGCCGCTGGACAAGGCGAAGCCCGGCAAGCTGACCCTGCTGGTCGGCCAGCGCGGCGTGGCAGCACCCGATCGCATCGCGATCACCGCGCTACGCGAAGCGGCGCGGCTCGACGGCTTCATCCTCCATGCCGGCGACGCCGCGGGCGAACTGGCCGGCGCGCGGCTGGACGGCGTCATCTCGCTTGTCGTCAATGGCGTCGACTTCCGGCCGGGTACCGTCGAGCGGATCGATGGGGCCGACCGGCTGGTGCTGACCGCCGCCGATCCGGGCGCCGCAGCGCGTCTCGTCGCCGGTGCCGAGGAGACCGCGCAGGTGAAGCTCGCCGACGGTCGTACCCTCGCCCTGCGCTTCACGGTGGCGCCGCCACGCGCCGCGGCGACTTTGATCGGCAGGACGATCGCACGCGCCGATGCCGCGCCCGGCACGCTGCCGATCACGATCGACGACACGGTGGTGCCGGCAGATGCACGGCTGACCTTCTCGTTGCACGCCGGCGGCGCGACCCGCTTCACCGGTCGCGAGAGCATCGAGATCGCCACCGCCGACGGCCGGGCGAGCGGGAGCGTCACCGCCGCCAACGGCTTCACCCTGCAGAGCGAACAGGTGGCGGTCGTTTCGGTCGAGCCGGGCCGGCTCCTCGGCCCGGCGAGCTTCGGCCCGCTCCGCGTCCGGGTGGTGCAGGGCGGCGTCGCCGGCGACTGGATCCCGCTCGGTTCACTGGTCCGCCTGCCGGTGCTGACCGGGCTCGCCTGTGTCGAGGGCGCGGAGATCTGCACCTTGTCGGGCAGCGACCTGTTCCTCCTCGCCGCGATCGCCGCTGATCCCGGCTTTGCAGGGGCCGAGACGGTGCCTGACGGCTTCACCGCGACCAGTCTGGCCGTGCCGCGACCGGCGGCGGGCAAGCTGTTCCTGCGTTTGCGCGACGATGGGCGCGTATTGGGGAGCGTCGAAGCCGGGAAGTAGATACGTTCGCGGGTGGCGGCTCGTCGTGGCGAAGAATGCATCGAGTTCCGGGCGGATCGGCATCGATCTCCGGCATCTCCGCCGCAATTGGGTGACGGTCGGGCCCTCGATTACCAGACGCAGCGCGGGAACTCAAAGGCGAGGGCCAGAAAACTGCGCATCGCCACCAAGAACTGCCCCGTCGTCGTTGCGACATTACCAGTTCAAGCGCGCCCGCTATGACAAATCGTCTCACCGCGCCCCTCGCTCCCCCAGGGCAAACATTTCCTTGGTTGCCTGTCGGTGCGAACGGGTGCTTTGGGGTGACGGACAAGACAGGAGATCGTCATGCCGACCGACCGTGCAAAGGCGGCCGCCGAGTTCCGCCGCGCGATGACCTGGATCGCGATTCTTGGCGTCATCGTGGTGATCGTGGTGCTGATCTATCTGGGCTGGAGCGGCGATCTCCACCTCCACATGGTGATCGCCACCATCTTCGGCGTATTCGTGTCGGTGCTGCTCGGCTCGGGCCTGTTCGCTCTCGCCTTTTTCAGCGATCGCAGCGGCCATGACGACCAGGTGACGCGCGCGACCCGGCACGAGGACACGCCGCGACCGGAGCTGCGGCCGGGATCGCCGGACCAGTAGCGCCTTCGGTTCCTGAACCGGCGTACAACTTATCGCGGTTTCTTGTCCTTTTTGCCAGATGAGAGTAGTTCGCACGGATCGTGCCGATAACCCCCGAACAATGTCGTATGGCCCGGGCCGCCCTGCATTGGACGCGCGCCCGGCTTGCCCATGAGGCTGGCGTCGGCGCGGCGACGGTCCAGCGTTTCGAAAGCGGGCAGGTGGTTCTCGACGCCAGCATCGCCGCGATCGACGCGGCACTGGTGAAGGCCGGCGTCCTGCTGATCGCCGCCGGCGCCGCCGCGCCGGCGGGCGGGATCGGCGTGCGGCTGGCAGCGCACTAGCCCGCGTCGCTGCGGCGCTGTGCGGCGGGTGAGATTGCGCTACGATGCGGCAGGTGGGGTGCCGTGGAAAAGACCCGCCGGGCAGGGGGAAGGAATGGAGCCGGCCGACAGGATAGCCGCGATCGCCGCGATCTTCGATTGCGTGCCCGAGACTGCCGACCGGGTGAACCGCCACTGCACCGTGCAGCGCCACGCCCCGAACACGGTGATCGCCCATCAGGGTGACCGCTCGGGGCATTGCGCGATCATCGTCGAGGGCTCGGCGCATGTCCGGCTGCTCTCTGCCGACGGGCAGTATACCCAGCTCACGACCTTCGAGGCGGGCGAGGTGCTTGGCTCCTTTCCGGGCGGCCACGTCCACCGCGCCGACATCGTGGCGATGGGGACGCTGATACTGCTGCGCATCGCTGCGGCCGACCTCGCCGCGATCGTGCGGGACGACGCCGCGCTCGGATCGGGCCTGGCGGCGATCTTCTCGCGGCAGTTCGACGGGCTGTTCGATCGCCTGGCCGCGCGGGTCACCCTGACCGCGACCGGCCGCGTCTATGCCGAGCTCGCCCGCCTGGCCGGCGACCGCAATGTCATCAGCCCGCCGCCAGTGGTGGCGGGGCTGGCGATCCGGGCGCAGACGACGCGCGAGACGGCGTCGCGCGCGATCGGCGTTCTGGAGCGGCGCGGGATCATCCGCCGAAGCGCGGACCGGCTCGACATCGTCGCTCCGCGCATGCTCGCCGACCTCACGGTGTGATGTCCCGGCGCGGCTATTGCGCGGCGACGGTGTAGATCATGTGCGCGCCGGAGGCGCCGCGGACATCGCCGGCGACCTCGATGCGCAGCCGCGGCATCGCGCATTCGAGTGCCAGCGCCATCGGTCGGCTCGCCAGCCAGCGCTCCGCCCCGGCGGCGCGCGCGATCGTCGCCGAGCGGCCGGCGACGAAAGCAGACAGACGCCCGTTGATGGCCAGCCCGTAATCGAGGGCGAGACCCGCCGTCGCGCGTCCGTCCGCCGCCAATGTCCCCGCTGCGCGCACCGCCGCGGCGGGGTCGGGCAGGGCGAGCAGCAGGGTGTCGTCGATCCGTTCCAGCCACAGCGCGCCGTCGAGCGGGAAATCGGACAGCGCGGCGCCGCCTGCGATGGCGACGAGCGCGACCGCAGCCGGGGGCAGCGGCTCGGACAAGGCGGGGACCTCGGCGCTTCGAGAAAGAGCGAGCGCCCGGGTTTCGCCGCCGGCCGCGGCCCAGCCGGGATCGATCGTCGCGTCGCCGCCCGGGTCGGTGACGTTCAGCGCCAGCGCGCGGCTCTGCAGCAGCCGCGCCTGAGCGAGGGCAAGGCCGCGTGCCATCGCATCGCCGATGGCGATGGCGGCCGGACCGGGCGCGGCATGGTCCTCGATCGCCTCGACAGAGACGGCACCCTCGATAAGCGCGTCGAAGCGCGGGCCCCAGCGTTGGTCGACCACGGTGACCGATTGCGCGCGGAAGATGTCGGCGCGGCAGGGCAGGACGACGTGCAACTCGCCGCCCCGCCGGATCACCGCCTCTGCGATCAGGATGTCGGCACCCGCGGCGAGCGCGCCGAAGGCGAAGCCGGGGCGAGCGGCGGCGACCGCCGCATCGATCAGCCGGGCGGCGTCGGTATCGTCGGGGGCCAGGCCCATGATCCCGCGAAAATGCAGGCTGGGCGGCGGGCGGAAGCGGTCGAGCCAGCCGGTATCGGTTCCGACCGCCTCAAGGATCAGCGCGAACTGGCGGAGGGTCACCGCCTGGTCCTCCCAGGCTGCCGGCGCCGCCGCCAAGGCCGCGTCCAGCGCCGCCTCAGCCGCCGCCGGTCGGCCCAGCAGCAGCAGCGCCTCCGCCCGGGTTGCCGCCAGCCAGTAGGGCGTCTCCTCGACATGCGCGCCGCTGTCGAGCCGGTCGAGCGTCTCCTGTGCGAGCGCCGCCGCCTCGTCCGGCCGGCCGCCGAGCAGCGCGAGCGTCGCGGCGTTGATCAGCGGCCAGGTGGCGGGGGCCAAAGCGGCGGCGGCGGCATAGGCCTCCCCCGCGGCGCGATAGAGCGCGGCCCGCGCGTCCCCTGCGGCCCGCCGCGCCTGATCCTTGAGCAGCCGGCCGCGCAGGCACAATCCCTCGAAGCTGTCGCGCGGTTCTCCCTCGCCCGACTGGAACAAGGTCCAGGCGCGATCGACCGCACCGGATCGGGCGAGCGCCCGGATATGCGCGAAGCTCGTCATCGGCGCGGCGATGCTAGCGGTCAGCCGCCGCCTTTGCCACCCGGATGGCCGACGTCCGGATCGATGGTGATGGCGATGCGCGTCTTCGTCCGGGCGTCGATCAGCTCGACGTGGAAATTGAGCGCGAAGACATAGTTGCCGGCGCCATCCGACGTGCCCGATGCGGTGCGGAGCGTCTTCGCCGCCTCCGCATCGAAGAAGAAGTACGCCCATTTGGTGGCGGGCAGCGCAGGCGGCAGCGATGGCGCGTTCGGCCGATCGGGCAGCACGGCGAAGCGGCCATTGTCCAGATAGATCAGGCTGGCATCCGAATAGACCGCGCAAAGATCGTCGGGCTCGGCCGCGGTGAACGGCCAGAAGCGCGTGTCGAAGGTGCAGTTCAGCCGGTCATGGATCTTGATGACGGTGCACTGCTTGTCTGCGCCGTTGAGCGACAGCGCCGTCATCCTCGGCTGGTCGGGATTGCGCGGCGATTCCGGCACTTTGGAGGTGCCGTTCCGGAACGTGCCGGCGCGGTGATAATCCTCGATCACCGCGAAGACATCCTTGTAGCCGCAGGCCGACTTCGGATCGTCCAGATCGATGCGGTCGTAGAGCGAGATGTAGGGGAGGAAGGTTGCCGCACCGGTGGCTTCGTCGATGTCCATCGAGAAGTCGATCTCGAAGCACTGGACGATCCGAATATCCTTTTCCTTACCGGACTTGTGGATCATCGGCCGGTGGATTCCGGGG
>Ga0070668_100002553_pt1 | contig 13391 bp, 11 predicted proteins | sample KBSS43metaG_FD_64661 | JGI IMG/M metagenome (GOLD analysis project Ga0070668, IMG submission 64661) | Switchgrass rhizosphere microbial communities from Kellogg Biological Station, Michigan, USA - KBS S4-3 metaG | ecosystem: Host-associated > Plants > Roots > Rhizosphere > Soil ... | reverse complement strand
GACGGACGAGGACCGCTGGCCGTGGCTGCAGGCGATTGCCGACGAGATCGACCGCCTCGCGGCCGCCGGTGAGCGCGCCGTGATCGCCTGCTCGGCGCTGAAGCGCGCCTATCGCGACGTTCTCGTGCACGGTCGCGAGGATGTCCGCATCGTGTTTCTCGACGGAACGCAGGATCTGATCGCCGCCCGCCTCGCCGCGCGCAAGGGGCACTTCATGCCGCCGGGCCTGCTCGCCAGCCAGTTCAAGACACTGGAGCGGCCGGGAACGCACGAACGGCCGATCACGGTATCGATCGATGCGCCGGTCGAAAAAATCGTGGATGACATCGTCACTCAACTGAACCTGGTTTCCCAATGACCCGCATTGCACTTGTTGTCTCCGACGTCGACGGCACCCTGTTGACGAAGGACAAGGTCCTGACCGATGGCGCAAGAGCGGCCGTGCGCAAACTTCACGAGGCCGGCATCGGCTTCACCATCGTCTCCAGCCGGCCGACCATCGGGATGGGATTTCTGATCGAGCCGCTCTCGATCGCGCTTCCCATCGGCGCCTTCAACGGCAGCTCGATCGTCGACGACAAGCTCAGGCCGATCGAGCAGCATCTGATCGCCCCCGCCGCGGCGCAGCGCAGCCTCGACGTCCTCAAGGCGTTCGGCGTCGATATCTGGTTGTTCACCAATGAACGCTGGTACACGCGCAATCCCGACGGCGAATACGTCCCCCACGAAAAACGGGCGATCAAGGCTGATCCGACCATCATTCCGGATTTCACGCCGTATATCGGAGCGGCCTGCAAGATTGTCGGCGCCAGTTCGGACGCGGCGTTACTGCAGCGTTGCGAGGTGGCGATGAAGGAGGCGGTCGGCACCGAGGCTACCGCGGTTCGCTCGCAGACCTATTATCTCGACGTCACGCCGCCCGGTCACGACAAGGGAACCTTCGTGGAAGCCATCGCGAAGCGGTTGGGTATTTCGGCCGCGGCGGTGGCAACTATCGGCGACATGGAGAACGATCTTCCGATGTTCGCCAGAAGCGGCGTGTCTTTTGCAATGGGCAACGCGGCCGACAACGTCAAGCAGCGCGCGACGCATGTAACCGACAGCAACGAGCGCGACGGCTTTGCCGCTGCGATGGAGACGGTGCTGAAGCTCGGATAGGCCACGCCAGCGTATCAAGCGCGCGTGAAGGATAAATCGAGGAATTCTCAAAGCCTTCGCGCAACAAATCCGCTTCTTTCGATGGGCACGATCGGCAAGCGCGAGCCGGTGTCCGACCGCCTCCTCCCATGAAGGCAGGTTCACCCCAGCCCGGGCCTGCCGCGGCGAAGACGGATGCCGGCTCGCGCGACTCGCTGTCGGAATGCAGCGCTGATGCTGTGTAAGGTCGGACATGCCCCGCGCTGGCGCGAACACCATGTCACAACGGCCCGGTCGCACGATCAGGCAGCCCTCCCGATCTTGTCGTCCGGCCCTGTTCGGTTGTCGGCCCTCGCTCCCAGCAACTCATGCACTTCAAATTCGGCGGCAAAGCCCTTGGGCTTGATGCGGCCGACACTCCTGAACTCGAAACGCGATTCAACCCGCTGCTTGACCGCCTCGCTGACCAGCGCCGTTGTCCTGTATTCCTTGTTCAGCGCTTCAAGGCGCGCGGCGAGGTTAACGCTCGCTCCCAGCACAGTGTAGTTCATCCGATCCGGCGAACCGATATTTCCGACCACGACATCGCCGACATGCAGGCCAAATCGGGTGTGATAGGCCGGCCACCCCTCGCGCTCGAACGCGGCGTTGAGTTCGCGGTTGGCCTCCATGCAGGCAAGCACGGCCGCGCACGCATTCGCGACATGATCGTCGTCCTCGATCGGCGCGTTCCAGATCGCCATCACGGCGTCACCGATGAATTTGTCGACCGTGCCCTTGTTCGCCATGATGGCCTCCGACAACGCCGCGAAGTAGCGGGAGGTGAACTGCATCACCTGGGTCGGATCCCTGTTCTCGGTGAGGCCGGTGAAGTTGGCGACGTCGGTGAACAGCACCGTCACCTCCCGCCGCGCGCCTCCGAGCGTCATCGCATCGCCGGTTTCCACGAGCTGCTGGACCAGACGTTTCGGAACGAAGTTCGAAAATGTCTGAACCAGCGTACGCATAGTGAAGACCGATCGGCCCAGATCGTCGATCTCGCGGATCGGCGAGTGCAATTGCGGCGAGCCGGTAAACCGGAAATTCTGGATATCGTCCGTCTCGCGGGCCAGCGTATGCAATGAGCCCGACAACATCGACCCCAGCGCGAAGGCGATCGGCAGAGTGGCCAGCACGAAAACAAGGGCGACGATAAACAGCTTCCGGCGATCGGCCTCGATCTCGGCATAAAATTCGTCAACCGGCGCAAACAGGCCGAGACGAAGGTTGGCGGGGCCAGCGAGCGCAATAGGACGGATCGCCGCCGCATAGGTTCTGCCCTCGCCATCCCTGAAGAATCGCTGCGCAACGCCGCCCTTCCGCCATGACGCGATCACGCCGGACATGCCGATGGTATCGATGTCGCTGAGCCGCGGCAGGCCGTCCGACCGCCCCTGCACCCGCGCCGTTGCCATCAGCCGCGTCATGTCGGGATGGGCCAGCACCCGGCCAGCATCATCAAACAGGAAGGCAAGCCCGGATTGGCCGAGTTGCTGCTTGCGCAGCATGGTCTGGGCTTCGGTTAGAAATATATCGCCGGCCACGACGCCGCGGCGGCCTTCGGCGATCGGCACCCGAAGGGTGTAGCCGGCCTCCCCGGTCGCAAAGAACATGTAGGGCTCGGTGAGCAGGCCGGCATCGGGTTCGTAGGCCCCCTTGAACCAGGGCCGCTCGCGCGGATCGTAATCGGTCGGTCGCGGAAGGCGCGCGACAGGTACAAGCTTGTCGGACAAAAACTGGACGGAAGACATTGGGCTCTCGCCGCCGTTGGACTTTGCAATGATGACAAGCCGGAATTTGGCGTCATCCGGAACCCCAAGACGCGCCCTCCCCGCGGCACCAACACGATCGATGAAATCCATCTCGAGGAACGAGCCGTCATCGTAGCCCATATACAGATTGTAAAGCTGCTTGTTGTTTCGCAGCATCGACGCCAGCACGACGAGCAGCCGCGGGTTGTCCCGAATGTCCGCCGACTGTACCGAGGTCAGTCCCGCAAGAATTTCGAGGCTGTCGCGCACGGTCTTGAGCTGGGCGTCGATCCGGTCGGCCGAAACTTCCGCGACCGTATCGAGGAAAGAGCTTGCCGCAGACCGCGTGATCTCCTTGACCCGGCTGAAGCTCAGATAGACCAATGCCAGGCCGACGAACAGCACGATGCCGACGAACAGCCCGATGATCGATGCTCTGAAGCCGACTTGAAAGCGTGATCCGGAAGACGCAGGCATTCAACATACTCTTCTAGAACGGATTGACGTAGTTCGTAATCGCGGTTTGCCGCAGCAGGACCTTTCGGATGACGTGGCTCGCCTTGACATGATCGGTAAAGATCGCGGCGACGCCCGTACTGCCCGCGGGCAATCGCGGCGCGAGCGCGGAATCGTCAAGCCTGATCCGCACGACGAACGGCGCGGACTGGATCTCCGACGGAGTAACAGCCAGGCCGGATGTCGTGACCTGCCCGGTAGAAATCGCCTGCAGTACTGTTTCAACGCGGCCGGTGTAGACCTGTCCCGGAAACGTCTTGAAGGTAACCTCGACCGGCTGCCCGCTTTCGATGTAGCGGGCATTGATCTGCTGGATCTCAGCACCCAGCGACACGTCCGACGTATCGATGAACGCCATCACCGGCGACTGGCCTGTCACGCGCGCGCCCTTGCGCAACGCAAGATTGGTAACGTAACCCTCGGCAGGCGCGACGACGGTGGTTTTTTCCAGATTCCATTTGGCGCCGTCAAGCTGGGCGCGAAGCTGATCGACTTCGGACTGCCGCTGGTCGACATCGTACCCTCGGCCGGCCTCTCGCCGATAAAGCTCCGACACTTGCGAAAGCCGAAGCTCTGCGAATTTGAGCTGCACTTCGATCGCCTCGACCTGCGCCTTGTAGGTCGTGGGATCGATCCGAAACAGCACATCGCCGGCCTTGAGCGGCACATTCGCCGTAACAGAAACCTCGGTGACCTCCCCCGAGACCGAGGGGATGATCTGAACCGAATTTCTGATCAGCGCCACCGGACCCGTCGGCGCACCCCACCCCATCGGAATGAACAGGCCGAGCAACAATACCAGAAGCACGATGACGGGCGATATCTTCCAGAACAGGTTGAACGGGACCACCTTCAACCACACGAACAACGCCAAAACGGCAATGTACCCGTTCAACAGGACCACGATCATGGGTTGGCCTCCCGCCTGGCGGGCACATCGACATAGGCCCAGATCATCACCAGCGGCCAGAACACGAACCCGAAGATCAGCGTGACCCAACCGCCGATCGAGACGGCCTCAGCCCAGGGGTGATTGCGCTTGCGGGCGACCATGCCAGGCAGCATGCCGATCAGAACGAAGATCGCGACCAGCATCGCGATGAGAACGACCAGGACGATCCAGGCGAAGATGTCGACAAGGGACATGTGATTACTCCAGAGATCATCTCATCGGTCATGGCTCCAGAATTTTTCATTCGCCGCCCTGCGTTTGGCGACCAGGCGGAACGTTACGTGCGGCTGATCGAAAGCCGCACGTTGCCTGGACCTGCGCGTTGCGGTTACGGGCACGCGTCCCAGAACCCCTGTGTTTTGGAGGGATCGGTGTAGTACCAGCACATCCCCGGCGCCGGCGCTGCTCCCGCGTAAGCCACGGCAGATGCAGCGGCCACGAAGCCGATCGCCGCACCGGCGGCAATGGCGCCTCCGGCGGGCCACCGATACCAGCCGGGCCGTGCCCAGCGTACGCCTCCGCCGGCATAGCCGGGGCGCACCACCGTCGTGCGTCGCACAGCGGCGCCACCACCGGGTCGCCCCACTACCGTCGTTCGCCCGGCGACCGCGCCGCCGCGCGGTCCAACGGCCACACCGCCGCGGCGGGCAACATAGACCTGCACCACATCGCTATCGGTCTGCCGGATTGAAGTGGGTATCCCCAGCGCGTCCGCTTCGGTCGGGATGGACAGCGGTGTTACGAGTGTGAAAGCCAATAGGGCCAGCGTCTGTTTCTTCATGAAGTCCTCCTGTTATGGTTTTCTGTTCGCTTGGCTTCGTCAGCCTTGTTGAACTCGTCGACGAACCTGCATTTCACATCGGTTTCTCCCTCAGTTCAGTTGGCGCGCTGGCCATGCTGGTTGCCGTCGCATGCACGCGGCGTGTCACTTCGCTGGACCAGTTCCGACTGTGACATCGATCTTTTCCACGTCCGGCAGCGCCCACTTCTTCTCGAAATACTCCTTCTTCGGTGCGTAAAAGCGGGCCATCAGTTCGAACTTTCGCGCCGGATCGGTAGGCACCCAGTTCGCCTCTTTGCCCGCGGGCGCGGCGGGTCCGAAATAGATGTCGACGGACCCATCGGCATTCTTCCGCAGGTCGGAAGCGTTGGAGGCGCGGCTCGCGCGCGGCATGTTCTTGATCAACGCATGGGTCTCGCGGTCGTAGGCAGTCACCGACCAGTATTGGGCGACCGGCACATCCGGCGGCACCCGCAGGCGATAGTTCTTACTGCCGTCGTAATCCTGAGCGTCCTTGTCGCGGATGGTGATCAAATAGAACTGCCCTGCACCCAGCCGCTTGATCGCAATATAGGCGTAGGTGTAGGCCACGCCTCGCGCATCGACCGCGTATTTGTCGGGATTGGCATAGGTTGAACTCTGGCCGTCGACCGCTTCGGTCAGCGCCGGCATGGTCCAATGCGTGCCGGGATAGAAGACCGGAAAGCCGGCGTCATAACGCTGCTCCAGCAGCACCTTGGCATCGCCAATGGCCGCCGTGAGGATCGCTTGCGTCTTCGCATCGGGATTGAACGGCTTTCCCTTCTCGATGCCGATGCTGCGCAGCTGGTCGATCATCGCGCGGTCGCGCTCTATCCACGGTTCGCCTTGCACCACACGGTCCAGCGATCGATAGAAGCTTGCGTCGTACCGGATAGTCGAGTCGAAGCTCACGTCCTTTACGTCTGTGAACACCGTTTCGGGCGGACTGGCCGCCGCTGATAGCGGATAGAACTTTACGCGCTTCGCATAGGCGATCGATGCCGCCACATCCGCGTCGCTGCGACTCCTGAGGTTTGAGCGGACAAGCGCATAGCCGCCGTAAGTGTCCGAGCGGAGAATGCTGTATCCGTCAGGGACGGCATCCTTGTGACCCGGCGGAAGGATGACGAACTTGCCGCCTGCCCCATGATCGATGCCAAGCAGCCCCACGTCCTCCAACGAACTCTGCCAGACCGTGACGATGTTGCCATTGAGCGAGCCCGTTTCATCGCCAGGCGGCACTTCGAGAACCATTGGGCCTGCAGCCTTGGTGTCGTAGAACGCCATGAAGTAGAGCGTGTCGGGATTAGGGGTGAGCGTCTGGTTCTTCGAGTCGAGCGGGCGGCCCCAATAGATGAACTGGTTCACTTTGCCCGGCGTCTTGGTCAGCATTTCCTGGCGCATCAAGTCGGTGTTGACGGCCGACATGCCCCAGATCGCCGCCTCGACGGCTCGGCTGCCGATGACCCGCTCTTGCGGTGTCGTTTGCGCGGCCGCAACGCTTGCGAGACAACAAAGGGCGAGTGCAACAAACAACGATTTTCTCATCGTCATGCTCCCTTCAATCCGGTTCCCGGACTTCTATGGCTCGACCGCGAAAACCTTTTTCCAATCCTGCTTCATGTCGACGAGGGTCCAGCCTTTCGCCTTGGCCTCATCCAGCGCCTTGTCGAGCTTTCCGATTTTCGATCGTAGGCGTATTCGCGCTCTGCATCGGTGTGATGCACGATCCCGGCGAAGCGCGCGCCGGGTCCCGCCGTGGTCCATTGCAGCATCTGCAGATCGCCGTCGGAATTGCCGAAGGCGAAGATCGGCCGCCGCCCGATGAAGCGGTTGATGCCGACGGGCTTGCCCGGGCCGTCGTCGATGAATTCGACCTTGGCGAGCGCCATCGCCTTGACGCGATCGAACGCGAAAGCGAGTTGGAAATAGTAGGGCTGCTCGGTCCACAGCGTGCCGCCATTGTCGAAGGTGGCGATACGCTCCTCGGCGGGAACGAAGTCTGCGCCGCCTTGCGTGGCGACGCGCGCGACGAAGTCGGTGATTGCCTTCTTCGCCGCGCCATCATTCCAGGATGGCAAGGGATCCGCCGGCTGCGCCACCGCCACAGCTATGGTAGAAAACAATGCGAGCAGCAGAACGTTGAACCGAGCCATCATGGCTACATCCTGTCAGTCCTGGGCTATCCGCATTACTGCGGCTTCAGTCGCTCAAGCTCGTTAAGCCGCTTCAAGGCTGCCTGCTGCCGGAGCAATCCATAATTGATCGCTCGCGTTCAGCGAGCTGCCCTCCTGATACGGGAATTGATCGAAATCGGAGAAGAACTCCTTGATTTTTCCCTGCACAGGCACAATCAGCCACATGTTCCGGGCAAGGAAATCTATCGCTCCTCCTCCCTCCTCCATCCCGCGCTCGTAGGGGTCCATGCGCAGGTTGGCGATCAGCGCCCATGACGGCACTTCGCGGGTCGCCGTCGCGATGTTTCCCTTCGATGCCGTGGCAAAGCTCAGCTTCCAGTCGTTCCAGCGGATCGCATTGAGATTGCCGCCCTGATCGAAATAGTAGATCGCATCGCGAGGTGGCGTCTGAGTTTCCCCCTTGAAGAAGGGCATGAAGTTATAGCCGTCGAGATGCACCCTGAAGCTCTTGCCGCCTGCGCCGGCAAATCCCGCCTTCATCTTTTCCTTGATGTCCGGAATCCCCGCCGCCGCGCAAAGCGTCGGGAACCAATCGATCAACGAGATGATCTCGTTGTATTGCGTTCCCGGCTTCACCACCCCGGGCCAGCGCACCATCATCGGGATGCGGAGACCGCCTTCCCAGGTCGTGCCCTTCTCGCCGTGGAACGGCGTCTGGGCCCCGTCGGGCCAGAGCGCGAGTTCAGCACCGTTGTCGGTGGTGTAAAGGACGATCGTGTTGTCGGCGAAGCCGAGATCGTCGAGTTGCTGCAGCAACTCCCCGACCATCCCATCGTGCTCGACCATACCGTCGGCGTGAATGCCCTTGCCGGTCTTGCCAAGGGACGACTTCTTCAAATGGGTGAAGACGTGCATCCGCGTCGAGTTGAACCAGACGAAGAACGGCCGGTTTGCCCTTGCCTGGCGGCTGATGAAATCCTTGGCGCCGCCCAAAAACTCCTCGTCCACGGTGGGCATACGTGCCGTGTTCAGCGGGCCGGTGTCTTCGATCTTCCCGTCCGCGGATGCCTTGAGGACGCCGCGCGGGCCGAACTGCTTACGGAAGTTTGGATCCTTCGGATAGAAATAGCCTTCCGGCTCCTCTTCAGCGTTAAGGTGATAGAGATTTCCGAAGAACTCGTCGAAGCCATGCTTGGTCGGCAGATGTTCGTCGCGGTCACCGAGATGGTTCTTGCCGAACTGGCCGGTGGCATAACCTTGAGTCTTCATGACGTCGGCAATCGTCGGCATCCAGTCCTGGATACCGTGGGGATCGCCGGGCATGCCGATCGTGAGAAGGCCTGTGCGGAAAGGCTCCTGGCCAAGGATGAACGAAGCGCGTCCCGCCGTGCAGCTTTGCTGGCCGTACGCATCGGTGAATATGGCCCCTTCACGCGCGATGCGGTCGATGTTGGGCGTGCGATATCCCATCATACCCATCGTGTAGCCGCTGATCTGGGGAATGCCGATATCGTCACCGAAGATGACGAGTATGTTGGGCTTGCGGCCGGCCGCCGGGGTCGCGGCAGGTGCTGCCGGGGCTGCAGCAGGCGCAGCCTTCTGGGCCTGCGCGAACGCCTGCGTTGTCAGCGTTGCTGCCGCGACAATAGATGATGAGCCGAGCAACACCGCCCGACGATCAATGGCTGCGTTGTCACCGCCCTTGGAATCGGTAGCGGCGTGGTCGCGCTTCTTGGCTTCACTACTCATTCTACGCTCCTTGGCTACTCGGGGTTACACGTTTCTATCGATCCGGATCTTTGTGCTGTGCTTGATCTGTCCAGGCATGCTCCTTTCATCGGGCCGGCTTCCTGCTCCCGTAGGCGGATGCGCGGGAGGGACCGACCGGGTTCAGCTGTTCGGGTAAGCGCGTTTTGCCGCCGCGCTCCGGACGGGGGCGCAATCTTCGTCGGGCGGCGTTCATCCGGTGCAGCAGTTGGCGTCGCGACCAACGGCCTGCGTCGCGCTGTGCTCCAAACAGCTCGGTTGCGATCGCGTCGATCTCGCGGTCCAGCGCGGGGTCCGCTGCAGCCACCTTGAAGGCTTCGATCGAGTGATCCGATCTTGTCGTGCCAACATGCGGCAGCCAATCGAGCATGGAAAAATATGCAGCCTTGGCGTCGCCGTGCCGGACCGCTTGGCGAAATCGTCTGAACGCAAAAGCCTCGGATTGCAGATACGCCTGCCGTCGGCGGCGATGATAGGCTGCGATCCCTCGCACGGCTCCAGGCGCGAACCAGATGAGGCTGGTGATAACGAGGATCGCAAGCAGCGCGAGCTGCCAGTGGTCGGCGATGAGATCGATGAGTGCGGCCCAGATACTCGCCCTTGGAGCGTCTGCGCTGGCTGATTGCACAGCCGGATTTGCTGCGACCTGCATCGTCATCGTGTCGAGATGCGCGGTCTCGACGCGCCTTTCGGCCGCGTTCCACCAGCGGACGTCAATCGCGGGCAGCGTGTAATCGCCGGGCTTCTGAAGAATGTAGGTCGCAGAATCCGTCCGCGTCGCCGACAATGCATCGGTGCGCCCTTCGGTCTTGTCCTGCAACGCCGGTTCAGCCGGATAGACGGCAAGGCCATCCACCGCTGGAAATGTCACCGGCGGCAGCAGCATCGCCGGTGCTTCCTCCGCTTTCATTGTCACCGTGCGGGTGACAGAATCTCCCACCTTGAGCTGTTCCGACGATCGCTTGACGGATTGTTCGATCGTCAGCCCACCGGCAGCGAGGAACGGATTCAGGTCGGCGGCGGCATCGGGAATGAAAGCCTCAAAGGACACGCGCGGCAGCGCAATCTCTTCTTCCCGCACGGCGGGCGGCTCTGCCGCGTACTTGACCCTGATCTTCTGGTCGGAGACGGCGTAGGAGCCGGCTTCCTGCGGGTAGATCGCGAACTCGAAGCGCACGCCGGCATAGCTCGTCCCGTTGCGCTGGTCGGAGAGATTGACGTCCTGCAATTTCCGCGTCACCGCGTTGCGGACCTGGAAGCCCGGCAGTTCCGGCGGCGAGGTCATGTAGTTTGGCGCCAGCACGTCGATCCGAAGCGTCGTCCTTTGCCCGACCACGACGCGCTCGGGATCGACGGTCACCTGCAGGATCGGCTCAGGTGTGCCGGCCTGCTGCGCCCACGCGCTGCATGCCGTTATCGTTGCGAAGCCAAGAACCGCGATGGCAAACGTGCGTCTCATGGCTTGCTCCCCGCGCTCGGGGCGCCGGCCGCCTGGATCGCGAACTTCAGCTTGAGGAAATCCGCAGGCGTCGTCTGCACCGCGCGCATCCAGGCTTCCGCGGCGCCGGCCGTGGTGACGTCCTGCGGCGTGACCTGAATGCGCTTGCCGCCCTTCTGCTTGGGATCGACCTTCATCTCGTCCGCCTTCTGGTCCGGCGGCGCGCTGTTGTCCTGCTCCTGCTTGCGGCGCTTTTCCTCCTGCGCCTCGAACAGTGCGACCACGATCGCGCGATTGGTTTTCGCCGCAGCATGGCCGGGCTGCGCCTTTAGTACTTCGTCATAAGCCTTGATCGACTTTTCCCAGGCATGATTCTGCGCCTCGGCATTGCCGAGCGCGAACTTGCCCTCGATGGTCTCGACCTTGCGGAACGCTTCGGCCGCGGCCAGGAAGTCGAGGGCGCGGTAGGCGGCAATCCCGCGCCACATCGGATCGGCAAAGCGTTGAGCGGCCGTATGGTAGTCACCCCGATCGAACGCCATTCGTCCCTGCTGATCCGGCGTCAGCCACAAATCAACAAAGCGGTGCGGCAGCCCCTCGGCTCTGGCAGGCAAGGCCTGCACGGCAACGAACAACATCACCACCCAGGCAACCGTCGTGCCGCGCCGGAACCAGAGCAAGCCGAGCAGCGCCATGGGAAACATCAGCCAGTAGCCTTCGTCGCGCCATTGTGTGCCGAACGCATCGCCTTGCGCCGCCTGAAAGCGGGTCTCGATCCGGCGCTCGATCGCCTGGACATCGGAATTGTCCACGCTGACGCGCACGACGTCGGAGCCGAAGCCCGTTCCCTCGCCGGACTGCTCAGGCGCCACGCTCAACAGCGCGACGCCGTTGCGGCCGGCGGCCTGGCGGATTGCGGCCTGCTCGTTGAGATCGTCGGCGACAACGAGGATCGTACCGGCAACCGGCTCAGAGGCCAGGAACTGCGTCGCCAGCGCAACCGCCGATGTGACGTTCTTTCCATCTCCCGGCATCAGGCCGGTCGCGAGCGCCGCAAGGAACGGCTCGATCACCGTCCTGTCGTCGGTCAGCGGCATCACGAGATGGGCGGTGCCGGCATAGGCGATCAGGCCACTCCGGGCGCCGGCGCGCGCGCCGAGCAAATCCTTGATCTTCTGCTTTGCACGTTCCAGACGCGTCGGCGCGACATCTGGCTGATCCATTGACGAACTCAACGCGAGCACGATCATCAGCGGCGCCTTGTCCTCGACAAACGGCGGCAATTCACGCCGCCAGGTCGGTCCCGACAACGCGACGATGCCGATCACCAGGCCAGCCGTCACAAGGTAAAGCGGATTGACGCCGCGGCCCTGGCCGGGCTGCACAATCAGATGTTGCAGAAGATGCGGCGCGATCACCCCGCCCCATTGCGCGCGCGGGTTCTGCCGCCGGAGCAGCATGGCGAAGATCAGCGCGACCGGAATCAGCGCGAGCAGCCATAGCGGCCGCAGCAAATGAAAGGGAATGCTGGCCGCGTCATGCATGACGAAGCGCTCCCTTCCGTTCATGCTCGCCCAATAGAAACAGGCCGAGCCACAACGCCAACCCCAGAACGACCGCGGCACCGAGCGGCCACTGGAAAAGCGGCAGCTTCGGGCGCCATGACAGCGTGTCAAGCTTCGCCGGCGCGAGCCTGTCGATGTCGGCATAGATCGCCTGCAACTGCGCGCCATCCTCGGCGCGGAAGAAATGACCGCCGGTCGTTGCCGCTACCGATTGCAGCACGGAGAGATCGACGCGATTTTCGCCCGAGGCAGCGGGATCGCCGACACCGATCGTATAGACGGCAACGTCTTTCTGGCGCGCGATGTCGGCGGCATGTTCGGGCGGGACGCGGCTCGCCGTGTCGTTGCCGTCGGTCAGCAGGATCAAGAGCTTCTGCTTGGCGCTGCTTCCCTCCAGCGTCTTGATCGCAAGCCCGATCGTGTCCCCGATCGCCGTCTGCTGTCCGGCCATGCCGACCTGGGTCTGGTCGAGCAGTTGCTGCGCGGTCTGCAGGTCCTGGGTGAATGGCACCTGCACATAGGCCCTGGTCCCGAACAGGATCAGCGCCAGACGATCGCCGCGCCGCCGCGCGATGAAATCCTTGATGACGCGCTTGACGCCATCGAGGCGCGTGAGCGTCGCACCGTCTGGGGTGCGAAAGTCGCGCTGCTCCATCGAACCGGAGATGTCGATCGCCAGGATGAGGTCGCGCGCGGAAACCTCGCGCGTCACGGCGTCGCCGACCCATTGCGGCCGCGCCAGCGCCGCGACAATCAGGACCCAGATCAGGATCGCGACGACCATCTGAATGCGCCGCCGCTGCAGCACCACGGCGCCCCGCTGCGGGGTCTGCCCGGTGGCGGCCGCCAGCCGGTCGAAGAACGGGACCTGCACCGACGCCTGCCGCGCGCGGTATGGCGGCAGCAACCACCACGCCAGTATCGGCAACGGCAGCAAGGCAAGCATCCATGGCCAGGCCAGCTCAAACATGGTGCACCCTGATCCAGCGGTCGACGAGGCCACGCAACGCATTCAGCTCGTCGCGGCCCGGCTCCGCCTGCTGATAGGGGCCGCTGACGAGCCATCGCCCGAGACCTTGCGAAAACTCCTCGCCGCCGTAGCTGCGGTCGAGAAATGCCAGCCATGCCGTTCCGGTAAGAGGCGCGATCGTCTCGCGCGGAAACGCTCCCAACGCCGTACGCCGCACCAGCAACGCGAGTTGATCCGCCAACCGGCGCGGCGCCGCGTCGGACGTCTGGCGAATTCGATCGAGTTCCGAGAGCGCTTCGCGCCGGTATCGATTGGC
>Ga0070668_100002549_pt1 | contig 13404 bp, 11 predicted proteins | sample KBSS43metaG_FD_64661 | JGI IMG/M metagenome (GOLD analysis project Ga0070668, IMG submission 64661) | Switchgrass rhizosphere microbial communities from Kellogg Biological Station, Michigan, USA - KBS S4-3 metaG | ecosystem: Host-associated > Plants > Roots > Rhizosphere > Soil ... | reverse complement strand
TCGCAGGGCAAGACGATCCTGCTCACGACGCACTTCATGGACGAGGCGGAGCGTCTTGCGTCGAGACTTGCCGTGATCGACCACGGTGTGATGATCGCGTCGGATGCGCCGCGCGCGCTGATCGCGACGCACGTGGAGCCCGAAGTCGTCGAAGTCTACGGCGACGACGCGAAGGCCTGGGCCGAAGTGCATGGACGCCGGCTCGCGAAGCGCCTGGAGCTGTCGGGCGAGACCGCGTTCGCCTACGCGGACAACACGAAGCCGCTTCTCGACGACCTCGCGACGCGCAGCGGCGTCCGCTATCTGCACCGCCCCGCGAATCTCGAAGACCTCTTCATCAAGCTCACGGGTCGCGAACTGCGCGACTAAGCCGACGTCAGCCTCCCTGGGACACCGCTTGGCGGAAGGCTAGCGCGGCAGGGGCTCGAAGTCCGGCGTCTCCAGCGCGTTGTCGGCCGGCGTGCCGGCGGGCGCCGAGTCGCCGGGCGTGTCGCGCAGCATCTCGAGCGCGGCCACGACCGTTTCGCGGCGCACCCGTTCGTCCGTCCCGCGCGGCGATTTGCCGCACACCGTACGACAGAAATTGTTCGTCGGCCCCTCGAAGTCGCAATGCGACGCGCCGCGCAATCGCTGCGAGCGCACCAGCGTCGGCACGGCCTGCGCGATCGACTTGCCGCTGCCGAAGAGGTTGCACACCGACGGCTCTCCCAGCAACACGACGGCGGGGGCCGTGAGCTTCGCGGCGGCGCGCGTTGCGGTGCCCGAGCGGTCGACGGGATCGAGGCCGATCCAGCCGCCGAGCCCCGGCAGCTTGGACGCGGCGATGACGGTGGCCACCGCGCCTGCCGACGTGCCGATCAGCACGATGCGCGTCCGCGGCGTCGGCGGCAGCCCGTAGGCGCCCCGCTCCAGCGCGCCGACGACGTCGATCACGGCATCGCCGTTGCCCCAGTAGTCGACGAGGTTCGGCAGGTCCGGCGCGATCGCGATGACGCCCGCCTCCGCGAGGTCGCGCGCGAGGTCGCGGTCGCGCGTGCGGTCGCGCGAGAAGCCGTGCGCGAGCACGGCGACGCCGTCGGCAAGATTGTCGACCGGACGGTAGACGTCGACCTTGACCTCGACGCCGGCGAGCGCGGCCGTCTCGGTGGTCACGTCGAACGGAACCGGTTGCGCCGCAGCGCCGGCCGCGACGCACACGCCGAGCGCAAGCGCTGCAATACGGGCGCGCATCGGTTCGCTCGCCGCGGTCAGAACCCGAAGATGCGACGCGCGTTGACGCCGCGGACCTTGTCGCGCGTCGCGGCGGGCAGGTCGTTCACGCGCTTCAGGCATCCGGGCATGTCGCCGATGGTGTGCGGGTAATCGGAACCGTATAGAACGTTGTCGGCGCCGAAAGCGTTGACGCAGAGGTCGAGCGCGCCAGGCGAGAACACGACGGCGTCGGCGAGGATCTTCGGCATGTATTCGGACGGTCGCACGGAAATCTTCTCGCGGCACGCGGGAATGTTGTCGAAACACTGGTCCATCCGAGCGATCAGGTAGGGCAGCGCGCCGCCGCCGTGCGACGCGATGACGCGCACGTTCGGATACGTGTCGAAGAAGCCGTCGTAGATCATCCGTGCGACGGCGAGCGACGTGTCGAACGTGAAGCCGATCGACGCGGTGAGCTGGAAGCGCGACATGTCCATTTCACCGACGCCCGGCGGCGCGGTTGGATGGACGAGCACCGGCAGCGCGCGCGCGTCGACCGCGCGCCAGATCGCCGCGAAGACCGGATCCGTAAGCGGAACGCCGCCGATGTTCGCAAGCACCATCACGCCCGACGCGCCCGCGTTGCACGCGCGTTCGAGCTCGGCGAGCGCGAGCGCCTCGTGCTGCCACGGCAGCGACGCGAACCAGCGCAGGCGATCCGGATGCGCAGTGCGCGCTTGCGCCATGTCGTCGTTCATGATGCTGGCGGCCCGCAGACTGACCTCGGGCGAACCCCAGTAACAGTTCGGGCAAGTGAGCGACACGACGCCGACGTCGACGCCATGCTCGTCCATCGTCGCGAGCCGCAGGTCGTAGTCGAACATCGCGGGCACCGGCGTCATGAACGGCGCGCCGTCGAGGTGAATGGCGCGCAGGCCACCGCGAACCTCGTTCACCGAGTAATGCGGACCGCCATGCTGCTTCAACAGACCGAACCACGCCTCGGTGAGGGCGTGCGTGTGGACATCGATGACGGTGCTTGCCAATTCGCTCTCCGTTAGGTGTCGTCCCGGGCGCAGCGAGAGACCTGTTGCTGATGCGTGACCTAGTCGACCTTCGCGCCCGAATCCTTGATCGCCTGCGCCCAGCGCGGCTGCTCCGCGGCGATCGTTGCGGCGAACTGCTCGGGCGTCTGCGGCGGATACGGCTCCATACCGAACTTGACGAGCTGCTCCCTGAAATCGGGTGTCGCCTGGATCTTCGCGAGCTCGGCCGCGAGGCGCGCGACAACCTCCTTCGGCGTGCCCGCCGGCGCGACGATCCCCTGCCACGCCTGCCAGTCGTAGCCGGGTGCCGTCGCGGCGATCGGCGGCACGTTCGCGACGAGCGGCGTGGGCTTCGCCGCCGACGTGCCGAGCGGGACGACCTTGCCCGCGTTGATGTTCGGCACCGCCACCGTCGCGTCCGAGAACATCAGCTGAACATTGCCGGCGAGGAGATCGGTGAGCGCAGCGGGCGTTCCCTTGTACGGCACGTGCTGGATGCTCAGTCCGTATTCGGTCTTCAGCACTTCCATGAACAGGTGATGCGGGCTGCCGCTTCCCACGGACGCGTAGTTGTACTTGCCCGGATTTGCCTTGATCGCCTCGATCATCTCTTTCACGGACTTCGCGGGAAAGGCCGTATTGGCGATGAGGAAGAAGTTCACCGTGCCGACCTGCGAAATCGCTGCGAAGTCGCGCACCGGGTTGACCGGCGAGGGTTTGTACATCGCGGGGCTGATGCCGAGCGTGGTGCTCGTCGCCATCAACAGCGTGTAGCCGTCGGCGGGCTGCTTCGCGACGTATTCCGCGCCGACCAGCGTACCCGCGCCCGGCTTGTTCTCGACGACGACCGGCTGCCCGAGCGCCGCACCCAGGCGCTCCGCGATGAAGCGCGCGAGCAGATCCGTCAGCGCGCCAGGCGGATACGGCACGACCAGCTTGACCGGCCGGTTCGGGTACGTCGATTGCGCGTTGGCGGTCGCGATTGCGCCGGCGATCGCCAGCGCCAGCGCAGCGATCACCCATCGCCGCAATCTCGAATGCATCGCCATGAGGTTTCTCGCTCGCGGGACGCTGAACATAAGCGGCGGTGCGCGCGCGTGTCAAGCGTGGCCGTGTTGCAGCGTGTAAAGTAGCGCACGCTTGATGATCTCGAACGGGACGACCGATGCAAGCCGCCACGATCCTCCAGCCGCCGCGGTTGTCGGCGCGCTTCGCGCCGGTGTGGCGCCGCAACCTGCTCGTCTGGCGCAAGCTCGCCATCGCGAGCGTGCTCGGCAACATCGCCGATCCGCTGCTCTACATGCTCGCGCTGGGTTACGGCCTGGGCTCGATGATCGGCGACGTCGGCGGCATGAAATACATCGCGTTCATCGGCACCGGCATGGTGTGCCAGAGCGCGATGTTCACCGCGAGCTTCGAGGGAATGTACTCGGCGTTCTCGCGGATGCATGTCCAGCGTACCTGGGAGGGCATCATCAACGCGCCGATCGCGCTCGACGACGTCGTGCTCGCCGAGTGGATCTGGTGTGCGTCGAAGGCCGTGCTGTCGACGATCGCGATCCTCGTCGTGATCATGGCGCTGGGCTACGGCCACACGTGGCTCGCGCTGTGGATCCTGCCGCTCGGCTTTCTCGTCGGACTCGTCTTCGGCGCGTTCGGGCTCGTCATGAACGCATTGGCTCCTGGCTACGACTTCTTCACCTACTTCTTCACGCTGGTGCTCACCCCGATGCTGCTGTTCTCGGGTGTCTACTTCCCCGTCGACCAGATGCCCGCGTGGCTTGCGGGTGCGGCCAACTTCCTGCCGCTCAAGCACGCGATCGACCTCGCGCGGCCGCTGATGATGGGTAACGTGCCGACGCACGTTGGGCTCCACGTTGTCGTGCTGCTGCTCTACGCGTTCGCGACGTACTACGTCGCGCTCGTGCTGACGCGGTGGCGGCTGCTGAAGTAGGAAGCCCATGCTCGCGGTCAAGTCGCTGCACATCATCTTCATGGTGGCGTGGTACGCCGGCCTCTTCTACCTGCCGCGGCTTTTCGTCTACCACGCGCTGGCGGCGCCGGACGATCGCGTCGGCATCGAGCGCTTCAAGACAATGGAGCGCAAGCTCTTTTTCGGCATCATGACGCCGAGCGCCGTCCTGACCGTCGTTTTCGGATCGTGGCTGTGGCTCGGCTACGGCATCACCGGCGGATGGCTGCACGCCAAGCTAGCGCTGGTGGCGCTGCTGATCGCGTTCCATGTCTATCTCGGTGTGCTGATGAAGGCGTTCGCGCGTGATGCGAACCGGCACGGGCATGTGTTCTATCGCTGGCTGAACGAGGTTCCCGCGCTGCCGATCCTCGTCGGTGTCGTGTTCCTCGTGGTCATGAAGCCGTTCTGAATGTCGCAGCGGTGACCGAGCGCTACTTCGCACCGTGTCCGCGCGGCCTCGAGGCCTCGCTCGCGGCGGAGCTCGGACACTTCGGCGCAAGCGATATCGCCGGCACCGACGGCGGCGTCGCGTTCGCCGGCGAACTCGCGCTCGCATGTCGGGCGAATCTCGAATCCCGCCTTGCCAGCCGCGTGCTGTGGCGCGTCGGCGGCGGCCCTTACCGCGACGAACGTGATCTCTACGCGCTCGTCCACGCGCTCGCCTGGCATCGGCTGTTCAAGGCCGAGCGCACGCTGCGCGTCGACGTGACGGCGACGCGCGCGCCGCTCAAGTCGCTTGAATTCGCGACGCTGCGTGTCAAGGACGCGGTCTGCGACCGCTTTCGCGACGAGCGAGGCATGCGCCCATCGATCGACAAGCGCGCGCCCGACGTGCGCGTGAACGCCTACCTGACCGACCGCGAGGCGACGATCTATGTCGACACGTCCGGCGAACCGCTGTTCAAGCGCGGCTATCGGCGCGACGCCGACGAGGCGCCGCTGCGTGAAAACCTCGCCGCCGGTCTCCTTGCACTCACCGGTTGGACGCCCGATGCGCCGTTGCTCGACCCCCTGTGCGGCAGCGGGACGATCGCCGTCGAAGCCGCGCTGATCGCGGCGAACCGCGCCCCCGGCCTCGCGCGCACGTTCGGCTTCCAGAAGCTCGACTGGTACGACGGCCCGGCCTGGCAACGGATGAAGCAGGCGGCGCGCGACCGGATCCGTCCCGCACCGCCGGCGCCAACCATTTTCGCGAGCGATGTGGCGCAGGCGGCCGTCGCGAAGTGCGCGGGCAATCTTGCCGCCGCGCAGGTGAGGGAATTTGTCGCGCTCGATCGCGCCGACGTGCTCGAGCGCGACGCCCCTGCAGCCGCGGGCATCCTGCTCGCGAATCCCCCGTATGGCGAGCGCCTCGACGACGCCGAGCGGCTCGCCGCGTTCTATCCGAAGCTCGGCGACACGTTGAAGCGCCGCTTCGCCGGCTGGACCGCATATTTTCTCACCGCCGACCTCAGGCTTGCGAAGCTGATAGGGCTCAAGGCCACGCGCCGCACGCCGCTCTACAACGGGCCCCTCGAATGCCGGCTCTTCGCGTTCCCGCTCGTCGCCGGATCGATGCGCGAGGATGCGAAAGCCCCAGTGATAGAATCGGGACCGAACTGACCGATGCCCCGGAGTCCCATGCCCTTCCTCCCCGCGCGACACTACGAATCGGAGCACACGAAGTTCATCCGCGAGCTGCTCGAGAAGCGGCCGCAGATCGACGAGGACCGCCGCCGCGGCCGCGCGATCTGGTGGGACAAGCAGCCGCGCGAACTCGCGCTTCGCGCCGAGATGGACGAAGGCGGCGTGCCCCAGAAAGGCTACGTCTACTCCAACGAGTAGCCGGCCAGCTCTACGTTCTCTTCTACTGTCGCGCGGTGGTGCGCGCCGCGCCGTGGATGAAATAGCGCGGCGTCCTTGCGATTGCGGCGTCGAAGCCCAGGCCCGCGAGACGCGCGTTCAGCGCGGCCGGCTCGTGGAAGACCTTCACGACGCGGAAGGTGCGTCCATCGTTGAGCCTGCGCGTGACCACCCCTGCTGTCGCATCGGGCCACGGATGGTCGCGCGCAGTCGACGTCGGATCGTGCGCCGAATCGATCAGGTACGCGTGGCCGCCCGGCCTGAGCGCGTCGCGCACCATCGCCCAGAGCGCGTCGAAGCGTGCGTCGGGCACGTGCGACAGCCAGAAGCTCATGAACACGAGGTCGTAGCGCGCGGGCGGCGTCCACGTGAACAGGTCCGCCTCGACGTAGTCGACGTTCGCGCGCCCGACGCGCGCGCGGTTGATCGCGATCACTTCGGGCGACGCGTCCACTGCGGTCAGCTGCGACACCTTCGGCGCGATGTGGCGCGTGTACAGACCCGTGCCGCACGCGAGTTCCAGGACCGTCGCAGGCGCATGGGCCTCGAGAAACGCCGCGAACGCGGTTTCGACTTCGCGAACGTCGTCGAACCACAGCGCATTGAGCTCGGGCCCGCGATCGTAGCGTCCCTCGCGAAACCACCACTGGTCGTACTCGCCCGCACGATCGCGGTAGTACGCGATCTGCTCGGCGAGCAGCGGGTCGCTCGACATCGCGGGAGGCATCGCGGAATGATACCGCCTGTCGCTAGAATGGCGCGATGACCTCGCGCTCCCCGCTCGCTGCACGCAAGCCACGCGGGCGCTCCGGCACGCTGCGATTGTTCGCGATCGTGCTGGCCGTCGCCGCGGCGATCGCCGGCGCGGAGTTCTATGCGCTCTATCAGTCGCGGCAAACGCGGCTCGCCCCCGCGCAGGCGACTACGCCCAACGCGAGCGTCGCTCCGGCGGCGCAAGCCGAGCCGCCCGTCGGGGCCATCGACGTGCCGGGCGGCGAAGCAGTCATCGGCCCGCGCGTGACGATCTCCGGCTGGGCGCTCGCGGCCGCCGGCATTCGTGACGTCGAGGTGCGCGGCGCGGGCCTGGTGCTCAAGGCCGCGATCCGCGTTCCGCGTCCCGATGTGGCGCAGGTGAAGCCGGGCTTTCCGGACACGGCGTTCGCCGGCTTCGAGTTCACCGGCGACCTGACGTCGCATCCGGCCCCGCCGGGGACCGATCGCCGCGTCCTCACCGTCGTCGCCGTCGCCAACGATGGCCGCGAAACCGTGCTCGGCACGCGCAGCGTGATCGACCCGGAGGCGCTCACGCGCTGGCGCGATCTCGTCAAGCCCGGCACGCCTTTCCACCTGCTCCCCGCGCTTTCGGGCGTGCCGCTCGGCGGCGCGCTCGGCCTCGACACCGAATACGCGCCGTATCTTTCGACGACGACGCGCGTCGGCATGCGCGTCCCGATCCTCTACATGCGAACGACAAAGGGACCGGCGTTCGACTACGTGTTCGATCCCGCGTGGGACATCGAGCGGCGCTGCGGCGAGCGCCGCATCGCCGATGATTCGCTCGACGCCACGCTGGCCCACGCGAAGGCGAAATCGCTTCCGCTGCTCCTCACGCTGAACGGCGGCATCTGGGCCGATGCGTCATGCGACGTGCCCGCATGGGACGTCAACGACAAGCTGGAAGCCGATCCCGCCAACTGCCAATGGAACGAGAAGAACCAGGTGATGCCCGACGACGCGCTGAAGAACCTGCCGGGCTCGCAGGATGCGCCGGAGCTCGGCCGCTCGCTGACGTTCAACGTCTACGCGCGCGACGTGCGCCGCTACAAGAAGCGCAACCTGCAGCAGGCGGCAGCGCCGCTCGCCGCGTTCATGCGCGAGTATCCGGCGCTGTTCGTCGGCGTGTCGCTCGATCCGGACACGTATCTCAATCCCTTCTTCGGCGAGCAGCAATGGTACGACTACAACCCGGGAACGCTGCGCCAGTTTCGCCACTGGCTCGCGGGCACGGGTCCCTACGCCGGACCGACCGAGCCCGGTGTGCCGGATCTCTCGTCGTATCGTCGCCGCAAGCCGCTGTCCCTTTCCGACGTCTCGCGGCTCGCGGGGCGCACATTGCGCACATGGGACGAAGTCGATCCGCCACGCGCGTTTCCGCGCAGCGCGAATCCGTTCTGGCGCGATCCGTGGGTGCGCGAGTGGGAAGTGTTCCGCCGCCATCTTGTGCACCTGCACTACGACGAGCTCGCGCAATGGCTCGTGGAAGCCGGCGTGCCGCGCGAGCGCATCTGGTCGGCGCAGGGCTTCATGGCCCCGCACGGCGGCGCGATGCCGTTCGCGTTGACGATCGACAGCCCGGTGAAGAACTTCGACTCGGGCGGCATGTCGGTCGAAGGCGCGAAGCCGCGCGACGGTCATCTCGGCGCGATTCTCTACGGCGCCGCCGCCGTCGACGACGTCAGGATGGAGAACGGCAAGCCGCTGTTCGCGACGTTCGCGGCGATCGACCCCGCGTTCGCCGTCGTCGAGTTCAACACGGCGGACCTGCGCAATCCTCAGGCCGCGCCCACGTACGCAGCGGGCTATCGCGCGTTTCGCGACCTGTGGAACGCGGGCGCGCGTTACGTGTCACCGATGGCGTGGAACGGCAGCAACGGCGTCAACGCGGGCAAGCCCGGCTACGTCACGTTCACGGCATGGCGCAACACGCCGCTCGAGGACGCCGCGCGCGACTTCCTGATCGAGCGCGCGGGACTGCCGCTCGGCGCGTTGCTGTGGACGTTTGGGTCACCGCGACACTCCGACGGCGATGGCTGGGTCGCGGAGACCGGCGCCATAAAGCTGACGCCGGGGGCGCTGACGCTGTCGACGGACGCACAGGGTCGCGTCGCCGTGACTTCACCGCGGGGGCTGGCACTCGCGCCGGAGCGCATCGGCCGTATCGTCGCCGGCCTGCCGCGCGACGCCGGCATCGCGGCGCTGACGGTCTATGCCCGCGCGGCGGGCGCAACGACCTGGGAGCCGGTCGCGCACGCGCGCGGCGACGCGATCTTGCAATCCTCCGCTGGACGGATCGTGTCGCGCGACCGCGCGGCGCACGCCGCGCCGGCCGATCAGCTCAAGGTGGAGATACGCTTCGCGGCGCCTGCAGCCGCGGTGCCGCTGACGCGAATCGCCGTGCTTCCCGCCGCTAGGTGACGACCCCCACGCTCACTCCGTTCGCTGCCCCCGGAGGGGGAGCAAGCCTCCCTTGGGGCGGCCCGGCGGGAGGCATGACCCCCACGCTCACTCCGTTCGCTGCCCCCGGAGGGGGAGCAAGCCTCCCTTGGGGCGGCCCGGCGGGAGGCATGACCCCCACGGTCGCTTCGCTCAGCGTTCGTCGATGCGATACTCGACGTAGGCGCGGTCGCGTTGCTGGCGCACGAACTCCTGGAAGCCGTCTTCGCTCTTGCGCTGCCGCAGCGCGACACGCGCCTGGTCGCGGCGACGCTCGTGCGTGACGTCCTGCTTCCTGCGCTCGACCACCTGGATCAAATGCCAGCCGAACGGCGTGCGCACCGCGACCGACACTTCATCGACCTTGAGCTTGTCCATCGCACGCTCGAAGTCGGGCACCGTGTCCCCGGACGAAAGCCAGCCGAGGTCGCCGCCCTTCGCGCTCGACGCGTCCTCCGAGTTGATGCGCGCGAGCTCGTCGAACTTGGCGCCGCCGCTGACGATGCGCTCGCGCAGACGGTCGATCTTGACCTTGCCTTCCGCTTCCGACGTGCTCTCGTTGACCTTGATGAGGATGTGGCGCGCATGCGTCTGGTCGACGACGGTCGGCTGGTCGCGGTTGCGCTCGTCGACGAGCTGCACGATGTGAAACCCAGCCGGGCTGCGCAGCACCCCCGATACGTCGCCCTTCTTCATCGTACGCGTGACGTCGACGAATACCGACGGCAGCCGCGCCGGCGTGCGCCAGCCGAGGCTGCCGCCGGACGTCGCATCGGGTGCGTCGGAAAAGCCCGCCGCCACCTCGGCGAACGACTTGCCGGACTTAACCAGCGCAAGCGCTTCCGCCGCGCGCCGGCTGCGGGTCTCGATCTGGTCGGCACTCGCCTGCTCGGGTACCGTGACGTACACGTGCGACAGCAGGTATTCGCGTTCACCGCCCGCCTGCGCGGCGACCGTCGCGAGATAGTTGTCGACCTCGGCGTCGGTGACGGTGATCTTGCTGTCGACCTCGCGGTCACGTACGCGCTGAAGCATGATCTGGCGGCGAATGTCCTCGCGATACGCGGCGTACTGGATGTTCTCGCGCTCCAGCACCTTGCGAAACTCGTCCGGCTTGAGCTTGTTCTCCTCGGCGATCCGCAGGATCGCGCGCTCGACCATCGTGTCGTCGACGCGCACGCCTGTTTCCTTCGCGTACTGCATGATTGCGCGCTCGGTGATAAGCCGTTCCAGCACCTGCTTATCGAGGACGTCCGCCGTGGGCGGCTGGATGTTCGATGCCTTCAGCTGTTCGAGCAGGATGCGCCGCTGCTCGCGCAGGTCCCACTGCGTGACCGCCTCGTCGTTGACGACCGCGATCACGCGGTCGAGCGGGATGATCGCCACCGGAGCGCGCGGCGTCTGCGCGAGGGCGTGCGCCGCGCAAAGCGCGAGTGCCGCCGTCGCGATTAATGAGCCGAAACTGTGGCGAAGACATGCCATCGGGTACCTCGACTTCAGAGCATCAGAATCCAGGGAGCGGATCGAGCGTCCGGTCGCGAACGGTCAGCGACGGATCGTTGACGGGGACGTATCCGGGAACGCTGCGGCGCAGGAGCTCCAGCGGGCTGGTGCCCACGCGCGCGAGCCCGTTGAGCTCGAGCTGCAGGAACACCGACGTCGACGTCTGTTGCGTCGTGGTCGTAAGCCTCTGAGCCACCAGGCGCAACACCCAGCAGTCGCCATTGTACTCGATGCCTGCGACCGCCTCCAGCGTCTTGCGGGGCTGCGCCAGCGAGTAGTTCCAGCGCCCGAGCAGCGTGAGTCGCGAGCTGATCGGCCATTGACCGGAGACGTCGATCTGCTTGATTTCCTCGAGACCGCCGGACGGGTCGAGGACTTCACGCGTATAGCGCCATACGACGTTCAGCGCGCGGCCCGGGCCCGGCGAATACCGGGCGCCGACGTTGAAACGCTCGAACTGGGTCGCGTCGAAGTTGTATTGCAGCAGGCTGTTCAGCGACCAGACTTCGCTCAGCTTCCCGTCGGCGCCGAAAAGGAGGTCGGACTTGCCGCCGGAGCGCGGCGGCTCGTTCAGCGTGACCTGCTGGTCCTTGAAATAGAAGCGCTGGCCGACCGCGACGCGCAGGCGTTCCGCGCCGGTGCCCGGGTCGATGATGCGCGACGTCAGCGCAAGCGTGAGCTGGTTCGCGTCGCCGACGAGGTCATTGCCGAGATAGCGGTTCTCGATGAACAGCGACGAAAAATTGAAATCGTCGAGCGCCGTGTCGAATATCGGATTCTGGACCTGATTGCGAAACGGAATATAGACGTAGAACACGCGCGGCTCGAGCGTCTGCACGACATCGGTGCCGAAGATGCGGTCTTCCCGCTCGAACACGAGGCCCGTGTCTACGCTGCCGATCGGCACCGTTGCGCTCGGACGGGTCTCGCGCAGCGGTGACGTGTGATCGAGGTCGTAGGTGACATAGTGGACGCTCGCGCGCGCGGTGAAGAACCACGGGGCACCGCGACGCTCGAATGCGACCCGCGGATACAGCACGAGCCGCTTCCCTGTCGGCGTGAGCGCGCCCTGGGTGAAATTGGCGAACTCCGTCATGCCGCTCCACGTGAGCCCCGCCCACTCGGTCTCGTTCAGCGTGGCGAGGATCTGCGGCAGCCGGTTGTACGGCGGCGTCACCGGCGGCTGATTCGGGTCCTGCAGTGTCTGGAAGCCCTGCGCGCGCGTGAGCAGCGACCACGGTCCGGAATACGCGAGCAGCCCGACGTCGCGCGGCAGCGTCTTCTGCGACGTGATCGCTACGCGGTCGGCGAAATCCGCGAAATACGTGTCGTCGGACACCTTGTTCAAGTTGACGAAGCCGGCGAGCCACGGCGCGAACTGCTCATTGTGCTTCCACGACATCGCGTAGCGCGACTCGTGCGTGACGCGATCGTCGGGAAGAATCTCGGCATTGACTTCGCCGACGGACTGGCCCCACGGCGGAGTGTCGTCGCCCAGCAGATAGCGGAACTGGCCGCCGATCATCAAGCCGCGCTTGGTCATGAGCCGCGGCGTCAGCGTCGCGTCGTAGTTCGGCGCCAGGTTGAGGTAATAAGGGACGCTGGCTTCGAAGCCGCGCACACCGGTCACGCCGAACGTCGGCGTGAGGAACCCCGACTTGCGCTCGTTCGACAGGGGGAACTCGAGCCACGGCGAATACATCACCGGGACGTCCATGAAATAGACGCTCGCGCGGTGCGCGGTGGCGACTTTGCGCAGGCTGTCGACCTCGAGTTCCTCGCTCGTCAGGTACCAGTCCCGATTCGGCGCAATGCAGGTCGTGTAGCGCGCGTCCGTCACTTCGTACTTGTCCGGACCGGCGAAACGGATCTCCGTCGCCGAACCATTGGCATTCGCCTCGGCCACGAAGAACTGCGGGGTGGTGAACGCACCCAGCTGCGTGTCGCGCTCGTAGCGCAGCTCGGGCCCCGTGATCCAGTCGAAGCCGCGCCGGATCACGACGTTGCCCTTCGCCCAGATCTCGTCCTTCGCGGTGTCGTACGACAGCCAGTCCGCGAGCACCGTCTCGTAGCGCGAGCGCAATTCGACGCCGCCTTCCGCGGTGATCGTGTTCTCGTTCCCTTCGAGCCGATCGGCGCGCAGGAACACCACGCCGCGCGGCGGTTCCGCGACCGACGCTGGCGCGATCGCCGTCGTCGGCGTCGTCGGCGCCGACGGCCCGACGCGCCGCGGCGCGGTGCGCACCGCAGGCGGCGAGAGCTCGCGCGCCGCCTTGAGCGCCGGCCCGTCGGCGTGCGCCGGCGCGGCGACGATGAGCGCCGCGACCGCGGACATCCACGCATGCGCGTGCGCGCCCATCAGCGACACGGGGAAGTAAGGGGGACGCGACATCGAGGACGCAACATCGATCCTGCTAGAATTTGGGCGATTCTAGCGCGCCGCCCGTTGACTTCCATCATCTTCCCCACCGACGCGCGCCTGGCGACGCTCCACGAGTGGCTCGCGACGGTGCTAGGGACCCGCGCGTTCACGCTCGCGCCCGCCTCCGCCGACGCCAGTTTCCGCCGCTACTTTCGCGTCAGTCTCGCCGCGGCCACGGCGATCGCAGGCGACGCGACAACGCTGATCGCGAT
>Ga0070668_100002547_pt1 | contig 13406 bp, 10 predicted proteins | sample KBSS43metaG_FD_64661 | JGI IMG/M metagenome (GOLD analysis project Ga0070668, IMG submission 64661) | Switchgrass rhizosphere microbial communities from Kellogg Biological Station, Michigan, USA - KBS S4-3 metaG | ecosystem: Host-associated > Plants > Roots > Rhizosphere > Soil ... | reverse complement strand
AAGCTAACCGGCGGGCCGCGCCGATGCTCGCCAAGTTGAAGCCGCATATCGGCCCGTCCGGTTGAGCGCAGGGTTGGGCGTCAATCTCCAGGCATGTCCACGATTCGAGTACGGCGGCAACCGCAGCACACCGCATCGACAAAATGGTCGGCTCATCGGATCACGCGATCCGCGCGGATCAGAAAGTCCGGCGACAACGCAATAGAGTACACCTCCGCCGCGCGAAGATTGATCACCAGCTCGTAGCGCGTGGGTTGCTCGACGGGAATATCGTAAGGCTTCGCGCCTTCGAGCAGCCGCACCGCAATGTCCGCGGCGCGCCGGTATTGCTGCCGCAGGCTCACCCCATAGGCCATCAGCCCGAATCCGTCGCCCTCGACAAAGACATCGGCGTTGAACATGACGGGCCGGCGCGTCGCCATCATCAGACCGGTGAACGCGGTCATGTTGGTCACCGAATCGGCATCCTCGACGACCAGGACGGCATCTGCGGTGCTGCGCGCAATCGCGGCAGCGGCATCGCGATAGTCGTCGAACTGATGGATCGGGAATTGCAGGATGCTGACCTGCAGTCGTGCCGCGGCATCGTTGAAAGCGACACGCGAAACACTGAGGTTGGACCCGACTATCCCCACCGTGCGGAGCCGGGGAAATGCCTCCTTGAGCAACTGGAGCCGCTTGGCGGTGAGGTCCTCGCTACGCGTGACGAGTCCGGTGAGGTAGCCCTGCGGCTGGGAAAGGCTCACCACCAGCCCTTCCAGTACCGGATCGGACGAAATCACGAACACAGCCGCGGTTCCCGGCGCGCCAACCTTGGCACTGAGCGCCGCCTCCGCTGTGGTGGCGAGAATGACGTCCACCTTCGCTGCGGCCAACTCGGCGGCGAGGGCGCGAAGGCGTTCAGGCTGCGCGACGGCGGATCGGCGCAGGACCCGCAAGTTCCGGCCTTCCACATAGCCGTGACTCCGAAGTCCTTCGACAAATTCCCGGTACAGCCGCTCGCCGTCGGATGCCTTGACGAGTTCGAGATATCCCACGCGTGCGTTCGGCCTTGGGGCAGCGAGCGCTGGACGCCAGGCAACGGCAACTGCAATGCTGGCGGCGATGAGGCGTCGCCGATTCATGGAATGATGGTCTGCCACGGCGGTCGGCTTGACGCCCAACAAGACCAAGTTAAACGACCGCCGCAACCGGCGCTCGCCCAGATAAAACGCCCGTACCGGCGGGTCCGGTTGAACGCGTGGTTAGGCCGCAAGGCGAGAGAAGCGCGGTGTACTTTCTCATCGAATCACCGTATCGGCGCGAGCCAATAATGGCTGCGGGATCGCGAGTCCAAGGGCCCTCGCGGTCCTGAGGTTGATCGCAAGTTCAAACTTTGTCGGCTGCTCTATTGGAAGATCGCCTGCTTTGGCGCCGTTGAGTATCTTGTCAACGAGTAGAGCCGACTGACGAATCATCTGCACGGCGTCCGGCCCATAAGCAATCAGGCCCCCCGCGTCTACATAGGCTTGGACCTCGTACATCGCGGGCAGGCGGTACCGTGTCGACAGTTCAGCAAGCTTTTCTCGCCGAGCGGCCATGAACGGACTGGTCTGCACGACCAGCAACTGGGCGGCTGCCCTTTCGAACGCCCCGAACGCTCTCGACAGATCTTCGTCGCTCTTGACCAGTTGAACGAATAGTTCGAGATTCAGTTGTAGCGATGCGGCTTTCATAGCGCTAATCAGCAATGGCGTGGCGAATGCATTGTCAATCGCTAGCAGCGCCGCGCGCTTTGAGCGAGGAACAAGTTCTTGCATTATCTGCAGCCGTTTCGCCGCGAGTTCACTCGACAAAAGCGTCAATCCGGTGATGTTGCCGCCCGGGCGTGCCAGGTTCGTGACGAATCCGCTCCCGATCGGATCGGCCACACTCTGCATCACGATAGGGATTGTGCTTGTAGCGTGCTTGGCGGCACTGATTGCCGGGGTCGCAGATGTAACGATGACTTCGACATCGAGGCGAACCAGCTCTGCTGCCAGCGCAGGGAGCCGTTCCTCCTTGTCTGCTGCCCAACGATACTCAATTGTCAGGTTTCGCCCCTCAATGCGACCGAGTTCTCGCAGAGCACCAATAAACTGTTCGTCCAATGGGCCTGGGCCCGCTCGCATGCTCAGGTAGCCGATGCGTCGAGCTTTGCTTTCCTGCTGCGCACGTGCGGCAAGGGAGGTCCCCAGAACACTCGCTCCAGCGATACCGACAAGAAATTTACGCCGATCCATCACCCGTTGCCTTCGTCTATCGAATTGCTGCCTAACGTATCAGCTAACCGGCCCGCGGCCGGGCACGAAAGTAGAAGTCGTATGCCCGCGGGGCCTGTTCGGCAAAAGACTCAAGCGCTGAGAGTGACGAGCGAAGGGGAAACGCGCGAATGACTCGGGGCACAGGAATCTCCTCAATCGAACACTGACTTGTCGCGCGGGGCGACGGACCGGTTATTGGTGACGCCTACCGGATTGTTGAACGCCATGTTAGGCCTCAGAGAGCGCACTGATCGTGACGTAATACCCGTCTGGATCTCGGAGTGAGAACTCCGTAGTTCCCGTGCTCGGGTTCACGTGGGGCTCCTCCTCGAGCCGGGCGACGAGAGCACGTGCCCTTGGCAGCGCCGTGTCGAAATCATCGACACGGAAAAACAAGAGGAGGCCGTTGCCAGGCTGCGCGTCACCGGGACTCATTAAGGAGGGATGCTCATGGGCACCCCACTCGTGAAGGCAGAGCAAGACCGTTCCATCCGAGTCGAGGAGTTGACCGAAGTCGTCATGGGCGGGAGCCGTCGCCGGCAGGCCGAGTAGCGATTGGTACCACTGAAAGCTGGCACGCACATCGCCAACACCAATGATCGTCCAAGTGCGCCTCATGGCGTCCCTCCTGCGGCCTAACGTATCAAGCTAACCGGCGGGCCGCGCCGGGGCTCGCGAGCAACGAGCCGCGTACCGGCCCGTTCGGTCGAGCGCAGGGTTGAGCCTCGGTCTGAGACAGTGGAACCGAGTGCTGCGACACGAGCTCGAATCGACCCCGTCGACGTCGCAGAGGATCTGCGGACAGGGGTCGGGTTTCGCCTCGTGCAGGGGTCGGTCGGCGCATCAGGTCGCCGCGCGGGCTGGTGGACCGACGATGGAAAGCGGGCTCGGTTTCATGAACGCCCTATGCGCGGGCATGCTCACGCTGCAGCGCGTCCCAGCGCAGAGCCTGCCACTCGATGCCGACCGCGTGCAGCGTCCCGCGCAATGTCGCCTCCTCGTCGGAGCGCAGCAAGCTGCCGTCGCGCCGGCGGCCGATCAGGACGAAGGCGTCGAGTTCGCGCTGACGAGACAGAGCCAGGGCCAGCTCACCCGGCAGCGCCGAATGCACTTCGTCGCAGCGCGCCACCGATCGTCCGGCGCGCAACGCCACGGCCACCGGCTCGTCGGCGTCCAGTAACTGCGGCACAGCTACCTGCGGTGCGCCCGCGGTCGATGCCTGCTGGCGCTCGAAACGACCATCGCCGCCGCGCACGTAAAGTGTTGCGCCGGCCCCGCCGGCGAACCGATCGATGGCGCCGACCAGCGCCGTGGCCAGCGACGACGCTTCGGTGAAGCCTCGAGCATCGGAGGCGAAGCGGGCGAGATCGGCCTCGCGCGCGACCCAGTCGCGGAAGAACAGGCGGTCGATCAGCCATTCGGCCTTGGGCTTGACCTTCGGGTAAGCGAGCATCACCAGCACGGCCAACAAACCGCTGAGCAGCCCCGCCTTGGTCGGATCGTCGAAATGCAGCAGGCGCGCGGTCACCACCTGCAGCAACTGGAACGTGCCGAGCAACACCGCACCGACGACGGCGAAGACCAGCGAGCGGTTCAGCGCCAGGCCCATGTCGAGCACACGATGGCGCAAGATGGCGTACGACAAGGCGACGTACATCACGAGGGAGCCGAGCACGCTGAATATGCTGACGTACTCCTCGTTCGCGCCGATCACCAGCCAATTCAGCCAGCTCGAATAACTGAACACAAGAAACAGTGCAAAGCCCCCCAGCAGCCAGGTGAAGCGCTGCCTCAACACGCCGCTGCTGCGCCGCCAGCCATCCCAGAAGGCCACCAGCGTGAGTGGACCGGCCACGCCGACGTATACCAAATAGGCCGTCCCTGCGGATTCCTGAGTGATGCGACCCAGCGCGGAAGCCACATGCATGGCTATGCCTGCCACCGCGCCGACCAGGAATAGCGGCAGGACACGTCGCAAACCGCGCCTCCAGCCCATGGGGGTTCCATCCGGGTAATGGATGGCGAACCACAGGAGAAAGTACCAGCCGGGCACGAAGGCCGCGTCGTTCATCACGCGGACGTACACCAGCGGCCACTGCGGCGGCGCATAGTCGGCGCCAAGATTCGTCGAGAACCAGAGGAAGGCGAATGCCAGGGCGCGGCTGGACTTGCGGTCGGGCTGGCGAAACCCGATCGCGAGGCTGATGAGGATGCCCAGGCTGCATAGGCCCGCGTTCAGGAAGAAGAACAGCTTCTCTATGCGCGCGATGGGCTGCGGGGTCGTCGGCAATTCGGCGCGGAAGGATGCGCGGTCGCGCACGATGGTCCCGCCGACGGACTCTCCAGGTGCGAAGGAGCGCCCAACGTCGTACCAATGGTCGGGGATGAACGTGTCTCCGACTTTGAGACCGGACTCCCGCGCCAGCGACCACGGCGCGAACTCGCGCACCACGAAGGCCGAGTGTCCGTCGTGCATGACCCGGTCCCTCTTCACGCCCCAAAGTCCCTGGACGCCACGCTCGAACGTCGCCAGAACAGACACGCCCTCGATGACCATGGCGGTGATCGAAAGCAGCGCGCAGGCGACGAGCAGCGCTTTCCAGCGGCCGGGGCTCATGTCCAGGCCCGCGCGAATCAGGTCCATGGGTGCCGAGCGCTGTAGTCCGGGTCAGTCGCCTCGCTGATCTGCGAGGCGGTGGCAGATGCCGCCGCCGGGCTGTCTGCAGCCATGCGGCGGGTCACGACGTAGCTTGCGGGCGCGCCGAAAACCGTTCCCCCGTCAACCATGGTGAAGAGTGGTCCGCGCAGCCGCGCCGTGGTGGCCCTCCAGTGCGTGGCAGGCGCGGTCATGGAATCAAGTCGGGCTCGCTCATCACGTCATCCCAGTCGCAATCGGGGGCAGCGGCTTGGCCTTGTGCACGATAACACCCGCCTGTGCCGTCCAGATCGACCGCTCGAACGGATCACGCGTCGAGCACCTCGGGGCATCAGCGGGGCCGTTGAAAATCGATTGAAACCGATGATGATCCTCGAGGCCCGACGTCCAAGTTCAGCGGACCGCCGCCACCGCACTCAGAAGAAGAAGCCGCTTCCCGGCGGGTCAGCTCGAACGCGGAGTTGGGCCTCGTGGAATCAAAGTGGGTGCAGCGCCCCCTGGTGACGTGGGCGGCCCGCACCCCGCTTACTCAGTCGATCATCGCGCAGACGTCCACCAGCTGCCCGTTCCCCGACAGATCTAGAAGAGCGAGGCTTATCGGGTCGAAACGCCAAGAGAACGTGCCGATCGCAAACACCATGATGTTGGCGACCGGATCGCCAAGCAAGCTGCGGCCTGTGGCGACGACGATCGTGTCGCCATTGGAATCGGTCGATACATGAAGTGCACTAGTCACGACGAAGGTGGCCGTGTTCGACGGTTCGGCGAGGTTGGTGACCACCACTTTCTGCTTGGGCGCCGTGATAATAAGACGATCCCCCGGCAGGGTAATGACCGATGACTTCCCGGTGACGGTCCAGTTGACCGGGAACTCGCAGCCCCCGCCGGCCGGGATATCGAAGCTGAAGCCCGCGTCTGTGGGCGGGGATCCTCCCGCATAAGCGAACCCTGCCAGGAACAGCGGAATGAACGCTGAGATCGCGAACCTGGTGCGCATTTTGCCCTCGTCTGGTTGGGCAGTCTCATGCGGTCGTCAGCCGCCATCGTGCAGCCATCGCAATGACGAATCGAGACTGCGTCGAAAGCTTGAACGCCAAGATCGACGATGTCAACGAATCGCAGCCCTGTAATCTGCCTCGACGATGGCCAAGCTAAGTGTTCGCGCGACACTCAGGTGAGGGCCAACGGAGGCAAGCTAACGGTCACAAAGGCAGTAGCGTCTTCAGCCAACGGGAGTGCGACATAGTAGATCACGCTTCTCGAAACCCAATGGCTGAAGCGCTTGACGGGCCAACTTGACGATGGTGCTTGGCGGGACCTTGCGCACGGTGCGCTCTGGACGCCTAACGTTACGAGCTAACTGGCGGGCCGCGCCGTTGTTCGTGAAGAAGAAGGCGCGTGCCGGCTCGTCCGGTTGAGCGCAGGGTTAGGCGCCACTTGAATGAGAAGAGGTGCAAGACTCGCCTACGCTTGAGTGACGGTTGACGCGCTACCGAAACAGCCGTGCGAAAACCGAAGGGGTGGGCACTTGACTGAGCCATATGAAACAGAACACCCAGCAGTCGCCGGAGATTGGCCCAAGCAAGGTGCGGCAGGTGCGCTCTGGTTGTGCCGCGCGGAACGCGTCGGTCGCGAACCGGCGGTTAGTTGCCATCGATCAGATCGCCAGAGCCTGTACGACGATGGCTTGCGCGTGGCCGCTATATGGATTGCCACCTGTCCTCGTTAGAGCGTCGGTGACCTTTTCGATTACAAGATCAAGCGAGACGCCTCGCTTTTCAATGAGTGCCGACCTCGGCGTGCCGCGGATCTGCCCGATCGCAATCTGGCGCGGATCCACCCCTGCGATTAAGAATCGCTTCGTTTCGATCAGTGTTTCCTGGAAGCGCGCGCCCGCAAGAAGGTGGCGCAAAAGGCCCGGATCATTCATGTCGTTCGGCAGCCTAAACTTCATCTCAGGATCGCCGGGAAACATGGATTCGATGACTTCGGCGGTGGCCAAGGTGTGAGGATTTTGCTCGATACTATCCCAGACATTGAACAGGAGAATTGCGCCTTCGGTGAGTACGCGCCGCGCCTCTATAAGTGCGGCCTGCCGATCCGGCACGAACATGATGCCGAATCCGCAGACTACCGCACCGAACTTGTTGTCCTCGAATGGCAGCTTCAGCGCATCGGCTTCGCGCCATTCGATGTTCTCAATACCGTCAAGTTTGGCGCGAGCGTAGTCGAGCATCGCCTTGCTCAGGTCGGTGGCCACTAAACGCAGGGAGGGGCTGAGGCGCTCACGAAGCCTCCTCGTAACAAGGCCTGTGCCGCAGGCAATCTCCAGAACGTCGCCCGGCGGGCGTTTTGGGAAGCGCTGCACAAGATCCGCTGCGAAAGCATCGAAACAGATCGGACCCAGCAAATCGTTGTAGTACTGCGGACCCGTAAAGCTTGCCGAAGTGCTGACCATTACTCTCCCTTATATATACACTTCACTTCGCGGGCGCTCCCTATGTTTGCGATGGTGCGTATTGAACGCGCTGCTAGGCCACACGCCCGACTCGTTGCACCAACAACAGATACGGCTCAATGGCCACGCTGTGAATTCCGCGATCCCGGCCTTCGCGGATGGTAAAGAAGATTTCTGCGTGACCGTAGCGGTCAGGGCGGGCAACGCGCTTGCACGTACCCCGGATGTGGCGAAACACGCGCTCGCTCCCTGCCCGATATTCGGCCTTCATCAAGGATAGATCCGGTATCCCGACGATTCGAACTCGATCCCCGCAACGGATTCGTTGCCCGCGGGCGTCGGTCGGTTTGAGTGTGGACCTCACTGATTGAGCCTAACGGTTACGCTATCCGATCCTCGGCCAGCGACACTGGCGACAAGAAACTGTATCCGTGCGGGTCCGGTTGAGCGCACGGTTAGGCATCATCGGCGAATGCACTACGCCGTCGCCATCGCGTACGCCTGGATGAGCGTGAAGGTCGTTCCCCAGGCTTCCTCCCGGGACAGTTCCGCCTCCGCGCGTTCCATCAGCGCATCCAGTTCCGCAACTGGAATGAGCACCTCGAGGCGAGGACGCAGAGAAGTGGCAAACTGCAGGGGCAGCCGCAAGTAAGGATGGCCTGGTTCTAACGCGATGACGCGAGCGCGTACGCGCGGCTTCATTCCGACGGCGTGCATCAGTGCGGGCAGTTCCCGTCCGGCATTGAAGTTGCCGCCAGCCGACAGGAATCCACGCTCGATCAGCGCAATCAGGTCGCGTACTGCCGGCGCGTCGGGGTTTATCCGCCATGACGCAATGTCCGGATCCTCAAGGACGAGAGTCCCGCCTGGCCGTAGCAGACGCCTGTAGGCCGCGAGCTGCTCCGCCGGTCGACCTAGAGGTGCAATCTGGAAGCGCGAGTGCACGAGGTCGAACGAACCCGTGGCGAGTTTGCTGCGGAAGAGATCGTCCTTGACCAGCGTGACATTGCCCAGACCTTCGGCTTGAACAAGTTGCGCGGCGCCCGCAAGCATCTTGTCGTCGACGTCTGCGCCAACTACGCTTCCCTGCGGGCCAACCCAGGAGCTGAGGACGCGAAGCCAGCCCATCACACCGCACCCGACTTCAAGAGCATTCAGCCGTGTTCCGCGCGGCAACTCGTTAAGCAGGTCGCGGGCAGAGGGTTCCCAAACCTTCGATTGAAGTTGAAGGCGTTCGAGCTCCGTTGCTTGACCAGCCAACAGGTACGTACCTGGCTGCTTCAGCATGCAGACCTCCACGTGGGTTGATGATGTCTAACGACTAAGGTCACTGGCGGGCCGCGTGGGCGCTTGCCGAGTAGCAGCCATGACCCGGCGGGTTAGACCTTGCTGAGGAACCTTGCGATCTCAGCATTGACGACGTCGGGATGGGTGATTGGCGCCATGTGGCCGAGGCTCGGAAATTCCACGACTCGGACACCACGAAGAATGGGAAGCAGGCCCAAGACCCCTTCGCCACTGCTCTCTCTCAGGTCCATCTGGAAGTTCGCTGATGATGCGGTCGACGTCGTTAATCGCTTCTCCGATTCGCGTCAAGGCGACCATCAGATCTTCGGCGTTTGAACGGTCCATTACTATGGGTTCCTTCGCGACCGATGCTAACTTGTTGAGTGGGTAGTTGGGCGTTGACGACGCCACGATGCTAGTGATCATGCGCGATAGTCGGGGATCGGTGCCTCACTGTGCCACGGACACACAGTTAGCACTGTCCCCCGGAATCGGCGAAGCTACGACTGGCACGGCAGGCTCGACGAGGAAACGAACTACAAGCGCAAAGCCGGGTGCAAAGAGGATGAGCACAACCGAGGTCCCGAGCAGCCACTGCAGCCGTGATTGACGGTTCACGCTCGTAGCTAACGATTAGATTAACCGGCCCCACGGCGCTTGGCCTCTCCGCCCAGGGGCCGTGAACTCACCTTGCCACGTGGTCCGCTCTCAGCAAGACTGACGAAGGAATCGTCAGGCCTATCGCGTTGGCCGTCTTGATATTGATCGATAGTTCGATTTTGCTCGGCTGCTCCACCGCAAGGTCACCCGGTTTCGCACCTCTCAGGATCTTGTCTACAAAGTAGGCCGTACGGCGAAAGAGTTCCGCACGGTCAGCGTCATACGACATGAGAGCGCCGAGGGCTACGTCCTCTTTCGTCAGCATCATCGTGGGCAGCGAATACTTGACTGCCAGATCTACCGTCGGCCTGGACAAGGGAAGCGCTTGTCCCGCGAGGCGCAGAACGGCTTGCGCTCGCCATTCCACCATCGTTGCAAACGCTCCCTGCAGATCTTCCGCGTTGCTCACTGGGAAGAATCGCGGCTCGAGGCCCAGTTGCAAAGCCGTTGCTTTGGTGTCCGCAATTTGGGGTGCCGCAATTGGATCGTCGGGATGATGCAGCACGGCAACACGAACGAGGTGCGGCACGGTCTCCTTGAGCAATTGAAGCCGCTTCCCCGTAATATCTCTGCTCAAGTTGGTGACACCGGTGACGTTTCCACCTGGGCGCCCCAGGTTCGTCACGAAACCTGTCGCGAGAGGATCGCCGACCTCACTCATCACGATCGGGATCGTCTTTGTCGCACCAATCGCCGCCCGAGCGCCCGGCGTGGTGACGGCGACGAGTAGATCAATCTTGTCGCGCACGAGCTCATTCGCGAGTTGTGGGAGCGCGTCGAGGCGCCCACCGGCGTCACGGACAATCAGCGTCAAGTTGGCGGCTTCCCGATAACCCAGGTCCCGAAGCGCGTCGGTGAATACTGTCGGTTGCCACTGTAAGCTAGACGGGGTCAGTACACCGACTCGATATACCTTCTGCACCTGTTGCGCGCGAGCGTCCAGGGACAAGACGAGACACATCAGCGTCATCATCGTGGCAACGATTCGTTGCCTAGTCTTTGAAGCCGACGTTGCGTGGGTGTCCATTTGCCGGGCGCGCTGCCCAAATGTTAACCGGCTAAGCCCGAGCGGCTCAACCACCTGCGGTGTCGGTACGCGCGCTACGGCCGCGTATGCCTAGAACGGTGCGTTGAGATTCGCTAGCGCGGCGGGCTGCCCGCGAGCAGACATTCGTCGACTCGTTTGGCCGAATCGCGTCGGTATCCCGGATCAGCGTCCGGGGTCGGCAAGCGCTCTAGGTGGGCGCCAGTGGGAGGCTAAGAGATCGGGGCGACGGGATTGGAGTCGAAACGCACCACCCTTGACAGTCGGCTTCCGGAAGAAGCCAATATGCGTTTACCCGCGGGACATCGCCCCACGCGCCGACCGACCGGGGCCGAGCGCCGTTCTCCGGGGATCCGAAGATCGGAAGGAGACGAGCATGGATGCAGCAGTCAGGCCTGCAGTGCGCACCCTTATTGCTTTTGTCTGCTTGCTCGTCATCGTCGACCCGTGCAGCGGCCGCATGCCTAGCGACGAGATGTCCGCTCGCATGGGCACGAAGCGCCTCGCGGCCGGGGCCGAGGGCAACCACACCTGCTTCGTGCGCGCCGACGCCAACGTCGTTTGCTGGGGGGACAATACCAACGGGCAGATCGGGGACGGCACGAGCGGCAACGTGCGCAGGCAGCCGACACCGACGGGCATTACGAGCGCGGTCAGCGTTGCGGTGGGGAAGGATCATAGTTGCGCATTGCTCGCAACGGGATCCGTCCAATGCTGGGGATCGAATGCAACGGGGCAGCTCGGCGTCGGATCCGGTACTACATCGTCTTCCTTGCCCGTCACCGTACCGAGCCTGAGCGGCGTCGTCTCGCTCGTCGCGGGAACGGGATTCACCTGTGCGCGCAAGTCGGACGGCACCGTTCGCTGCTGGGGCTTGAACCTGCGCGGACAGCTCGGTGATGGCACGACAACGAGCCCGCGTTTTTCGCCCGTCTCCGTAAGCGGCCTAACCGATGCGGCCAGGATCGTCGCGGGTGCCACGCACGCGTGCGCATTGCGTGGCAACGGTGCAATGGCATGCTGGGGCGGTAACAATCAGGGCCAGCTCGGTACAGGTAACGTGACGGACAGGAACATTCCGACGCCAGTGGTCGATATCACGGAGTTCACGGACATGGGGGCCGGCCTGAACTTCACGTGCGCGCTCGATGGCGACGGCCACCTGTTCTGCTGGGGCGACAACGACACTGCGCAGCTCGGCATCGGCTCGACGTCGAACAATTCGAACCGACCGACCCGGTCATCGTTTGGCTTGGGGGCCCTGGATCTCGGTGCCGGCGAATCGCACGGCTGTTTCGTCAGCCAGGGCTATTTCCTCTTTTGTTGGGGGGCCAACGGCAGCGGGCAGCTCGGCCTCGGCACCACCTCGCCCTTCGAAACCAGCTTCCGAGGCGTCTTCGGCGGCGTGCTCGAAGTGACCGGTGGCCGGCGCCATAGCTGCTTGCTCTCGACCACTGACGTCGTCCGGTGCTGGGGCGAAAACGCGCTCGGTCAGCTCGGGAACACCGGCAGCGACGCCTCGCTCCAGCCGGCGGGTGTCGTCGGACTCGGCGGAAGCATCAGCGCTCGCAGGCTCGCAGCCGGCGCTAACCACTCCTGCGCAATACGCTCCGAGGCGTCGGCCGCATGCTGGGGCCGCAGCGAGGGCGGAGCGATTGGCGACGGCCTGGGCACCGATGCGCTCGTGCCCTCGGCCGTCAGCACTGCCGGCCTCGAGAGCTTCCGGGCGTTCGTCCGGATCGCGGGGGGCACCAATCACAATTGCTCCCTTGTGGATACCGCCGGCGGCAGCCGGGCCGGCGTGTTTGCCGCGTGCTGGGGCGACAACCGCGAGGGGCAAAGCGATCCGATCGGCAATCAGCCGGACTTCTTCTTCACGCCGCACTACCAGACGTTCAACGGATTTGAACGCGTCGATCTCGCGCTCGGTATGTCGGCCGGAGCCTTTCACAACTGCGGAGTCAACGGCACGCACGGGGTCGATTGCTGGGGCAACAATGATGCGCTGCAGCTCGGCAGCGTCGACACGACGGTGGTGCTCAACCGATTCGTCGCCAGCCTGGACCAGGTCGTCTCGGTCGCGGTGGGCAGCGCACATTCGTGCGCGCTCTTCGCCAACGGCCACATCTCCTGCTGGGGCAGCAACGACTTCGGCCAGCTCGGCGATGGGACGCGCACCGACAGCGCCACGCCACGCGAAGTGGGCGGCATCACAACGGCCGTCGCGATGTCGACGGCGGCCGATCACAATTGCGCGCTGCTTGTCGACGGTACCGTCCTGTGCTGGGGGCGTAACGACTTCGGCCAAGCGGCCGGAGCGCTCGGCGGTGACCGGCTCGTCGCCACGCCGGTCGCCGGCATCGCGGCCGGCGACGCGGCAGGCGTTACGACGGGCTCACAGCACAGCTGCATCCTGACGGTCGGCGGCCGCGTCCGCTGCTGGGGCCGCAACAACGAAGGGCAGCTCGGTAACAACACGCTGACCGATAGCGTGGCGCCGGTGGAGGTGCTTCGCGCGGCCAGGACGCCGCTTACTCTCACCGCGATCGTCGGCCTCGTGTCGACGGCTGCGCACAATTGCGCGCTGTCTACGACAGGACAGCCGTTCTGCTGGGGACGCAACCCCGAAGGCCAGCTCGGCGACGGCACGCGGACCCGGCGCCTCCTCGCGGTCGGTGTCGATTCGTTCACAGCGAACATCGCAAGGAACGGGGTGCTTGCGGCGCGCAACCGGATCGCAAACGTGACCGCGCTCGTGAATTGTCCGGACGGCGAGCGCTTCATCGGCACCATCACGTTGACGCAGGCGCAGGCAAGTGGAAGACATCCGTTGAGCGGCGGATGCACCGGCGGATTGAGCGAATATCCGCTGACGCTGCCGGCACAGGGTCGCGATGGCTTCGTGGCGGGTGAGGCCGTGGCCGAACTCGAAATTATCGTCAGCGACAATGGGCTTGCGACCGACCAGCAGCGCTGGACACGCCGGATCCTGCTGCGTGAGCCCGCGCCGTGAGATCG
>Ga0070668_100002545_pt1 | contig 13416 bp, 13 predicted proteins | sample KBSS43metaG_FD_64661 | JGI IMG/M metagenome (GOLD analysis project Ga0070668, IMG submission 64661) | Switchgrass rhizosphere microbial communities from Kellogg Biological Station, Michigan, USA - KBS S4-3 metaG | ecosystem: Host-associated > Plants > Roots > Rhizosphere > Soil ... | reverse complement strand
TTTCCCATCTTAAAGCCGCGCGTTCCCGCGCCGCCGCGCTGCATCAGTTGTTCGACTGATTCAGCCATCGCTCGCATACCGGTGCCGCGTGCGGCCACCGAGGGCATGCGACAAAGCGTCTGCAGCCGCTCGGTGAATGTCCGCGCGTGCCGATCAACGTAACGATCGAAGCGAGTCATCGGCATAAGAAATGGGGGGCGTGAGCCGTGAACCGTGAACCGTAAATAGTAAATAGTGAATAGTGAATAGTGAACAGAGAACCACTCATTCGCTATTCGCTATTCGCTATTCACTATTTACTATTTACTGTTCTCTGTTCACGGCTCACGAAAAAGTAAGTATCTGGGTCGTTCGGGGTCGCGTTCAAACCCGCGACAAATTAGTCCCGCATCAAAGGCTTCCAGGAACTCGTCGCGGACGCGCGCTAGCTCAGTTCGCGCCGTCGCCACGTCGTTTTTTACGAGTGCAGCCCAATCCGCCGGAATCTCGATGGTACTGACCGGCGGTGGCAACTCATTTTCCCGGCCCGCAGCCAGCGCCCGCACTCGTGGCGATTTCAGCTCCCAAACAGCAAATAATCTATCGCTGTCCAGCCCCGGTCGCAGCTCCGGATCCAACGACGGATCAGTCGAATAGTCCGTGCCATAGAAGTTCACCGCGTAAGAACGCACAACCACCCCAAGTCGATTGAGGTTGAAATGTGCGTTTCGCGCGCGCAACGGTTCCCAGGTCCATTTGATTGTGTCTCGCCCTTCGGCCAGCGCGCGTTCTCTTTGCGCCCATTTCAAACGAGCGCCCACGCCGCGATTCTGATATTCAGCCGCGACCGCCATCATGTGCGAATAACCGATAATTTCATCGTTGCGCACGCCGACTACCTGATGGACGAAACCTACTATCTCGCCATTTGCCCAGGCAGCCAGCGTCCACCCGCCGGCTTCGCGCGACACGATCAGGTGACGGCGGGGCGAAATTTCGAGATCAGGTAGACCGAATACTTCGCGCTGCAGTTGCACGCAGGCATCGAACTCTGCCACGGTGGTACATTCGCGCACCTCAACCTCGGACGTGCGGCTAGGGTCTTTTCCTGACTCTGGGGAAGACATCATGAGCGGCTGATTTTCCTGTCTCTCTGCGTATGTCGAAATCATAGCACGAGGCGGGAAGTTGATGGGCGGGTAGTGTCTGTTGTTTCTTCGCGCCCTGGGCGCGGAAGGATGGTAGCCAGTGGCAATTGCTATTGCGCCTTCGGCGCAGAACGCACGTAACTTGTTGCACTGAAACCTGAATCAACCATTTAGTAGCGGTCTGATTTTGGATTAGCTCAAACTTCGCGGCAGCAGAAGTACAACGGAGAGTCCGCGCGGACTGCGTTGTTCCACCTCGATCGTGGCGCCCAGCAACTTTGCCAATCCTTGCGAAATATCCAAACCGATTCTCTGCAGCGAAGAACTCGCTCCGGCGATGTAAGCATCAAGCATGTCCACACCGGACGCAGTTTCAGGCGGATCGCCTTCGTCACCGATTGTTATCATTAGGTCGCCATCGCCATTCGCCGTGGCGTTGATCGTAACGCGGCCTTCCTGGGGACTGCGCGCTATCGCGTTGGCCAGGACGTTGTAAAGCGTTTGGCGCAGCCTGCCCTGGTCCGAATTAACAAGGCCGAGATCTGGCGCTACTTCGCAGGTGAGCGACAATCTATTCTTCTCTACCGCGCGCGAAAAAGTGCCGCACATTTCCTCCAGCGTGCTGCGTAAAGAGAATTCGCGCCTTACGATAACTGGGTCTTCAACATCCAACTGAGCCAGATCGGAGAGGATTTGGATCATATTCTGAAGTTCGCGGCTGCAACTTTGGATTCTGGTACAGAAGGACTTTTGCGAATCAGTCAGCGCTTCAAACTCGACCAGGATTTCGGCGAAGCCGAGAATGGCGGTCAACGGCGTGCGCAGATCGTGCGCCAGATTACGCATCATTAACGAGCGGTAATCCATGATCTGTCGCAACTCTGCGATCTTCTCGCTGTCAGTTTCGGGGCGGCTGCTGATTGCGTGGGCGGGTTCGCTTCCGGCGGAGGAATCCTGGGGCGGATTCGCCACTGTTGGTTCCTCTTGTTCTTTCATTGGTCCTCGGCGCCAAAGGCAAGGCGACCGCTGTCCCTTTCCGGAACAATGGTCCTTGCCCTCAAAAAACTGTCAGTTTGCGATGATACTAAGTGGCGCAATGAACTGTGTCAAACGAGCGTCACCCATCGTTTCCTTTGGCTTCAAGTAACAGTCTGCTTCTAATCTCGCGCCCGCGTACGTTATAGTTGAATTAGGGTGAATGAGGTCTTGCAAGCATGATAAATGGACAGTTAAAAGAGCATCCACTGGCGGAACTAGTTCGCGAAGCCGGCGTTGCGCGCGTGACCGGCGCGCTCCGGCTGGAACGTGAACGAGTGAAGGTCGTCACCTATTTTGAGACCGGCCAGATTGTCTTTGCGACTTCAAATTTGCGAGCGCATCGATTGGGCGAGGTGTTGAAACGGACCCGCGCGCTGACCCCCGAACAACTCGCCGGGATCGAAGACAGCAAATCATGGAATAACGACGCGGCGCTGGAGACAGCCCTGCTTAACGAACGTTTAGTCTGGCCTTCCGGCATGGAGAAGTTGAAACTTCAACAAGTATCAGACGTGCTACGCACGGCGTTGTTGTGGACCGAAGGCGAGTGGAAGTATGAACCGCGGGTGCGCCTGGCGGAGCAAGTGCGCATGAAAATTGATCCACGGCCACTGCTGATTGAATGCGCCCGCCGGTTGCCGCGGCCGTTCATTCTGTCCCGCTTCCCTGTGCCAGCGGAAACATTTTCGCCTTCGGACCTAACCGAAAACGGCTTGGGACTGCAGCCGGCGGAGGCATTTCTGCTGTCGCGCATTGACGGACCAATGGTGCGCGGTGAGTTGACCGCACTTAGTGGACTGCGAGATGCAGAAGCACTGCGCGTCGCTTATGGATTGGCCCTCGCCGGATTGTTGGAACGCAGCAAGTGGCCGGTCGCGTTCGGACATTCGGCAGCGAACGAACCCGATGACGCCGTAGGCGAAGAAAGCGAGGCGCAGAAGAAGGAGATTGCTGCCGGCGTGAAACGCCGCCAGGACCGAGACCTGGAAATGATGCTGGCGCGCGTGACCCGCGCCGACGACTATTATGAAGTGCTGGACGTCGGCCGCAACGCCAACATGGAAGAGATCAAACGCGCTTATCACAAACTGGCCCGCAACTATCACCCAGACAAATTCCACATGTCAGCCAGCCCGGAAATGCATGCGCGAGTCGAAACTGCTTTCGCGCGCTTTGCGCACGCATACGAAGTTCTCAGCGATCTCGCGCAGCGATCTGTCTATGACGCAAAGCTGGCGAATGAGGATGGGGCCAGGCGCGTGGCCCAACAAGCCGGCCAGAGCAGCCAGGGAACATTCGCCCCGCTCCCATCCACGGGGAAAAGTGCAAAACCGGACTCGCCGGAGAAGTCGCGCGCCGAACTCAGGTTTCAGCAGGGTTTGGCCGCGCTGCAGCAGGAAAAACATACAGTCGCGGTAAGATGCTTCGCCGAAGCAGTGCAACTTGTTCCGGGAGAGGCACGTTACCGCGCGCATTATGGCAGCGCGCTAATCGCGCAGCCGCAGGGTCGCCGCCTGGCGGAGGCTGAACTGCAGGCCGCGATCGCGCTCGATCCGACGAATGCTTCTTATCATGTAATGCTGGCCCGTTTATTTCGTGAGCTGGGGTTTGGCCGCCGGTCGCAGGGCGAGTTGGAAAAGGCGTTGGCGCTGGAGCCGAATAACGAGGCCGCGCGCGCGCTACTGGGAACGGGGCAATAAGAATCTGAGAACGAGCCGCACCACAGGCCGGTCAGAATCAAATGTCATCTGTACAAATTTTTGCCAACAACGAAGGCACCGCCATTGAAACGTTCGAACCGTTGAGCGTGGCGACGGATGAGTTCGAAGATTACAGACATCCGCACGCCACCAGGATCGCCGCGGTCGCCGATGAAATGGCAAAGCTGTTTCACTTGGGCCGGCAGGATCGTTTGTCACTTCGCGTAGCCGCGTACGCGCACGATCTTGGTGAACTGATCATGGAGCGTGATTACATTCGGCGCGCCGGACCACTGTCAGAGGACGAGCGTTTGGATTTGGGCCGGCACCCGCTGATCGGCGAACAGGAAGCGTCGCGGGCCGGCGCCGACCGTGGCGCCCAGCTAATCATTCGTTGGCACCATGAGTGGTGGATCGGTTCTGGCTATCCCGATGGGTTGTCTTTCGAATCGATACCGCTCGCCGCCCGCATCCTGCGCGTGGCCGATACCTATTGCGCTTTGACGGACGATCGACCTTTTCGCAAGGCGCAGAGCGAAGCAGACGCTCGCGCCTATCTGACGAACTGGGCGGGTTTGGAATTTGATCCGCACGTGGTCCAGGCATTTCTGGCGCTCGGCCCATTGAAGGAAACGAAATCCTATGCGGAATTGTAGGGGCGTCCCTTCGTGGGCGCCCCCGTGTTTTTAGAAACAACGGATTTCTCCCGAACGAGGGGCGCTCACAGCGGGACGCCCTGACGAAAAGCAAACATGTCGAACCTGCATGGTGCACAAATAAACAGGAACGGTTGGCTCGGGTTCGAGTTGAGCGTCTTAAGGCGTTTGACCTTTCATTCCGTAGCCTTGCCCTTCACGGGCGAGCCCAACCTGGGTCTGTACCTGAAACACTGGAAGGTGCGGGTCGCGGCCAACGATCGTTCGCAATGGGCCTGGATTAAGGCTACGGCGTTGATTGAAAACAATTCCGAGACGCTGACGGAAGACGATCTGGAAATGCTGCTCGACGACGCCTACGTGCCCCGGGCGGAATTCATCAATCCTTCGCTGTTGGACTGGTTCAATGAAACGGATGCCTGGTGGTTCGACAACATGAGGGAAAATGCGGAGCGGCTGGAATCGCCACTTAAGCAGGCCTGCGCGCTCGCCCTGGGAATGACTGTCGGCGACTACGTGATGTCGTTCGACGGCGCGACGGCGGGTTTGCGATCGCCCTTGTCGCTCTCGAGAGTTTTTCGCCGTCTGCATCAGGCGGCGCCAGTTCCCATCGATAATTTGCAGCGCAATCAAAGCACTAACCAGGAGGCGAGAGAGTTTCTCGCCGAACGTCATCACACCGACCTGCTCTTCCTGCGATTACCCCCGGCGACTTCCAGACGCGACAAAGCAAACGCGCGCCGGTTAGCGTGGCGCGAAGAATGGTTACGACGCGGCAATGACTTTTGGCCGGAATTTGAGCGGCGCAGTGCCGGCAAGATGGGCGGGCGAGTCGAAACGCGGCAACAGTATCTGAATTTATTGGAAGATTTACTTCACACCGCCGCCCACATTCCCAGTTGGGCGATCGAAAACCTGTCTGACGGATTCATTTCAAATGAGGAACTGTCAGAGGCGATTACGCGAGTGCGAAAGGTCGATGCGATTTATTCGAAAGACTTTTCGGAATTAAGCGGCGCGCGCACTTCTATCATCACCGCAGTGACCTAGGGGGTAATCCGAGGTTGAGACGGCTTTGCACAAAAACTCAGCTTCAGGTTCGTGTCTGCCCCTCCCCGTAAACAGGGAGGGGTTAGGGGTGGGGTTCGCGCCCGGCAACCTCTCCCCCATCCCCCTCTCCGCTTGCGGAGAGGGGGAGAAGAACGGATGTTTCAGTAATTCTTGTGCAAAGCCGGTTGAGACCGAAGAAGCCGGGCGCGTATCTGCATCAGAATCTCATAGTACCGCCACGCCGCCGGCGCATTCGGCTCCTGGTGATGATCGGGCTTTAGAACTAAACCTCGAGTGGCCAATAGAATTTTTTTCACCTGGGGGTTTTGTTTCACCTTCTCCCAGGTCGCAGCAACTATCAGCCGGTAATGCTCGCCGGGCTTTGCCGGACGGTACTGGAAGCGTCTGCCGCGAAAACTTACCCAGGTTATCCCCATCTTCTTCATGTTCGCGCTGGCCAGATCGCCCGCGTGCTTCGCTTCGAAGCTCGTCATCTGTGCTACCTGATCACGCGTGTACTTCCATTCCAAGCCGGAAAATGTCGCGCGCGGGTCAGTCTTGCTCTCCGGATACTTCATCATCTGCCAGAACCCTTCGAGGCTGGCATAACGCTTACGGCGGAAGGTGAAGGGCGTCGCGGCAAAGTTGGAAAGCAGTCCCAGCTCATTGCGTTTCGAAAGGATTACTTCGCCGGCGGCCGCCTCCTGCGGCAAAATCTCCCAATCCGGTGCACTCTCTCTGGACACGGGCGCCCACCAGTGTGGCGGATATGGCGCATTACGCGCATTCGGTTTGATCGGCTTGAACGGCGGCGGGGGCCGTTGTTGTGAAACCGCCCGTAATCCCAGGGAGGCCGCGAGCAGCAACATGAAGGTGACGGAAAGCGCGAGCCGGAGTTTCATTTCTGACTTATACATCACGCGCTGACGATCGCGGCGGTCCTATCGAATCGTGATAACTACCTCATTGCTGGCCATCCCGTGCAAGCTAAAGCCAACCAGGACATCTCCGCTCGGGAGTTCAGCAGGAAGCTTTACCACAATCTGACTCAACCAGTTCATGTCTGGGACCTTCCCTACGTACTCCACGGTCATAGGATAACTTTGGCCATTAGCAGACGCGTGCATCGAGATCGACGCCAGCGTATCTTCCGGAAGCAGGTCAGCGTTGACGGCAAAGAGCACGATGCGGGTGCGGTGATCGGTACTGAAGTTCAAATCTGTAAATAGCGAAAAGGGATCGCGCAGCATGTTTACCGAATCAAGCGCGATGGCGTGATTGGAATTCTCCTCTGTCAGCAAGATCGGCGGAACGGCTGGAGAAGGCGTGGGCGTGGGCGTGGGCGTTGCTGTCGGCGTTGGCGTCGGGCTGGGTGATGGGGTGGGTTCCGGAACAAAACACGGAGTGGAGATCAAGGCGGTAATATCACCCGAGGTGTAATTTGCCGTCATCACATCTGACTTGCCATCGGTATTGAAATCACCGGTGACGAGCCTCCTCGGGTCCGCACCAGTTCCGTAGTTTGTTGCTTCCGCAAAACTTCCCGTTCCCAGGCCCAGGAGAATCGAGATCAGATTCGAGGCTCCCGCGACAGCAATATCCGCGATGCCGTCTCCGTTGAAATCGCCCACCGCGATGCCGGTTCCCGTGGCGGCTTCGTGACTCTCGCGCAGAGCGAATCCGCCATTACCGTCACCCATGAAGACAGAAACTCCGGCGTGTGCGTAGTCAACACTGCATGCGACGGCTATATCAGGTTTTCCATCAACGTTAAAATCGCCGACTGTCACACCGTAAGGTGACAGACCGACCTGGATGATCTGAGACGAGGTAATACCGCCGGCGCCGTCACCGAGACCGATCCATAAACCCTCCTGGTCATGATAGATACCGTTAGTGCCCGGGATTAAGACATCAAGCTTTCCATCCCCATTTATGTCGGCCACCGTAATCGAAAGCGGAAACGATCCTGCCTGCCAAACCTTGGAAGGTCCGAACGTCGCGTCGACCACGTTGAGAGCAATCTTGAAACTATTGCCGCCTAACGTACCAACATCCGGTTTGCCATCACCATTGAAATCGGCGGCAGTGATGTAGGTGAACTCGCCGGCATTGAGTTCCTGCCCGATGGGCGGCTGGAAGCTGCCATCTCCGTTGCCGCGCATCATGTAAACAGCGCCTCCGGTGTTGGCGGCAATTGCGAGGTCGAGCGTGCCATTAAGGTCAAAATCAGCGATGGCAAATGACGTGGGCAACTTTGGAAAAACACTGTAGCTGGTGGCCGATAGGAAACTACCCTGGCCATCGCCGAGAAAAACGACTATGTCGCGGCCGCTGAAGTTAGCCACCGCCACGTCGAGCTTACCGTCGCCATTAAAGTCGGCTGAGCCTATGCTAATCGGTTGGCTACCGCCCACGGCGTTCGCGTCTTGAGTGAGATAATTGCGTGAGGCGGCAAAATCGCCACCGCCGGTGCCCAATAAAATCGAGACGTTGTACGACTTGGAGTTTAGTACCGCCAGGTCGAGCTTTCCGTCTTTGTTTATGTCGGCTACCCCTATCCCGTTAGGCCTGGCACCCGCGGCATAATCCCATCTCTCAAATCCTCCGGCGGCCAAACCGAGCATGACTGTTACTCGGTTATTAACCACACTGGCGATGGCGAAATCCATGCGGCCGTCGCTATTAAAATCGCCAACGGCGGCGCCATTAGGTGATAGGTTGCGGAATTCGATTTTGGTGGGAAAGGCTCCCGAGCCATTGCCATACAGCACATTCATGGAAACGCCGCTTGTTCCTACGGTTAGAATGTCGGCCTTATTATCATTATTGAAGTCGGCAATCTTGAAGGTTGACCCTATTTGAACGTCCACGTTAGCGCGCACAAAATTGCCCGTGCCATCACCGATAAGTTGATTGGAATAACCGCTGGCAATCAAATCCAGCTTGCCATCTCCATTTACATCTCCCACATCCAGCGAGTCGACTCCCGAATTCACTTGAAAGTTTTTTGCCGCAAGGAGGCCGTTCGAACTTCCCATGAGGACTGACACCTGGTAAACGTTGTTACCCGTAGATTCAACATTGGCCACGCCCAGGTCGGAACGACCGTCAGCATTAAAATCGGCGACGACCAATCCGTGTGGTTTGGCGCCCGCAGCAAACCCTACCGGAGATGCAAAGACTCCATGCCCATCGCCAAACATGATAAGCACATCGCCGTAGCCGACGGAGGTGACCGCGATATCCTGCTTTGAGTCATTGTTGAAGTCACCGATCGCAACAAAGCCAAACGGCACCATTGAGGCGCTGGCGATCCTGTTAGCGACAGTGAACCTCCCATTGCCATCCCCAATAAGAATGGAGAGATCAGCATCGGGCAAACCATTCGCCACCACCAGATCAAGATTAGCGTCACCATTGAGGTCGCCGCTCGCAATCGAAAGCGGTTCACTACCAATAGGAAAAGTTGGTGCGGCGTTGAAGTTTGCGACCGGACAACCTGCGCTCGTGCGAACTGCAAAGGCGGCCGGCCACACCAGCAATGAGGCCAGGAAAATTACCAACCCGGAAACTACGAATTTGTGTGAGCCAGACATACCAATGCCGCCGGGGACTTCTTAAGACTCCGTGAAGGAAGCCCTTGCTTCAGCGATTAATAGTGGGGGGATGAGCCCATTATAACAGTGGCGCAGAGAGTTTCGTAATCTGCCGTTAGGCTGTTTCTACGGCTGCGTCATTTACCGCTGAATTGCGGCGTCCGCTTCTCCAGAAACGCCGCCACGCCTTCCTTGAAGTCCTGCGTCTTGCCCGATTCAATCTGCGTCGTGCGTTCCAACTCCAGTTGACTCGCCAAATCATTAGTCTCGCTTTGCGCCAGCAGTTGCTTAATGCGTCCGATGGCCGCGGTGGGCGCGGCTGCCAGGCGGGATGCAAGTTTCAGCGCGGCGTCCATTAGATCAGCGTCGGCCACCGCCGTATTGATCATTCCCAACTCTGCGGCGCGCGTCGCGCTCACGACATCGCCGGTCATTAGAAGTTCGGCGGCAATCTTGCCACCAACCAAACGTGGAAGACTGAATGTGCCTCCGCAGTCCGGAGTCAAACCGATCTTGATAAAGGCTTGATTGAATTTCGCGCTCTCGGCAGCAATTACCAGATCGCAAGCGAGCGCCAGATTGCATCCCGCGCCCGAGGCCGCGCCCTGCACGGCCGCAATCACCGGCAATGGCGTCTGCCTGATCAGTAGCACGCATTCGTGAAGCAATCGCAGCGGCTCATCAAAGAAAGCTTCAAGCCGGCCTTCATGTTTTGCGATCTGCTGCATCTCTCGCAAATCGCCGCCGGCGCAAAAAGCGCGGCCGGCTCCGGTCAGGATTACTGCGCGTGAGCCCCTGGTCGACGCTTCGACAAATGCTTCATTGAAATCGCGCGCCATTGCGACTGTCAAAGCGTTGAGCGCCTCGGGCCGGTTGAGCGTGACGATGGCGACAGCCTCGCGCGTTTCAAGCTGGATCGTTTCGAAGTTCATGACTTTGTAATTAGCCGGACTGGTTGAAGCACGCACAAGGCGCAACTCAACGTCCCCAGTTTAGTATCGCGGGGTTGTTGAGGTATCGAAAAATCCAATAGCGATGAAAAGAGTCGTTTAGTTTTGCGCGCGGCTGGCGCTAAAACATTCACCGCAAAGGACCGGCCGTCCGGTCGAAGGTTTGAAGGGCACGGTGTCCGTTTTGCCGCATTGATCGCAGACGATATCGAAGCGTTGCCGCTCGCCGCCTCCTCCGCCGCCGCCCCCACGAGCGCCGCCAAAGTTTGCGCGCCGTGCGTCACGACAGGTTTTGCAGCGTTTGGGCTGGCTCAGGTTCCGTTCCTGGTAGTACTCCTGTTCGCGTTCTGTGAAAGGGAAGGTCTCGCCGCATTCGGCACAAGTGATGTCAACGTCAGGCATGACTGGTTTTCTCCCGTCAAAGCAGAGCGCCTCGCCTTGCTTTGACCTCTTGGTGAGAGCAAGCCCCCGGCTCGCTTTTGTTCTTCCGACGCGAGAAAACTGGCCAGCGTAGCGTAGTGCCTCTCGCAGGCTGAGATGCCAGCCAGGGCGTCGCGTGCAAGACTTCTGATGCAGGCGAAGTTTACTCCAGCCCCTTAGCCGTGTACAGAGTTTTAGCCTGCGGACAACAGATCAATTTGCGATGTGTGAAGCCCCAAAATGGGAGGGAATATACAACCAATACTTCAGTTGGAGGCCAGGCAGGTTTTTCTGTCCGATAACTTAGCAAAAAAGGTGATTCAGACAGCGATCGAACGGACTTGCAAGGCGAGCAAAGGTTCGAAGGACCGTTGGTTAGTCGCCAGGCCCGTGAGGGCGTGAACAAGGACCCGGCAAATCCCAGAGCGCCGAACGTGCGATGTTTATTGGCTCTTTCCGCCGATCCTTCGGACCTGTTGCCTGGCATCAAGATCTGCTTAGCTATCTGCTGCGGCTAACTCTTTAACGTGAGCTCGCACCGTCTCACCCAGCGTTAGCAGGTTGTAGCCACCTTCCATGCAGGAAATGACCCGACCGGAGCACACTTTGGCTGCCCACTCCTTTATGACCCGCGTCATCAGCACGAAGTCTTCGTCTTCCAGCCGAAGTTGTCCCAACGGGTCGCTATCGTGGGCGTCGAATCCAGCGGAGATGATTACCAGGTCAGGCTGGCAGCGACTGTCTATCTCGGCGATCGCCGCTTCGAAAACATGTCGTTGATCGTTTGCTGGCGTACCGGCTTTCAGCGGCACGTTCAGCGTGGTTCCCTGGCCGCGACCAATACCGGTTTCGCCGCGAGCACCCGTGCCCGGGTACCAGGGATATTGATGCATCGAGAAGAAAAACACCGACGGGTCATCGTAGAAAATCCCCTGCGTGCCGTTACCGTGATGCACGTCCCAGTCAATCACCGCGACGCGCGCAATTTCCGGATAGTGACTCTGCGCATACTTGGCGGCGATCGCAACGTTGTTGAAGAGGCAGAAGCCCATCGCTCGTTCGGCAGTCGCATGATGGCCGGGCGGTCGGACCGGGAGAAAGACGTTACGCGCTTTGCCACTCATCACAACATCAACCGCATCGCACGCACCACCAGCGGCGCGGAGGGCAGCATCCAGCGAATGCAGCGAGACGACAGTGTCGGCGTCGAGGAAAGCCGTGCCTTCCTTAACCACTCGTTCGACGTTCTTGAAATGCTGCGGCGTGTGACAAGCCTGCACCTGACCGCGTGGTGCGGCTGTGGCTTCGACCTCGATGAGTTGCGACCAGAGCTCAGTGTCGGCTTGCAGCGCATCCATAGTTGTTCGATAGCGAGCAGCCGTTTCCGGATGACCCTCGCCCGTGTCATGTTTTTCGAAAACTGGATGATGAATGATGGCAGTCGACATGCGACAGATTATGCGAGAGCACTATGAGCGGGTCAACGAGATCGGCGCGGTAGCCCGACTGTAAAGGAGGGCTTCCCTGTGGGGATCATCATCGACCATCCACAGGTGTGTGCGCCGATCTTACTCAGTCGATCATTCGATCCCCTCGCTAACGTTCGGGGTACTAAACGCTTTCAACGAGCTCAGAGCCGCTTGCAGTAGCAAGCGGTTTTTAACCGCTCGCTACCGCGAGCGGCTCTGTAATGGTTGCTATGGCAGCCAGGACTGGCAAAGCGCAGAGCGAAGCGCAACTAGTTACTAATGGAATCAGAGCCGCTTCCAGTTGCAAGCGGTCTAAACCGCTCGCTACCGCGAGCGCCTCTGTAATGGTTGCTATGGCAGCCGGGACTGGCAAAGCACAGAGCGAAGCGCAACCAAGTCACTAATGGAATCAGAGCCGCTTCCAGTTGCAAGCGGTTTTTTAAACCGCTCGCTATCGCGAGCGGCTCTGTAACAGCACACCTGGTTAGTACCCGAGCGCTTGCGAGGGGCTCATAAGGTCAACTGATTAGTGAGCATTCGATCGGGGGTCCTAACCCGTTATGAGCTGCTGCGCGGGCGAGTGATAAACCTCCATTACAGTCGAGCTACTGCTCCGGGCGCAGAGTCTCAAACCTGCGGATCAATCCTTTGCCGTCAGAGCATTAAATCCATACGGGAACATCGCAAAACCAATGCAGTAACGATTTAGCTTGAACTGAAAAACATCACAATCGCTAAGATTTCGCTCATTAAGACCCACGGAATGCTGTTTGCTCCGGTGAGGTTGGTATGTTCAAACAAGTTACAGGGAAGGTGTCGAGACCGAATGAAACGAACATTCATGTTGTTATTGTCACTAATGGTTTTACTAGCAACGCTGGCCACAGTGTCGGCCCAGGATCGACGGCGACATCGCTCGCGCTTTGGTCGTAAGTCGCGCACGGTCGCAATCATCGGCGGTGGCGCAGCAGCCGGCGCATTGCTCGGCGGCAAGAAGGGTGCGGCGATTGGCGCCGGTGGCGCTGGTCTCTATGCCATGAATCGCCCAGCCGCCAAACGACATTTCAAACACAGGACGCGACGTATCGGTACCGTTGCCAGCGGCACCGCGCTGGGCGCGGGAATCGGTGGCGCAGTTGGCCACAAAAAGGGCGCGTTGATTGGCGCTGGAGCAGGGGCCGGAAGTTCTTACCTGTATACGCGTCGTTACCGGCGTCACCGTCGTATTAACTAAACGCTTTGACTGCGCATTACCAATTCAGGTCGCTTATTAGTCGCCCCTATTAGAAGAGGAGAACCAAACCATGGCTTACGAAGACGAACAAACGCGAAGAAGTCGCGTGGTAGTTGAAACACCAACCGCTCGCCGCGAGGTCGTTCGCACTGAGACGGCGCACGTACCCGAGC
>Ga0070668_100002543_pt1 | contig 13428 bp, 14 predicted proteins | sample KBSS43metaG_FD_64661 | JGI IMG/M metagenome (GOLD analysis project Ga0070668, IMG submission 64661) | Switchgrass rhizosphere microbial communities from Kellogg Biological Station, Michigan, USA - KBS S4-3 metaG | ecosystem: Host-associated > Plants > Roots > Rhizosphere > Soil ... | reverse complement strand
TCGAGAAGTACGGCAAGGGCACGCCGAACGACTGGATCGAGCGCCATCTGCTGACGCCCCTGAACTGGACGGGCATCCTCGTGATGCTCGCCATCGACATGTACCTGTTCGGCTTCTTCGTCGGTCCGGCCGTCTGGGGCATCCAGATGATCTGGATCCCGCTCTGGGCCGCTGGCGTGATCAACGGCATCGGCCACGCGCTCGGCTATCGCAACTTCGAGGTCAAGGACGAGAGCCGGAACATCTCGCCGATCGCGATCTGGCTCGGTGGCGAGGAGCTCCACAACAACCACCACGCCGATCCCAAGAGCGCAAAGTTCAAGGCGAAGTGGTTCGAGTTCGACATCGGGTGGGCCTATATCCGCACGCTTCAGCTCTTCGGCCTGGCCAAGGTGGAGTACGCACGGAACTACGGCTCCGCGGCGCTGCGGCACGACGAGAACGCGGTCGACGCCGCCGCCTGATGCATTTCTGCCGCCTACGGCGGCGATCAACGGTTATCAGCGAACGAAGAGCACATCCGCCGAGGCGGATGTGCTCTTTTTCCTTTGGTGCCCCGAGTGGCTCTCGTCGCCAGACTGCGAACCGCCACCCCGGTTTGAGGTATAGATTTGGCATCCCCGCAAAATCCGTGAGGACTCATGCCTAGCACTGTCACCTGCGTGCGTTGTGGTCAGACACGCGCCGGTTTCGAACGTCCGCCCTTCCCGGGCCCGATCGGGGCCCGCATCGTCGAGAGCCTCTGCCAGGAGTGTTGGGGACTCTGGTTGAAACAGCAGACCATGCTGATCAATCACTACGGACTCAACGTCATGGATCCGCAAGCGCGGAGCTTTCTGACGAAGAACATGGAAGCGTTCCTCTTCAAGAGCGGCGGCGAGGAGGACGTGGATACTTCCAAGAAAGGCACCATCGCATGGTAGCACGCGTCGCTCGCACCCTGCTGATCGGGCTTGGCGCCATCTCGGCGCTCAGCGCATGCGCCTCGTCGAGCGGCGGCGCGAAAGTCGGAGCAGCGGGCGCGACTGACGCTCACGCGGCCCCCGCGGGCCCATGGGCGGACTCCGTGCTCGCCACCATGTCACTCCGCGACAAGGCCGCGCAGATGGTCTGGCCCTGGGTGCTCGGTGACTACACCGCGACTGACGACCCGACGTACGAGCGCGTGCTGGGCCTGGTGCGCGATCAGCACGTCGGCGGCGTCATCATCTCGGTCGGCTCTCCGACGGAGATTGCCAGCAAGCTGAACGCCCTTCAGCGTGCCAGCGCTCTCCCGCTGCTCGTCGGTGCCGATCTCGAGACGGGCGCGGCGTTCCGTGCTCGCGGCGGTTACTTCCTCCCGAACGCGATCGACCTCGGCGGAGCGACGTGGTTCCCGTATCAGATGGGGATCGGCGCTACGCGCGATACGACGTTCGCGTACGCGATGGGTCGCGTCACCGCACGCGAAGGACGAGCGCTTGGCATTCACGTCGCGTTCGCCCCGGTGCTCGACGTCAACAACAATCCGAAGAACCCCGTCATCAGCCTTCGGTCGTTCGGCGAGAACCCGCAGCTCGTCGCCCAGCTCGGTGCGGCGTTCGTGCACGGCATTCAGGACAACGGGATGCTCGCCACCGGCAAGCACTTCCCGGGACATGGCGACACGGAGCAGAACTCTCATCTCGAGCTCGCGCGCGTCAACGCCTCGGCCGCGCGCCTCGACAGCGTGGAGCTCGTCCCCTTCCGCGCCGCCGTACGCGCGGGCGTGCGAGGGATCATGACCTTCCACGGCTCGTTGCCCGGCCTGGATACCTCTTCACTGCCCGCGACGCTCAATCCGCGCATCATGACCGATCTGCTGCGCGGAAAGATCGGCTTTCATGGACTCATCTTCACCGACGCGCTGGACATGAACGGCGTTCTCGGAAAGATGACGATGGCGGAGGTGACGCAGCGCGCCGTCCTGGCGGGAAACGACGTGCTCCTCATGCCCACGGACATCGCCGGCGCCATCGACGCCGTCGTGGACGGCGTGCACCGCGGTCTCTTTCCGGAATCGCGGATCACCGAATCGGTTCGCAAGCTGCTCGTCGCCAAGCAGGAGATGGGACTCGCACGCCAGCGGTTCACCGATCTTCAGGCGTTGCGGTCGGTCGTCGCGGACAGCGCGAACCTCGCGGTCGCGCGCCAGGCGGCGGAGCGCGCGATCACCCTCGTGAAGGACTCGCTCAGTGTCGTGCCGTTCGGCCGCTTGCCACGCGCGTCACGCATCGTCAGCGTGACGATCGCGCCGCGCACCGACCTCGGTGCCGGCGTCGCCTTCAACGCCGAGCTCGCACGGGTGTTTCCGTCGCTGCGATCGCTCTCCCTCACGACGGACCAGGTCTTCGACGCGACAGCCGCGGTTGCTGCGCCCGGCCAGACTGGGAACGCAGCGTACCTCGCGAGCCCCCAGCCGCGGCTCGTGCCCGCACTGGTCGAGAACGCGCTGCGCGGTGCGCAGGGCGCGGATCTCGTGATCGTCTCGTCGTACTTCGGGGCGAGCTCCTCGACCTCGCGGCTCTCCGCACCGGAAGGAATGGCCGATCTGCTGAATGGACTGCAGAAGGCCGGCACGCGAGTCGTTCTCGCGACGTTCAGCAATCCGTATCTCGCGCAGGATTTCCCGTCGATCCCCGCGTATCTCGTCGCGTGGGGGAACTCTCCCATCGTGCAGCGCGCTGCCGCTCGCGCATTGCTCGGTCTGGCGCCGGTCGGCGGTCAGCTTCCGATCACCATTCCATCAGTCGCGCCGTACGGTGCTGGATTGCGACGCGACGCGTTGCCAGCAGCCGCAGTACCTGCCGCACCTGCTACGCCGTAAGTCCACGATCGCGCGCGATCGAAATGGGAGGTCGCGCGCGCCAGCCCGGTTCTTGCGCGAAACGGATGCGTGTTCGTCCTTCGCATGCGCACGCGCCGAACCGGACATCTCGTCCGTTGACGGCGTTGCTTGCCCGCCTTATATCAGCCCACGCGCCGACGATGAATTCTGGACGAGTTGCTACCAAGTCCGATCGGCGAGCGAGAGTGCGCTATTGACATTAGTGACATTTCGTTACTAATTCGCGTCCCATGCGCGAGCGCCTTCCACCTCTGGTCAAGCCGGCGGCCCGAAAGATCACGCTGGCAGTCGACGTGGTGGTGCTCTCACCGCGCGCCGAGGCACTCGCCGTATTGCTCGCGCGCAGCGCGCCCGGTGGACGCGAGCGGTGGTCGCTGCCGTGGGATGCACCGATGCCTGGCGAGGCGTTCGAGGACGCGGCATCTCGCATAACCGAGGCGGCCCTCGGATCGGCGCCGGCGTTGCTCGAGCAGGTGGGCGCCTTTGCCGACGCCCGGCGTCACCCCGGAGATGCCGATGTCTCCGTCGGCGTCGTGGCCCTGACCCCGCCGGCCGAATTGTCGGCGCTCGCGAGCGCGGAGTGGTTCTCGCTATCGGCACTCCCGCCGCTGTCACCCCGCCATCGCGCCATCGTCGATCGCGCCATTACCGTGGTGCGCCAGCGGGTGGATCAGTCGCCGCTCGCCTTCCGGCTGCTGCCGCCGACCTTCACCCTCAGCGACCTGCAGGGGATCTACGAGCTCCTCCTCGGTCGCCGCCTTCACAAGGCGAGCTTCCGTCGCGCCCTGCAGGCCAGCTATCTGGTCGAGCCCACGGACGAGTGGCGGAGCGAGGGCCGTGGGCGGCCCGCGCAGCTGTTCCGGTACGCCCCCCGTAAGCGGCGGGGTGCCCGGCGCGGGGTCCGGTTCGACCTCTTCGCCGAGGGCTGACGGAGGATCGATACCCGCACGTTACCCGCCACGGCGGTGGGCCGGGCTTGCTTCCTGGCACATTAGTCGCAATATGTTATTTAGGCCAAATGGGGAGCATCGATGCTCGACTATCTCGATAGCCTGTGCGCCGCGCTGCTGGCCCGGAACGGCACCGAGATCCGACGTCTCCTGCGACATCCTCTCGCGCGCGCGTTGCCGCGCCGCGTGCGAGAGGAAGGCTATGCTATCGCGCGCGCAGGGCCGGAGAGCCTGCGCGCGCCCGTGCAGACGCTCCATTTCTACCACCAGACGCTCCATCTTCTCGGCGCCCGCCCATCCAATCGGAGCGAGGCCGGACTGACCGGCGGCGCTGAGCGCAATGGCGAGGAGCGTCAGATCGAGATGCCGCTCCCCCTTCGCGCCGCCGGCGGCTGATCTCCCGTCAGTCGGCGCGCTGACGCGTCGCCTGAAGCCGCAGAAGGCTCCGCGCCAACGCCGCGTTGTCCTGCGCCAGGCGGAATAGCTCCGACATCACCTCGTCCCTGTCGTCGCCCGCGAGCTCCGCGATCACCGGTGCACGATGGCCGTAGCGCCGTCCCGGATCCACGCGTCGCTCCATCACGACGCGGCCTCGGTGCGATCGCTTGCCCGGCTCGTCGGCCGATGCGCTCACCGCATCCAGCTCGACTTCGACGTACCCGCCGCCTGGCATGGGGCGCCGGTACAGCGTGTCACCCGACTGCCCCTCACGCGTGCCGTGCGCGGCGTCTTGATGCTGGTCCAGCATGTGTTCCTCCAACTCGACTGCGTCTCGTACGTTCGCGTCGCGGCGGAGAGGCCGCGGACACGTCCTGCAACGTCGCCATTGCGCGCGCGAGCGCGCGAGCGCTCGCGCGCGTGGCGATCGCGTCACCCCATACATCTCCGGTGCGCGTCAGGCGCGCCGGCATGCTCTTCACCGTGAACGTTTCGATCCGCAGTCGACTGGTCAGCTCGCGCTCGCGCAGCGGCGCCGACACTGGTGCGGCAGGCTTCGCCCGCACGCTGTACGGCGCTGCCATGCTCTTGCCGCGCGCGTTCTGCAGCGCGTCGACGTAGATGCTCCCCTTCGGGCGTGCCTTGATCCCCCGCTCCAGTGTCGCATGCTCGGGATCGGCCGCCACGACCGCCCCGGCGAGTCCGAGCGCCAGCGCGGCGGAGGTCTCGTAGCTCGTCCGCGGCGGGAGCGGGAGCACGATATGGATCCCGCTCGCCCCCGATGTCTTCAGCGCGACGGTGAGCCCGCACGCCTCCGCAATGCGTGCCACCTCGCGCGCCAGCGCCACGACGCGCGAGAATGGCACGTCATCGCCTGGATCGAGATCGATCAGACACCGATCGGGAGCCATGATGTCATTCACGCGCGAGAGCCAGGGGTGCACCTCGATTGCACCGAGTTGCACGGTGTAGAGCAGCGTCGGGAGGTCGCCACCGATGATGCGTGGCTTCTCGCCGAGATCGACCGTGTCCAATGTCTCGACACGCACGACGTCGGGCACGTGCTCACCCGCGCTCTGCTGGAAGAACATCGGCCCTTCCACGCCGTCCGGGTGCCGCTGCAGCACGAGCGCGCGGCCCTCGATCTCCGGCAGCAGCATCGGAGCGACGCGCGTGTAGTAGCGCATCAGATCACCCTTCGTGATGCCCGCGTCGGGGAAGAATGTCTTTCCCAGACTCGACACGTGCAGCGTCTTGCCGCGGCCGAACGACAGCTCGCCTTCGCCCCCATCGCGCTCGAGCGCTCGCAGCTGCGCTTCGACATCCGCAAAGTCGACGGAGTGTCTACGCGGCGTCATTCGCGATCTCGCCCGTGCCCCAACGCTGCATGCTGACGCTCTCGATCGTCACGTCGCGCGCCGCCTTGTCGTCGCGCACGCCGAGGAAGATCGGTTGACGCAGTTTTCCGTCAGCGGTCCACTCGGCGAACTTCACCTCGACGACGACGCGTGGCGCGACCCAGTGCGCCGGCTCGTTGGTTCGGGGCGTCTCCGAGAATGGCGAGGTGCGTCGTTCGATCTTCTCGAGGCGCGCGCGCATGGCGCGCAGTCCCTCACGATTGAATCCCCCGCCCATGTGCCCCACATACTGGAGCCGGCCGGCGGCGGCGTGCGCCCCCAGCAGCAACGCCCCCAGGTAGGGTCTCGTCTTCCGCGGCTCAGTGAATCCTCCCACCACGAATTCGGCTCGGAATTGCAGCTTGAGCTTCAGCCAATCGTCCGAGCGCGAGCCCGCTTGGTACCGGGCGTCGTTGCGCTTGGCGATGATCCCTTCCCATCCCGCACGCCGCGCCCGGGCGAGCATCGTTGCCCCGCGCGCACTGGTCTCCCCGAGGACCAGTGCCGCGTCGCCCTGGCTCGCGGCCGCGAAGAGCGCTTCGAGTCGCTCGCGCCGCTCGTGCCACGGCCGATTCGCCAGTGACGTGCGTCCCTCGCGAAGGAGATCGAACGCGACCAGTGTGGCTGGCGCCTCGACCATCAGTCGCGTGATCTCGTTGGCGTTCTTCAGGTGCATTCGCGCCTGCAGCGGCTGAAATCCGGTCGTCGTCACCGCACGGGTCGCCGCTCTCCGCCGGCGGCGGCGGGCGACGACCTCCCCGTCCAGAACGACTGAGAATCCTGCCCGCGCAGCGAGGGAACGCAGTGCGTCCACCACCTCGGGGAATTGCGCGTGCTTGTCCTTGCCGTTTCGTGTCATCAGTCGCACCTGGCGCGACGATGCCTCCGCGATGACGCGCATGCCGTCGTACTTGGGCTCGTACGTCCACCCTGCACCACTGGGCAAGGCATGACCCAGCGTGGCGTACATCGGCTCGGTGAGCGCCGCGCGCATTTTCGACACGCGCCGGTGAGCGGCAAGAGGAGTGCCCGCCCCCGTGCTCGATTGGGCGCTCTTTGAGGTGTGCTCGACTCGGCGTCCTCACGCGCGAACGCCCGGGACAGATGCCCGGGCGTTCGCAGAGTTCGAGACAATTCGAGCCCGTCGAGCGGGCACCGGATCAGCTTGTCTTGGTCACGTCGGCCGCTTGCGGCCCCTTCTGACCCTGGACGATCTCGAACTCGACTTTGTCCCCTTCCGCCAGCGACTTGAATCCATTCCCCTGAATGGCGCTGAAGTGCACGAAAACGTCAGGACCTCCTTCACGCGAGATGAAACCAAAACCTTTCGCGTCATTGAACCACTTCACCGTGCCGTTGATGCGAGCCATGAACCGTACCTCTTACCGAGCTATGGAGCCTGATCGCGCGCGCGAGGGGATTGGCCGGTCGCCGGCCGCCGCTCGTCCCACGTGATCCCTGTGATGCCCCGTCGCGCCAATCGTCGGCTCTCGGGGCGGGACGTTATCCGAGTAAGCGGGCAAGTTTTGTGCACACGCCGACCTATCTCCGCGCAGGCCAGTGCCGGAACGCGAAAACGGGGCCGAAATCGGCCCCGTCTCGCGGGTAGGCACTACGTCTGGTGACCGCCTCTAAGGTTCTGACCGTTACGCGGCGCCTGCGATGTAGCGTGCGAGACGGCCGCATTCGCGACACTGCAGGGTGACCTGCGATCGCGGCGGAGGCGGGAAATCGTCAGGAGTTCGTTCGATTTGCCCAGAGCAACTCGGACAGCTCAGGGGGGAGCCGTTCCGATCGTTGGCGATCAAGTGGAGCGCTTGCACTGGGTTATACGTAGCCGGGCGCGGCTTGCGCATTGGCCCTCCAGAATGTTGTCGAACTACCCGGAGATCGAGGCGCCGGGCCGCCCTGACGAATAGTAACCCTCTAAGTGCCTAAAGCACAGTGGGGCATCGTCTTGCGAACTAGATTGCGGGCTGTCCTGACTGTCGGGCTCGGCATGCTGTGTGCCTGTGGACCACGAGCACACATTCCGCCGCGACCGGTGGTCGTGGTGGGCGCGCTCCCCGACTCGGACAGCGCTGCCAGGCTCGCGCATAGACTCGCGCCCCTTCTTTACCTCCAGCGCGACGAATGGTTCCCGCTCGACCGTGCGGTCGCGGTCGTTCACCCGACTCGGCCGATCATCGCGTACCACCTCCTCTGGCGCGACGACGTACACGGGGCCTGGATCCCGCACACCGTGCCGACCGACGAAGAGATCGTCTGGGTGGGATACGATCCGAGTGGCGCACCGACCGACATCTGGACGTACTGGCACGGCAAGGTACTGCACGCCGACTGGCGACATCGGGGCACGCCCGGGATCGACGTGCAGTGGGGCAAACACGGCTCCCTGCCGCGCGGCGTCATCGAGAGCGACCTCCCCCGCTTCCAGACGCTCAACACGTTCTACGCCTTTCACCAGCTCGGCGTGTTGGACATCCTCCTCGGACGCATCACTCGTCCGGGACCATCGGGGTTCTTCCACTCCTATGGTCGGTACCGGGACTTCTCTCGCATCCTGCGCCTCACCGACTCGCTCGACGTCGTCGTCCGGAGCGCCACACCGAACGAAGCGCTGTCCGCGGTGTTCGGGAAACCATACTCCCGGAAGGTGCTCTGGCCCTGAGGCGCCTGCCATTCAGCGGTTGCATGTCACGACGGTGCGCAGCCGCGTCGCGACCAGCGAGCGCCTTCGCCGCGTGCGACATTGATTTTGCCGCTGGCCGGTTGCCTCGCGATGCTTCATGTTGATGCTCGTCGAATCCTGGACGAAACAGCGCAGCTTTGCCACGACGACGCTCGATCTTCGAGCGTGAACGCACTCGACGCATCGATGAGATGGCGTCACGTGTTCGTGAGAACGCGACACGAGTGCATCGACGGACTGTCTTGACGCAGCACTGCAGGAGCAGCACTTGTGCGCAGGATCATCGGACATGACAGTGTGTCCGAATCTTGCTCAGGAGTTCACGACTCGCGCAGCACCGAGAGCCAACCAACCGGCAGAGGAGACGCAGCGATGGCAGCGAAGAAGAGAGGCGGCAGCAAGCGAAGCGCTGGCAAGAAGGCGGCGCGCCGCGGTGGCGCCAAGCGTGGCGCCAAGCGCGCGTCGGCGAAGAAGGGCGGCGCCAAGAAGGCCGCGAAGAAGGCCGGTTTGCGCAGGCGAGCCAAGAAGCGCGCGGTGAAAAAGGCCGCGGTGAGAAAGGCCGCGAAAAGGACCGTGGTCAGAAAGGCCGTGAAAAAGGCCGCGGTGAAAAAGGCCGCAAAGCGCAGGTCGTCGCCGCTGGCTCGGGTGAAGCGCGTCGCAACGGGCGTCGTCGAGCAGGCGCAGTCGGCGGTCACGCACGGCGTCGAGGCGGTGAAGGAGCTCGGCGAGAACATCGTCGATCGCGTCTCGGGCTGATTCGCCACTCGCGCGCCACGCCGATCGACGTCAGTCGGCGTGGCGCGCGAGGAAGCCCGACACCAGCGACGCCACCGCGTCGCGGCAATAGTCCACCGTGATCACATGTCCGCACCCGGCGACCCAGTGTCGCTCGGTGGGGCCACGGAGCGTCGCCGTCGCCTTCTCCGAGCGCGCGGCCGGGATCCGATTGTCGTCACGAGAGTTCACGACCAGCGTCGGTGCGGTGATCGACGCGAGCGCTCGGCGCCCCGCCGCCGCCGTCATGCAGAGCGCGCGCAGGGCGGCCGGCGGGAAGAGCCCGTACGCATAGCTGGCCGCGCGAGCCGCCGGGTCGTGCACTGAATCGTCTCCACGCCCCGCGAAGTACGGCACGGCCAGCGACCATACGGGTGCCGTCCGACCCACCAGCGCCACCGAGGGTGGCGGCGTGAGGTACGGCGCCAGGAGAACGAGCGCTCGCACATCGGGGCGTTCAGCCGTGAGCCGCGCGCCGAGCGCACCGCCCATCGACAGTCCGATGATTCCGACCCACCGATATTTCGCCAGGAGCGCGTCGAGTTCCGAGCCGGCGGCCCGCGCATAGTCACCTGCCGTTGCCGTGGCAAAGTCGCGTAGACCGCGCCCGTGGCCCGGGAGCAGTGGCGCGCGTATGGTGAACCCCTCGCCTTGCAGGCGGTCTGCGAGGTACCGCAGCGTCTGGGGCGTGTCACCGCTTCCGTGCAGGAGGAGCAGCGCTCGGTCTCCCGAACCGGGAAGCGTGAACCCCTCCGATCCGGGAACAATGCCGTTGGCGGCTGGCGGCCGTCGCTCGGCGTACGCGCGCTCGGCGCGTCGCGCTGCAGTAATTCGCGCGGCACCTGCGAGCGCCGCGGCGAGGATGACCAGGGGCCAGATCATCGGGTGAGCGTCCTGGAGACTCAGTAACGTCGCATCGATGGATCGACTTCGCGCGACCAGCGATCGATTCCGCCGACAAGGTTACGCGCTCGGTCGAAGCCCTGCTCCCGCAGCCAGTCGACTGCCGCGGCGCTGCGCAGGCCATGATGGCAATAGACGACCATCTCCTCGGATCGATCCAGGGTCTCGAGCGCATCGGGCAGGCTGTTCAATGGCACCAGACGCGCATCTGGCAATCGCGCGATTGCCCATTCGTACGGCTCGCGGACGTCCAGTAGCACGGGTGCTTCACCACGCTCGAGGCGAGCCGCCAGGGCGGCGGGTGTGATCTCGTCGCCCACGTCGTCTGCTGAGGATTCGACGTCGTTCTGGCCTAAGCCACAGAACGCTTCATAGTCGATGAGCGAGGTGATCTCGTGTCGGCCGCAGGCCACGCACTCGGGATCCTTCTCCAGATCGATGGTGCGGAATCGCATCCGGAGTGCATCGACGAGTAGCAACCGTCCGACCAATGTCTCACCGATGCCCGTGATGAGCTTGATCGTCTCTGCGGCCTGAATGACGCCGATCAGACCCGGTACCACGCCCAGCACGCCGCTGTCCGCGCAATTCTGCACCAGCGCCGGTGGTGGCGGCTCGCGGAAAAGGCAGCGGTAGCAGGGACCCTCACCCGCCGAGAAGACCGACGCCTGGCCTTCGAATCTGAGCACGCTTCCGGAGACGTTTGGCTTCCGCAGCAGCACGCACGCATCGTTGACGAGATAGCGCGTCGCGAAGTTGTCGCTGCCGTCGACGATCACGTCGTAGTCGGCGAGGAGATCCATCGCATTGCTGCTCGTGAGTCGTGTCCTGTATGTCGCGACGTCCACGTGTGGATTGAGGGCGTGGACGCGCGCCTCCGCCGAGGCAACCTTGGCGCGGGCGACGTCGCGGGTATCGTGAATCACCTGCCGCTGCAGATTGCTCAACTCCACCGAATCGGCGTCGACGATGCCGAGATGTCCGACGCCGGCGGCGGCGAGGTAGAGTGCGGCGGGCGCGCCGAGGCCACCCGCGCCGATGAGCAGCACACGAGCGGCTTTGAGGCGCCGTTGCCCTTCTTCTCCCACCTCGGGGAGAATCAGATGGCGGTGATAGCGCTCCTGCTCGTCGGATGTGAGCGGCAGGGCGATTGGGCTGGAGATTGGCATTCGGTCTCGCGGGCGTCGGCGAGAGTATAAGCCCGCGATTCGGCGCTCGGTTCGTCGGCGAACCGGTCTTATTGCAGCGGCGCGCTCTGTGTGACCTCGTCCAGCGAGGGGACGAGAAGGAGGTCGTCGCCGGTCCGGTCCAACCGGTCGAAGAGACGCTGCGACGGCGTCACGAACAGGGTGCTCCCCGACCGCTCGACGAGCCCCTCCCCAGTCAGGCGGCCGAGGACGAGCGAGACGGACTCGCGCGTCGCTCCCACGAGCTCGCACAGGAGACGATACCGCGAGCTGCACAACTCGATGCGACCGTCTTCGGTAAGGAAGCTCTCGTGCGTTGCGAGTCGGCGGAGTGCCGCGACCAGCCGTTGTTCGACCGAGAGGGTGGTGAGCTCACGCAGCTTCTCCAGGAGCGCCGTGCGCTCTGCCATGATCTGGCCGATGACCATCAGTGCGCGGTTCGGCTGTTCGCGCACGAAGGCGCGCAGATTGGCCGAGCTGAGAAAGAGCGTTTCCGTCTCCTCGTCGGCGCGCGCGTCGGTTGCGTACTGCCCATGCTGCGAGAGGCCCTCCGCACCGAACGTTTCACCAGGGGTGGCCACCCAAGGGACGAATCCTCGGCCAGCACGGACCCGGCTGCGGAGGACGACACGCCCGCGCGTGACGATGAACACCCCGTCCGCGCTCGTGCCTCGCTCGTAGATCTGAAAGCCTGCGGGCCACGACGCGCGTGCGGCGTAGCCCTGCAGTGCGATGCGCTCGCTTTCGGACAGGCGCGCGATAGCCATGCCTGTGCCTTCGTCTCGGGTCACCAACGTAGCCTCCCCTCACGTTCTGGATTTCGCGGCGACGCAATTGGCAGGCCGGAGGGTTGGCGCGAGCTCAACCGCAACCTCGTTCCGGGAGAAACATCTGATGGGAGGGAAGCGCCTTTTCGCGGACGTGCGAGGCCGCGGTGCGCACGCGTCAACGCGCGCGTGGCGTCGTCGAACCGGCGCGCGAGATCCGATAGCTCGTCAGTCGCGAGACGCTCGTCACCAGCGCGGATCGCCTCGTTGACCGATGGGAATGTCATGTTCGCGTATCCGTTGTTCTCGTCGGCAACGTAGATCAGGTTGCGATACCACGGCCGACTGCGCAGACCAGCCGGCCGCGTCAGTGCGCGCTCCACGTCGCGAAGCGCGGCGTTCGTCTCGTCGAAGCGTGCCCCGGGAAGGCTGGTCGCGAGCGTCGAGTCGCGAGCTGCTGCGAAGCTCGTCGCCTCGCGTTCCATGCGTCCGATGGCGGCGCGCAGCTCGAGCGTCGGGCCACTCCATCCCTTCTGCGACAGCGTTCGCTCGATCGGTGCAACGTAGCGCTGCATCGTGCGCGCGAACTCCACATAGTCGTACGGCAGCACATCGGCATTCGCGAGGCGCAGCACCATCGCTGCGGCGATGCGAGCCGCGGTCGCGTGATACGCGAAGTCGGGGTCACCGAATCGAGACATCCAGGCGAAGTCGTCGTACTGCGAGTGGTACATGCCCGACTCACCACCGAAGCCCCAGTCCGCGATCGGGATACCCAGGTGATTGTAGAAGCCGGCGAAGTCGGAGCCGCCACCCGGATCGGTCATCGGGGGCGTAGTGGTGTCCGCGATCCCCAGCACGCGTTGCCACTCCGAGTACACACTGCCTTTGCCGTTCGGATCGGGCACCAGGCGTGCGACGTCGCGAACGACTGCGCGCAGCGACGGCGATCCTCCGCCACCGAATCGCGATCCTTCCACCGCGACGTCCTGGTTCAGATATGCCACCGCGCCGCGCGCGAGTCGCAGCGAATCATCCTCGACGTACTCGGTGGATCCGATGAGTCCCCACTCTTCGGCATCCCACGTCGCGAAGACGATGGTCCGTTTCGGGCGATGGCCGGCACGCACGGCTTCCATGACGGCACGTGCCGCCTCGAGCACGCTCACGGTGCCGCTCACGTTGTCGGCGGCACCGGGCCCCCAGGCGTCGCGGTGACCACCGATGATCACCAGCTCGTCCGGGCGCTCGCTGCCACGAATCACGCCGAAGGTGTCGTAGATCGGCTTCGTTCCATTGGTCGCGCGATCATCCGTAACCTGGATTCGCGCGCGGACTGGCCCGGGCCCGAGATGGTAGCGGAACGGCAACCCGCCCTGCCACGCGGCCGGGATCGCGTGTCCCCTCAGGCCGGCGAGCAGCTCGCCCGCATTCGCATACGAGATCGGCACGAC
>Ga0070668_100002539_pt1 | contig 13436 bp, 10 predicted proteins | sample KBSS43metaG_FD_64661 | JGI IMG/M metagenome (GOLD analysis project Ga0070668, IMG submission 64661) | Switchgrass rhizosphere microbial communities from Kellogg Biological Station, Michigan, USA - KBS S4-3 metaG | ecosystem: Host-associated > Plants > Roots > Rhizosphere > Soil ... | reverse complement strand
TAGTCGCGACGACGGGCCGGCGATGGAGATCGCGCCCAGCGATTCCGCGTGCTCGTCGTAGATCGGTGCCGCCACGCAGCGCGTGCCCGGCAGGTGCTCCTCGTCGTCGAACGACCAGCCGCGCTGGCGGATCACGCGCAGCGCCGACCACATCGTTTCGGGGGCGGTGATCGTGTGCTCGGTAATTCTCGGCAAGCCCTTGACCTTGACGATCGCGTCGATCTGCTCGTCGGGCAGCGCGGCGAAAATCGCCTTGCCGACGCCCGATGCGTGCAGCGGGACGCGACTTCCGAGCTTGACGATCGTGCGCATCGTCTCGCGGCACTGGACTTGGTCGATGAACACGGCGTCGGTGCCGTCGAGGATCGCCAGGTTTGCCGTCTCACCCGACTGCTCCATCAACCGGCGCATGTACGGGTGGCTTTGGGCGACCCACTCGCGGCTTGCCAGGAAGCTCGAGCCAACGGTGAACGCCTGCAAGCCCACGTACCAGAGCCCGAGGTCGCCCGCCTGGTAGACATAGCCCATCTTCTCGAGCGTCGTCAGAAGCCGGTGCGCGGTCGAGGGCGGCAACTGCCCGCGCTGCGCGACGTCGGTGAGCGTGAGACCGCGTTCGGCCTTGGCCACCGCTTCGAGGATCGACAACGCGCGGGTCAGGCTTTGCACCTGGGCGATGGCCGTGCCGGGCTTGGCCGGCGTGCGGCCGCGGCGCGGCGGGGAGCTGAAGCGTTGAGTCATGTGAAGGTCCGGAAAAGGACGATGAAACCACGTTGCCGCACCGTCCGCCAAGCGGCGTCCCGAAGGTTCGTCGGAGCAAGTGCAGGCGGAATGGCGAATGTGGCATACGCGGGCTGACGTGCGCGGCCCGGATGCGCTACGATGCCGCCGGATCGGCGGTCATCCGCCCACCTCGGAGAGCGCACATGCACCGTCCGTCTGTCGTCTGCTTTTTCCTGGCCGCATTTGCCGTATCGTTGCCCGCCGCAGCGCAGGAGGCCTGCAAACCGACGCAACTGAAGAATCCGGCGCTCAAGCTCGAGGAAATCTACAAGATCGCCGAGGGACACGCGAAGGCATGGAAGGCCGACGCGGTGCCCGCCAATATCGGCAACACCACGATGGGTCCGCTGCAGCCGGACGGCAGCTCCCTCGGATGGAACCTCAAGTTCTATTCCCCATCCGCGGACTCGTGGATGGGCGTCGGCACCTTTCGCGGCTCGCTGACCTGCTACGCACAGCCGGGGAAGGCGGGTCGGATGCCGGACCTCAAACCGACATTCCTGCGCGACGGCGCCAAGCTGTATGCGTACGCGAAGGAGTACGGCGGAGCGCTCATTGCCGACGGCCACACGATCATGATCCAGACTGCGGCTGCGCCGAATACCAATCACGCGACGTGGTACATCAACTACGACAAGGACAACAAGAGTCCCGGCCTGGTCGTCATCGTCGACGCCAATACCGGTGCCGTCGAGAAGGTGCTGAAGTAGCGCGTCAGGCAGCGCCCGGCGGCTTGAGGTGCGGCGTCACGCGCTGCAGGGCGCCCGCGATATCGACGTCGTACGTGGCCGCGAGCAGCGCAGCGTCGGTGAGCGCGATCTCGCTTCGCGCGTAGCCGAGCGCGACTGCGCGGCCCAGTTTTCGGCTGTAGCCCGCGGACGTCAGCTCGCCGATATTGCGTCCATCCATCAGGATCGGTTCGCCGCCCCATGGGAATGCGGCCGGATCGTCGAATGTGAACTGGACGAGGCGCTTGGTCACACCTGTGTCGCGCTGGCGCAACAGCGCGTCGCGGCCGATGAACGGCGCCGCCTTGTCGAGCGCCACGGCAAACGCGAGTCCCGCTTCCCACGGCGTCTCGTCCGGTGACAGCTCGGCGCCCCACGCACGGCGCCCGGCCTCGATGCGCAGCGCGTCGATCGTGTAGTAGCCGGCATCGCGCAGGCCGCACGCCGCGCCGGCGCCGACCAGCGCGTCGTACAGCGTGACACACTGTTCGACGGGGACGTACAGCTCGAATCCCGGCCCACCGACGTAGCTGATTCGCGCCGCGCGCACGCGGGCATGGCCGACGTCGATCTCGCGCGTGGTGGAGAACGGCAAACCGGTGCGCGACAGGTCATCGGGCGACAACGCAGCCAGCAGCGACTCGGACTTCGGCCCCATCACCGACACCACCGACCAGGCGCCGGACACGTCGACCAGCGCGGCATGCTCGTCGTGATCGATGTGCCGCTCGATCCAGGCGAAATCGCGCGTTGTCTGGCCCGAGCCGGTGATGATGAAGAATTCACGTTCGCCGAGGCGCTGAATCGTCAGGTCGCTCTCGAATCCGCCGCGGTCGTTCAGCAGCGCCGTGTAGACCATCCGGCCGGGCGCGACGTCGATGCGATTGGCGCACAGCCGCTCCAGCACCGCCAGCGCGTCGCGGCCTTTCAGCACGAACTTGGAAAACGACGTCTGGTCGAAGACGACGGCATCCTCGCGGCAGGCGCGCTGCTCGTCGAGGACGTGCGGCAGCCAGCCGGGCGTGTCCAGCGTATACGGCGGCTCGGTGGCGCGGGGCGGCAGGAAATAGTTGGCGCGTTCCCAGTTGAGCTTCGTGCCGAACACCGCGTTCTTCGCACGCAGCCGGTCGTACAGCGGCGAGCGCCGCAACGGCCGGACGGTCTGCAGCTCCTCGCGCGGCCAGCGCATCGCATAGTGGAGGCCGAGCGATTCGACGGTGCGATCGGCAAGATGCCGGCGGTTGGCGTGAAACGCCCCGAAGCGTCGAATGTCGACGTCCCACAAGTCGAGCGGCGCATCGCCGCCGGCGATCCATTCGGCGACGAGCCGGCCGGCGCCGCCGGCGTTGGCGATGCCGGCCGAATTGAATCCCGCGCAGACGAAATAGCCGGGGAACTCCGGCGCCTCGCCGAGGATGAAATTCCCGTCGGGCGTGAAGCTTTCCGGTCCGTTCAGCAGCATCCTGATCTCGGCCGTTTCGAGGCATGGCGTGCGGTGAATGGCGTTGGTCATCAGGATCTCGAACTGGTCCCAGTCCTCGGGCAGCAGCTGGAACTCGAAGCCGTCCGGAATCGGCGCGACGTTCCACGGCTTGGCGACCGGCTCGAATCCCCCCATCACCAATCCGCCGACCTCTTCCTTGTAGTAGATGTAGCCATCCGGATCGCGAATCACCGGCAGGTCGGTGGTGACGCCGGCGATCGGCTTGGTGACGATGTAAAAGTGCTCGGCCGAATACAGCGGCACGTTGACGCCGGCGCCGCGACCGAATTCGCGCGCCCATTGACCGGCGCAATTGACGAGCGATTCGCAGGCGATTTCGCCGTCGCCGTCGGCACTTTTCCAGCGCAGGCCGGCGACGCGTCCGTTGCGCGACATCACCTCGGTAACCCGAACGCCTTCGAAGATCCTGGCGCCGCGCTGTCGCGCGCCCTTCGCCAGCGACTGCGTGAGATCGGTCGGATTCGCCTTTCCGTCGTCGGGGATCCACACAGCGCCGGCCAGGTCGTCGGTGCGCAGGATCGGCGCGATGGCGGCCGCTTCATTCGGTGAGATGAATTCGAACGCGATGCCGAAGCTCTTCGCCCGCGCCATCTGCCGGCGCATCAGCTGCAGGCGTTCCGGCGTCTTCGCGACGTTGAGCGACCCGCATCGTTTCCATCCGGTGGCAAGTCCGGTCTCCTGCTCGAGCGTCGCGTACAGCTCGATCCCGTAGCGGCTCATCCGCGTCGCGTTGCGTGTCGCGCGCGTCTGCCCGACCAGTCCTGCCGCATGCCAGGTCGTGCCGCAGGTCAGGCGGCCCTGCTCGAGCAGGACGACGTCCGTGAAGCCGAGCTTCGCCAGGTGATAGGCGGTCGACGCGCCGGCGATACCGCCGCCGACGATTACCACCTGCGCGTGGGTGGGCAGGGTTGCCATAAAAGGGGTTAGGGATTAGGGGTTAGGGATTAGCTTGCCCACTTTACCGTTGTGCAGAATCCGTCGCATTCAATGTATTGGATTTGAAGGCATACCAATCGCGCCACTTCATCGGGGCACGCTAACCCCTAATCCCGTCCACGGGAGCCCGAAAAAGCTTCGTATCGGCACGTAACCCCTAACCCCGAGCTTTAGAGCCGTAAAGCTGCAACTCCGGCGACGACGCTCGCCGCGCCCGCCATCCGCCGCCATCCGAATCCTTCCTTCAGGACCAGCGCGCCGATCAGCGCGGCGAACAGCACCGAGACTTCGCGCAGTGCGGCGACGACGGCGACCGGCGCGCGCGTCATCGCCCACAGCACGATGCCGTAGGCAGCGAGGCTCGCCGCGCCGCCGGCGAGGCCGCGGCGCCAGCGGCCGGCCATGTACGTCACGGCCGGCCGGCCGCGCGTCGCGACGATCCAGATCATGTACGGGAACCCTTCGAGAAAGATCAGCCAGCAAACGTACGCGACGGCGTTCCCCGACGCGCGCGCGCCCGCGCCGTCGACCAGCGTGTACAGGCTGATGATCGCCGCATTGGCGATCGCCCATCCGGCAGCGGCCGGCGTGTGGCGGCCACTGGCGAACCACGCGATCACGAGGATGCCGATCGAGATGAGCGCAATGCCGGCGAGCATCTGCGGCGTCGGATGCTCGCCCAGGAACAGCAGGCCGAGCAGCGTGACGAACAACGGCGCGACCCCGCGCATCAGCGGGTAGGCAAACGACAGGTCCCCGCGCCGGTATGCTCCGGACAGCGTCACGTAGTAGCCGAAGTGGATCAGCGCCGACAGCGCCATGAACTTCCACGACACGATCGCGGGAGTGCCGACGAACGGCAGCGTGAGCAGCGCGACGACGGTGCCGCCCGCGACGATCAGCGCGGTGTCGAGCAGCGGCTCGCCGGCCGCGGACTTGAGCATCGCATTCCACAGCGCGTGCAGGAAGCCGGCGCCGAGCACGGCGAGCGTGACGGCAAGCGAAAGCTCCGGAGCCGGCATCGCCCTTAGGACCGGGCGGCGCGTTACGCCGTCACGCGCTGCGCGACGTCGAGGAAATGGTCGAGCGTGGGCGTGCTCGCGCCGGCGCGCTTGGCGCGGTCGTCCCACACGCGCAGCCGCACGGCGTCGGCGGCGTAGGGGAGGCGGATGAATGCGTCGGCGTCGGATGGCGAAAACACCCCGCCCTGCAGTGCCAGGCTGCGCTTCGAATCTGCCGACAGCGCCTCGTAATAGCCGGGGCGCGCGGCGCACAGAAAGCGCTTGGCATCGACGTGCAGGCGGATCGGCGCCAGCACATCGTCGTCGAACAGGCCGCGCAGGAACGGCAACGCCGCATATTGATGGATGTCGTCGACGCCGCGCAGCGTCGGCGACTCGCCCTGGTCGTTGACGAGGTGGCCGAGATCGTGCAGCAACGATGCGGTGACGAGCCCCGGCGCCGCCCCGTCGTCCTGCGCAAGCGCGGCGGTCTGCAGCGCGTGCTCGAGCTGGGTCACCGGTTCCCCGTCGTAGGCGCGCGCACCGAGGCGGTCGAACAGCGTGCGGATATCGGCGATCGTGAGCGCCATGGTCAGGCCACCCGGGGCTTGCGTTTTTGCCAGCGGTCCTTGTCGTCGCCGCCGGGCGGCGTCGGCTCTGGCGCAGGCTCCACCGTCGGTTCGCGCAGCCGTGTCTTAGCCAGCACGCCGGCCTGCTCGAGGATCGGGTACGCGATCGAGCAGATATGCGAATTGACGCGCTTCATGTCGGAGATCAGGTCGAGGTGCAGCGACGAGGTCTCGATGCTTTCGACGGTGCCGCCCGCCAGCCGTGACAGGTGCGAATCGGCGTAGGCGCGCTCGAGGTCGCGGAACAGCACCTTCTGCGCGAGCAGCTCCTGCGCGCTCTTCAGGTCGCCGTTCAGGAACACGCTCATCCCGAGCCGCAGGTTCGCCGTCAGTCGCGCGTGCAGGTCGCAGATCTCGGCCATGCCGGCCTCGGAGAAATTGCGCCCTTTCTCGATCTTCTTGTCCTCGAGGTCGGTGACGATGCGGTCGATGATGTCGCCGACCTGTTCCATGTTGATCGTGAACGACACGATGTCGGCCCAGCGCCGGCCCTCTTTCTCGTCCAGCGCCTCGCGCGAGATCTGCGTCAGGTAGAGCTTCACCGCCGTGTACAGCTCGTCGACGATGTCGTCCTTCTTGCGCAGCCGCTGCGCGAGGCCGCGGTCGTTGGTCTTCAGCACAGTCAGCATGCCCTGCAGCATCTCGTCGATGACGTCGCCGATCCGCAACGCTTCGCGCGCCGCGTTGCCGATGGCGAGCGCCGGCGTCTCGAGCGCCGACGGGTCGAGGTGTCGCGGCTTGGCGGGATCGTCGCTGGCGGGGTTGGTCGGCAGCAGCCGCTCGGCGACGTGAGCGATCTTCTCGGTCCAGAAGATGAACAGCAGCGCGAGCGCGACGTTGAACGTGAAGTGGAAGGCCACCACTTCGAGGCTGTCGGCCACGCCGAGCCCGTCGATGAAGCGATCGATGGGGCCGAGCAGCGGCATCGCGATCAGGCAGCCGATGACCTTGAACAGGAAATTGCCGAGCGTCACCCGGCGCGCTTCCGGCGGCGAGCGCAGCGTCGACAGCATGCCGAGCAGCCCGCTGCCGAGGTTGGCGCCGAGGACGAGCCCCAGCGCCACCGGCAGCGAAATCATGTGCAGCCCGGCCAGCGTCGCCACCAGCAGGACGACAGCGAGACTCGAATAGCAGAGGATCGTGAACAGCGCGGCGACGAGCATGTCGAGCAGCACGTCGCCGGTCAACGATGCGAACAGCACGCGCGTGCCCTCGGCCTGGACGACGGGCTTCGCGGCGACGCCGATCCACTGCAGCGCGAAGATGATGAGGCCGAGCCCGATCAGGATCCGGCCGAAGCGTCCGACGTTCGTCGATTGCCGCGACAGGAACAGCACGACGCCGGTGAAGATCAGGAACGGTGCAAGCCACGACAGGTCGAACGCGAGTATCACCGTCACCAGCGACGTGCCGACGTCGGCGCCCAGCATCACAGCCAGCGCCGGCGCCGTCGAGATCAGCCCCTGGCCCGCAAATGCGGCGACGATCAGCGCCGTTGCGGTGCTGCTCTGGATCAGGCCTGTAACCCCCAGGCCGGCAAAGAACGCCGTGATGCGATTCTGCACGCTGCGGCGAAGCACGCGGCGGAGATCGCCGCCGTACAGCCGCAGGATGCCCGTGCGCACGATGTGCGTCCCGTACACGAGCAGCGAAACACCGGCCAGCAGGTTCAGAAGTGTTTGCAAGGTTCGGTCGGGCCTACCAGGGGAGCGAGTACGTCTTGGTGTTGGTGAAGCTCTTCATCGCCTCCTGCACGCCTTCCTTGTAGCCGAGTCCTGAATCCTTGATTCCGCCGAAAGGCGTCAGCTCGAGTCGGTAGCCGGGGACTTCGCGTACGTTGACGGTGCCGACGTTGAGTTCCTTGACGAAGCGCGTGATGTAATCGAGGCGATTGGTGCACACCGCGGACGAGAGGCCGTACGCGGTCCCATTGGCGATGCGGATCGCGTCGTCGATGTCCTTGAACCGGATCACCGGCGACACCGGACCGAACGTCTCGGTGCGCACGACATCCATCGCCGGGTCGACGTGATCGAGCACCGTCGGCGAATAGAGGGCGCCGCGCCGGACATTGCCGGCCAAGAGCTTCGCGCCCGCGGCAATGGCCGCGTTGACTTTCGACTCGAAGTTCGTGGCGGCGGCCTCGTCGATCACCGTGCCCATGTCGAGCTTGGCATCCATCGGGTCGCCATACGTCCACTTGCGAGTGAGTTCCACCAGGCGCTCGACGAAAGCATCCGCCACCTTCTCGTGCACGAGCATCCGCTTGATAGCCGTGCAGCGCTGGCCCGAGTTCTTGTACGACCCCGCGGCGGCAAGCGTCGCCGCCTCGTCGACGTCGGCGTCCTCCATCACGATGATCGGGTCGTTGCCGCCGAGTTCCAGCACCTGCCGCTTGTAGACGGCTTTTGCGGCAATGTATTTCCCCACCGCGACGCCGCCGGTGAACGTCACCAGGTCGACATCGGCGTTGGTCAGCATTTCGTCGGCGATCTCGCGCGGGTCGCCGGTCACGATCGACAGCATTTCCGGCGGCAGGCCGGCCTCGTACAGGATGTCGGCCAGGACCAGTGCGGACAGCGGCGTCTTCTCGGTCGGCTTCAGCACCATCCGGTTATTGGTCGCGATCGCCGGCGCGATCTTGTGCGCCACCTGGTTCAGCGGATGGTTGAACGGCGTGATCGCGCTGATGACGCCCAGCAGCGGCTCGCGCAGCGTATAGACCTTGCGCGACTTGCCGTGCGGCGTCAGGTCGCACGAGAACACCTGCCCATCGTCGGTGAGCGCTGCGTTGCCGGCGAAGACGAACACGTCGCAGGCGCGGCCCACTTCGTAGAGCGAGTCCTTCTTGCCGATCCCGCATTCCGCCGTGATCAAGTCGGAGATCGCGTCGCCGCGCTCGCGGATCAGCTCGGCCGTCCGATAGCAGATCCGGTAGCGGTCGTGGCGGGTGAGTTTCGGTTGGTACGCACGCGCGATGGCGAACGCGCGGCGAACTTGCTCGACACTGGCCTTGGGGACGGTGCCGACCAGCGCGCCGCTGAACGGGTTGCGGACGTCGATCGTGCGCTCGCCGCCGACCCGCTCGCCGGCAATGCGCATCGACTCGCGCAGCACGTGGCCGCTGCGGAGCGAGGCAAGCTCGGCCATCGTGTTCATGCGAGGTGGTTCAGCGCCAGGTCGAACGCATCGAAATTGCGCCAGCGGCGTACCGGCAGCTCACTGGCGGCGCGATTGGCGATCAGCGGCACCTGCTGCTCGGACACGCCGCCGTGCGAGCGCAGCGGCGCATCGAGACCGGAGAGGTCGTGCCGCTCGCGCTTGGTGCCGATGACGGTCAGCCGCTCGGACACGATGACGAGGTCACCGACGCGATCGGGCGGCAGCTCGAACCGCCGGCAGGCCTCGGCTTGCGTCAGCACCAGGTCGATTCCCGGAATCGCCGCGATCCTCGCCGCGGCGTCCGCGACCTGGTCGGCGGCCAGGTAGACGGTCGCATACGAGCCGAGCGCGCCATGGTGGACGACGTACGGGTCGGTGATCGGCAGGATCACTCGCGTCGTCGCGGCACCGTACCAGCGATCGAGGTGGTCCTGCAGGAAGACGATATTGGGCCGTCCGAACGCGTCGGTCTTGGCGTTCATCCCGTGGTCGGCGGTGAGCACGACCGTCGCGCCGAGCGCATCGAGCCGCGCCAGGTAACGATCGAGCATCGCCGTGAACGCGTTGGCCTTGGCGGTGCCCGGTGCGTGCTTGTGCTGGACGTAGTCGGTCGTCGACAGATACATGATGTCCGGGCGTTCACGTTCGAGCAGGGCGACGCCGGCCGCAAACACGAACTCGGACAGTTCGGCGCTGTAGACCGACGGCACCGCCATGCCGGCGAGGCCGAGCGCGTCGGCGATGCCGTTTGCGGCCAGCGTCACCTGGTCGGCCTTTTCCGATGAAAAGCAGATGCCCCGCATCTTGTGCCCCAGCAGTCCGCGCAGCTTGTCCTTGGCGGTAATGACGGCGACCTTGGCGCCGGCATCGGCGAATGCAGCGAGAATCGTGCCGGCGCGAAGGTACTTGGCGTCGTTCATCATCACTTCGGCCTGCGCGTCGCGGTCCCAGAAGTAGTTGCCGCAGATGCCGTGAACCGACGGCGGGGCGCCGGTGACGATCGAGAGGTTGTTCGGATTGGTGAACGATGGCACGACGCAGTCGGCGGTCAGGCAGGTGCCCCGGCCGTTCAGCCCGGCCAACCACGGGGCGCTGCCGGACGAGATCGCCTGGTTGACGTAATCGGGCTCGCAGCCGTCGACGCAGACCACGACCAGCGGCCGGTCGGGCCACCGGTAGCTGCGGCCGTTGACGGTGACGTCGGCCTTCTTCATCGCGCCCTCCGCGTGGCGCGGCGGGGCGGCGGGGGGGTGACGACGCCGACCTTGCGGTGCATCCGTTCGCGGCTGGCCAGCACGTGATCGCTCAGCAAACGCCCGGCGGCCGCCGGCTGCCGCGCGGCGAGCCGCTCGACGATCGCACGGTGCTCGCGGACGGATGTCGGGAGGCTGTCCGCCTGGTCCAGCGCGGCGCGGCGATACAGCAGCAACTCGTTGACCAGCCGGCGGTAGAGTAGCGTCAGCTTGGCGTTGCCGGCGATGTCGACCAAGCGGTCGTGGAACGTCAGGTTGTCGTTGAAGTATCCGGCGGCATCGGCGCGCGCGACCGCGCGCTCCATCCGCTCGACCAGCGTGAACAGCTCGGCGATGGCGTCGGGCGTTGCGTACTCGGCCACGCGCCGACCGGCAAAATCCTCGAGCACCGCCCGCAGCTCGTAGATCTGGTCGGCCTCGTCGACGCTGATCTGGCGGACGAAGACGCCGCGGTTCTTTTCCAGCCGAACCAGGCCCGATTCTTCGAGCGCCCGGAAGGCCTCGCGGACGGGGCCGCGGGAGACGCCGAGTTGCGCGGCGATCTCCGCTTCGTTGAGCTTGGCACCGGCGCGAAGATCGCCGGCGAGGATCATCCGCTCGAGCTCGCGCTGCACCAGCGACGGGAGCGAACTCGACTGCACGAGCGCGATCGCGTGCTTCGCGCCACCCCGGTGCGGGGTGGGTGCACCACCATCGCGCAGCGCCGGGGCGACCGGCGTAGCGTTCTTCAGCATGTTGCGATTAGACGACGCCGGGTGTAGATTGTCAACAATCTGCAATAGACAGCGTGCAAACTGCCGCCATCGTGACCGATTTCCGTGACCGCCTCATGGCACGCCGACAGTACATTTCACTGCCGTCCGGCGTTGTTGCCCGCAATTCCCGCGGCGCGTAGCATCGCGCCACGCGACGCGACATCCACAATCGAAGAGCGTTGCCCGTTTCGTCAGTCCCTGACCCCGCCCGAAGGAGTTTCCCGATGAAGACATCCCGTTGGCTCCTGCCCGCCGCTGCGGCGCTGGCGCTTGCCGTTGCGTTGCCCGCCGCCGCGCAGAAGACGACCCTGACCGTGTACACGGCACTGGAAACCGACCAGCTCAAGGCGTACCAGGAAGGCTTCAACAAGGCGAACCCGGACATCGAGATCCTATGGGTCCGTGATTCGACGGGCGTGATCACCGCCAAGCTGCTCGCGGAAAAGGCCAATCCGAAGGCCGACGTGGTCATGGGTCTCGCGGCGACCAGCCTCGCGATCTTCGATACCGAAGGCATGCTGCAGCCGTACGCGCCGGCCGGGCTGTCGCGGATCGCGCCCGCGTATCGCGACAGCAAGAACCCGCCGGCGTGGGTCGGCATGGACGTATGGGGCGCGACGATCTGCTTCAACACCGTCGAAGCCGCCAAGCGGAACATCCCGAAACCGGAAACGTGGAAGGACCTGACCAAGCCGGCCTACAAAGGGCAGATCGTGATGCCGCACCCGGCGTCGTCGGGCACCGGCTATTTCGACGTCACTGCCTGGCTGCAGATCTACGGCGAGCCCGAAGGCTGGAAGTTCATGGACGGGCTGCACGAGAACATCGCGCAGTACATGCATTCCGGATCGCGTCCGTGCGCGGCCGCGGCCGGTGGCGAGTACGTCGTCGGCATCTCGTTCGAATACCGGGCGAACCGCGAAAAGGCGCAGGGCAAGCCGATCGACCTCATATTCCCGAAGGAAGGGCTCGGCTGGGACCTCGAAGCGATCGCCATCTACAAGGGCACGAAGAACCTCGCCGCGGCGCAGAAGCTGATGGACTGGGCCGCGTCCGACGCCGCGATGGCGTTGTATGCGAAGAATTTCGCGATCGTCGCCGTGGAGAACCTGTCGCAACCGTTGCCCAATGTTCCCGCCGACTACGCGTCGCGTCTCGCCAAGAACGACTTTGCGTGGGCGGCGAAGAACCGCGACAAGATCCTCGCCGAATGGAGCAAGCGCTACGAATCGAAGGCTGCCCCCAAATAGCCGTTATCCGTCGTTGCCGGAGCGGTTTCAATGCGACGCGCGATAGCTTTGGCACCGGCGGATAACTCGCCGTATTGGAGCGTCGTCTGATGCCGACGCTCAATACGGCGGGGGGCGCCCAAGCGATCCGTTCACATTCGATCGGCGATTAGCTTCGTTTCCCAATGACTGCTGAATCCAACGCTGCGGCCGCCCCCGACGCACTCAAGCTCGAGAGCATCCACAAGGCGTTCGGAAGCTTCGTCGCGCTGAAGTCGATCGACCTCTCGATCCGGCACGGCGAGCTCGTCTGCTTTCTGGGCCCATCGGGCTGCGGGAAGACGACGTTGCTGCGGATCATCGCCGGCCTCGAGTTGCAGACCCGCGGACGCGTCGTGCAGGAAGGCCGCGATGTATCGACGGCGCCGCCGGCCGCGCGCGACTACGGCATCGTGTTCCAGTCGTATGCGCTGTTCCCGAACCTCACGATCCACGACAACATCGCCTATGGCCTCGTCAACCGGCGCAGCGGCCGGGCAGCGATCGAGGCGCGCGTTAAGGAACTGCTGACGCTCGTCGGCCTGCCGGATTCGGGAATCAAGTATCCGAGCCAGCTGTCGGGCGGCCAGCAGCAGCGCGTCGCGCTCGCCCGGGCGCTGGCCACCGCGCCGTCACTGCTGCTGCTCGACGAGCCGCTGTCGGCGCTCGACGCCAAGGAGCGCGACCGGCTGCGCGGCGAGATCCGCCAGCTGCAGCAGCGGCTCGGCGTGACGACGATCATGGTCACGCACGACCAGGAGGAGGCGCTGTCGATGGCCGATCGTGTCGTGGTCATGAACCATGGCGTCATCGAGCAGATCGGCACCCCGCACGACGTCTACGAGCGCGCGGCGACGCCGTTCGTCGCCGACTTCCTGGGCAAGGTCAACGTGCTGAAGGCGACCTGCGTCGGCGGAGGCCGCTACAAGGTCGGCAATGTCGAGCTGGCCGCGCCGGCCAACGGTGCTGCCGCGGGCGACGCGGTCCGCCTGTATCTGCGCCCCGAGGACCGCGTGCTGGCCGACTCCGGGCCGCTGGAAGCGCTGCCCAACATGCTGTCCGGCATCGTCCGCCACGTCGATTTTCTCGGCACGTACTGCCTGGCCAGCATCGACGTCGACGGCTTCGACGGCCAGAAGATGCTCGTCTACTTCTCGCTCAACCAGACGCACGAGCTCGGTGTGAAGGAAGGCGCGCGCATACCGTTCGCGCTGCGCGCCGAGCGGGTACGCGTCTTCTCCTCGTGAGCACGCTGGCGGCCGCCGCGCCGGCCAAGATCACGCTGAGCGCTGCGCTTCGGCTGGAAGCGCTGGTTGCGCGCGGCGGGCTGGTCCTCGTCGCGTCGGGGTTGCTGGTGTTCCTGACGCTGCCGCTGGCGATGATCTTCGTACGCAGCGTCGAAAGCAAGACCGGCGAGTTC
>Ga0070668_100002530_pt1 | contig 13462 bp, 18 predicted proteins | sample KBSS43metaG_FD_64661 | JGI IMG/M metagenome (GOLD analysis project Ga0070668, IMG submission 64661) | Switchgrass rhizosphere microbial communities from Kellogg Biological Station, Michigan, USA - KBS S4-3 metaG | ecosystem: Host-associated > Plants > Roots > Rhizosphere > Soil ... | reverse complement strand
GACGCAAGGCCATTTTTCCTCGCGTGCTAAGGATGAGGGCGGGCCATCCGCTGCCTTGAAATAAGCGGGCATTCCTAACTGAAATGCAGGCCCGATAACATGCGATACCGCGCCAAGAGATGGCGAGAAAAAGCAACTCCGATCACACCGAACGATCTTGTAAGCCTTCACCCGTTTTCCTCGCGCGGCGCTGGCTCAGGCTTCTCACGCGGTGTCCATTCAGCGCCCGCTTACCCGATCCGCGCCATCATCTCCGGCCCGTCACGGCCTCACTGCAGGCGACGGCGTAGTTTCTTGATAATCTCCCGTAGGTGGTCGGCGCACTCTTCGATGATCCGGCGGGCCTCCTCGGAGCGCGACAGTTTTGGCGGCTCATCTTTATCCACGGCCTCGGTTTGTCGGACGGTTTCATGTCGCAACGGTCGGACCGGCCCAAAGGCGGCCATTGAGCTAAATCAAAGGGGACCAATCTTCCGCGCGAGCCTACCGCCATTCCTCCTCACGCTCCCGGCGCACCGCCTCGCTCGCCGGGTTCTTCGACTTGAGCCACGTGCTCGAAGGCCCGCTGCGATAAGGTGCATCCGTCCGCTTCGAAACGATGCCCTCAAGGCCCATTCGGCACACATGCGCGAACACGGTCGGGCCGTCGCCCGTCAGGTGATCGCAGTACTGGATGGCACGCCATGTCCGGGGGTTGCCGATCAGTCGGGCCAGCCGCTGCTTGCGCTTGAGCAGAGGTAGGTTGCGCAGGTCGTTGCCGTTGTGTGCGATAAGGTCGAACGCCACCAGCATCGCTTCACGGCTCTGGTTGCGCAGTGCACGGAAGTCCGGCGTTCCGTCGTCGCCGATAATCACGACCTCGCCGTCGATCAGGAACGACGTCGCCTTGATGAGGAGCGCAGCCTCGACGATGGAGGGGAAGCGGTCGGCCCAGTCATTGCCGTTGCGGGTAAAGCAGCGAACCCGCGGGCCTTCCCGGCGCACCATTAGCCGGTAGCCATCGTGCTTGATTTCGTGAACCCACAGCACGCCGGACGGCGGCCGGGAGACCTTCGACGGCAGGCATGGTTTGATGAAGCCGGAGGGCTGCCGTTTTTTCGGATCAATGCTTGGTGTATCAAGCGTCAAAGCGCCGGAGACCGGTGTGGCGGCGCGAGCAATCAAGGTCGGGTATGTTGTCAGTCCCTTGCAGGTGCCGCAGCCGCTGCTCTAGTTCGATTTCTTCGGACCATAGCTTTTGATTGAATTCAATGGTCAACTGTTTATATAGCTTTCGCAGTTCAAATATCGACATCGATTTTGAGTTGTTGTCTCTCACCCGTATCTCTCACAGTTTTTTTATCGGCGGGCGTCACTCAGTTCGAAGCAGGCTGGCTTTCTCCGATTATTTGGCAACCATGCTAAATTAAGGCCTGCACGGAGATCTATTGCCTAGAGGGGCATTGTCCTTTTGGACAATGACTGGCGATGTTGGCGGCAACGGTGAACTCGGCAATAAACCATCATCGCTGACGCCGACCCGTCAATCGCGATGGATTTTGTTGCCAACGGCCCGGTTGATTCAGATCAATACCCACTCTCTGGAATGTGGCGACGTGCGAGAGGGCTGCAAACTGGGAGCTTGATATGGGTGAACGTTCAGAATCGACGCGGGTCTGTCGTCGAAGCGCTCTCGCTCTTTTTGGATACGCGGCTGCGTTTGGACTTGTGGGCTCGCCTGCAATTCTGATGGTGTCACCTGCGGGAGCCCAGACCAGCACCACGCCCGCCACGCCGTCCACTGAGACGCCGAAGTCTGGTACGGAGCGGCGTCAGGAACGACGCTCTGGGCGCGCAGAACGACGTCAGGAACGACGGACGGGGCGCGCAGAACGACGCGAACAAAGGCGCACAGGGCGCGAAGAGCGCCGTGACGCACGCGACGGTACCGCCGAGCAGAAAAAGTAGCCGGTTGCCCGGCAAGCATTGCTGACATCTAGCCGTCAGGACTGTGGATCCGCGTTCGGATCCTTGTTTGGTCTTGCTGCTTCGACAGACTATGCGGCGTGGTCTCCCAACGACGCATGGTTCACGCCTTGCCGTCGGGCTGGCGGGCCATCGGCACTGCGCCATCACTCGACCTCGACGCGACGGTGAGCGTCAGAACGGGCGTCGGCGACCATCCGGCTCTGCCATGGCGAAATACTCCAACTCAACGAGCTATTGGGGAACACTCAAGAAAATCACGGGCGAGTTCGTTCCCGGCAACGAAAGAAACCACATTGAACGCGACATTATCCGTATCACGAGTGAGGATATCGGCATCGGGATTTTGGCATGGTTCCGCCTCGAACGTCATCGGAGGTGGCGCTGTTCAAGTGCCTCTTTCAAAATGGCAGTGACCTTGCGATCTAGAACTTCCAGGCGGCCGCGAAGCTCTAAGAGTTCGTCCCATATGAGCCGCTTAACTGTGACTTCAACGATAGTGGACAACACGTAAGCGAGGAATGCGGTCGCTAGAGCCCAAGCGACAAGTGGCCGAAAATCTGGCGTTGCATTCCAAAGAAAAAACCCTACGAATGCCGCAGCAAACCAGACAACGACCTTGAAAAATGCGTTCACGCCCAATGCTCCCGCAGAAGCGCGTATGGTCGTCCATTTCCGATTGCCCTGCCTCAAAGATGACCGGCACAGAACCAATCCCGTTCAGGCGCGCAGTTCCAATTAGTGACGCAACGATTTGCCGGAACCTTTTTGGCACAGGCCGACAAAAGCGACTCGGTAGCGCGCCACGGCCTAACCTATTTCTGGATGTGCGCCCTTCCGACGCCGGATAGGGCGCACAAATCGACTGAGGCGCGGTGCTGATGCGATGGCGGTGCGCGCCGTTGCCCGGGCTCGCTCAGGGATCGATGCGTGGCGTGCCGCACAGTGAGGACGGCAAGAAGCCGTCACCGGGCATGGGGCATCTGAGCGGTGACGGCTTTTCGCACTGTGCAAGTGCCTGTGTCCCAGAAGGGAAGGGCCGATGGTCCGTAATGAAATGTTAACGGCGCCGCCTATTGGCGTGATGCCGACCGACATGGTGCTCCGATAGTCATCGGCGCGAAGTCAGCGTTGCCTGGCTCCGACTAACCGGCCCTTGCGACATCTATCGAAAATGTGCTTCGAACAACGGCTTTTCAGGTCCGTACCGAGGGATTTCCGGGACCCGCTCCCCGTCTCTGATCAACATTGATGTAGATCAAAGGAACGACGGCCCTGTCTTTGCAGCCTCCTTTGGCCGTCAATCTCGGGCTGAGGGCCGTTTGCATGGATATGCACACTGTGTGGCTCTGGATTTCCATCGCTTGGCTCTTCGTTCTCTACGGGGCAGCAGTTTCGATACTTATCTGGGGAGGTGCATTTGGAGGCGATACTGCTGCGCTGCTTTAAGCTCGATTATTGTCCTCCGGTTATCGCGCTTATGCTGGTCCCGTGCTGTTGTTTGATAGTGGAAGTCTGACCCGAAACGCCGCGCCGCCGTGGTCCCGATTTCTTGCCGATATCACCCCGTTGTGCGCCTCGATAATGGTGCGCGCGATGGACAGCCCCATGCCCATGCCTTCCGCCTTGCTGGTGAAAAACGGTTCGAAGACCTCTTTCAATTTGTCTTCGGGAATGCCCGAGCCGCGATCCGACACGGATAGCTGGGCAAAGTTCTCGACGCGCGAAGTCCGGATGCTGATGATGCGATTTTCACTCGGCGTGTCTCTCATCGCGTCGACCCCGTTCATGACGAGGTTCAGAATGACTTGTTGAAGTTGGATGCGGTCGCCGAGGATCGGAAGCGCATACGGTGTGATCACACTAGCCAGTTCGAATTTCCGGCCAACGGCTAGCGCCGAAAAAAATCTGATCGTCTCTTGCACAACTTCATTGAGGTCGAATTGTTTCTGTTCGAACGGTGCCTTTTTCAGGAGGCTGCGCATTCTTTGGATGATTTCGGTGGCACGCCGGTCATCATGTAAAATATCGTTCACGATATCCTTGAGTTCAATGATGTCGGGGAGTTCAGCGATGTCGGGGCTCTGAGATTTCAGAATTGCCTCTGCGGTTTCGGCGTTGGTCAGAATAGAGCCGAGTGGCTGGTTGATCTCATGAGCAATGGAGGCTGTCAGTTCGCCAGCAGTCGAGAGCGGTTGACATGGGCAAGTTCCGCCATGCGCTGCCGCGACTGCACTTCCGCTACCTGCCGCCGACGATGCTCACTTAGCATGACCGAGATAAGCCCGGCCTGTATCAGGAGAACCGTGACGATGGATGCGATCTGCCAAGAATAACGCTGCCACACCGTTGGCTCCCGAAACAGGACTTCGCTTCCCGGTGGCAGGCGGCTTTCGCTGATGTTCCAACGCCGAAGTTGTCGCCAATCGTATTTCGGTGTCGAGAAACCGATCAAAGGAACCTTGATACTATCTGCTTTCTCGCCTCCCAGCATTCGGACTGCAACAGCAGCCGTCGGTTTGGCACCCTCGGTCGGTGAAAACATCGGGCCGCCAACTATTTCACCGTTGAAATAAGTTTGGTCGTAGGAAAAGATGGGCGCATTGGCGACCGCATAGATGCGCTTTAATGGATCCTTGTCTCCATATACCGCCCCGGCGCCGTCTACCGCCAGCTGCTGAAAAAAGATTGCACTGTGGGGCGGTAAACTCGCTACCGCCTTTAAAATCTCGTCTAGCGGCTGCTCGCCGTAAAAGATCAATTCAACCTTGTCCTTCAGAAGTGGACCCAGCAGCCGTTGGTGTTCGCCCGCCCAAAAGCGCTCACCGGGGGACATTCCGAGAATGATCCCGATGGTCTTCGTCTCCGGCAACAACCGCAGAACATTTTCAATGGCTGAGACTTGATCGAACCATGCCCCAGCCACGATGTCTTGGTTGGACACCATAGATGGATCAACCCGGCGTACTTCGACTGCCGCCAGCAGCATCGGTGTTGTCGGAAACAGATCTGCCTTGTGTTTGCGGATGAAGATAGCCGCAGGCCCACCCAGAGAGACGATCAAATCGGGCGGTCGTTGAGCGTAGAGTGTCCTGAGGTACTCAAGAAATTTTGCCTCAGCAGCGTCATCGCCGTCGAGAGCCGTGACAAGCGATTGCTCTTGAATGTTTAGCGGCCAAGGCGACTGTTGGTTCAGTTCTCTCTGGATTTCCCTGCTCCATGCGGCTCCCTGCTCGAAATTCGGGCCGAACGTATGAAGGATCAGAATTTTTTTCGGCTGAGCGACAGTCTGGCCAGACTTGGGCTGAGCGGCAGCCCCGCCAATAGAGACGACAAGAACGACAACGGCGGCGATCCACATGTGGACGAGCCGCTTCAGCCACGAGGTGCGCGATGCGGCTATGCACCCCCCATAGGTCGCCATCAGTCCGCCCAGAATTTTCCGCAGCCCGATTAGAGCATCCAAGCTAGCTTCCTCATGGGCTCCCACAAAGTGCCTTACCAGTACGCTACCAGGTTAGCCAACACATTGAGGGCACTCCCCGTCTGCGGCGTATAGACTACCGGCGTGGGGTTATTTGTGTACCCCAGCCCGATGCCCACGCGAATGCCCGGCGCAATGGACGCATTATATGCTGCGGTTATCGAAAAATTGCCGCTATGCGCAAGCTGGCCGCGCTGCAATGCGGCATCGACCAGATAGTGGCTAAAGACATTTCGGGAGATAACCAGGGACACCATGTCGCTCGGCCGGGACGGCAGAAGGCCGATGCCGTAAATGCGGGCCTCGTAATACTGGCTGAAGCGATTGAGTTCGGGGGGCGCATACATTGCGCTGACGCCAGCGTACCACCCCCTAGCCGTCTGACCAGCTACCGGGGCAAGTTGGACGAATTGCTGATCCGCCAGAACATACGCTGCGTAATTCCCGCTGCTCCGCCCGCCAAATTCGAAGTCGACATATCTGCTGGTGTTGAGGATCGGTGCGGCACGCACCCAGGTCGCAAGCTGGCCGGGGGCTGCCTCCTTGCGATAACCAAACTCGTTTATGACGAGCACCCCGCTGTTCGGCGTAGACCAGTTCAGTCCGGTCGGGTTAGCGGTCTTCTCGGCGAAAGGGCCGTCCGGATTGCTCGCTACCTGTACGCCGAACTTGTTGTAAAGTCCGTCAGGGCCGTTGACCTTGATGTTGATCGCTGGTTTCGACCAAGCCCAAGCGCTGAGGCCAGCCGCGACCGGAATTAATCCGCTCGGTCCAAAGATGCTGGACGACAAATTGCCTGCCAGAAACGGCCCCCAATATTCGACGACGTTGGCCAGATATCCGACCTTCAGTTCAACCCGCCTGTTCAGGAAGGTCTGATAATAGCTGAGTGTCGCGAGGCTTAATGCGTTCGGACCGGCCGGCTCCCAAGTGTCAAAGTTGTAGATGCCACCAACCACGATCTGCCCATCAGAAATTCCGTATCTGCTGAGATCGTAAGTCAGCTGCATCACGTTATTCGTGAAGAAGGTTGGCTTCTGCCCGTTATAGACCTGTTGGCCGAACGTGGTCCGTTCTGCGGGCAGCATGTTGTCGAAAAAGCTGTTGCTGCTGTAGCCGATGTATCCGATCCCAAGCGCGGCAAGACTTGATCGAAGGCCCGCGAAATCAGGGTCGATGGTGTCCTGCGGACCGGGTAGCGCTATCGTGAGCCCCTTGATCCGAAGGGACTGGAGATCCGGCATTGGCGGCGTGATTGGAGCAGCGCCGAATGCGGTATTTTCTGCCAACTCCGCCGCTTGACATGTCGCCCGCAGAAGGAACAGCGCACAAATCGATAACGTGATCGCCTTCAGCATGGGCTCAATCGAAACTGACCTGAATGTCAGGGGGCGCAATCATATCCAGCTTATGATGTTCACCGCAATAGTAGCGCAGGTTCAGCGAGAACACGGGCGGTCACGCAGCCGTCGCTCACCTAGAACGGACCAATCGGCGTCCGGATCACATGATCCCCGGGGCAAGGTACAAACCTTGAACAAGCCATCAATGAGCGAAGGTCGGCGGAGCCTATCCCTGCCGATGCTTTCTTGAGCGGCTCAATGAGCGAGTGCGTAGAGAAGGGCTTGGTTAGAAAAGCGATGCATCCAGAGTTCAGTGCAGCCCTGCGAACGGCAGGGTTGTCACTCGCAGTCATATAGATGACCGGCACGGAATGCCCGTCCGCCTTGAGACGATGCCTCAGCTCGATCCCTGACCCGTCGTTCAGGTTGATGTCGAGGATAACGCAAACCGCCTTTTCGACATCGGCGTGTTTTCTAAAATCCTCCGCCGACGAGAACAGGACAGGGTTGTACTCGTGCAGCCGCAGCAGCCGCTGGACACCCTTCAGCATTCCAGGGTCGTCATCAACGACTAATACAACGTTACGATCCTGCAAAGTGCGACATCCCTGACCCGTCACCGACACGTCTTGGGGTACCCAAACAAAATCGGACAGAATTTGTTCCGCCAATACCGTGAACGACCGGTCGTAAAAGTGGGATCGCCTATGCCGTCCGTCGGGTAGACGACACAAAGACGTCGGCTCGTTCGGCCATGGAGACTAGCTCCGCCAAGGTGTGGGCTTGCATTTTCTCCATCACTTGGTGGCGATGGGCCTTGATCGTGCGTTCGGCACAGCCTAACGCCCGGCCGATCTGCTTGTTGGTGTCGCCGCGGATGACAAGTTCAAAGACTTCCCGCTCGCGCGGCGTCAACGCCGCGACATGAGCGCGAACCATGTCCAGCTTGCTCTTCAGGCCAAACGTCACTTCATGATGCGCTATCGCTCGCTCGATTGCCTGAAGAAGTTTAACCGAAGATATTGGCTTGGTTAGAAAGTCATCGGCACCCGCTTTGATCGCCTGGACCGTGGTCGGGATATCGGGATGACCGGTGAGGAATATGATAGGTAGGCTCGAGCCGAGTTCGCTTAAGCGTGCCTGCAGCTCCGGACCGCTCAATTCCGGTAATTGCACGTCGAGGAGAATACAGCTCGCGACACTTTCGCTCGGCACGTGATCCAGCAACTGCTGGGCCGAAGCATAGGTCGCGACTTCGTAACCAGCGTGCTTCAAACGACGCTCCATTGCTCGCCGAAACAACGCATCGTCGTCGACAATGTGCACGAACCCCTGCACGCGTCTCTCCCCAAGACAAGTCTCAGGGTATCTAGGCAATTGCAACCAGAGCATGTTAACTTGATGGCTTCTATCAGGTTATCCTTGGGCAGGAGGACTTGGAGACATATTTCTGCTCGCATCAATGTGCAGCAGCGATGCGATTTCAGCGGGTCGTTCCCAGAAAACGTTCTACGCGCGGTTTTGGGTCAAGATCACAGGGCGAACCCGCCGGGACCGGTTCTTGTCCGATGGCCGAGTTTCAAGGTATCACTCTTCTACGCTGCCACTGTTTTTGATGCTCGTGGTCCTCGGCCCGGGTCACTTCGTCACTTCAAATCATATTCCGCTCTGAGCCGTGCAGCGATCTGCTCGACCATTTCGCGACGATCGGCATCGTCTGCTGATCCCTCTTGCACAATTTTCACCTTCCAGCTGTCGCCATCAGGCTGAACGGAGATCGCCATATCGGTCGGCCACTCGCAGATGTCCTCCATTTCTACCTTGATAGAGGCTTCGAGTTCGGCAGCTGTTTTGCTCGGCTTTTTCATATTGCTATCTCCCCGCCGGTAAGCTCGGAAATCGCAAAAATCAAACGACGAAGGTGCAGGACCGTCAAATCTTACCAAGCCCTTAATGGCACTTTTTGACCCCGGGATATTTCTCAAGGCAGTCTCGCGAAGCGAGACGGGGGCCCGTCCATGCTCCCCGGGGGTAGATTTTGCGCGCTCCCGCCTAATGCCCGACTGAGAGCCCTGCCCTACGCAGCTATGGCATGCGGCCGATCGTGGTCGCTTCAACCATGCCAGCGAGGCGAGCCATGAAGCGTGATTTTCTCGCCGAGGTGTCTGCGCGCATTGTCAGTCCAATCCTACAGCTGCTCGACAAAAAATCGCTGTTGCGATCACCAGCACCGTTGGGAATATCATGCACGTCGGCAAGCAGATCGGGCTGTCGCGTGATAGAAACCAAAACTCGCTATATATCTTCCTCGTCAGCAAACGCTTCCTCGTATTTGTCCACGATTGATCCATTCATGTGTTCCAGATGTGGAAGCGAGTTCATTTCTTCCACTGCCGAATACGGGAGAAACGAACACATCCGATAAAGCGGTCCACGCTCCAGCAGCGAGAACGTGGGCCTCAGAATCTCCTGCCTTACTTTATCGCGTCTATCGAGTGGCGCCGCGATGTGCAACCGAATGTCCATGTTTGGTTGTAACGCTAGCAAGTCCGCCATTCGCAATAGCCCAGAATAGATCGCGGTTGTATGTTCAACCTCGAATGCCCGAGCCATTGAACGATTTTTCAGCCAGATCACATCAATCTGCTCGATGGTTTTTATTGTCAGATCGTCGTAATTGAGCGGCAGTTCTTCGAGAAAAAGCCCTCGTTTGTCGGGAGGGATCAAGGCAAGAATGTTTTGTCGGTCGCTTCGAGGAACCCAAATGCGAAATCCCATCTTCGCGCCAATGTGAGCGAGGGCGGCCTGGATACGATATGACTGACGAGGTTCGATTGCGTCTGTGGCGGTGAACGATTCCGCTCTCTCGACACCATCGTCGGGCACGGTCACGATGACTTCGCGGTCCTCGGTTTTTATCTTCTTGCCGACAGATGCGCCGATTATGGCTTCGTATTTTTTCACGGCAACGAGCCAATGGCAGAAGATATCGAAAAGGTCGCTTGCCCGGGCATCGCTATTGCTAATCTCGCGCATTGACGGCGACAACTTACTAACGAGGGCGCGACCCGCATCATTCGTGGCTGCATAGTTCGTGAGAGGCTGTTTGAAGTTACTTCCGGTGAAGTAGTTTATGACTTTGCGACTCTTGTTGTTAATGATGAGAAAGCAATCCGGATTTACAGCGTTCAATATCGGGCTCAATTGCCCAGTCTGCAATCCTTTGGTGTAGGGCATAGCTGCGAACTCCGCACATGCCGTTTCCAATGACTGAGGATCGTCCGCACAACTAGCGACAAGGCGAAATATTGCTTGCGCAACCTTCGGCCAATCCTCAGCGCGGGTCCACCCAGCTCCTTCAAACCATTCTCTGATGTCGCCTTGAATAGTAGGCGCAATGTGGACCCACGCACCGGACGCGCGGTGCGCAACAGAATTAGTATGAGGCAGAAGGCCGCGCAGGACGCTATCCGTTATGTCCCCATGCGCCGCCTTAACAGACTCAAAGTTTTCTTGCCCCTTCAATCTACCTTCGTCGTAGAATCGAAGGTGATTTTCGCCGTCAGTAGTCTTGAGATAATCTTTGACGAACGCGGAGAACAGAGATCGAAATTCCTGTTCCTTGGATGGTAGGATCATGGCGCCTTCCCAGTGAACGGCTAGCTTGAACAACGAGACTGGTGTTGAGTTATTAGCACGATCATATGGCAAGCGGGTGCTACACCGTCCATGTCCAGGACTGACGAGGACGCTGGGTGAGACAGTGCCCTGAAGATCATACAACTTGTATTGCGTTTCGCTTAAGCTGCGCGTCCTCACGAGTTCGGTAGAAGTTGCCGTCCGCCAACCGCGATGTGTGCAGGGATCGATTGCCAAACATCGCACTCTTGATCGTAATCCCGTCATGGTACCAGTAGACAAAGCCTGTCGTTACGAGTGCCTCTGTCTCGCGCTCAGCGGGTACGAGTGACGGCGAAGGAACACGCTTGGCCGAAAGCGCCTGGCCGGCACATTCGTTTTTCAGAGCAGCTCGCGTGGTGAGCCAGCGGTGAAGCTGCACCGTCACCTCGCCCTTCCAAAACCTAGCGCGAACTGCGTTGAAGTGCTTGTCTGTCTCAAACGAGAACAACGCAGAGATCGCCCCCGTGCGCCTGACGGTGAAGTGATAGCCCTGCAGTGCAAGGTATGCGGCTTCGTCGATGTTGTTTGTGTCGTACTTCATATGCATATCGTGGGTACGAGGTAACCGCAGAATGCGCGTATTGCATGAAACTGGGAAGCCGTGCCCACCAGGGTGGTTAATAGCTGGCGTACGTTACTTGGTGCCGCGCACCTATCGTATCGAGGCCACAGGTCGCGGCCTTGAGGGCGCTCGCGGCTCTCGCGCCTTCTTGGTGGCCCATCGCTACGAGCTACGCCGACCGACAGTCGGGTGCTTAACAAAACCTTAACGCTACTTTTTTGGTCCTAGAAATTTCTCCGTGAGGTCTCGCGAAGCGAGACGGGGGCGCCTGTCCATGCTCCCCGGGGGGGGGAAATTACGACCATCAGCCTGACCAAAATCTAGAAGCCCTGCCCAACGCGGCTATGGCACGCGGCCGATCATGGTCGCGTCAGCCATAACAGCGAGGCGGGTTATGAAACGTGATCTCTATGCGGAGGTATCTGCGCGCATTGTTGCAGAGCTAGAGGCCGGCGCCGCCCCTTGGGTTAAGCCATGGTCGGTAACCCCGGGCGCGAACACTCCGTGCAACGCCGTCTCCAACCGCCCCTACTCAGGATGCAATGTCGTTCTGTTGTGGATGGCACAGGCGGCCGGATATCGCACACCGCGCTTTCTAACCTTCAAGCAGGCTCTGGAGTTGGGCGGCAACGTGCGCAGGGGCGAGCGCGGCACCAAGGTCTATTTCGTGAAGCAATTGCAGGTCCGCGACCAAGGCGCGGACGATAGCTCTTCAGCGCGCCTGATCCCGATGATGCGTGAATATACGGTTTTCAATGTCGACCAGTGCGAGAACCTTCCCGACAGCGTCAACACCGGTAAGTCAATGCGCGTTCGCAATCCCGACAAGCGCGACGAGCTTGCCGACGCATTCTTAGGCTCAACTGGCGCGGACATCCGCGAGGGCCACGGTGAAGCCTATTATGTCCCGAGCCGAGATTTTATCTCCATGCCGGCATTCGCGGGTTTCAAGGGCGCGGATCACTTCTACAACGTAGCGTTCCATGAGCTTACCCACTGGAGCGGACACAAGTCTCGGCTGGATCGGGATTTGAAGAACCGGTTCGGCTCGCGCGATTACGCAGCGGAGGAATTGATTGCGGAGTTGGGCGCCGCGTTCCTTTGCGCAGAATTTGGCTTTGACGGCGACGTCCGAAGCGCGGGTTACATCGCCTCATGGATCGAGCTTCTGAAGGCTGACAAACGGGCGTTCTTCACGGCGTGCAGCCGGGCGTCCAAGGCCGCCTACTACCTGCGCGGCTTGGCCATAGCCGGGCCCGCTGAGAGGGCGGCGTGATGTTGCCGGGGACCCGAACTCGGCGGTGTGCGCCGCTCTTCGACGTCCACCCGCGGACCGGGGACAGCATCGAGGTGTTCTACGCCGACCGGGCGCTGGAGACGTTCGGCAGGTGCGGCGCTGGTTGGTTCTGGTGGGCCCGCCGGCGCGGCTGTTCGCCAGCCGGCCCGGCGACTGGTCCGTTTGCTACGAGCTACTCAGCCTATCGGCATGCGATGCAGCGCCTCGACATCGCTTAACAAGGTCCTGAAGGGGCTGCTCCGAGAGCGGCATCGCGGCGGTGCGGTCCCGATCCAAAGAATTTTTGCTCCATGTGCTTCCATATTGCTTCCGCGCATGGTTCGCGTGGAAGCAAATGCCAAACTGAAGTCAGAAAATGGAGCTATTCTAATAGGTTGCTGGCGCGCCCGAAGAGATTCGAACTCCTGACCCCCAGATTCGTAGTCTGGTGCTCTATCCAGCTGAGCTACGGGCGCGTTTTTCGCCAGGCATTGGGCCAGAGGCCCCGATGCATCCGATCAAAGTTCGGACGGCCGCGAAAGAGCGCTTTAGCTACCCGCTCCGGCCTCGCTTGGCAAGGTCCGGAAGGCGGGATCTGTCCATCCATTTGCGAGATTGAATCGGCGGGGGTGGCCGCAAAAACCGCGTCCCTTGAGGCGTTTACGCCCGCGCCCGCTCGTTGCGGACGCTCTGCAGTTCCACCGGGCGGTCCGGTATGGAAATCCGGAAGGTGGCGCCGATGGTGCCTTCGACCAGATGGATGTCGCCGCCATGGGCACGGACCAGTTCGGCGGCGATCGCCAGCCCAAGGCCGCTGCCGCCGGGGCGGCCGGAGGTCTGGAACGCCTCGAACAGGTGCTCGCGCGCTTTCGCCGGCACGCCCGGGCCGGTGTCGGAAACCTCAATGATCGCAACCGAGCCCTCGCGGCGGCCGGTGATGCGGATCTGCAAGGTCGCGGCATCTCCCCTGGGGCGGCTCTCGAGCGCCTGCGCCGCGTTGCGCACCAGATTGAGCAGCACGCGAAACAGCTGGTCGGGGTCGGCGTCGATCGAGAGCCCGCGCTCGATCGCGCTGATCCAGGCGATCGAGGCGTCGGCGGCAAGCCCTGTCGATTCGCGCACCTCTGAAACGACCGGTTCAACCAGGATCA
>Ga0070668_100002529_pt1 | contig 13463 bp, 8 predicted proteins | sample KBSS43metaG_FD_64661 | JGI IMG/M metagenome (GOLD analysis project Ga0070668, IMG submission 64661) | Switchgrass rhizosphere microbial communities from Kellogg Biological Station, Michigan, USA - KBS S4-3 metaG | ecosystem: Host-associated > Plants > Roots > Rhizosphere > Soil ... | reverse complement strand
CGTGTTCGTGAAGCCCGACACGAGGGTACAGGTGCCGCCCGATGCTGCCCGCATCGTGCTCCGCTCGAACAAAGCCAAGGTCCTCGCTCGAATCGAGGTCAGGCAGGATCGCGATGGCGTTGTCAGGCTTCAGCGGAAGCTTGCCCTGTCGTCGCACAACAATCCCTCGATCATCCCTGCCCCGCCACTCCCGACGTTCGGCAGTCGTGAGCTGATCGGCGTCGAGATCTTCGAGGGCGCCGAGCATGTCCTGGCAACCGCGCTCGATACGCTGCCCGGTGCGGCGGCCCTCCAGCAGAAGGTACGCGTGGTGGCGCGCTACGCGGCGTCGGGCCGTGGGGCGCGGCAGGAGCTCGAAAGCCACCTGAGAGAACGAGTGATCCCGGACTTGCTCGACTACGTGGCGAAGCAGTCAGTGGCGAGCCGCAACTACTGGCGGAGCAGTCTCCGGTCTGATAGACATACCGCCACAGACTACCGCCTCCGAACAGCCACCAACCTCGCCGCAATCTGGACCAACGTGGCCGACGAGCTGGTCACATTTCAGACCACGCGCGACGCGGCCGGCAAGGTGCTCAACGGCAGCCACTCTTACGTGATGCAATTCGCGCCTAACGAATTGCCGGCCTCGGTGACGGCAAGCCACTGGTCCATGGCGCTTCTGTGCGTGCCCGGGCATCGCGTGGTCCCGAATGCGCTCGGGCGGTTCCTGTTCACCAGTCATTCCCCGCTCGTGCGTGAAAGTGACGGCTCGCTGAGGATCTTCATCGGTCCGCGAGCGCCGGAGGGGGCCCCCGAATCGAACTGGCTGCCCTCGTCGGACTGGAAGCCGTTTCAGCTGACGATGCGGCTCTACGTGCCGCACGACGTTGTCAAGCGGGGAGACTGGTTTCCGCCGGCGCCTGCCGTTGTGGTGTGATCGGTCAGTCGGCCAACGCCCATCATGCTCGTCGTAGCGCTAGCGCTCGTTGCGTCGGCCGGGTTCGCACAGCAGCGGCGTGACACACTGCCGGCGCGCGACACGGTGCGAGTGCGCGACACCACCGACACGCGCGACCGTGTTGACGACCTGAACGCGGACGCCGTGAAGGGCGGCGCGTTCCCCGGCTCGTTCGTGATCCCGGGCACCGAGGTATCGCTCGCGATCGGCGGCTTCATCAAGGCAGTTGGTTTCTACGATTCCGACGCCGGCGACCGCTCGCCCGACTTTTTCCCCGGCGAGGACCTGCCACCTAACGAGATCGGCGGCGGCATGTACGCCATGACCGCCGGCCTGTCGCGGGTGTTCCTCGATACGCGGGCACGAACGCATCGCGGCGACGCGCGCGGGTATCTCGAGATCGACTTCAACGGACCGTCCGTCACCAAGCTGCGGCATGCGTACCTTCGCCTGCGCAACGAGCGCATCGAGATCGTCGCGGGGCAGACCTGGTCCACGTTCATGAACTCCAGCGTGAAGCCGCCCATGATGGGCGAATCGAAGCTGAGTGGGATTACGGAGATCCGTCAGGCCCAGATCCGGTTCTCGGATCACCTGTCGAAAACCCTCACCTTCTCGGCCGCCGTCGAGAATCCCAGCAGTGACGACGTGGGTGGACAGATCGAGCAGGGGCGAACGCCGGCGCCCGACGCGATGGCGTCGCTGGCGCTCGAGCGCGGGAAATTCACGCGCGTGGAGCTCTCGGGACTCGCACGCCGACTGCAGGTCCTGCTCGCGGATGGCTCGACGCCGTCCGCGACCGCGTGGGGTGCGCAGCTCAGCGCGGTCGTCGAGCCCAAACCGAAGCACCAGCTCCGCATCGCGGGCTTGGTGGGCGACGGAATCGGCCGCTATCTGCAGGGACTCGACCCGGCGGGCGCTGCCTTCGTGAGCCCGAGCGGTGACATCGATACGCGACGGGCGTGGGGCACGAGCGTGTCATGGGAGCAGCCATGGAGCGAGTCGCTCCGCTCGGTGTTCGCAGCCGGCACCGCACAGGCCGACGCGCCGGCCTACGCGGGCCCCGACACATTCGAGCGGACCGATTTCCTGTCGGCGAACCTGCTGTTTCGGACGAGCAAATACACCACGATCGCCCTGGAATATGTGTACGGCCAGCGTCGGAATACGGGCATCGCATCGCGACACAACAACCAGGTGTTGCTCGGCTTTCAGCTCTTTTAACGCCCGACCAGGACCGCGACAAAGGCCAGGATCCCGAAGCCGGCAACCAGCGACGCGACAAACAGCGCGTTCGAGTAGGGCACGTGGTCGGGGTACTGCGCGCGCAGCGTCCGCATCTCACGGCGGTGCTGGATTGCGGCGAACGTCAGCGCAACAAGGGCGACGGCGATCATGATCGACGCGAACGTGTGCGTGTCGAGGATCCAGCTCTCTCGCGCGTTGTCCCGATTCGGAACCAGCTTCGCGATCGTGAACCCGAAGCTGATCATCGAGGTAGCCGTCCGCACCCAGGCCATGAGCGTTCGCTCGTGGGCAAGCCGGGTGCGGTCCACGGCCAGCAGCGTCGATTCCGATACGTTAGGCGGCGACGCTGCCGCCATGGACCGCGACTCGGCAGGGGGTGCCCCACCCGTCACGACCATCTCCGACCCGACGTTACGCCTTGGGCGGGAACTTCTCGAACATCTTGTGCACCGCCTCCTGGATCTTCGCCTCGTTCTCCTTCGGGTCGCCGGAGACCGTGTCGGTCGCGTTGCCGCGCCACAGCATCTTGTTGGATTTCGTATCGATGACGTCCACGATAAGCGTCCCGATCGTCACCGGCGTGACCGTGGTCGACGTCGTACACCCACCCCAGCACGAGTACGGGCCGCCGCTCTGGAACGACTGGACGTCGACCGATTTGTCCGTCGCGGCGTGATAGGTCACCGTGAGGTCGCCGCCGCTTTCCACCTTCGTGAACCCCTTCGCCTTGAGGTTAGCGTCGATCGCGTCCACGAGACGCTGTGCGTTGAGCGGATTGGGCAGCTGCTGCTCCACGCGCCACGAATACGACTTGAGCGGAGCGAAGTTCGCCGCGCGATCGTAATCCGTGGAGACCTTCATCGAGCTCCCAGCGCAGCCTCCCAACGCGAGTGCCGCGACGGCAAGCAGAACCTCGGGTCGGCGAGCCAAGCCAGCATGTCGAGTGAGCCAGAGCATCACGAACCTCCGATTGAGCAGTTGACGGTTGGGAGTCAGGTACGGGGCCCCACGGTGCATCGGACTGGTCGCGCTCGTTAGGGTTTCGGCTTCGGTGCCGCGGCGGCTGCGGCAGGTGTCGGTCCGCTCGCCTGGTCCACGAGCAGCGACCGGAAGGCGCCTCGGGTCGTCGCCATCTTCTTCCACTGTTCCACCGTCAGCACCTTTTGAAGCTCCGCATCGCGGGCATCGATCGCCGGCTTGGCCGCCTCGAGCAGCGCGGTGTGGGTGGGCTTTCCACTGGCCATTGGCTTGTCGAGCGCGGCAACGAGTTTGTTCGCGCCGTCCATGTTGATCCGCTGCACCTCCAGGATCTGGTCGCGCGTGAGGTCCAGGTTCGACGCCATGACCTCCGTCTGCGACAGCGCCAGCCGTTGCGCCTTATTGCCCTGATGCTGCGTCCACTGGGCCGGCGTCAGCACCTTCTTGAGCTCGGTCTGATTCGTTCGAACCGCCGCGACCAGCCCCTTGGTCAGCGCCGAAGCCGCCTTGGCGCTCGTGTCGGCGTCGTATTTGTCGATCAACGCTTGCAGCGATTTCGCGGTCGCCACGTTGATCTTTTGAACCTTGGGGACCTGGTCGGCCGTCAGGTTGAGCTCGGATTTGAGCTGATCGGTGGTGTACTGCGCCACCTTCTCGGCGTTCGACGCCGCGGTCGCCTGAGCAGTCGCGGTAGTCGATACCGCCGCAAGGGCGGCGGCGACAAGGGTCATGGCTGCCATTCGCATCGTTCTCATCCCTCCGGTCGTGCGACGCGCGCGATGCCTGCAACAGCCTCGGCGCGTCGCGTTCTCCTGTGCTTGGTTACCGCCGCTCAGCATCGCGCCGGACACGACCTGCGACCATTGGACTTTCGTAGAGCCGGGGACGGGCGACAAGCCGGGGGACGGGCGACGGGCGGCGGACGACGGGGAGAAAGCGGAGAACCCTCGGGTTGCCTATCTCTCATAACGAGATGCATCCCGAAGGTTTCCGTATTTAGCCGCCGCCCGTCGCCCGTCGCCCGTCCCCGGCTTTATGGAGCAAACGGATACCCCTTCGCCAACGCCGCCTCCAGCCGAGCGTCGTGCCGGTACACATCGTCGTAAAACGCCACGACGCCATCCGGGTGTACCACCGCCGTCGTGTAGAGCACCGTCACCGGCATGGGGCGAGCCAGGTCCACCCGTCGCGACTGCGGGCCGTCCATCGCGTTCCGCACCCGGTCCGGTGACCACGCGTTAGGATCGCGAAGCGTCCACACCGCGAAGCGCGCCGGGTCCTCGAGGCGAATGCAGCCGTGGCTGAAATCCCGCCGCGCGCGTGAGAACAGAGCCTGCGCCGGCGTGCCGTGCATGTACACGTTGTGGTCGTTCGGGAAGATGAACTTCGCGAGCCCGAGGTCGTTTCTCGGCCCGGGTCGCCGACGGATGCCCAGCTCCCCGCGCGACACCCGGGCGAGATTCGCCGACGTCGTCGGGAGCGCGGGCCCGGTGTCCCCCGACCCGCTGTAGATCTCCATGTCGTGACTGGCCAGGTAACCCGGATCGCGCCGGACCGCGGGCATGATCTCCTTTCGCAGGATGCCGGGTGGGATGACCCAGTATGGCCGGAAGACGATGTACTGCATGTCGCGTTCGAAGAGCGGCGTCTGGCGCCCCACCTCGGCTTTGCCGACCACGACGTTCATTTCCAGGCTCGGGGCGCCCTCGGCATTCAGCGTGTCGAACGCGTAGAGCTCGAAACCCGGAACGTTCACGACGACGAACGGACCGGTATCGAGCGGCGGCAGCCAGCGAATGCGCTCCAGCGCGAGCTCGAGCTGACGGACGCGCTTCGTGAACGGGACGTTCACTGCCGCGAGCGTCGCGCGCCCAAGGACGCTGTCCGGTGGCAGCCCGTGGCGAGCCTGGAATCTCGCGACCCCGGCGGCGAGGGCATCGTCGTACGTATCGCTTCCCGTCACGGCTTCGGCCGAGAGGTCGCCTAACGCTGCCAGGCGGCGACGCAGCGCTGACGCACCGGCAAACGCGTCACCGCGATGGAGCGTGCCGGACGCCTTGACCGTCGGGATCGTCGAATCGGCAGCCAGTGCGCGATAGCGGGCGTACGCGGTCTTCAGGTTGCGGTACTGGATGAATCGGGGCTCCGCCCTGCTCACCAGCTCGGCCACGCCGCCGCGATCGATGGCGGTTTGCAGCTCCTTCGCGAGGTCCAGCTTTTTCTGCTGCACGTTGATGCCAACGGACAGGTTTTTCGGGTTCACGCGGCCGATGTGAACGTCCGACACGTGGCGCATCACGCCGACGGACAGCGCGACATCGAACCAGCCGACGTCGCGCGCCGACGGGGGCGACGCGCCTTCCAGCGCCTGCAGTCGCCGGCCGAGCAGCGCGGCGTCGTAGTCGGCGGAGTGGAGGCCACGTTCCTCCGCCTTCGACAGCACGTCGACCGCGCTCCGCGCCGCTGGCGTCGGGCGCCCGCCCTTCGTCCACACCGGCTGCCACCCGGCACCGGAATAGAGTCCGGTGAGCTCATCGCGGTGATACGGGAAGCGTGGCCAGCGCAGCCCGGACAGTGTCCCGGTACGCGCTGCGTCACGCAGGATCGCGGCAACCGTGTCATCGGCCGCCGTGCGATGCCTAACGCCAACCGCGGCATGCGCCTCGACACCGCCCCGCGCCGACACGGCCATCACGACCATCGTGACGAGCAGTGGGATCGCGGTCAACGCGCGATGTCGAAGGGGAATCCTGTACCGATCGAAAGGATCCATCGTTTGTCGAACTCCTCGGATGCGAACCGCCACGAGAGGTCCACGCGCGTCGCCCCCTTGCCCGATGCCGCCCGTGTCGACCCGAGACGCAGCCCTACCCCGGCGTCCGCTCCCGTCCGCACGGGCGAGCCCGAGTACCACGCCCCGCCATAGTCGGCGTACGTCGCCAGCCCAATACCCAACAGCTTGTACACTTCCGGAAACGCCACCCAGCGATACTCGACCGTCGTGAAGAACGCCCGGTCACCCGTGAACGCGTGCGCCGGATACGCGCGCGGACCAAACGTTAGGCCGAGGTCGTACTCCTCACCCGGATATGGGTTCTTCTGCATGCCTCCCTGTGCGTTGAACACGACGGTGTGTCGCGGTGCAGGCAGCAGAGTCAGCACGCCTTGCGCCGCGACGCTGCCCGAGTCGAGTCCCTTGCTCGTGAACAGGGATGACGCACGCAGATTCAGGGTCGTGAACCCGTTCGGCAGCAGCTTCCCGACATTCGCCTTCACCGCCGGTCCCACGCCGCCCCGCTCGTATCCCCACGCCGACGGCGCGACCCAAAGGTCCCCGCGCACGGTCGCGCTCAAATCGATATCCTCCGGGCCGCCGAGGCCCCGGTATCCTTCCACCACCGAGAAGTTCGAGCGACTCCATTCGACGCCCGTCCCGAGTTCGCCAAAGAAGGATCGTTCGTCGATGGGTGTGCCCAGGTCAGCGAAATTCTCGCGCCGCAGTTGGAGTTTCGCGCCGACCCTCACGTAGCCCTGCCGCGATGCGCGAATCGCCCATGCGCCGGTCAGCGTGCCTTTCGTCAGAAGGTGGCGCAACGTGTCACTCGCCTCCTCCTCGCCCTCGAAGAACCGCAGCACGTTTCGGTCGGCATAGTCCACGTCCAACGTCGATGATCTCGGCGTGGTGAGCGTCGTGAACGGCGCCGAGAGGGAGAAGTCGCCGCTTTCTCCATCGGAGTACTGCTTGTACGCCGTGCTGAGATCGACTCGGTTTCGCCACACGCGGGGAACGAACGCAGCGAACTGCGTGGTCGATCGATCCGGATCGCTCGTGTATTTCACCGATGCCTTGATCTGCCGGCCAAGCAGATTCTTTTCGGCGACTCCGACGTTCCACGTGATCTGATCGCCGCTCGACTTGAAGGCGGCCTGCACCTGCGTCGTCCACGAGTCGTGCGTCGTTACGTCCTCGGCGAGGCCGGAGCTGGTTCTGCTGCTGTCGACCGTCGCCTTTCGAAAGATTCCGAGCTTCCGAAGGTTGCGGGCCGTCTCGTCCGCGGTCGCGGAGTCGAACGGGGCGCCCACCGGAATCAGCAGTTCACGGCGCACGACGTGCTCGCGCGTTACGATGTGCAACTTGTTCGCGGCGGCAAACAGCCACGACCCGCTTTCCGCCTTGTCGAACACGTTCTCGCGGTGGATCTGCACAGACGACACCACCGCGGTCGTCGAATCGGTGCGAGCCGGCTGCGTCGATTGCGCCCGGCATACGGCGATCGGAGCCGTGGACGCCGCTGCAGTCAGAACGAAGGCACTGCCGAACCGCACCTGCATCACGATCACTTGATGATCTTCTCGAACGCGAACCCGCTCCCGATCGCGATGACCCATTGCGACGTGACCGCATCGTTCGCGTAGCGTCGCGCCACGTCGATCCGCGTCGCGCCTTTCCCGGACGCCGATCGCAGCCCGCCGAAGCGCAGTCCGACCCCAAAGTCCTTGCCGGTTCGCCTGGGGGATCCATCGTACCACGCACCGCCGTAGTCCGCGAAGGCTGCCACACCTAACGTGAGAAGCCCCAGGTTGAGCACATCCGGCATCGCCACCCACCGATACTCGGCGCTGGTGAAGAACGCGCGGTCGCCGGTGAACGCGTGAAGGGGATACGCGCGTGGCCCAAACGACATGCCCAGGTCGAACTCCTCGCCCGGATAGCCGTTCTTCTGCATACCCCCGCTGACGTTGGCGATCACGGAATGGCGAGGGACGGGGCGCAATGCCACCGTCACCTGCGTCGCGACACTGCCCGAGTCGAGCCCCTTGCTGGTGAATAACCCCGACGCGCGGGCATCGAACGTCGTGAACCCGTACGGAATGTCCCACCCGGCGTGCCCCGTCAGATTCGGCCCAACGCCGCCTCGCTCGTAACCCCACGCCGTTGGCGCGAACCACACCCCGGCGTGGAGCGTCGGGCTCAGGTCGACGTCCTCTTGCGGGCCGAGACTCCGGAACTCGCGCGCCACGAGGAAGTTCGAGCGAAGCAGGTCCGCGCTGATCTCGAACTCGCCGAAGAAGGATGGGTTCTCGACGGGAGTGTCCTTCTTTGCGTAGTCTTCATGCCGCAGCTGGATCGAGCCGCCGAACCTGACGAAGCCTAACGGTGACGCGCGCGTCGCCCAGGCCCCGTTCAGGTTGGCTTTCGTGAGCGTGTGGCGCGCCGTGTCGCTCGCCTCGGACTCGCCCCCGAAGAACCGGAGCACGTCCTCGTCGTTACTCCGTCCGTCGAACGTGAGCGACCAGTGCGACGACAGCGACAGGAACGGCGCCGAAATCGTCACCCGCGCGTTGCGGCCATCTGACAGCTGATTGGTAATGCCTGTGAAACCGATACGATTCCACAGCACGCGCGGGACGTTCACCTCGACGTTCGTCGTCGACCGATCCGGGTCCTTCGTGTAGCGCAGCGAGACCTTGGTCTGGTACCCGAGCAGGTTCTTTTCGGTAATGCCCACGCCCCACGTGATCTGATCGCCGGTGGACTTGAAGCTCACGTAGGGCTGGGTCGTCCAGGAGTCACGGGTCGTGACCCGTTCGACCAGGCCTGACGAGTCACGGACGCTGTCGACCGAGACTTCTCGAAAGATCCCGAGCTTGCGAAGATTGCGAGCCGTCTCCGCAGCCGTGACCGAGTCGTAGGGTTGCCCTTCGCGGATGAGGACCTCGCGGTTCACGATGTGGGGCTTGGTCACGACGTGCAGCAGGTTGGCACCACGCGCGATCCAGGAGGCGCTGTCCGAGCGATCGAAGATGTCCTCGCGCTGTACCTGCACCGTCGTTACGGTCGCTGGCGTATTGCCTTTCGGGGGCGGAGGGCTCTGGGTCGACTGCGCGCCGGCGAAAGCCGGCGCGAGGACGCACGCCGTCGCGAACAGAATCGCGTTGGTAAGCGGGGTGCCGGCTCGGTGCATGGCTCAGCGGGAAACGGCTGTGGTTTCCAGCACCATGCGCCGCACGGCAAACTGACGCACAGTATACCTTGGACCAATGGGCCCACCGCGTCGCGATGGGCAACCTACGGACGACCCAGGTCGATGCGGCCGCCCAGACCCGTGTTCATCCCCGATGGCTCGGCGTGCCCGCGGAGGCGACTGACCCACGCGGCGCTCGCAATGGCGTGTGTGCTCACGGTGCTTGCCGTCCCTCGTTGCGTGCTCGCGCAGACCAGCGCGACCAACGGGTGTGAGGGCTCCGCGCGCGAAGTCGCCAAGGTCTCGTTCGAGGGCAACAAGGCGGTGCCATCCACCACGCTGGAAGCCACCGTCGAGACGGCCGCATCGTCCGGGGCTCGACGGTTCACTCGGTTGTTCGGCAAGCGGAGATGCCTGGCGCAGGGCGCGCTCCTGCGCGACGTCGCCCGCCTCATGCTCGTCTATCGCCGCAAAGGCTATCCGCGCGCCACTGTGGACACCGCGGTCGGACGCGCAACCGCACCCGGCGCCGTGTTCGTTCGGTTCAAGATTGATGAAAACGACCCCATGGTCGTCGACTCGATCGAGATCCGCGGCGTGGCCGACTCCGCGATTCGGTCTCGCATCCGGCGTGCGATCAAGCTCCAGCCGGGCGAGCCGCTCGATCGCTATTCGCTCGACGCTTCCGCTGCGGCGATCGTGGCCGGCCTGCGCCGGGCAGGGTACCTCGCGGGAAGAGCCCGCGTGGGCGAGCAGGCGGATTCGGCGCGACGACGCGCTGTGGCGTGGATCGACGTCAAGATGGGGACGCGCCGGCGCGTGGGAGAGCTGCGCGTCGACGCGCGCGGCGTCGACAGCACGGAGCCACGCATCGCGCCCGAACGCGTGGCGCGCCTAACGCACCTCAAGCCCGGTGCCGTGCTCGGCACGCAGGAGCTGGCAGACGCCCGCCAGAACCTCGACGCCGTCGGGCTGTTCGACGACATTCGCATCACGCTCGACAGCACGCGGAGCGACGATGGCGACGGGACCACCAACGTGAACGTCGCGGTGGTCGAAGGGACATCGAACGAGCTGCGAACGAAGATTGGCTATGGCACGCTCGATTGCTTTCGGCTTCAGCTCCAGGCGAGCCGCGCGGCCGTGCTCGCAAAGCCCGGACGCTTCGAGGCGACCCTGAATCTGTCGAAAATCGCGGTCGGGGCGCCGCTCGACTTCGCGCCGAGCATCTGCTCGGGCGACGTGCAGGCGGACCCCTACAGCCAGCGTCTCAACTACTATGTCGGTGGCACGTACGCAATCCCGGCGTTAGGCCATGCTCGCTGGGCCAAGTCCGTCTCGCTCTATGCCGAGCGCCGCTCCGAATTTCTCGCATACCTCAAGACGACCTATCTGGGCGGAGGGGCATCGCTCAGCCGCTCGTACGGCGGGCACTGGAGCGGCGTGCTCTCGTACGACCTCAGCTACGCACGCACCGAGGCCGAGCCGGCCGTCCTGTGCGCGACGTTCTCCGCGTGCCTCGCCGCCGACCGCGAGCAGTTCACCGAAGCCCTCCCGTTCGGCCTCGCGAGCATTCTCACGACGTTCGACAACACCGATGTGCCGCTCGACCCGACACGTGGGAAGACGCTACGGGTGGAGCTTCGGATTGCGCCGCAGTGGCTTGGCACCGCCGTTCGGCAACAGGTCGCGGGCGCTCGGCTCAATGCCGCGGTCTACTACCCCGTAGCCGAGCGGACGGTGCTCGCCTTTCGGGCACAGGGTGGTGTGGTCACCAGGCTCCCGGGCGCGTCGTTCATCCCGCAGGGCGAGCGACTGTTCGCTGGCGGCGCGAACACCGTACGCGGCTTTCGTCAGAACGAGATCGGCACGCGCGTCTATCTCGCAGACAGCGTTCGGATCAAGGTACAGGGCGACACACTCTTCGAGGCGCTACCACCTGACAGCACGAGCTGGCGCGCGGTCCCGACCGGCGGCACGCTGGCAGCCGTCGGCAACGTCGAGTTGCGCTGGCGCCCGAAGGTGCTTACCGAATTCGTTCAGTTCGTCGGGTTCATCGATATGGGCAACGTCTGGACGAGCGAGGGCGATGACCTCAGCAACACACCCATCTTCGTGACGCCGGGAATCGGCTTACGAGTCTCGACGCCAGTGGGACCCATCAGGCTCGACCTCGCGTATAACTCCTACGCGGCCGCACCTGGCCCGGCCTATCGCGACGTGGCGGTCGGATACTCGACCGCCCCGCTGTATTGCGTGAGCCCCGGCAACACGCTGCCAGTCACCGGATTCGGGCTGACAGACGCGTCGAACAACGCGATTCCGCCGGTCCAGGCGGAAGGGCCGTGTCCGTCGTCGTACAAGCCGAGTCGGCCGGATGGGTTTTTCAATCGCCTAACGCTCACCTTTTCGATCGGGCAGGCGTTCTGATGGCGCGCCGGTGGTGGGTTCGCGGTGTCGTGTGGACGGGCGTCGGCTTCGCGACGCTCATCGGCGTGCTGTTGTTCATCCTCGTGCTGGTGACGCAGTCCGCGTTCGGGCGAGAGCAAGTCAGGCAGATCGCGGTACGCGTAGCGTCCGGATATCTCCTCGGCTCATTGCATCTCGGCTCGCTGCGCTTCGGGCCCGGTTGCGCGCTGGCCATCGATTCGGCGGCGTTGCGCGATCCGGATGACTCCCTGCTCGTGTCGCTGGGGCCCACGCGCGCCACATGCGACTTCGGCGCGCTCGTTCGGCGACGACTCGTTGTCACCTCGCTCGAGGTCGCGCGACCTAACGTGGTCGTGCGGCAGCTACCGTCCGGCGTCTGGAATTGGTCGCGCGCCATCAAGCCGGACACATCACCACCGCAGCCGAGCACCGGTGGACCTTCACCTGTGACGGTGGTTGGCCCCGTCCGGCTCAGCGGCGGCACCGTCGTGCTCGACGTTCCGTGGGCGCCCGCGGACTCGCTGCGCGGCGCGGCGCGAGACCGCGCGATCGAGTCCGCGCTCGTTGCGCGTGTTCCCGTCATCCGCCGAAGCGGCAATGCCCTGCTGCGTCGACGCGAGTTCAGTGGCATCTCGATCGATGCCCCGCTCGTTCGGACCGCGATCGGTGACACGACGGTGATCGCCCAGCTGAACGGGTTGGCGGTCACCTCGGTCGACCCCGACGTTACGGTGCGCCGCATTGCCGGTCGCGTCGCGCTCATCGGGTCGAGCGTCGATCTCGACCTCGCGACCGTCGCGTTCAACGAATCGTCAGCGAGTGCGCGTGGTCACGTGGACTGGAGCGCTGCCGGAATGCCGGCCATCAAGGCCATGGTCACCGCCGATACACTCGCGTTCGCAGACCTCGCGTCGTTCGTGCCGAACCTGCCGAGCTCCGGTGGCGGTCGCCTGCAATTGACCATGACGACAGACGGCGGCTCGTCGCCGACCGAGTATGCGGTATCGGCGGCGGATCTCCGCACCACGGGATCGGTCGTACGCGGTGGGGTGACGATCGAGCTCACCGAGTCGAACGATCTGACGATCCGTCACGCAGCGCTCGACCTGGCTCCGCTTCACACCGAGCTCCTGAACGTCCTCGTGCCGGGAGCCCTCCCGCCGGAGTTGCGCGGGGGAGTGACGGGACGCGTGGTTGTCGGCGGCGCCGGGCGCGCGGTTCGCGTCGATACGCTGGTCGCGCGTTACACCGACGAATCCGTGCCGGGAAGTGTGAGTCGTCTGTCCGCACGTGGCACGCTGACGTTAGGCGGCGCCGCCGGGATCTCCTTCTCTCGGCTTGCGGTCGCTGTCGATCCCGTGGACGCGCGCTCCGTCGTGCGCATCGCCCCGTCGCTGGCCCCATTGAGTGGACACCTGGTTGGCAGGGTAACGCTCGACTCCACGTTCGAGCACCTTCGTTTCAGCGACGCTGACCTTCGCTACACCGAAGGCACGGCCGCTCCGCTTCGCGTCACGGGCGGTGGGCGCATCGTGCTGGGCGATGTGCCCCGCTTCGATCTGGCGTTGAACGCGCAGCCGTTCTCGCCGGCGGCGCTCGCCCGAAGCTATCCCGCGTTGGCCACGCTCCCCGCGATCGAAGGCAAGGTCGAGGTTCGAGGATCGGCGCAGGATCTGGCGTTCGCGACGACCACCAGCAGCGCTGCAGGATCGGCGTCGCTTGCGGGCCGCTACACCAATGACGCATCGGGTGTCGCCATCCGCGCGACGGGGAAGGTCAACGATGTGGATCCGCGTTCGGCGTCCGGACGCACGGACGTCCCGGCGGGCAAGCTCGCGGCCGACGTCAACGTCGATCTCGCCGGCAAAGACTTCCAGACGCTCCGCGGGGACCTCGCGTTG
>Ga0070668_100002525_pt1 | contig 13467 bp, 15 predicted proteins | sample KBSS43metaG_FD_64661 | JGI IMG/M metagenome (GOLD analysis project Ga0070668, IMG submission 64661) | Switchgrass rhizosphere microbial communities from Kellogg Biological Station, Michigan, USA - KBS S4-3 metaG | ecosystem: Host-associated > Plants > Roots > Rhizosphere > Soil ... | reverse complement strand
CGCCTGACGGCGTCCGCAGAACGGCCACATACAACACCGGTATGCGGCCGCCCTGCGGCCGACGTCAGCCACCACCTGGACCTCGCCTCACTCCCGCGTCGCTTACGAAACACGGCCTAGCCGGAGGCTGAGGACAACACGTCGGCGAGCGGGCGGCGCGGGGTGGCCGGCGCGGGTGCGCCATAGCCGAGCCGTACGAGCATCTGCGCCCACCGGCCGCGGCGGCCGTCGGACAGTACGTCGCGGATGGACGGTATCTCCACGGCCTGGCTGATCGGCGTGGTGGCCAGATGCAGCCGGGTCGCCACCAGCAGCACCCGCTGCAGCGCCTGGCCGGCCCGCACCCACTCGGCCGGCCCGTCGCCGTCGGTGGTCAGCAGCGCGATCGTCGGGTACGCCTCGAACCGTTCCCCGCGCCGCGACGGCTGCGGGTGCACCAGGCCGAAGTCGCGCATCGGCAACCGCTCGAGCGCATCCCACGGCCCGACCGCGGCCGGCGGGATCCCGTCCCGGCGGCCCGGCGCAGGACGGGTCCACCGCCCCAGCTCGGCGTAGTAGCCGCCGGACGCCTGCAGGCGCCGCTCGGCCGTCCGGGCCAGCGCGGTGATGGTGACCCGGCTGGCCGGGCCGGCCAGGGTGAGGGTGGCGCCCTCGTGCGCGGCCGCCTCGCGCAGTTCCTCGATGACGTGGGCGCGCACGACCGCGGCGGTGAACGGCCGGCGGTTGGTGTGCCGCCGCGGGATCGCGGCGGCGAGGTCCCGGGCGGCCGGCGAGGGATCCGCCGGCCGGTCCAGGCCGACCCGGGCGACGAGGTCGGACGGGCCGGGCTCGGGGAACAGCGACAGCGTGGGAATCCAGCCCGCCCCGCGGATGGCGGCACGCAGGGTGAAGACGGCCGCCCCGACGCTGATCATGAGTTCGCGGCCGGACGGGTCGAGAACGTCGAGCCGGCGCGACCGGTCGGCGTACACCTCGACCGCGTCACCGTCGACGCGGAACCGCCACGGCTGGCTGTTGTGCAGCGACGGGGCCAGCGTCGCCTGCTCGACGCAGCGGGTGAGCAGCGCGGCGGTCATCGTGATCCCGCCGCATCGGTCGGATAGGCGTACAGGTCCGCGAGGCGGTGCCGGGCGGCCTGCAACCGGCCGGACACGACGGACAGGATCCGGGCGTTGATCTCCCGGCCGAGATCGGCGTCCTCGGCGATCAGGGCGCGCACCGGCGCGGACTCGAATTCGAGGGCGCGGAGATGGTCGGCGACCGTCGCGCCGAACCGCCAGCGGTGCGGCGGCAGCAGCCAGGACCAGCCGAGCACCGCGCCGGCGCCGAGCCGTTCGATGACCACGTCGCCGCGGCCCGGCACGTACAGGTCGACCGTTACGTTGCCCGAGTGCAGCAGCCAGAACCGGTCGGCCGGCTGCTCCTCGCGGAACATCCGGTGGCCCGTGCCGCGATACACCGGCCGGGCGTGCCGTGCCAGCCGGTGCAGCCAGCCGGCGGGCAGGCCGGCCCCGAAGTCGTGCAACGTCAGCAGGTCGAATACCGATAGCGATGTCATGGCCACCCCGCCTCCCTCTGGCTCGAAGGTAGGCGCGCGACGAGGGAGGCGGCAGGGCCGGAGGTGCCCTGCCGGTAGGGGCTTCCGGCCCTCCCCCGGCCGGGCCGTACCGGGATGTGCTGGGTAGGAACCGGGAGGCAAGCCATGATGCTGATCGAGCGAGCCGGGCCGATGGACCTGACGGTGCTGGCCGCGGACCATGCCGCGCTGCCGGCCAACGTGGGCGCCGTGCTGATTTTCGACAGTCCCGGCCCGACGGCCGACGAGATCCGCGCCGTGTTCCGGGACCGGGTGCCGCAGATCCCCCGGCTCCGGCAGACGTTGCGCCGCACGCCCGTCGGATGCGGGCGACCGGTCTGGGTCGACGACCCGGCGTTCTCGGTGGCCGAGCACGTGCATCGCCTACCCTGGCCGCAGCCGGGGTCCGATCGGGCGTTGTTCGACCTGGCCGCCGATCTGCTCGTCCGGCGGCTGCCCGCCGGGCGCCCGCTGTGGCAGGCCGCCCTGGTCACCTCACCACGGCGCACCGCCCTGATCGTCGTCGTCCACCATGTCCTCGCCGACGGCCTCGGCGGCCTGGCCATCCTGGCCGCGCTGACCGACGAACGACCGGACCGGCCCGCCCGCGCCTTCCCGATGCGACCACCCAGCACGCGGGAACTGGCGGCGGAGGCGGCGCTGGACCGGCTGCGCGCGATCCGGGCGCTGCCCGGCCGGCTCCGGCGCGGCCGCGCGGGCCTGCGTGAGCTGGGCATCGGGCGGACCCGGCCGGCCGAGCGCCTGTCGCTGCTGCGGCCGACCTCGGACCGCCGCCGGCTGACGCCGGTGCCGGTCGCGCTGGCCGAGGTGGCCGCCGTCGCGCACCGGCACGGCGGCACCGTGAACGACGTGGTCCTCGCCGCCATCACCGGCGCGCTGCTGGACGCGCTGAACGCACGCGGCGAACACCCCGGACATCTCGTGGTGTCGGTGCCGGTGTCCGGCCGGCGCTCCGCCGACGCGGAGGCGCTGGGCAACAACACCGGCGTACGCCCGATCGCGATCCCGGCCACGGCGGACGACCACGCCCGGCTCACCGAGATCATCGCGGCCACGGCGGCGGTGAGCCGCACCTCGGCGCGGGCCGCGTCGGCCGTCCCGCTGGGGTTGGCCGTCCGGCTGCTGCACCGCGCCGGGCTGTTCCAGTGGTTCATCGATCACCAACGGCTCGTGCACACCTTCGAGACGAACCTGCGTGGTCCCGCGACGGCCCGGCATCTGGCCGGCCACCGGATCGGCGCGCTGGTGCCCCTGGTCGCCACCCCGGGCAACGTCGCGGTCACCTTCGCGGTGCTGTCCTATGCGGGCACTCTCACGGTCAACGTGATCGCCGACCCCGGACTCGTGCCCGAGCAGGACGCGCTGGCCGACGCGCTGCGCCGGTCGTTCGGCCGGGTCGGGGTCGACGGGCGGGCCGCCCCGCTCAGGACCGGCCAGGGGCCTGCCGCAGCGAGTGGACGTAGTCGTACGCCTCGCGGGCGACCTCTCGCCACCGGCTGAGCGTCGCCGCGCGATCGTCCCCGCCCGGGAACGCGACCCACTCGCGCATCGTCCGGGTGCCCATGACGACCCGCTCGGCGATGCCCGCGTCGACGAACTGGCCGGCGCGATCGTTCGGGAGTTTCACGATGAGTTGGCCGTGGCTGCCGAGGAAGGCGAAGATCTTCTTGCCGTCGCGCAGGCCTGGGCTGCGGAACATCGTGCCCATCACGACGTCCGGTACGTGGTCGAAGTCCTCGGCGACCGTCTCCAGAAGGTCACGATTGGTCATCCTTGCCTCCTCCGGGTAAGACGCGTACGACCGCGTCGGTGGAGCCGTCGACGGCCAGCCCGACGGTCCTGGCCGTTTGCAGGGACATCTGTCCGGTGAACAGGGCGACGATCACCGGCGGCGGCGCGGTGATCGTGGCGTCCGGCCGGCGGCGGGTGGAGCAGGGACGTACGTCGATCTGCCCCTGGTCGGCGATGATGTCGCAACCGTCGTGCGGGTCGCCGAGGCGCACGGTGCTGGCCGGCCGGCCGGGCGCGCCGTCCCGGCACAGGTGGCGCAGCGGCAGCGCGAACCAGTGCATGCGGAACTCGTCGCCGCCGGGTGGGGTCGCCATCAGCGGTGCGCCCCAGCGGGTCAGCTCGCCGACGATGCCGCGCAGGTCGTGACCGCGGTCGGTGAGGCTGATCAGCGTCGCGGCGACCGGGGGCGGCTCGTCGTGCCGGGCGATCAGGGCGGCCGCCTCCATCTCGCGCAGCCGCTCGGCCAGCAGGTTGCTGGCGATGCCGGGCAACCCGCGGCGCAGGTCGGTGAAGCGGCAGGGGCCCTGGGTGAGCAGTTCGCGGACGATCAGCAGGGTCCAGCGGTCGCCGACCACGTCGAGGGCGCGCGCCATCGAGCAGTACTGCTGGTACGAGCGCATGCCGCCCAGCCTAGTCGAATGGTTTCCAAACTCAACCAGCAGCTTTAGTTTTTCAACCAGTTGAAGACCGGGTCAGGAGGTGAGCAGCTTGACGATCGCGATGATCCCGACCACGACGATGAGGGAGCGCAGCAGCATCGGCGACAGCCGGCGGCCGACCCGTGCCCCGATGACGCCGCCGACCGCCGAGCCGGCGGCGATGAGCGCGGCATAGGTCCAGTTCGGCCGCGCGACGACGACGAACACGATCGCCGCCACGAGGTTGACCGTTCCGGTGAGGACGTTCTTGATGGCGTTGTTCCGCTGGACGTCTCCGCCGTGCAGGGCCCCGAGCAGGCCCATGAGCAGGACGCCCTGCGCGGCGCCGAAGTATCCGCCGTAGGCGCCCGAGCCGAGAGTGGCCCACCACAGGGTGGGCCGTGGGGTGTCGTCGCGGCCGCCGGGCCGGCCGGCGAGTCGCCGGTTGACCGCGGGGCCGGCGATGACGAGCACGAGGGCGAGCGCGATGAGCACCGGGACGATCGCCTTGAAGGCGCCGGGCGGCAGGGCCAGCAGCAGGCCCGCGCCGAGCAGGGCGCCGACCACGGAGGCCGCGCCGAGCCGGAGGACGAGGCCCCGTTGCCCGGCGAGCTGGCTCCGGTAGCCGTATGCGCCCATGAACGACCCGGGTACCAGGCCGAGGGTGTTCGTGACGTTCGCGGTCAGCGACGGCAGCCCGATCGACAGCAGCACCGGGAAGGTGATGAGCGTCCCGGAGCCGACGACGGTGTTGATGGTGCCGGCGCCGACACCGGCGGCGAACACGAGGGCGGCTTGCAGCCACGGGCTCACGACTGGGCCGTCAGCGCGGCGCCGTCGGCGCGCGGGTCGCTCGCCGCACGCAGGCGGCCGGCGGCCCGTACGACCTGTGCGTGCCCGACGCCGTCGTCTCTGGCGGCGAGAATCTGGACGGGCAGCCCCGTGTCGCCCAGCGCGTCCCGCGCGGCCGCCGGCACGTCGGACTCCATCTGCACGACCGCCGCGCCCGGCCCCGCCTCCATCTGGCCGACGATCCACCGGGGCGCCTCGACCGCCTCGGACGGGGACCGCCCGAGCGACAGGTGCAGCGCCAGATGGGTGTGGATCTGCGGCTGGGCACGCCCGCCCATCGTGCCGTGGGCCCCGACGAAGCCGCCGGCGCCGTCGCGGACCAGCACCGGCATGAGGGTGTGCGGCGGCCGCCGCCCGCCCCCCAGTTCGCCCGCGCTGCCGGGCCGCAGGTCGAACGCCGCGCCGCGGTTGTGCAGCAGGACCCCGGTAGCGGGGTCGAGCAGGCCGGCGCCGAACGCGTGGAAGACGCTCTGGATGAGACACGCCCATTGGCCCTCCGCGTCCGCGGCCACGATCGCGACCGTGTCCCCCGCGGGCTTGCGGCCGCCGGTGGCCGGCCGCGGGCCGGCGGCGGTCAGGATCTCGTCCGCGAGCCGGTCCGCCACGGCGTCCGAGGTCAGCACCGACGTCAGCCAGCCGTCGTCCGGGGCGGCGTCGCCGAGTCGCGCGTCGCGTTCCGCGGCGAGCCGGGCGAACACCTGCGCGAGCACCCCGGCATCCGGGCCGAGCGGGTCCGGCGCCCGGCCCAGGCGTGCCGCCAGGACGTCCACCACGCGCAGCCCCGCCAGGAAGAAGCCGCCCTGCGTGTTGCCTCCGCTGGAGAGATACTCGGCCGAGCCGAACGGCGCGACGAGCGGCTGCGTGACGGTGCCGCGGTGGGCCGCGAAGTCGTCGGCCGTCATCGCGGAGCCGTACGCGCGCAGGGTGCCGACGATCGAGGCGGCGACCTGCCCGGTGTAGAACGCCCGGGGGTCGCCGGCGACGAGATCCAGGGTGTCGGCCAGCCGCGGCTGGCGCAGTGTCTGACCGGCCGTGAGCACCCGGCCGTCGGGCATGAGGACCTGCGACAGGCCGGGATCGGCGGCGATCCGGCCGGCCTCCCGGGCCAGGTCGCGGGCCAGGCCGTCGCTGACCGGCACGCCGTCTCGGGCCAGGCCGGCGGCGACGGCGAGCGCCGCCGGCACCGGACGGCGGCCGAACCGCCGGGCCAGCTCGAACCAGCCGGCCACGACGCCGGGGACGGTGACGGCGAGGGCGCCGTCGACGGGCAGGCGCGGGTGGCGCTGCCGCACGGCGTCGACGTCGACCGCCGCGGGCGCCCGCCCGGAGCCGTTGACCACGTGGGCCTGGCCGTCGGGCGTGCCCACCAGGGCGATGAGGTCACCGCCGATCGAGCATTGGTTCGGGTAGACGACGGCGAGTACGGCCGCGGCCGCGAGGGCGCCGTCCACCGCCGCGCCGCCGGCCCGTAGCACACCGGCCGCGGCTTGGGACGCCAACGCGTGCGGAGTGCTCACGGCCCAGCCGCGGCCGGCGGCGTCGAAAAGTGAAGGCAACGGGGCGGCCCTTCTCGAAGAGGCGAGGATTACCGGACGCGGGCGGCGATGAGGCGCTGGATCTGGTCGAGGTGCTCGTGCATCGCGGCGGCCGCGGCGGCCGGATCACGGGCGGCGACCGCGGCGAAGATCTTTTTGTGGGCCGACAGCGAGACCTCGATGCGGTGGGCCGACTGCAACGCCGACTGCCGGGACGGCGCCATCCACTCGTTGGTGACCTGGAGCAGCTTGCTCAGCAACGGGTTGTGCGTCATCCGGGCCAGGGCCAGGTGGAACTCGACGTCGAGGACGGCGTACCGCTCGAAGGCCGGCTCGCCCTGCTCGGCGGCCGCCGCGCTGTCGTCGAGCAGCGCCTGCAGGTCGGCGATCTCGGCGGCCGTGCCGCGGGCCGCGGCGCGCTCGGTGATCGGCGGCTCGACGACGGCGCGCAGGTCCATGACCTCGCGCAGCAGCCGTCCGGCGCTGTCGACGTTGGCCAGCATCCCGGCATCCAGGTGTGGCCGGGGCAGGTCGACGACGACCGTCCCGCGACCGGGCTTGCGGTCGAGCAGCCCGCGCAACTCGAGCTCACGCAGCGCCTCCCGGACCGTGGCGCGGGACATGCCGACGAGCTCGGCGAGCTCACGCTCGGTCGGGATGCGGTCGCCGGGCAGCAGGTTGCCGTCATGGATCATCCGGGTGATCTCGACGGCGAGCCGGCCGGAGATGGACTGGCCGCCACCGAGCGCGGACCAGTCGACGCGGCCCGCGCTGAGCTGCCCAGAACTACGACCCCGCGACGCCACATCCAGCTCCCTTATTGGTCGGACCAACCCGTGTACGTAATCATGCGCCTGCGAGTCATGGCAAGCCGAGATCCGCTCCGGCACGGCGTCTGCCAGGTATTTCGTCGACGTAACGGCTCGGTGTCGCCCTTGACAGGGCAATTCCCGGGCTCTTAGCGTTCTGGTCTGACCAACTCTCCTCGCGATCATTTCCGAGAGGCGCAATCCCATGACCCGATGTCTGAAAAGCGGCCTGTGGGCCGCCGGCACCGTTCTTGTCGCGCTCTCCCTCGTCGCGTGCGGGGGATCCTCCGGAGGGCAGCCCCCCGCCTCCGGCACTTCGGCCGCCTCCGGTGGCGTCGCGGTTCCCGCCGGGGCGTTGGTCAAGGCCGGCCAGATCACGTATTGCTCCGACCTCAGCGCACCGCCGCTGGAATACCTCGACGCGGCACAGAAGCCGGCCGGTGCCGAGGTGGAGCTCGGCGACGCGCTGGCGAAAGCGATGGGCCTGAAGTCGGTCTGGGCCAACACCGCCTTCAGCGGGATCATCCCGGCCCTGCAGGCCAAGCAGTGCGACGCCATCCTCTCCCAGCTCTTCATCAAGCCCGAGCGGGAAAAGGTCGTCGACTTCGTCCCGTACCTGTACAGCTCCAACACCGTCCTGGTGAAGGCGTCCAGCACGGACTTGACCGGGATCGACGCGCTCTGCGGCAAGAAGGCGGCGGCCCAGACGGGCACCACGATCGTCGAATACCTGAAGGAAGCCAGCGCCAAGTGCACCGGCGGGGGCAAGCCCGCGATCGACACCCGGCTGTTCACCAAGGACTCGGACGCGTTGCAACAGCTCAAGATCGGCCTGGTGGACGCCTACGGCACGTCCGTGGAGACCGCGGCCTACGTGATGAAGCAGCAGCCTGGTGCCTTCACCATGGCGGGTGAGCCGTTCGGGCAGATCAAGTGCGGCATCGCCACCACCAAGGACAAGTCGGCGCTGCACGACGCGCTCACGGCGGCGCTGGCCGCGATCCGGGCCGACGGTACGTACGACGCCATCCTGAAGAACTGGAACCTGTCGGGCGACGCCCTCAAGGCGAGCTGATGCTCCACCTCGCGCTGGCCGAGGAGCCGGGCTTCGCCTTCGACTGGGGGTTCTTCTTCCAATCGATGTTCCAGCCCTCGTCCCTCTTCCTGGAGGGCCTGGCCCGGACCGTGTACATCTCGGTCCTGGCCCAGGCCCTGGGCATCGTGTTCGGGTTCGGCATCGAGCTGTGCCGGCGCAGCCGCTTCCGGGCGCTGCGCTGGATCGCCGGGACGTATGTGTGGCTGGTGCGCGGCACCCCCCTGCTGGTCCAGCTCGTGCTGGTCTACAACGGGCTCGCGGCGACCAACCTCTACCGGTTCGAGGACTGGACGATCGGGTCGGTCGTCGTCCTCGGCGTGGTGCAGGCGGCCATCATCACCCTCGCCGCGAACGAGGCCGCGTACATGGCCGAGATATTCCGGGCGGCGCTGGACGCGATCGACGTGGGCCAGGCGGAGGCGGCGAAGGCGCTCGGCATGACGCCGTCGATGACCATGCGCCTCGTGCTGCTGCCCCAGGCGGCCAGGATCGTCGTCCCGCCGCTGGGCAACGAGTTCAACCTGATGATGAAGTCGACTTCGCTGGTCAGCGTCATCGGCCTGCAGGAGATGTTCCTGACCGCACAGTCGATCAACTCGGCCACCTTCAAGACCTTCGAGATCTTCCTGACCGTCGCCGCGTACTACCTGGCGTTGACCACGGTATGGCAGTTCGTGCAGAGGTGGATCGAGCGCAAGATGGGCACACCCACGGTGAGCGTACCGAGAGATTCCTGGCGCGACCGGTTGCTGGGCGAGCGCAAGCGTGCCGCGGCCGTCGCCACCCAACCCGCCGGGAGCCGAGAATGAACGACACGGTGCCGGGCCCGGTCGTCCTGCTGGAGGCGCGGGATGTGGTCAAGAGCTTCGGCGGCAGGCCGGCCGTCGACGGGGTGAGCCTGACGGTGCACCGCGGCGAGACGGTCGTGATCATCGGCCCGTCCGGGTCGGGGAAGACGACCTTCCTGCGCTGCCTCAACCACCTGGTGCCGATCGACTCGGGCAGCATCCTGCTCGACGGGGAGCCGGTCGGTTACCGCCAGGGTCGCCGCGGGCTGACCGAGCGGTCGCCTCGGGAGGTGGCCGTGGTCCGGCGCCGGATCGGCTTCGTGTTCCAGCGCTTCAACCTCTTCCCCCACCTGTCGGCCATCGAGAACGTGGCCGTCGGACCGTGGAAGATCCTCGGGCGGCCGCGCGCGGAGTGCTACCGGGAGGCCGGCGACCTCCTGGCGCGCGTCGGCCTGGCCGACAAGGCGGATGCCCGGCCGGCTCAGCTCTCCGGCGGCCAGCAGCAGCGGGTCGCGATCGCCCGGGCACTGGCGATGAAACCGGAGCTGATGCTCTTCGACGAACCGACCAGCGCGCTGGATCCCGAGATGGTCGGCGAGGTCGTGGCCGTGATGCGGCAGTTGGCCGACGACGGCATGACCATGGTGGTGGTCACCCACGAGATGGGGTTCGCCCGCGCCGCGGCCGACCGCATCGTCATGATCGACAACGGCCGGATCCTCGAGGAGGGGCCCGCCCAACAGATGATCAACTCGCCGGCCCACGCGCGTACCCGGAGGTTCCTCACCCAGATCAGCCACTGACCCCCGGCGTCCAGAACGGGTCGCGGCCGATGAACCCGATCATCCGGGTCTGCGGTCCGGCGTCGTCCGGCGTGGGCACCCGCGGCCCGTACTGACCCGAGGCTCGCAGCACGTCGTCGATCGGCTCCATCCCGGCCAGCAGCACCGCGCACTGGCCGGGATCGAGACGGTCGTCCTGCCCGGTGGCGCGGGCCAGGTCCCAGGTGTGCATGAAGACGTCGGAGGTGTAGAACCGGTCGATCGCCTGGTCCAGCGGCACCTCCCCGATGTGCCGGTTGACCAGCAGCCGCTGCCCGGCCCGCGGATCGTCGAGCACGGCCTGCACCCCGGCGCTGTGGTGCTGCCAGGCCGCCACCGGGTCGTCGTCCACTGCCGGCCCGGCCGGCAACTTGACGTCCGAGCCGGCGGCGAGGAAGGCGGGCAGCCACTCGACGAGATGGCGCACGACGTCGCGGGCGGTCCACCCGGCGACGGGGGACGGGACGTCCCACTGCTTGGTGCCGCGGACCCGGTCGGCGAACCCGGCGGCGATCTGCCGATGGCGCTCGGCGGGAGGCAGGTCAGACAGTGCCATCGGACACCATCCCGTCGAGCTTGGCGTAACCCTGCTCCAGCCCGGTCTCCATGCCGCTCTTGAGCCAGGCGTCGCGGCCCTCGAAGCTGTCCACCAACGACTGGGTACGCAGCCGGCTGCGGCCGCCGCCGAGGTCGTCGAACCAGAGGGTGCCCAGGGCGACGCCGTCGGGCTCCGCCTCGTACGTGAAGGTCTGCACGATCCGGCCGGGACGCACGTCGTGGAAGCAACCGCGGAACGCGAACTCCGTGCCGTCGTCGGCGGCGGACACATACCGGTAGCTGCCGCCGGTGCGGGCGTCCCAGTGGTCGATGCGGGTGGTCAGGCGGTCCGGGCCGACCCACTGCCGGAACAGCTCGGGGTCGGTGTGGGCGCGGAACAGCTGCTCGGGTGTGGCCTGGAAGTCACGGGTGATACGGATGATCGGGACCACTGGGTCCGCCTCAATCCTCGTCATGCTCGGTGCTCCTCTCGTTCATCGCCGCCAGCACCCGGTCGAGCCGCTGGTAGCGCTCCTCGGCCTGGCGGCGATACCGCTCGATCCACTGGTCCATCGCGTCGAACGCTCCCCTCTCCAGGCGCACCGAGCGCGGCTGCCGGCCGGCCGGGCGGCTCACCAGACCCGCCTCCTCCAGCACGCGCAGGTGCTTGTACACCGCCTGCAGGCTCATCCGATACGGCTCGGCCAGCTCGTTCACCGTCGCGTCGGCGGCGGCGAGCCGGGCCACCATGTCGCGCCGGGTCGGATCGCCAAGGGCGGCGAAGACCTTGGACAACGTGTCGGCCGGCATCCGGACCTCTTTCAACCAGATGGTTTAAACGCACGGTAGCACAACCCGCGCGGGTCTTTACGACACACTGCTCCGTCAGCGGGTCATCCGGGCCCGCCGGCGGTCCCCGGCGTCGGCCATGAGCCGCTGGCCCACCGCCCGGCGGATGGTGGCGTACTCCAGCCCGGCGTGCGGGCCGTCGAGGTCGGGGCTGCGCTCCAGCGGCTCCCGGCGCCAGCGTGCGTAGTCGCGGGCGTGGGCCAGCGCCCGTATCGCCTGCTCCGGCTCGCGGAAGACGGGCGCGCCCAGGTTGCCGAGGCGGTGCACGTCGCCAGTGCCGCCGGTGACCACCGCGGCGACGGTGAGCCCGGGGTAGTCGTCGAGCACCGGAGCCAGCGCGGACATGTTCGCGACCAGCACGTTCGCCTTGGTGCTGACCAGGAGCAGCAGCAGGATGTCGATCTCGTCGCTGTTCGCCACGGCCTCGGCGGCGTCCGCGATCCGCGTCGGTAGCGCCTCGACTCCCAGGTCGACCGGGTTGTCGGCGAACGTGGGAAGCTGCTCGCGGGTCGAGCGGCTCAACGGGACCAGGTCGAACCCGTACGCCCGCGCGGTGCCGGCGGCGAGCGCGGTGAGGCCACCGGCGTTGCCGACGATCGCCATCCGGTTGCCGGCCGGCAACGGCCCGCCGACGAGCATCCGGGCGGCGTCCAGCGTTTCGCCGACCCCGGCCGTCCGGATGACGCCGGCCTGCGCGAGCAGATCGTCCCCGGCCGCGATCGCCAGCACGGGCTTGCGGCGGGCCAGCGCGCGGGCCGCCCGGGCGAACCGGACCGGATCGCCGAACGGCTCCGGCGACAGCACCACCGCGCGGGTCGCCGGGTCGTCGAACCAGTAGGACAGCAGGTCGGTGCCGGTGATGTCGAGCTCGTCGCCGAGCGAGACGAGCGTCGACACGCCGCAGTGGTCGCGGACCGCGTCCTGCAGCAGCGCGACCCCCACCGCGCCGGACCGGACCGCCAGGGCGACGCCGCCGGCCGGCGGCCGCGCCGGCGCGAGGCTCGCGTTGAGCCGCACCCGCGGATCGGTGTTGAGAATGCCCAGGCAGGTCGGCCCCAACAGCCGGATGTTGCGTTCATAGGCGAGCCGCAGCAGCTCCCGGTCGTCGTGCGGGCCGGGGCCCAGCAGCACCGCACCGCGGACGCCGAGCCGGCCGGCGTCGGCCAGCACGGCCGCCGCCTCACCGGGCGGCCGGGCGATCATCAGCAGGTCCACCGGGCCGGGCAGGTCGGCCACCGTCCGCACGGTGGGCACGCCGCACACCGGGCGACCGGTCCGGTTGACCGCGTGCAGGCGACCGCGGAAACCGTAGTCGCGCAGCGCCCGCAGGGTCTCGTGCCCGGCGGCGCCGTGTTGCCGCCCGGCGCCCACGACCGCGACCGACCGGGGCGCGAGCACCCGGCGCAGCGGTGACTGATCGGCAACGTACTCGTGGGCGTCGCGGGGCCGCATGATCTCGGGCAGGCCGCCGTCGGGCCAGGACTCCGCGGCGTCGGGCCAGTCCGACAGCAGGTACGGCCGGGCGGCCACGATGATCAGCCGGGTGATCCCGCGGCCGGCCGCATGCGCGGCGAGCTCGTCGAGCAGCAGCGTGCCGATGCCCCGGTGCCGGTGCCGGGCGGACACCGCGAAGGCCACCTCACCGGTGCGCCCGCAGGCCGGACTGCGCAGGTAGGACGCGGCGCCCACGAGACGCGTGCCGTCGACCGCCACGACCGTGGGCCGCTCGGTCCGGGCGCCCAGGAAGGCCAGCGCCGCCCGGTCGCCGGCCCGGGCCGGACGGATGGTCACCGTGCCGCCGTCGGCGGCGAGCGTGTCGGGCGGGGGCGGGGCGGTGGTTCCCGACATGGTCATCGTCGACCCTTCCGTATCCGGGCGCTCTGCCTCAGGGTCCGCGAGACCCGGCGGCTTGGCAACGGTCCCGGCGGAATTGGGCAGCCCGTGGACCGTCCGGCCCCCCGCCCCCGGGTCCGACGGCCCCGCGGCCGTTGATCAGCCAGGGTGGGCGGGACCGGAGGCTCCGCTACTTCGCGGTGAATACGACAGCTTCTCCCGCCCCGGGCAGTCGGTGAACACCGATTGGCGCCCCGGCGGTCACGTCGCCCGGAAGTTCACTGTGGACCCGCGGCGCGCGGACGGCCGTTGTCGAGGCCG